>Ga0187783_10004220_pt1 | contig 10643 bp, 8 predicted proteins | sample 1015_SJ02_MP02_2_FD_132471 | JGI IMG/M metagenome (GOLD analysis project Ga0187783, IMG submission 132471) | Tropical peat soil microbial communities from peatlands in Department of Meta, Colombia - 1015_SJ02_MP02_20_MG | ecosystem: Environmental > Terrestrial > Soil > Wetlands > Peat | place...
CCCGATGGTACCGGTTGGAGCGGTCACCGTGACCTGCGAATTGCGATATCCGGCTACCTCGCCGATCGACAACGCTTCGTCCCACATTTTCCTTGCGAGCGCCCACGTTTTCTGCGTGAACAGCGTCGGCATGTGCGTGACCGGTTTTACGCTCAACCCTTCGTATTCACTCGAGTCGACTGCGTATGCCGCACGGCGATGATTGCGAATGACGCGTAACATCGGCTCTCGATTAGCTTCAAAACGAGCGAACGGCCCGAGCTTCTGCGCGATTTCCGCTGAGGTGCGGTACGCCATGCCAGTCTGCAAAGCGTTGATCGCGCCGCACCAACCGAAGCTCTCTTCGGAGTCATACGGCAAGCCCATGCGCATCAAGAGCGTGCCGAGATTGGCATAACCTAATCCGAGCGTGCGATAACCATGATTTTTCTCGGCGATTCGCTTCGAGGGCATTTGGCCCATCGCTACGGAAATTTCGAGCGTGGTCGTCCAGGTGCGGGTTGCATCGGCAAAGCGCTGGGCGTCAAAATTGCCGTCGTCGTTGAGGAATTTGACGAGGTTGAGGCTTGCGAGGTTGCACGCACTGTCATCTACCCAAACAAATTCGGAACACGGATTCGTCGCATTGATCCGCTCGTCGTTCGAACAGGTGTGCCACTCTTGGATCGTATCGTCGAATTGCAAGCCGGGATCGGCGCATTGCCACGCCGCTACGCCTATCTGCTCCCATAAATCGCGGGCTTTGAGACGTTTGACGACGTCGCCCGTCGTGCGTGCCGTCAAGAGCCAGTCGTCGTCGCGATCGAGCGCTTCAAAAAAGCCGTTGGTCAAGCGTACGGAGTTGTTCGAATTCTGACCCGACACAGTCGTGTAAGCTTCGGAATCCCATGCGGTGTCATACTGCTCGACCTCGAGGCGCGTGTAGCCTTGCCGCGCATAGTCGAGCGCGCTCTGTGTCGCGCCCGACGGAACGCCGGCGGCGATCGCTTCGCGAATCGCATTGCGCAGCGAACCGTTGAGGGCCGGATCGAGGCGCGCGTGCTCGGGGACGCGAGTATCGTGCGCGGCCGAGATAATCGCATTGAGGTGTTTTTCGAACATCCGAGAGCCGATAACCAGGTCGGCCACCTTGCGTTCTTCGCGAACTTTCCAATTGACGAACTCTTCGATGTCCGGGTGGTCGGCGTTGAGCACCACCATCTTAGCCGCGCGCCGGGTGGTACCGCCGGACTTTATTGCGCCCGCGGCGCGATCGAAAACTTTGAGAAACGACATCAGCCCGCTGGACGTGCCGCCGCCCGTGAGTTTTTCGCCGGCCGCGCGGATCTTGGAAAAATTTGCGCCGCTGCCGCTGCCGCCTTTGAAGATGCGTGCTTCACGAATGACGCCGTCGAAGAGGCCCCCTTCGTTGACAAGATCGTCTTCGATCCCAAGGATATAGCAAGCGCTAACTTGCGGGTGAGAAAAAGTATCTGGCGACGCCTGGGCGACGCCGTCGGCTGCGTCAACGAACCAATGCCCCTGCGCGGGGCCCGAAATGCCGTACGCCCAATGCAAACCGGTGTTAAACCACTGCGGCGAATTCGGCGCGCCGATTTGGCGCGCCAGCATCGCGCACATCTCGTCGTAATAGACTTGCGCGTCGTCTTCGGAGTCGAAATAGCCGTGCTTCCAGCCCCAATACGTCCAGCAGCCGGCCATTCGATTGAAGACCTGGCGCGCATCGCGTTCCGAGCCGAACTGCTCGTCGCGCGACATCGCGTCGAGCGCAGGTCCGTCCGCGACCGAGCGCTGCAGCCACTCCGGCACGCCCTCTTCGGAGACCCGTTTGGTTGCCTTGGGAACCCCCGCCTTGCGGCAATATTTCTGCGCTAGGACGTCGACCGCGACCTGACTCCAGGTCGACGGCACCATCACGTCCGAGGCCTCGAAGATCACCGATCCGTCGGGATTGACGATCTTCGAGCTCCGAGGCTCGAATTTTACGCCGGAATAAGGGTCACCGGGTGCGGAATAGGTGCGCGCGAACTTCATCTGCAGCTCCTCGTCTGTATCGAACACACGTTCGCATTCGATAGTTTCTAGGGCGCCGCCAGCATTACCTATTGTGCTTGGCGCGCCCTTTACCACAAGATATTGGGGTCACGCCGAAAATCCTTGTGAGCGCCCTGTGCCCAATCCGGCGAAGATTCGGTGGAGAAATCTCGCGCCCGAACGGCCGGGTGGAGGGCGTGTGGACAGGCCCGAGGATACCGGGGATAACCGGTACAAGGCAAAACCTCATGCTCGGTCCCGATCGTTTTGCGCCGCGTCTCCACGACGTTCCTCACGAGGAGCTCGAGGCGGCCGGAATTCGCGGCCTAATCGTGGATCTCGACAACACGCTTCTGGGCTTTCGCCAGACCGAACTCGCTCAAGAGCACTTGGCTTGGGTGACGCGGGCGCGCGAACGAGGGTTTCGGATCGTGATGCTCTCCAACAACTTCTCGGAGCGGGTCAACACGCTGGCCGCCCAGCTTGACGTGGCCTGCTTTCCCAACGCGCTCAAGCCGCTTCCGTTTGGCTTCCTGCGGGCGAAGCAATGCCTGCGCTTGCGCCGCCGCGAAATAGCGGTGGTGGGCGATCAGCTCTTCACCGACGTGCTGGGCGGCAAACTCTGCGGGCTGTACACGATTCTCACCGAGCCGATCGAGTTAAAGGATTTTGCGGTAACCCGAATCTTTCGGTTTTTCGAGCGCCTCATGCTGCGAGGAAAGCGGTGATGAAGCTCGCCCTGATCGGCGATCCGGTCGAGCACAGCGCAAGCCCGCGGCTGCAGCGCGGTTATCTCGATGAGGCCGATATCGACGGAAGCTACGTCGCGATCAGAGTTGCTCGTGGCGACGGCGCTTCGGCGATCCGCCGGCTGCGCGAAAACGCATACACCGGCTGCAACGTCACCTATCCGCTAAAAGAAGAAGCCTTTGAAGTTTGCGATGCATTGACCGAGGAAGCGCGGCGCGTTCATGCGGTCAACACCATTTTCTTCGGCCGCGAGGTCGTGGGCACCAACACCGACGGAATCGGCGCGCGCACGGCGATCGAAACGATGCTCGACGAGCCGGTTGCCCTTAAGCGAATCGGCGTGCTCGGCTACGGTGCGACCGCGCGAGCAATTCTCGCCGAGCTGCAGGACAACGACGCGTACACTTTTGTCTGGGGGCGCGATCCGGAGCGCGTACGCGAAACATGTAGTAGCTTTGAAGCCAAGCCGTGGCCAAACTCGAATCCGCCGGAGATTGTGATCAGCACGCTGCCGCCCGAAGCGCGCCTTTCGAGCGACCTCGTCACCGCGTTGAACGCCGCCGACCTCGTCATGGATGCAAACTACGGCGCTCGCTCGACGCTCGCGCGCCAACTTCGCCGCGAAGTCGCGGCGGGCGACGCAATGTTAGAGGCGCAAGCGCGCGCGAGCTTCGATTTCTGGCTGGCCCACCTCGATCGCGTTGCGGGCGCGTGATCGCGCGCCGGTGGCGGAGAGGGAGGGATTCGAACCCTCGAGAGGCTCAACACCTCTGCTCGCTTTCCAAGCGAGTGCCTTCAACCGCTCGACCACCTCTCCGAATTACCGGAGTCCCCTTATTGCCGCGCTGCTTACAAGGGTCCTCGTCGGCCTGAAATAAGGACCATAGTGGCGTCTTCGCGAAGCAAAGAGCATGCAATCGCCTGATCCGCGACCGCAATCCGAGCACTTCGAAGATCGCCAGGAGCGTAACTTGGCGCGTACGTTCTTCTGGATTGGTCTCGGCGTCGGCCTTGCGGCACTCGGCGCGACTCTCGCGTACGTTTCACTTCGCTTCGCCGCGGCCGATCGCGGCGGGGACCCGACGACGCAGCGCATTCAAGAGCTCATCGACGAAGCCAACTCACTATTGAAGGCGCTTGACGACCAGCGACACAGCGCCTAAGTCCGGCACGTCCCTTCGTCGCGGCGCAGAACTCGAGGTCTCGTTCACCGATTTACTCGCCAGCGGTCAGGCCGTCGGGCGGATTGACGGCATGGTGGTTTTTTGTTTCGGTCCACTCCCGCTGGAGCGTGCGCGCGTTCGAGTAGGCGAAGTCAAACAGCGCTACGCCGTCGCCGACCTGATCGACGTGGTCGATGCATCGCCGGCGCGCGCACAGCCGTTTTGCCCGGTCTTCGGCACGTGCGGAGGCTGTCAGCTTCAGCACTTGAATTACTCGGGACAACTTGCGTGGAAGCGCAACGTCGTGCGCAACGCGCTGCAGCGCATCGGCGGGTTTGCCGAAGCGCGGGTGGCCGAAACGATCGGCATGGACGACGCCCGAGCCTATCGCAACAAGATGTCGCTGGTGGTCGACCATCGGCAAGCGACGCCCGCACTCGGCTTCTACCGCCAGCGGTCGCACGAGGTCGTCGCGATCGACGCCTGCCCGATCGTAACGCCGAAGCTCAACGCGGACCTCGAGTACTTGGCGAAGAGACGTTCCGCCGGGCCGGTGCGAGCCATGCTCGGCGATGCGCGGCATCTCGTGTCGCGCAGCGCGGGAAACCAAAGCGTGCTGACGATCACGACCGAACGCCGCAGCGAGAGCGCGCTGCGCGCGGCGCCCGTGCTGCTTGCAGAGATGCCGGGTCTGGCCGGGGTGACGAACTCCTTCGACTTGAGCAGCGCCAATGCAATCGTCGGACGCCGCCACAACGTGCTGGCCGGCGAGGGCGAAATTGAAGAGACGATCGCAGGGCTGCGGTATCGCGTCTCGGCTGGGTCGTTCTTTCAAGTCAACGCCGAGATGCTGGCGAAAATCTTCGCTCACATCGAGCCGTGGCTGGCGCCGGCGCGCGCGATCGTGGATCTCTACTGCGGTGCCGGAACGTTCTCGCTGCTGTTCGCAAAGCATGGTTGGAAGGTCTACGGCGTTGAGGAGAACGCGCAGGCCGTCGCCGAGGGCAGCGCCAACGCGCGGCGCAACGGCCTCGACCGGCTCGTACGCTTTCACGCAGGGCGTGTCGAGCAGCTGGCGGCCACGCCGGCGCTTCGCAACGCGCTGCAAGAGGCCGACGTGGTCTTTCTCGATCCGCCGCGCAAAGGTTGCGACGAAGCGACGCTTGCGGCAATCGCCGGCGCGCGCGCTTCCGAGCTGTGGTATCTCTCGTGCGATCCCGCAACGCTGGCACGGGATTCGAAGTTCTTGGTGGCCAAGGGCTACAGGCTGGGAAGCGCGCAGCCATTTGATATGTTTCCGCAGACCGGGCACGTCGAGACGCTCGCCCGATTGGAGTATTTGTAGTTGCCCACCGACACGATCGACATCCGCTACGTCGCCAAGCTAGCGCGCATCGCACTGACCGATGACGAGATCGAGGTTTTTGGCCGCCAGCTCGGCGACTTGCTCGCTCACGTCAACGCACTCTCGAAACTCGATACCGAAAGCGTCCCCGCCACGGCCCAGGTCGTCGAGTCGCGCAACGTTACGCGCGAAGACGTGATTACACCGGGGCTCGACCGCGAGCGCGTTCTGGCGCAAGCGCCGCAACGGCAGGGCAACTTCTTTCGGGTGCCGCGGATCATCGCGGAATGAGCGTGCCGATGGATGCGCGGATCGAAAAGACCGCCTCCGAGATCGCCGCCGACGTTCGGGCGCGGCGCCTCAGCGCGGTCGAAGTGACCGAAGCGACGCTCGCGCACGTCGAAGCCGTCGACGGCCTCATCGGTTCGTACCTAACGGTGCTGAGCGACGCCGCCCGCGAGCATGCCGCGCGCGTTGACGAGCGCATCCGCAACGGCGAGTCGCTTTCGCTCGCGGGCGTTCCGCTCGCGGTGAAAGATAACATGTGCCTTGAAAGCACCCGCACGACGTGCGGCAGCAAGATACTCGAACACTGGATCGCGCCGTATACGGCGACTGCGGTCGCGCGGCTGCTCGATGCCGGCGCGGTGCCGATCGGTAAGGCAAACTGCGACGAGTTCGCGATGGGCAGCTCGTGCGAGAACTCTGCGCTGGAGGTGACGCGCAATCCGTACGATACGAGCCGCGTGCCCGGGGGATCGAGCGGCGGCTCGGCCGCGGCCGTCGCGGCCTATGAGGCCGCAATTGGTCTGGGAAGCGATACCGGCGGTTCGATTCGAGAACCCGGCGCGTTCTGCAATCTGGTCGGTTTCAAGCCGACATACGGCCGCGTTTCGCGCTACGGGCTGATCGCGTTTGCCTCGAGTCTGGATCAAATCGGTCCGCTCGCGCGAACGGTCGAAGATGCGGCGCTCGTTTACGATGCGATGGCCGGCTACGATCCGATGGACGCGACCTCGATCGAACGGGCGGTGGAGCCGGCCGCGGGCGCATTGCTCGACGATTTGAAGGGCGTGCGCATTGGAATCGTGCGCGATTTCGATACCGGCGCGCTTGGCGCTGACCTCGACGCCCTCTATCGTCAAGCCTACCGGGACCTCGAGCAGCTTGGAGCCGAGCTCGTCGAAGTGACGCTGCCGACGGCCGATTACGGCGTGCCGACATATTATCTGATAGCGCCGGCCGAATGCTCGTCGAACCTGGCACGTTTCGACGGCGTGCGTTACGGCCTGCGGGTCGACGGCGAAGACGTGCGAGCGATGTACGACAACACCCGAGCCGCGGGCTTCGGGCCGGAAGTCAAGCGCCGGATTCTGATCGGAACGTATGCGCTATCGAGCGGCTACTACGACGCCTACTACGTTCGCGCGCAGAAGGCGCGGACGCTGATCGCGCGCGACTTCGAGCGCGCGTTCGCGCGGTGCGATTTGATCGCGTGTCCCGCCGCCAGCTGTACGGCCTTCGAATTTGCGGCGAAGAGCGATCCGTACAGCATGTACTTGATGGACTACTACACGATTCCGATGTCGCTGGCCGGGTTGCCGGCGCTTTCGGTTCCGTGCGGTTGGAGCAGGCCGGAAGGCGGCGCCGTCCCGATGCCGGTCGGACTCCAGCTCTGCACGCCGCTCTTTGGTGAGCGCCTCTTGCTCGGCGCAGCCCACGCGTACGAGCGAGCGACCCGGCACGCGTCGGCGCGAAAGCCGCTCGCGCAGGAGGCGCGCGCGTGAGCCCAGCCTACGAAGCGGTCATCGGCATCGAATGCCACGTCGAGCTCAAGACGGCGACGAAGATGTTCTGTGGCTGCCCCAACGCGTTTGGCGGCGAGCCGAACACGAAGATCTGCCCGGTCTGCCTCGGAATGCCGGGCGCGCTTCCGGTTCCCAACGCGTACGCGATCGAGCTAATCGTTACCACCGGGCTCGCCTTGGGTGCGTCGATTCCGGACTTCTCGAAGTTCGACCGCAAGAATTATTTTTATCCCGACATGCCGAAAGATTATCAGATCTCGCAGTACGACATGCCGCTGACGGTCGGCGGCGCCGTCAAATACTGGCTCGAAGACGGTACGACGAAGGAGTGCCGCCTGACGCGGATTCACCTCGAGGAAGATACCGGCAAATCGACTCACGCCGGTTCCGGCGACGGACGGATTGCGGGCAGCGAGTATTCCTTGCTCGACTTCAATCGAGCCGGCGTCCCGCTGATGGAGTGCGTCTCGGAACCGGAGCTGCGCAGCCCGCAGGAGGCAATCGCGTACCTGGAATCGCTGCGGCGCACGCTGCTTGCGCTCGGGGTGAGCGACGTGAAGATGGAGGAAGGCTCGCTGCGCTGCGATGCCAACGTTTCCGTCCGGCTCGCCGGTTCGACCGAGTTGGGCACCAAGACGGAGATCAAGAACATGAATTCGTTTCGCTCGGTCGAGCGCGCCATCGCAAGTGAAATCGAACGCCAGATCGAGGTCCTCACGTCGGGCGGCCGAGTGGTGCAGGAGACGCGCGGCTGGGATGAAGTCAACGGGGTGACGCATTCGATGCGCAGCAAAGAGGAAGCGCACGATTATCGTTACTTCCCCGATCCCGATCTGGTGCCGCTGGAGATTTCGCGCATCGACGTCGACCGGTTGCGGACGACCTTACCGGCGCTGCCGTGGCAGCGTTTCGAGCGCTACACAGCTGCCTACGGGCTGGGCGCAAAACAAGCCACGCAGCTGATCGACAACCGATCGCTGGGAACGTATTTCGACCGCGTCGTGGAGTGCAGCGGCAACCCGCAGCAGTCGAGCAACTTCGTGCTGGGCGATCTCGCGCGGCTTGCTAACGAGAGCGGCGTTGCCGTCGGCGACTCGCAAGTCTTGCCCGAGCATCTTGCGGAGCTCATCGGATTGGTTGAGGGCAAACGGATTAACTCGACGACCGCGAAAGCCTTGGTCGAGCGGATGTGGAACGGCGCGGGCTCGCCGGCGGCAATCGTCGAGCGCGAGGGCCTCGCGCAAACGAGCGATCCGGCAACGATCGAGCCGCTCGTGGATGAGGTGCTGGCGGCCCACGCCGCCGTCGTTGCGGACTATCGCGCTGGTAAGACGAACGTCATGGGCTTTCTCGTCGGTCAAGTCATGAAAGCCTCGCGCGGCAAGGCCAATCCGGCGCTCGTCAACGACCTGGTGCGCGAAAAGCTCTCGCGCTAGCGCCGCTTTCGTCTCGATGGCACTGGCCGATACCCGCACGCTGCAAGCACTGGACTTCGACGCGATACGCGGGCGCGTGGTTGAGGCCACGCGAACGCAACGCGGCAACGCCTACGCGCTCGAGCTGGCGCCGCTGGCCGACTTCGAAGCCGTACGGCGCGAACAGCAGCGAACGCAAGCGATGCGCGCGCTCGTGACGGGTGAGGATTTTCACGTGATGCCGGCCGTGGAGACGGAGCCGTTCACCCAAGCCGCGCAGGCCGGTCGCACGCTGGGGCCAACGGATCTTCGCGCCGTCGGCGATGCGATTGCGGCCGCATCCTCGGCGGTTCGCGCGATCCGAGAGCACGCCGATCTGGCTGCCGTTGCGGCAAGCTATACGCCGCTGCGCGAGTTGCAGCGCTCGATTCTCGACGCAATCGACGAACGCGGTGCGGTGCTGGATCGCGCGTCGCCGGCGCTCGGCCGGATTCGGCGCGGCCTCGCGCAAGCCCAAGGCGAGGCCCGCCACAAGGTAGCGGCGATCTTAAACTCGGTAAAGTACGCCAAGGCGATTGGCGACCGCATCGTGACCATCCGCAACGGGCGATTCGTGATCCCGATAAAAGCCGAATTCTCCGCCAGCCTTCCGAACATCGTGCACGACACCAGCGCGAGCGGACAAACCTTATTCGTCGAGCCGGTTGCGGCGCTCGAGGCGAACAACCGGGTGCGCACGCTGCAAATCGAAGAAGAACGCGAGGTCGCGCGGATCCTCGAGCAGCTTTCGCGCGACGTGGGCCGGGCTGCGCCGGCGATCGATGCCGACGTGGAAGTGCTGGCTCGTCTCGACGTGCTGGCGGCAAAAGCCGAAGTCGCGCGGCGTACTGAAAGCGTTGCGCCGCAGCTGAGCGATCAGCCCGTGCTGACGATCGAGCGGGGGCGTCATCCGTTGCTGGGCGAACGCGCGGTGCCGCAGTCGCTCGCACTCGACGACCGAACGCGCGTGCTGATCGTGAGCGGGCCGAATATGGGCGGTAAAACGGTCGCACTGAAAATGGCCGGTTTGTTCGTCGTGATGACATACTGCGGGATGCAGGTTTCGGCCGGCCGCTCGACCTGCATCGGCCGTTTCGAGCGCGTGGTCGCCGACATCGGCGACGAGCAATCGCTGGCGGCCAATGCCTCGACGTTTTCGGCGCACTTGCAGCGAATGCGCGAGATGCTCGATGGAGCCGGCGACGGTACGCTGGCGATCGTCGACGAAATCGGCGGCGGCACCGAACCCAGCGCGGGTGCGGCCCTTGCGATCGCGATGCTCGAGCGCCTGCTCGAGCGCGGCGCCCGCGCGATCGTCTCGACCCATTCGCTTGACCTCAAGCTTTTTGCGCATTCCACGTCCGGCGTCGCTAACGCAAGCGTGCGCTTCGATCCCGCAACGTTCGCGCCGACGTTCGAGCTGGACGTGGGGACACCGGGCCAGTCGCTGGCCTTTCCGCTTGCAACCCGCTTGGGAATCGACTCGGCGATCGTCGAACGGGCGGCCGCGCTTTTGGAAGGACGCGAACGCGACTATGAGGCCGCCTTGGCGGAGCTATCCGTACGCAATAACGAGCTGCGCGACGAGCGGTCGCAGCTCGAGGTCGAGGGACGCAGGCAGCCCGCGAGCTCGAGCTGCTGCGTCACGATCGCGACGAGCTCGATGCCGAACGTCGCCGCTTCGGCGCGCGCGCCGAAGACCGGTTGCAGCAGGGCCTGCGAGATTTCGTTCGGGAGCTGGGCGGGCGCAAAGCGACGCGTTCGCAAGCGCGGCTTCTATCGGAAACGATCGAAACGATGCGCCGTGAACTCGGAATTGGCCGCAGCGAAAGCCCGAACGAGCAGCCGCAGACGTACTCGCCCGGCGATCGCGTTCGCATCGTTTCGCTCGATCGGGAAGCCGTTGTTGCCGAAGACTGGGACGAAAGGTTGCTCGTTTCCGTCGGTTCAATGAAGATGATGGTGGAGAAGAGCGACGTTCGACGCGACGAGCGCGCCGCGAAGATCGCCCAAAGCCGCACGCTGCAAGCTGAAACAGCAATGAGCGCGGCCGCTCGCACAACCGCGGCCCTCGACGTGCGCGGAAAAC
>Ga0187783_10004221_pt1 | contig 10641 bp, 9 predicted proteins | sample 1015_SJ02_MP02_2_FD_132471 | JGI IMG/M metagenome (GOLD analysis project Ga0187783, IMG submission 132471) | Tropical peat soil microbial communities from peatlands in Department of Meta, Colombia - 1015_SJ02_MP02_20_MG | ecosystem: Environmental > Terrestrial > Soil > Wetlands > Peat | place...
CCTGCCCGGTCATAAAGCTGGAGGCGTCGGAGGCCAGAAACAACAGTGCGCCAGCCAGTTCATCTGGTCTTCCGGTTCGTCCGAGGCAGGTGTAATTTCCCAGGCGTTCCAGGAACGGACTGCCGGGTGAAACGGAGTTAGCTCCGGCAACATCTTCGGTGTTTGAAAAGGGGCCGGGGAGAATCGCATTTGCGCGCACCCCTTGCTGACCCCAAAATGACGCGACGTAGCGTGTGAAACTGAGCAGAGCCGCTTTGGAAGCCGAGTAGCCGGGAGGATTGATGAAGTCTGTGCCTTCATATAACTGTGGCCTGGGTGCGACGAGGGCATACATCGTGGAAATGTTGATGATGCTGCCCGATCTTTGTTCTTTCATCTTGGCGCCGAGCTTTTGCGTGGTCAGGGCGGCCCAATAGACGCCGCCGGTCAAGTTCCGCATCCAGGTTTCCATGCCGGCAAGCTCGAATGCGCCTTCGGGCACATTGAATCCGGTGGCTGAACCCAATTCATGGGCGTTGTTGACCAAGACGTCGATTGACTTTTCTTCAGCAGCGATACGCTGCAGGATTGCGGCCAGCGCGGAGAGGTCGTACATGTCGATGCGGTGGATGGAGATTTTGTCCTCGCCGAATTCATTTGCCCATTTTCCGGCCTCAGTATCGAGACGACTTGAGCGTGCCAGCGCGACCACTCGCGCACCGTTGGCGAGAAGGGCTCGGGCAAAGGTTCTGCCCAGGAAACCCGAAGCGCCGGTGAGCACTGCGGTCTTGCCCTGGAGCGAGAAGAGGCTGGCGGCTCGAAGATCTGAAGCGTTTAAAGACAACTGCGGCCTCCGTCGATGACGAGATTGCTGCCAGTCATATAAGAAGACGCGTCAGAACAGAGAAAGAGGATCGCGCCCTGGTATTCATCGCGCCGGGCCATGCGGCCCATGGGAATGAGCTGGCTGAGCCGGTTAAGGAATTCTTCAGGCTGGCCGTTGAAGACACCTCCGGGCGAGATGGCGTTCACGCGGACGCCGGCGCTGCTCCAATATGTGGCGAGGTAGCGTGTCAAGCCAATCAGCCCAGTCTTTACGACAGAGTAGGTGACCGGTTTGACGGGCTGCTGGTCCTCGGGCAGGCCGTCGATGCGGTAGAGGCGCTGGTCAGGCGCGATGACGGCGAGATCGGAAGCGATGTTCAAGATCACGCCCGCTTTCCGTTTTGCCATCTCTGCGCCAAGAATGCGGCTGCACAAAAAAGCTCCCGTGAGGCCGACGCGGATGTCGGCGTCCCAGGCGTCGAGCGGAAAATTTTCGAGTCTCGACCAGGCGTGGCTCGCGGCATCCTCTACCTTGGGATTGTTGGCGGCGTTGTTAATGAGAATGTCGATACGCCCATAGCGGCTGAGAAGGCAATCGCGAACCTCGACCAGCGCGGCTTCGCTGGTGATGTCGGCGGGCAAGCCGAGACATTCGACGGCGTAGGCCGCTGTGAGTTGCGCGGCGCGGCGATCCGGGTCGGCCGCGGGAAGATCGAGCAAGATGACGTGCGCACCGGCCGCAGCGAGGACAGCGCCGTGATAGTAGCCAAGGAGGCCTGCGCCGCCGGTGACGACTGCCACGCGACCGGTGAGGTCGAAAAGTGCGGTGATACGCTCAGTTCGGGCTTCATTCATAGGATTCCGGGCTACATTGTCCGGGTTTGGCCCCCATCGCAGATGAAACAGCTTCCGGTGGAGAAGTTTGAGCGTGGCGAGACTATGAAGGCGGCAAGATCTGCAATTTCTTCCGGTACGCCGAAGCGCTTGAGTGGAACTTCCTGTTCGATGTACTGTTCGACAAATTCGCGGCGGCTCTTCAAATGCCTCTCCCAGGAACCTCCGGGGAAGAGAATGTTGCCCGGCGCGATGCAGTTGACGCGGATTTTATACTGTGCGAGCTGCCGGGAAAGATTCTTTGCGTAGTTGATGAGAGCGGCCTTGGCCGCACTGTAGGGCAGCGGGGCAGCAGTAGCTTCGACGGCAACAATGGAGGAGATGAAGAGGATGCTGCCGCCACGTTCCTGCATTTGCGGAATGGCGGCCTGCACAAGGCGAACGCTGCCGAAGAAGTTCAAATGAAATAAACGCTGCCACTCGGATTCATCCTGGAGGTAACCAGGCTTGCCGCTGCCTGTACCGATGTTGGCTACTAGAATCTCCAGGCCTCCCCAGGTGCGGTCAATGGTTTCGAGCGCCGTCTCGATGGCCGTCGTAGAGGCGAGGTCACCGGCGAATTCCAGAACCGGCCGGCCGGGGAAATCGCAACGAAGCTGATTGGCAGTTTCGTGGAGGGAGGAAGGGTCGCGTCCGGAGATGCAGACGCGACAGCCCTCGCGCAAAAGGGCAGCGGCAATTGCCCTGCCGATGCCCCGCGAAGAGCCAGCCACCAGGGCGACGCGATCTTTGAGATCGAGGTCCATACGACTCAGGGCCAGAAGCGGTGGACGAATTCAAGTTGCTTGCGAATCCAGTTTACTTCGTCTCCATCTTGGCCACGCGCAACCTGAAGTGTGAAACCTCCTCTGTAGCCGATGTTGCGAATTGACTGGAAGACATCTTCAAAATCGGCGCTGCCTTCGCCGAGGGGTCGTGTGGCTACGCCGCCTGCGGGCAGACGCGATCGGTCCTTGATGTGAATGCTGCCGATGCGGCTGCCGTACGCCGTGAATTCCTGGCTTGCGATGTACCCGAGACCGGAGCTGTTCCCAGTATCGTAATTCACCTTGACCATGGGATGATCGATGCGCGCGAGGAATTCAGCAAAATCAAAGGGGGCAAAATCGGCTTCAAGATGTAATTCAACGCCGCATTCTTCCGCGACGGGCAGGGCTCGCGACAGTACGCCAAGAACTGTCTGCTTTTCTTCTTCAGTACGGATGCTTGAAGCATCTACAAAGGGCATGACGATCCTGGCAGCCCCGATCTGCCGAGCTTTGTGAAGCAGCTGGTGCAAGAAAGCCTCGCGTTCGCTGCGTTCCTCTGCCGTGCAGCGAATCAACGGGAAGTCCATGAACCAATCCCCGCAAATTGCCGGAGTCGCAACACCATGCTGCAGTTTCAATTGGTTGAGCTCAGCGATTCCATCTGGAGCTGCAACGGGATTCGCCCCCGCACCATAGTCGTCGTAAATCCATTCGATATAATCCACACCCGCGGCGCGTGCCAGCGCTAGCTCCTGCCGCCAGGAGTTGCGCGGGAAGGACTGGAACCGCCCACCTTCCGGCGGGCTCAGCCGGCCTTGCATCACACCAAATTGCGTTCGCGTCATTCGTGGTTCCTATTCGGCCAGCGGTTTCACAATCATGTTGGCGAGGAACTCCTCGCGCGGCAGGAATGGGAACATGTCCTCGAGCGGACGCGAAACCATGGAGCCATCCGGTTTCTGGTAGGACTGGAGACGCGGCGCGCGCGTTTCGTCGGGAATGACGTGCACATCCACGATCACGGGGCCCTCCATGGCCAGCACGCGCCGTACATCCCCGCGCAGATTGGTTTGATCCGCGATAACAACAGAGGGAATGTTGTAAGCAGCAGCCACCTTGCTCAAATCGGGAACGGTGAGGCCGGTGCTCGCGTCGCAGCCGATGCTGGGCTTGCCGAAATAGCCTTTTTGCGAGGCTCGAATCGAGGCGTAGCCATCGTTATTAAGGACGAAGAATTTTACGGGCAGCATGAGCCGTGATGCCGTTTCCAGCTCCTGAATATTGAACTGGAAGCCACCGTCGCCATCGACCAGGATGGTGCGACGCCGGCCGCCGCCGATGGAAACCGCAAGCGACATCGGGAGACCGAATCCCATGGCGCCCAGACCGGCGGTGTGGTATATGCGCTGGCCGTTGCGCGTTGGGCAGGCGAGCAAAAAGATCTCGATGCCGCTGCCCGAGCTGCCGGAGACAAGTAGGTCGGCGGGGCTGGATTCGCCGCCGATCACTTCAGCAAGATAGAAGGTGCTCACCCTGCTGTCGTGCTGCCGATGCTCGTCCGTCACCACCGGATAGCGCGTCTTCCAATCGGCGCAACGCGCGTCCCATGCGCTACGGTCTCGCAACCGGATGGAGTCTCTTTGCCGCAGCATCTCAGCAAGAAAAGCCTTCGCGTCAGCACAGATGGGCTGCTGCAGGTGAGGATGCAACTTGGCCAGCTCCGCGGCATCAATGTCCACGGCAACCTTATGCGCCTCGCGGGCGAGATTTTGCGGGGCGTAGCCGGTGATAGCGAAGTCGAGGCGGACGCCGACAGCAAGCAGAAAATCGCAGTTCTGCAGCGCGAAATTAGCGCCACGCGCCGCGACCGAGCCGGGCCGGCCGACGTAGGTGGGATCGTCACTGGGAACGAGGTCGGCCGCGCACCAGGTTGCGACGGTCGCGACGCCGAGCAGATGGCGCAACTCATCAAATTCTGCGGTGGCGCGAGCGAGGCGGATGCCGTTGCCGGCAAAAAGAAGCGGCCGCTCGGACTGGTTGAGTTTTTCGATGAGACGGCGGACTTCGGCGGGCAGGTCAGATTGGACGGAGGGCGCGGGAAGCTCAGCCGGGTCGAAAGCGCGCAGCGTGGCAGGCTCGGGGATCGGCGCGGCCTGCACGTCGAGAGGAATGTCGATCCATACCGGACCGGAGCGACCGTGGACGGCAAGATAAAGGGCCTTTTCGAGGTGGTAGCGGATGTCGAGAGGATCGAGGACGGTGACGGCGTACTTGGTGATCGGCTTGACGATGGAGACGATGTCCACTTCCTGCACGCCCAGTTGGCGCATGCCGAGCGGCCGTCCGTCTTTCGAAAACATTCGATCGGGACGCTTGACCTGGCCAGAAACAACCAGCATCGGTGTCGAATCGAGCCAGGCGCCGGCCACGCCAGTGACCGCGTTCGTGGCGCCCGGTCCGGTTGTGACCATGCAGACGCCTAGATGGTTGGTGACTTTGGCGTATGCTTCGGCACAGATGGCGCTGGCCTGCTCGTGCGAGTTACAGACAGGCTCGATCGCCGTCTCGGCGCCCAGCGACTGGTTCAGGTGCATCGCCCCGCCGCCGGTCACCAGGAACACATGGCGGACTCCTTGCTCGGCAATAAATCGAACAACGTAATCAGAAAGCTTCATGAATGCAACCGTGGTTTGAGTTGGCGATGCGTCATGGCCGAGAAAAGACTTCCCGCGCCTCAATTCCGCGCGCCGCGAGCAATGCCTCAATCAACTCGCGGACAGCCCCGTTCCCGCCGGTGCGTTTGGCAACAAACTTTGCCTGCGCAAGCACGTCTGGAAAGGCGTTGGCTGGGGCGGCGGAGAAACCGGCAATCTGCATCGCGGCCAGATCGTTCACGTCATCTCCCATGTAGCAAATCTCCGCGAGCCCGATAGCGGCCGACGAGGCGACCTCGCGCAGAGCGGCCGCCTTGTCACGGCAGCCTTTGATTACGCGGCCGATGTGCAACTTCTCGGCAAAGCGGTCGACGAGCGGGCTCTCTTCGCCTGAGATCAGCGCCAGTTCGAAGCCGGCGCGCCGCGCCAGGGAAATTCCCATGATGTCGGCGAAACAGAAGCGCTTCCACTCCTCACCGCCGGGCCCCCACCAGATGCCGCCATCCGTCAGCACGCCATCGACGTCGAACACAATAGCACGGACGCTTTCCATGCCGCTCTTTGCTCGATTGGCTTCCATCGTGCCCGGTCTAGACAGCCGCGCCAACACGGCGAAGCTTTTTGATGATGGGAAATTCGCGCTCATACACGCGCTTCACGCCGTCGCCCCTGGCTGACTCCCATAGGTGGATATCGCGTACCAGGCGGGTGATGCCGTTCGGCTCGAGCGAGGCCGCCTGATCGGAACCCCAACCCGCGCGATCAAGGGTGATGTGGCGTTCCACACAGCAGGCCCCAAGTGCAGTTGCGCAGACACTGGTTGGAATACCCGTTTCGTGCCCGGAATATCCAACCGGGAGGCCGTAACGCGCCATCATGACCGGGATTGCGCGAAGATTCAACTCGTCGTAGTTGGCAGGGTAGGTGCTGGTAGCGTGCATCAAAATCAACTCATCTTTTCCCAGGACTTCGACGGCATGATCGATTTCGTCGTAGGTGCTCATTCCCGTAGAGAGGATGATGGGCTTGCCGGTTTTGCGAATGTGCCGCAGCAGGTTGTCGTCAGTGAGCGAGGGTGAGGCAACTTTGTACACGGGAGGCTCGAACTGCTCAAGAAAATCCACTGAGCCTTCATCCCAGGGAGAAGCAAACCAAATCATCTTTACAGACTTGCAAAAGCTGTCGATCTCGGAATATTCTTCCTGTCCGAATTCAAGTCCATATTTGAGATCACCGTTGGTTGGACCGAAGGGGTTCTCGCGCGGTTTGGCCAGTTCTTCAGGCGTGTACACCACCTCAATGGTGCGCTTCTGAAACTTGACGGCGTCGCAACCTGCCGCGACCGCAACACTGATCAGTCGCTTGGCGAGATCAATGTCACCATTGTGGTTGATGCCAATCTCCGCAATGATGAAACAGGGTTGATCGTCGCCGACCCACCTGTTGCCGACTCGGACCGTACTCATGGTGATTCACTCCTTGTGCTGCCGACCGGCAGCGGCCGCCAACGCTACGAGCGGAGCCGGGTGATGCTGCCCCACAATTCCCGCGAGCGATGGTGACGGTAAGGGATCCCGCCCAGAGATTCATTTCAACACGGTTACCGAAGATACCACACTCACACGAAGGTGGAACCTGCTATGTTTCGCCGACGGCCCGTTCCGTACCACTCAGTGCACCGGATATGCTGGATGCGTGAAGCCGCTGGCCAAGGAAGATTTAAGCCACATCTTGAAGCACACTTTCCCCCTATGGGAGAAGGCGCGTGGGGCGCAGATCTTCCTCTCCGGAGCCACAGGATTCTTTGGGGCATGGCTGCTCGAAAGCCTGGCTCACTGCAATCGTGAGCTGAATCTTGGGCTCTCTGCCACGGTTCTCAGCCGCGACCCGGCAGCATTCGCGCGTAGAATGCCGCACCTCGCCGGCGAGCCTTGCATTCAGACGTTCAAGGGAGATGTTCGCGACTTCGCCTTTCCTGAGCGGCAGTTCGAATATGTGATTCACGCCGCAGCGCCTACGTCCGCGGCCGCGGCCAGCCCGCTCGAACTGCTGAGCATCCTGATGGATGGCTCCAGGCACATGCTTGAGTTCGCCAAGGCACAAGGTGCAAATCGATTTCTCTTTACCAGCTCCGGCGCGGTCTACGGCCCACAACCGCAGAACCTCAGTCATATTCCAGAGGACTATCGCGGAGGACCGGAGTGGCTCGATGCGAATGCGGCCTATGCGGAGGGGAAGCGGGTTTCCGAACAGATGTGCGCCCTGTATGCGCGAGAGTCCCAAATCGAATTCGTCATTGCCCGGTGCTTTGCGTTCGTGGGACCACATCTTCCGCTCGATCAGCACTTTGCAATCGGCAATTTCATTGGGGATGCTCTCGCGCACAGGAATATTGCCGTCCGAGGCGACGGCACGCCCATGCGCTCCTATCTCTACGGGGCCGATCTCGCAATCTGGCTATGGACCATGCTCTTGCGTGAGTCTCTCCCGGGGCCGAATCCACATGTGTTGAATATCGGATCTGGAGAGGCGATCAGCATTCGTGATCTCGCTCAGGTGGTGGTTGAGGAACTCGATCCTTCACTGGAGGTAAATGTTGCCGAGGCGCTGCCCGCCGATGGGCCACGCTTGCAGTATGTCCCCGACGTCAGGAACGCGGAGGCTTGCCTGGGGCTGCGTCAGACGATTGGGCTCAGAGAGGCTATTCGGCGGACAGCCGCATGGTATCGCTGAAGCCGCCCATCTAACCGACCGGGAGTCGCTTTGCGAGCCGTTGACGACCTTGGTTCGATGCAAATTCGCTTATGACTTCTACAACAAAGTCGAGCATCGGTTTGGTCAGTCCCGGATACACGCCGATCCAGAAGGCGTTGTTCATCGCGAAATCCGAGTTCGGTAGCGGGCTAGCGACACGATACTCGCAATCTTCGTAAGCCGGCTGGCGAAGGAGATTGCCCCCGAAGAGCAGCCTGGTGGCGATCTTCTTCGCTTCAAGAGCACGGATCAACTGTTCGCGGGTAAATGGCGCATCCTCGCGAACTGAGATCGGGAAGCCAAACCACGCGGGGTCTGAACCCGGCGTCGCCTCGGGCAGCAGCAGGTACTCTTCCATTGGTTTCAGCGCCGCCGACAGGTAGCCGAAGTTCTCCTTGCGCCGCTCGATAAAGACGGGCAGCTTTGCGATCTGGGAGAGCCCCAGGGCGGCCTGCATGTCGGTGGCCTTCAGGTTGTATCCAATGTGCGTGTAGGTGTATTTGTGGTCGTATCCGCAAGGCAGCTTGCCCAGTTGCCAATCGAAACGCTTGCCGCAGGTATTCTCTTTACCGGGTTCGCACCAGCAATCACGACCCCAGTCACGGAACGATTCGATCAGGAGTTGCAGATCGGGGCGCTGGGTAAGCACCGCGCCGCCCTCGCCCATGGTGATGTGGTGAGCGGGATAAAAGCTGATTGTTGAGATGTCACCGAAGGAGCCGACGCGGCGCCCCCTCCAGACCGAACCGAGCGCATCGCAGCAATCCTCGATCAGCCACAGGTCGTGTTTCTTCACAAAAGTGGTCACCGCATCAAGATCAAAGACATTGCCCAAGGTGTGCGCAATAAACACCGCCCTTGTCTTCTCGCTGCGCGCCGCTTCGAGCTGGCTCACATCGATCTCATAGGTCGGTACCGTAATATCAATGAAAACCGGGATGAGCCTATTTTGAATAATTGGATTGACCGTCGTGGGAAAGCCCGCAGCCACCGCAATCACTTCATCGCCCGGCTTGAGCCGGCGGTCACCGAGTTTTGGCGAGGTGAGCGCGCTGAGGGCGAGGAGGTTGGCAGACGACCCGGAGTTGGTCAGCGATGCGCAGCGGACTCCAACAAAGCGAGCGAGCTTTCGCTCAAACTCTTCGGCAAATCGGCCGGTCGTAAACCAGCAATCCAGAGCCGAATCGACCACAGAACCCAGATCGCCGCCGTCGATCACCTTACCCGACACTGGCACAGGCGATTTGCCGGGATGGAACTCGGCTGCCGTAAAGGCTTCAGCAAAATACTCGTTGCAAAGATCGAGTATTTGCCGCCGAAGATGTGCTGCTCGATCCGTCATCGACAATTGGTAAGCTAAGCATACACAATCGGAATTCGGTGGTGTACGCTATTGGCTAGCGAATACAATCCATTAACGGTCCGCTGGTTGATTTGTTGTCGCAAACGCTGGTCCAAAGGAAGCTAAGAAACTGGAATGAAAGCCGTTATTTTGGCTGGCGGGCAGGGAACACGGCTGAGTGAGGAAACCGGTACGCGCCCCAAGCCTATGGTTGAGATTGGCGGCCGGCCCCTCCTCTGGCACATCCTCAAAATCTATTCGCATCATGGAATCAATGATTTTGTCATCTGTTGCGGATACAAGGGTTATCTGATTAAAGAGTATTTCGCCAATTACTTCCTCCACACGTCAGATGTGACATTCGATATGCGGGAAAACCGCACGCAGGTGCACCAGAGTGTCGCTGAACCATGGCGGATCACGCTTGTCGACACCGGCGAAAGCGCTGGGACCGGCGGCCGCCTGGCAAAGATAGCGCCCTATCTGGAGGGCGAGGAAGCCTTTTGCGTGACCTATGGGGATGGCGTAAGCGACGTCGATATTGCAGCGACAATTGCCTTTCACAATAAACACGGAAAGCTGGTCACGGTCACGGCTGTGCAGCCTCCCGCGCGATTTGGCGGATTGGGGGTTCAAGGAACGGCCATTTCGGAATTCCAGGAAAAGCCGAAAGGGGAGGGCGGTTGGATTAATGGCGGTTTCTTCGTCCTCTCACCTGCGGCTTTAAACGAAATCCACGACGAAAGTGTGATGTTTGAAAGCGAGCCCATGAAAACCCTGACCAAGAACGGGCAGGTACAGGCTTATTTCCATCGCGGTTTCTGGCAGCCCATGGATACGCTGCGTGAAAAGCAGAAGCTGGAGGAACTTTGGGCGAGCGGGAGAGCACCGTGGAAGACGTGGTAAATCCATGGGGCGGACGACGAGTTTTCCTGACGGGCCATACCGGGTTCAAGGGCGGATGGCTGGCCATGTGGCTGGCTCGCCGTGGAGCAAAGGTCCGGGGCTATGCGCTCGCACCTGAAAGCGAACCGAATCTATTCACCGCAGCAAATGTAGCGTCAGTTCTCGAGGATGTCCGCGGCGATATTCGAGATGACCAAAAGCTGAAAGCATCGCTAACGGAATTCCGTCCAGAGGTGGTCTTTCATCTGGCCGCACAGCCGCTTGTCCGGCGTTCTTACGCCGACCCACTGGGCACCTTCGCAACAAACATTCTGGGTACGGCGCACGTGATGGAAGCCGTCCGGAACGCTCCCAGCGTGCGGGCGGTCATTTGCGTCACTACAGACAAGTGCTATCAGAACCAGGAGTGGGTATGGCCCTATCGTGAAACGGACCCGCTCGGGGGATACGATCCATACGCTTCAAGCAAAGCCTGTGCCGAACTAGTCTGCGCAGCTTATCGCAGTTCCTTTTTCCCATTGGATCGCTTGCCAGAGCA
>Ga0187783_10004222_pt1 | contig 10639 bp, 9 predicted proteins | sample 1015_SJ02_MP02_2_FD_132471 | JGI IMG/M metagenome (GOLD analysis project Ga0187783, IMG submission 132471) | Tropical peat soil microbial communities from peatlands in Department of Meta, Colombia - 1015_SJ02_MP02_20_MG | ecosystem: Environmental > Terrestrial > Soil > Wetlands > Peat | place...
GCCGACCCGAAACAGGAAGTAACGCTGGACGCGTACTGCCGCCAAAACGGCAACCACGTATCCAAGCCCATTCCACTCGAGCGCTTCGTTGATTATGGCCAGTGGTACCAGCGCACCCTGGTTCCCCATCTTGAACGGCGCCATGTCATCCGGGTCGATCTCGAAACCGGTGGATTTAGGGTGAGGCTGGCGGACGGCGAAGAATTTCTATCTCGCCGCGTCCTGGTGGCGACCGGCATTGGCACTTTCGCGAGCCGCCCGGCGGAGTTTGTTGGGATCCCGGCTGAGCTGGCCTCGCATACCAGTGAGCAAAACGACCTCAGAAGGTTTAAGGGCCAGCGGGTCGTTGTCGTCGGGGCCGGGCAGAGCGCTCTCGAATCAGCCGCTCTCTTCAAGGAAGAGGGCATTGAAGTCGAAGTGATTGGACGAAAACAGAGCCTTCGTTGGGTAGGTTTGCATCCCAAGCTGCATCATTTAGGGGCAATTTCTTGGTTGTTGTATTCGCCTCGAGATGTCGGGCCGGCTGGCATCAGCCGCTTGGTGGCGATGCCGCATTTATTCCGCAGGTTCCCACGACAGTTCCAAGATCGTACCGCATACCGCGCCATTCGCCCGGCAGGAGCAGGCTGGCTGCGGCCCCGACTCGGAGGAGTGCCCATCACGCTTGGGCGGCACTTTGTTTCCGTAAAGGTGAAGGGCAGTCAGCTCCACCTGCGCCTGAACGACGGGACTGAGCGACTGGTCGATCATGCGCTGCTCGCCACCGGATACCGCGTCGATGTCTCGCGGTACGGATTCCTGTCTGAGTCGCTGTTGCAGCGAATTGAAACGTTCAACGGTTATCCGGTGTTAAAACGCGGACTGGAATGCTCGGTCCCCGGGTTACACTTCCTTGGCAAACCGGCAGCCTGGAGCTTTGGACCGCTTCTCGGTTTTGTTTCCGGAACCGAGTTTGCAGCCAAAGAGCTCCTCTTCTCTCTGCAACGTTGTAACGGGACCCGATAATACGATGAGTTCGGTTCTTGACAAACTGCAGCCCATGCCGACGAAGCACTCCTCGGTCCCAGGAAGCGTGGGGGCAGTGGTGGTTGGGGGTGATTATCAAGGTCTGGGCATTGTCCGAAGCCTCGGCCGGCAGGGCGTTCCCGTCTGTGTCGTGGACGACGAGCTGTCGATCTCTCGCTATTCGCGCTACTGCAGCAGGTTTGTGAAGCTCGCGGACCTGCGCCATGAGGCTGCGATTGTCAAGGGCATGCTGGAGATCGGGACACGCCTCGGCCTGGAAGGTTGGGTGCTTTACCCTACGCGGGAGGAACTGGTGGCTGCCTTCTCGCGGAGCCGTTCCGAACTGAGCAGGCTGTTTCGTGTGCCGACACCGGAGTGGAACGCCGTGCGATGGGCATGGGACAAACGCAACACTTACCAGCTGGCCCGGGAACTGGGTATTCCAATCCCGCGTACATACTATTTCGAATCTATTGATCAGCTGGCCGAGCTCGACGGCCTAGAACCTCCTTTCGCGCTCAAGCCTGCGATCAAAGAGCACTTTTTCTATGCCACTAAGGCAAAAGCCTGGTGTGCGAACAGCCACTCTGAGTTGCGAACCCTGTTTCAAAAGGCATCAGGGTTCATGAGTCCTGGCGATATCATGGTGCAAGAGTTCATCCCCGGAGACGGAAGTCAACAGTTCGCGTATTGCGGGTTTTTTCGCGAGGGCGAAGCCGTGGGAAAGATGGTGACGCGACGCAGGCGCCAGCATCCCCCTCAGTTTGGAAGAGCGAGCACGTACGTCGAGACCGTCGAGTTACCGCTCCTCGAAGAGCTCTCCGAGCGTTTTTTGCGAAAGATCAATTACTACGGTCTGGTCGAGCTGGAATACAAACTCGATGCTCGAGATGGTCAATACAAACTGCTCGATGTCAATGCCCGAACCTGGGGCTATCACAGTCTGGGTGCGCGTGCGGGCGTGGATTTCAGTCACATGCTCTACCTAGACCAAATCGGAGTGCCAGTTACACGGCGCAAAGGCAAGCCGGGGGTAGGCTGGGTACGGATGACTACAGATTTTCCTGCATCACTGTTTGCGCTTCTCAAGGGCGAGCTCACTGTCCGAAGCTATGTCCGCTCTTTCAGGAACTGCAGAGTCGAAGCTGTATTCACCCATCAGGACCCTCTTCCTGGACTTGCAGAACTTCTTCTAATCCCGTATCTTATGATTAAGAGAGGCTTCTGACAGAGAGCCGGTCTTCAACACTCATCTGCGGGCTCGGAGTTGAGCTGTGGCCCGCTAGTCTGAAGAGGAGCATACTCCTCACAACCACTGATTCACGGCAGAAAGGAAGCCCTGCCATGGTAGCCCTCCCCACTCGACAACCTGATCCGAGTCCTTTCGTCATCGCTGACTCGGGGAAGACCATCTATGAGGATGGCACTTACCTGAAGCGCAATCCCTCCTGGCACATGGAGGAATCGCCTTTCAAGGTGAGACAGATTCTGCGGATGATACGAAGACAGCATCTTGCACCCAAGACAGTATGCGATGTTGGCTGCGGTGGTGGACTGGTACTCGACGAATTGCAGATGTATTTGCCTTCGGGCTGTCTCTCAATTGGCTACGATATCTCTCCCGATGCAATCGCGTTTTGCTCGACACGGCGTAAGGAGAACCTGCACTTTCGTATTTGTGACATAACACGCGACCCCTGCGAAACGTTTTTCGATCTTGTGTTGATACTCGATGTTTTTGAACATGTGGAGGACTACATCGGGTTGGTTCGCGAAATCCGATCCAAAGGCAACTACAAGTTGTTTCACATCCCTTTGGATCTTTCTGTTCAGGCGGTCGTGCGCAGAAATGGGCTGCTCCGTCGGCGCGACAATTTCGCGCATCTCCACTATTTCACCAAAGAAACCGCACTCCGCACGCTGACCGATGTGGGATACAAGCTAGTGGACTACTTCTATACTCCCCGATGCATTGAACTGGGGGATCTTTTTCTGCAGAAGATTGCCAGGCTTCCTCGGCAGCTCTGTTTCGCCGTTTCCCAGGACTTAACGGTACGTATTTTGGGTGGGTACAGCCTGATGGTTCTCGCCCAGTAGGTCGCGAGGTTTGAGCAATCGCTGTCGAAAGGCACTGTTGAAACCCTATGATGCATTTCGCCAAACAAAGGGTCCGCGACAGCGCCTGCGCATCGAGAATTTTATCTGTTTTCCGCGTTCAAAAAGGGCATTGGAGACGAGAACATGACCTCGGGGATCCCAGCTGCAGCCGGCTCTTCCTCCTACCCTTGCCCTCGGAACAGAATCGCAGCTTGGTGTGACCAAGGCCTACGAATTCAACCCTTTGTCTGATCCCCGTTGGGAAATTTTGAGTGAAGGCCATCCGCATGCCTCCTTATTCCACAGTACCGGTTGGCTCAGAGCATTGCAGACAGCCTATGGGTATGAGCCGCTAGGCATTACGACCTGCCCGCCGGACACGGCTCTCAACAACGGTCTTATCTTTTGCCGCATCCGGAGCCGGTTAACAGGCTGGCGATTTGTCTCCTTGCCTTTCTCGGATCATTGCGAACCTCTGGTAAAGAACTCCGACGAGCTCGATACTCTGCTGCTGCACATGCGACAACAGGTCGATTCCGGTAAGTGGAAGTACCTTGAGATCCGGCCAATCTGCAATCAGCCGGGAAATCAAAACGCATTCTCGGTTCGAACCTATTGTTGGCATCGCCTGGATCTGGGTAGAAACAAGCAGGAGTTGTTTCGCAGACTGCAGAAAGACTCGATTCAAAGAAAGATTCGACGGGCAGAACGGGAAAAACTGCAGTACGAGGAAGGAACATCGGAAACTCTGCTGGAAAAATTTTACGGGCTGCAGGTAGTGACTCGACGGCGGCAATACTTGCCGCCGCAGCCGTTATCCTGGTTTCGCGCGCTGATTTCATCGCTGGGGGAGAAGCTGAAGATCCGAGTGGCTTCGAAGGGCAATCTGCCCGTCGCCAGCATTCTCACTATCACGCACAAAAACACTATCGTTTATAAGTACGGTTGCAGCGATGCGCGGCTCCACCAGTTGGGGGGAATGGCATTCTTGTTGTGGAACGCCATTGAAGAGGCTAAAGACTGGGGGCTTGAGCATTTTGATATGGGACGCTCGGATTGCGATAACCTTGGACTCATCTCATTTAAGGAACGTTGGGGGGCTCGCGGCGTCGAACTACGCTACTGGACGTATCCCCGCAGGTCCACGGAGAGTCGAGAGATGTGGCAGAGAGATACCCTGCGGCGAGTAGTTCCAATTACGCCAACCTGTGTCCTGAAGGCGGTGGGAAAGCTTCTCTATGGGCATATCGGCTGAATTACCTGCGTCGGGTCCTCAATTCGCGAGGGCAGAATATGACATCCCCGCGATAAACGGAATAGGGTAAGGCGGAGAAACCTGCGGTTGCAAAAGGGGCGCTCATAGTAGGTGCGCCTCCAACCATCGTATGACCTGATCCGCGCTCTCGTTCGGCGGGAAGACTGGATAGAAGACGTGCTCGATTTTGCTGTCTCGAACGATCATGGTCAACCGCTTGGCGAGCCTAACGCCTTCCACTTCGAAGGTTGGTAGGCGCAATCGATCGCACAGTTTGAACTCGGAATCACTCAGAACCTCGAAGGGAAGATGAAGTCGATTGGCCATCTCCTTTTGATACTCGGTAGTCTGAGTGCTCAATCCAAAAATCTCGGCCTTTAGGTCCTTCAGGTCCTGATAACGATCGCGGAAGCCGCAGGTTTGCGGAGTACAGCCGCGAGCGCCTGGGATCTGATCCCAGCCTTCTGGAAGCGGCTTGCCTGGCACCCCGGTCATCGGATAGCAATAGATCACCGTTCTGGGCGCGCCCAGTCTTCCCAGCTCGACGATCCTGTCCCTGGTGGAGCGGAGGGAAATGTGCGGAATGGGTGCACCAATGAGGTGTTCCGCCGCCCCATCGTCGGTAGGCTTGGGAAGGTCGGCGGGCAGCGGGAAGTCGATCGGTCGTTGGGCCCCCATGGTCATCGATCCGGGAACAAAGGCAGCGCCCTCCGCGAACGCCTGAAGACCTTGCCGAGCCGATGCACGATGCCCGACCCGGCGATCAGGCAGGGATGAACTGCGTAAGTTACTGCTAAAGAATGGCTTATCGACTGGCGTCCTGTACTCATGGCCTGTTCGTGGAGTATAGAAATGCTCGGGTAGGTGGTATTATAATCGAGTTTCCCCCCGCAATCTCGATTAGTTCAAGCAGGCAAGTGAAACTCTGGAAATGAATCCCCAAAGAAAGGCTTCTCATAAACATGTTAGATACGGCTATTGTCGGTGCCGGCCCTTACGGCCTTTCCATGGCTGCACATTTCAAAAATCACGGCATTTCCTTCCGTATCTTTGGCCGCCCTATGGACAGCTGGGTGGCGCATATGCCGAAAGGCATGTGCCTCAAGTCGGACGGTTTTGCCTCGAACATCTACGATCCGAATGCCGAGCTCACGCTCGAGCACTTTTGTAGCGAGAGACAGATCGAGTACGCCGACACGGGCATCCCCGTGCGCCTGGATGTTTTCGCTGCCTATGGGTTGGCGTTCCGCGAGCGGATGGTTCCAGAGCTTGAGGAGAAATTGGTGGTCAGTTTGGAACGTTCGTCGCAGGGATTTCTTCTTCAGTTAGAGGACGGCGAGATGATCTCCGCTCGGAGAGTCGTATTGGCAGTTGGGATTACTCACTTCCAGTATGTGCCAGAGAATCTGGCGCAATTGCCAACAGAATTTCTCTCGCATAGCTTTCTCCATCGCGAGCTGGCTCCGTTCAAGGGACGCAGTGTCCTGGTGATTGGCGGTGGCTCGTCGGCCACGGACTTGGCCGGGCTGCTGCACGAAGCTGGCGCAGAAGTCCAGCTTGTCAGTCGCAGACGCGAACTGAAATTCCATACCAAGCCGACCGGCAAACCTCGGTCCTGGTGGCAGCAAATTCGCCATCCGCAGTCCGGACTCGGTCCGGGTATCCGGTCGCGCTTCTTCGCCGATTTTCCCATGCTCTTTCACCCTCTGCCCGAAAGTCTCCGCTTGGAACTGGTTCGAAAGACGCTTGGTCCCTCCGGAGGGTGGTTCGCGCGGGACAAGGTGATTGGCAAAGTTCCGCTATGGCTGGAGCACACGCCCGAACGTGCTTATATCCAGAACGGCAGGGCGCATCTTCAGCTGCGCGACAGGGACGGTGCGCAGCGCGAACTTCAGGCAGAACATGTAATCGCCGCGACCGGTTACAAGGTAGATCTGGATCGCCTGCGATTCCTCAGTCCGGAGATTCGTTCCAAGCTCAAAGCAGTCCAGCGCACACCGGTGCTCTCGACCACCTTCGAATCGTCCATCCCCGGTCTATATTTCGTGGGAGTGGCTGCGGCGAACAGCTTCGGACCGGTGATGCGGTTCGCATTTGGAGCGGGCTTCGCAGCTCGCACTTTGACCGAGGCCGTCCGGGAGTCGCTTTCGCGCGAGCCGGCATTGATGCCAGTACGCAGCAGCGTAGCAAGCACGGCCGAGTAGAGAACGACGGCCCGGAAATGGTGGCATTGGCTTGTATCGCAATTGGTTGTGCTACATCGTATTGAGAAGGGCAGCATTTCTGACCCCGACCGAACTCTATCAGCAGCAAGCCGGAAAACGATCAGCAGTGTCGTAAATTAACCGTTCCTCTGTGACCGTGAGACTCAGCGGAAGCGATCCTCGCGGCCAACCAGTAGCACGAAGCCAAATGACAAGAAGCGAATCGAACGGGAAACTTCGCCCCGGCGACCTTGTAGAAGTGAGGAGCGCCACCGAGATCCTAGCAACTTTGGACTCCCAAGGAACCCTGGATCGGCTGCCATTTATGCCCGAAATGGCGCCCTTTTGTGGCCAAAAACTTCGTGTGGCGAAAAGGGTAGTGAAGACATGTTGGTACGGGCAGGGCACAGGAATGCGGAAGTTTCGCGCGGATGATGTCGTCACCCTCGAGGGCGTGCGCTGCTCTGGCGCCGCGCATGATGGCTGTCAGAAGGCGTGCACGATTTTCTGGCGCGAAGCCTGGCTACGCCGGGTTGACGGGATCGACGGCCCGAGACTCGTTTCTGGCGAGAACCACCGACACGAGCTCGAGTCGCGCCTCAAGTCCAAAACCGGGCCCACAACTTACTTCTGTCAGGCCAGCGAGATCTTGAATGCGACCACAGAACTTTCGCGAGGGGAACGACTCTCGAGATGTATCGCCGACGTGCGCTCGGGAAATTGTGGCGGCCTGGAGATGGGCGGGCGGATCGGGGTATGGCTCTTCTGGAAAGTGTGGAAAGTTCTGCTGGGCCACTACGGACACGGATCGAACGAATCCACACCGGTGGAGAGTCTGGAATTACGGTCCGGCGAACGGGTGGAAGTCAAACCGATGAAGCAAATCCGAGAGACATTGGACCAAAAATCCCGCAACCGCGGACTGTATTTCACCCCCGCGATGCGTCGTCTTTGCGGCGAGCAACACCGGGTCGATCGAAAACTGAGTAAGATTATCGTGGACGGCAAGGGAGAGATGCGAACCATGCGCAACACGGTATTCCTGGAAGGCTCGCTTTGCGGATGCTCCTGTGTCGCCTTCGGAGGTTGTCCCCGCGCAGAATACGCTTACTGGCGGGAAATCTGGCTTCGCCGCGCGGCGTAAGCAGATCTACCGTCCGCCACTTGGCAGCACACTGGATCGGTCTCGAACAATTCCAGTCTGGGGCGGCTGGGATGAAACAAGACATTGCGGTGGCTCAACATGACGCCCCTCGGAAGGCCGGTTGTGCCCGAGGGCGGCAAAGTGCCGTGGGATCTCGGCGTCGAGGGGGTTCCTCTGCGCTTCCTCGGTTCAGCCATGAAATCCTCTAGCGTGTCCTGTCCGATGTCGCACGCGGTTGGTCTGTCGGTGGCTCTCTTGGGTTTGAACCTAATGACCATCGGGTCGGGATTGCCAATGCAGGAGTTCAGATCAGATTGCTGAGTTGATCAGCAGATCGAGGGTAAAGAGGTGGCCGAAGGAGAAGTGGAGTGAGTGGAGCGTGCGCCGGCCGAACGTCAAGGGCTACTACCATGCTCCGGAGGCACAATCGATCCCGAGAGATGGTTCAACCCCGCGCGATCTCGCACGCTCGAGACTGGAAATCTGTTTGTCGTTGCGTGAACCAAGGAACTGAGCATGCGCTTTGGCCTCAGCGTCTATCCGGCCGAAGTCGAAGCCGTGCTGAACGCTTATCCCGGAGTGGTTCGGTCTGCGGTATTTGGACGATGGGTGGAAGGAACCAAAGGAGAAGAAGTTATCGCCTTCGTGCAATTGGCGCGGAACAGCTCCTTTGGCGAATGCCGAGCTCTTGCAACATGCCGCCCAACACCTTGCGCCTTACAAGCGGCCGACGCAGCTCTTGCTCGTGGCAGCCATACCGCTGACTGGCAATGGAAAAGTGATAAAAAGCGAGCTGGCTACGTTCCTCGAGAACGCTCCCACCCGGTAACCACCCCAAGCACCCGCTTCTACAAGGGGACTTCAATCAGGTTCGGCCCGTCGCTTTTAAGTCCCGCCCGCAGTACCTCCACAAAATCATCCAGCGAACTAATGCGGGTGCCAGGCACTCCCATGCCCTTCGCCATGGACACCCAGTCGAGATCGGGACGGTCGATTTCGAACATGTCCCGGGCTCGCGGGCCTGGGTCGCCAATCCCCAGGTAGGAAAACTCGCGCTTCAAAACCGCGTAATCACCGTTCGCGAAGACGACCGTGGTCACCTTGAGACCCTCGCGCGCTATGGTCCACAGCGCCTGCGCCGTGTACATCGCGCTCCCGTCGGCCGTCAGGCACAAGATGCGCCGATCGGGAGAGGCGATGGCTGCACCGACCGCAAGCGGCAAGGCAATCCCTATGGAACCTCCCGTATTTCCCAGCCAGTCGTGGGGCGGAGCTCCCTTGGTTGCTCCCATCAGTCCCCGGCCAGAGGTCATGGATTCGTCGACCACAACGGCATTCTCCGGCAGGAGTGCACCGACGGCGGCCGAAAGACCGGGTAGAGTGATGGCGCCGCTCGGAACGGGCGGTCTCTCGGCTCGTTCCAGCAAAGGCGCAGTGCCGTGTGCGGACAAAGCGGACGCGAGGGCCTCGAGTGCGCCGACCGAGTCTTGGGAAGGAGTCGCTAGCGTGAGGATGTCGCATTCCGGCGATGTCAGCAGGGCATTCTTGCCGGGAGCCGCGAAATACGCGACCGGAACCGCTGTTCCCACCAAGATCAGCTGTCGAAATTCCTTCAGTTGTTCCACCGCTTGTTCCAGGACGTAGTGAACCCGGTCGACGGTAGGGATCCCGGCACCCCGTGCAAAACGGGTAAAGGGATAGGGCGATAGGAGTTTCACGCCGGTGGCCCGGGCGATTCGCCCAGCGGCCGTCAGTCCCCGTCCGTAAAGACCGCCGCTCGCCAGTAGGATTGCGGTGCGCACGCCCGAACGGAGCATTGTTGCCGCACGTTCGACGGTCTCCGGGGCGGGCATGGGCGCGACAGGTACGGCGGCGATTTCAGCGACCCTGCCCCCCTCCGTCCAGGCAACGTCGGCAGGAACGATCAGCGTGGCGATCTGGCCGGGCGCGGTTCGCGCGCAGACAACCGCTTCCGCGGCATCGCGCCCTAACTCGGGTGTTGTCGCCGAGGTCCGTAGCCAGCGCGAGCAGCTCCGTGCGATCCCTTCAATATCGGAGGTCAGCGGCGTATCGTGGTGCAAATGGTAAGTGGCATGCTGGCCCACGAGGTTGACGATCGGTACCCGAGCCCGGCGCGCATTGTGCAGGTTCGCCAAACCGTTCGCAAAACCGGGTCCGAGATGAAGAAGCGTGCAGGCGGGTTTCCCTGCCATGCGCGCGTAGCCGTCAGCCGCCCCGGTCACAACCCCTTCAAACAGTCCGAGCACGCAGCGCATTTCCGAGACTTGATCCAATGCGGCAACGAGGTGGATTTCCGACGTACCAGGGTTCGTGAAGCAGGTATTCACCCCTGCGGCAAGCATTGTACGAACCAAGGATTCTGCACCGTTCATCGATGTTTCAGAAAGGAAGAGCTTCCTTCAAATAACGGGAAAGCACGTTCGCAAGTTCCTCGTAGTGAGTGGTCATAATTCCCAGATGGTCGCCCGTCACACTCTCCACCAGAAACTCGTTGGCCAAGTGGCCCCAGATGGCGGCAGGATCCGGGGGAAAGTCTGTGGGGTTAGCGGCTCGTACAAACCTGATGGTGCCGGCGTAAAACCGTGGCTGATAGCGCTTGAGCGCCACACGGGCCTTCTCTCGAAAGCGCTGCATCCTCGGCGACAGACGACCATGGTTCGCAGACGGACTGCCGTCGACACTCCGCTTGCGGGAAACACGATAGCGAATCAGCTGCATCGTCAAGCGGGCGCGCTGCCCTGCCGACATACGGCTAAAGTGGGGATAAGAGTCCAGCATCGCGAGCAGGGAAACTTTCTCTCCCTCGGCGGTCAGCTGTTGCGCCATTTCCAACGTGACCAAGCCGCCGAGGGAATACCCTATGAGAAGGTAGGGTCCGAAGGGTTGTATCGTTCTCACCGCCTCCAGAGAATA
>Ga0187783_10004223_pt1 | contig 10637 bp, 7 predicted proteins | sample 1015_SJ02_MP02_2_FD_132471 | JGI IMG/M metagenome (GOLD analysis project Ga0187783, IMG submission 132471) | Tropical peat soil microbial communities from peatlands in Department of Meta, Colombia - 1015_SJ02_MP02_20_MG | ecosystem: Environmental > Terrestrial > Soil > Wetlands > Peat | place...
GGCCTCGTCTTTGGCGCGACGATCTCCGGCTGCTCCTGGATTGGATCGACGGGCCGCGTCACTGCAGCCTGAATCGGCGCCGTAACGGGAGCGCCCGACGGCGAGTATTTCTCCGCCGGCGGTTCAAGCGCCCTCTGTGCGATTATCACTCCGCGTTCGGCGAGATCCGAGTCGCCGAAGCCCGTCGCGATGACCGTCACTCGAATCTCGTCGCCGATATTCTCGTCGATCACCGCGCCGAAGATGATGTTCGCGTTCGCGTCGGCCGCATTCTGGATGATCTCGGCGGCGTCGTTGACCTCGAACAGCCCTAGGTCCTTGCCGCCGGTGATGTTGAGCAGGATGCCGGTCGCGCCGTCCACCGATTCCTCGAGCAGCGGCGAGGAGATCGCGGCCTTGGCCGCGTCGCCACAGCGCCCCTCGCCGCCGGAGGTGCCGATGCCCATGAGCGCCGAGCCGGCGTCGTGCATGATCGTGCGCACGTCGGCGAAGTCGAGGTTGATCAGCCCGGGAATCGTGATCAGGTCCGTGATCCCCTGCACGCCCTGGCGGAGCACGTTGTCGGCCTCGCGAAAGGCGTCGAGCATCGACGTGCGCCGCTCGACCACGCTGAGCAGCTTCTCGTTGGGGATCACGATCAGGGTGTCGACGACCTCGCGCAGGCGCTCGATCCCCTCCGTCGCCTGGCGTGCGCGCTGCGAGCCCTCGAAGTCGAACGGGCGCGTGACCACGCCCACGGTGAGCGCGCCGATCTCGTTCTTGGCGATCTCGGCGATCACGGGCGCGGCCCCCGTGCCCGTGCCGCCGCCCTCGCCGGCCGTCACGAACACCATGTCGGCGCCCTTGAGCGTCTCCTTGATGTCGTCGCGCGACTCCGACGCCGCGCTCAGCCCCACGTCGGGGTCGGCGCCCGCGCCCAGGCCCTTGGTCGACTCGTGGCCGATGTTGAGTTTGATGTCGGCGTCCGACATCGCCAGGGCCTGCGCGTCGGTGTTGGCCGCGATGAACTCCACGCCCCGCAGCCCGGCATCGACCATGCGGCTGACCGCGTTAGTCCCGCCGCCGCCCACGCCCACGACCTTGATCACCGCCAGGTAGCTGCCGCTGTTCTCCATGTGGGTTCTGTCCGAAGCCTTCAGTACTTGTTAAGGGTTCAGTCCGACGTGGCCGGGCGAACCGCGAATCGCGCACGCTATGCAGGGAACTTCGCCCTGTCAACGCGACCCCCCAACCTCGCAAGAATCATTGCAGATCGGGGAACTCTCGACCCGGCCGCGAGACCTCGTCCGGGATGGGCCTCGACCTCAAGCTGAGGTTCACGCTCTGTCAGCCGCCTGACGTGGACGATTCTGCGGGCGCCGCACCCCCGCCCGCTGGCGTCTGCGCCGGGGCCGTCGACGCTTCCCCGCGCAGCGCGCCCGCCCCCTCTCCGCCCTGGCCCGGGGTGCTCGATTCGCTCGCGCCGCCCGTGCTCTGCGCGCTCGCGCCTTCGCCCCCGCCCGCCGCACCCGCTGCGCTTTCGCCGCTGGTCGAAGAGGTGGCGGGCGAGGAGCCGATGCCGCCCGCGACAGCCGCTTCCAGCCCGGCCGCGAGCGCCGCCGCGGTGGTCGGGTCCGAGGCGCTCGAGCTTTCGCCTTCGCCTCCGCCCGCCCCGGCATGGGCGGTGCCCGGCGGAAACCCGGCCGCGGGGCGTTCGGGTACGCGCACGTCCACGTAGCTCGCGCCCGCTGAGCTCGGGTCGGCGAGCACGCGCGCCAGCGACAGCCACTTGGCGTGGGGCGTCGTGGCGTCACCGAAGTAGGCGCGCACGCGATCGGCGAGCACGACGGTCACGCCCATCGAGCCGGCGTAGGCGCGTGTGATCAGCGGCGCGAGTGCGGGCGGCGCGGCACCGAGCACGACGAGCTCCTGCCTGAGCATCGTTCCCGTGGCCTCCCGGCCGACCATGGGCAGGATCGCGGCGGCTGCTTCTCCGGCGTGCACCTCCGGCAGCGACCCGCGCAGCAGCCCCGGACCGAGCGCGACACCGTCGGCGGCCACGGCGGTGCGCGATCCGCCCGCTTCGAGCACGGCCACCGGTGGCTGCTCGACGACCTCGACCTGGAGCGCATGCGGGAAGCCCGCCCGCGCACGTACCGAGCGCACGATCGCAAAGCGGGCGACGGCGTCGCGCAGCGCGGCGGTGTTCACGTCAAGCGTGCTCATCCCCCGGGCGGCGTGCACCAGCGCCGACTCGATCGCGCGCGCTTCGGCGCCCTCACCGGCAACGCCGCTCACGCGCACGCGCTCGACAGCCACGAGCGACGAGTGGCGCAGCCACAGCCAACCGCCGGCGAGCAGCGCGAGCACGCTCGCCAGCACGAGCGCCGGTCGTTTGTGCGCGAGCAGCACGCGCACCCGCGGCCGCCCAAGCCCTCCGCGCCCGCGCTTGCGCCCATGGCTGCGTGAGCCGCCGGGTGCGCGGCCGCGCCGCAGCGGCCCCGCGAGCCCCGATGGCTCGCGCGCAGCCCCCGACGGCGAGCGAGCGCCCGGTGCAGCGATCGCGCTTTCGCCGGCGAGCGAGCGGGCCATCGTCTTCTGTTCGACCAATCGCCCGCAATCCCTCGCTCAGAGCTAGGCACTAGGACGTGATGATGCTCAACACGATCAACACGAAGCGGCTCATTGGAGGATCCTCGCAGGGCTGCTTCTCGCTCTGCCAGCATCGGCGCTTGCTCAGCCGCTCCCGAGCGGATACGGTCAGAGCGCCTCGCTGCAATGCTCTAAGGGCTGGCAGTACGTGTTTTACGCAGCGGCCTTCTACGGACGAGCGGAATCCGTAGCCGCGAAAGAACAGCTGCTGCACGAACTCGTCGCGGGCCTGGACCGCACAGAGCTGGCCTGCCTGCTCTAAGAACCAGCGACCGAGTCGCAGCTATCGCCTGCTGACACGGGTGCCCCGTGCGAGCCCGGGGGCACCCTGTGCGGCGCGTTGCTAGCTGTGGTGAGCGGCTAGCTGGCCGAGCCCTCCTGGCTCTGCCAGTTGCCCTGCTCGGTGTTGTTGGCGTTGCCCGCCTGCGAGCTCGTGCTGGCCTCGTTGGACTGGCTCACGCCACCACCGTCGGCGGGGCTGCTCTTGCCCTCGCCGCCGTAGCTACCGCCCTTGTCGTCCTGACCATCCTTGCCGGACGAGCCCTTGGAGAAGGGCACGTTCACGTTGCTCTGTTCATTGCTGGCAGAGCTCTTGGCCGACTGGTTTGTGCTGTTGCTGTTGGACGCGCTCTGGCTGTGGTCGACCGAGCCCGAGCCGCCCTGGCCGCCGTAGCCGCCCTGGCCGCCGTAGCCGCCCTTGCCACCGTGGCCACCGTTGCCGGGGCGATTGCCGCGGCGGTGGTGCCTGTGGTGGCGTCGGTGACGCCGGTGGTGCCAGTGGTCCCGGTGGTTGTCCTTGCCGGCGTTGCCGCCGCAGGGGCCGCCGTTGCCCTCGGGCCCGTTGCCCTTGAGGCCGCCGCCCTGCGGGCCGTTGCCCCTGGGGCCGTTGCCCTCGGGGCCACCACCCTGGGGTCCATTGCCCTTGGGGCCGCCGCCGGAGCCGTCGTCGCGACCGCCGTTTGCACCGGCCGAGCCGCTCTGCTCCTGCCCGTTTCCCTGCTCGGTGTTGTTGGCGTTGCCCGCCGCCGAGGTCGTCTTGGCCTCGTTGGACTGGTTGACAGCGCCGTCGTTTGACCCCGAGCTGAGAATCGAGATCGGAGCGTTGACGTTGGTCTGCGTCGAGTTAGCTTCGCTCGAGGCCGACTGCTTGGTCGAGTTCTGGTTTGTGGCCGTCTGCGTCTGCTCGACGAGCGCTCCGAGCACGCCGCTCGGTCCGCTGTCGGCCAGCGCGGCGCTCGGCGCCACAGCAAGCGCGCAGGCGCTCGCGACCACTGCAATGCAATGGCGTTTCATTCACTAGCTCCTTTCGAGCTTTCGAGTTGTGCGTACGGGACCCGCCTCGCGTGCCTGCGGCAGCGAGAGCGGATCGGGTCGCGCGCCGGTCGCTTCACCGACGCGCTCGATCACTCGCGGGAGCTAGCCCGGGCGCTCGGGAAGGAGAACGAACGCCGCCGGGAGATGCGGCCTGCTCGCCAGCCGCCTGCGGCGTCGCGCCTGCTCGGCCCCAAGCACCAGGAGACCGGCAAGCAAGAGCAAGATCGAGAGCCCGGACGCCGACGGTGCGCCCGCGCCGGAGGGCAGACCCCCGAGCGGCACCGGCGCCGGCACGGGAGCGAGCGGCCGCTGCAGAGCTGTGGCGCGGCGCAGGCTCGCGGGTCCGGCTTCACCGAGCGCAGCGCCAGCACCACCCTCGGGACCCCCGACGCCCCCGGGCGCGGGGCCGGCGTCCGCGGTCGCGAGGATGAGTCCGGTCACCGGGGCAAGGCCGGTCGGCGGCGCGGGGCCGGTCGGCTTGGCGAGGGCGAGGCCGGCCGGCGATTCGCTCGACGGTGAGAGCGCTGCGAGCGGCGTCGAGACACCCCTCGCGGGGGAGGCCGGCTCGAGCAGCCCCGCCAACGGGCCGATCGCGGCACCGGCCACGGGAGTGCCCGTGGGGATGTCGATGGCCCGCGCGAGCGGAGCCGTGGCGGAGGCGAGCGAGCCCACCGCCGAGGCGAGCGTGTCGGAGGCGGTGGAGGCCACCGAGGAGAGCGTGTCGGTGACCGGAGCGGCCACGCTCTGAACCGCGCTCGTCAGCGGCGCGGTGAGCGGGGTGACGACGCGCGCGACCGGGCCGGTCGTGGACGCCACGGATGCGATCGCCGTCGAGGCGGAGGCGATCGCCGTGGCCACGGCGGTCACGTTCGCGGCGGTCCTCGTCGGCGATGTGGCGACCGCGGCGACGGTCCTCGCCGTGGAGGCGGGCGCGCTCGTCGCGGAGGCGGACGCGGGGGTGGCGCCGCCGTGCTGGGCGCCGGCGACCGGAGCGGTGGCGGTTGCCGAGGTGAGCGTCCCGGCGGCTGGCGCGGTCACGCTCGCCACGGCCTGGGTGACCGGAGCGCTCACCGGCGCCGCGGCGGGTGTGGAAGAGGGGGCCGGTGGCGTCTCGGAGGAGGAGGCCGAGGGCGCCACCGGCTTTGCATCACTGGTGGGAGCGAGGCTGGTCGTCGCCGCGGCGCCTTCAACGGCCTGCGTCGCGGTCGACCCGACGCTCGCCAGGGCCGGGGCCCCCGTAGCCGCAGAGGCGGCGGGAGACGCGCACGCGGCCGCGCCCACCGCGGCCGTCAGTGTTGCGAGCGCCACCCTGAGCCCCGTCGACGGCGAGAGATGTCGAGCCCTGATGAGCATCGCCTCGGTGTGCGTAGGTTTTCCCCACTCTCGCCCCCGCCAAACGTGTCTTTACGAACTTCCGGCGATTTCCCGTGCGCCCGCGTCAGGCGAGCGCCATGGAAAGCGCACGGGCCCGAGCGTCTGGGCCTCGGGCTCGAGCGCCACGCCGAAGCGTTCGAGCACGCGCGCCCGCCCGGCGGCCATCAGCTCGACGATGTCGGCCGTCGTCGCCGAGCCCGTGTTCTCTACGAAGTTGGCGTGCTTGGGGGCGAACCTCGCGCCCCCGACGGCCAGCCCGGCGCAGCCCGCGTCCGCGAGCAGCTGCCCAGCCGTACGACCCTGCGCGCCGGGGTCGCCGGGGTTGGTGAACGTCGAGCCGAACGTCTTGATGCCCTGGGGCTGGGCCTCGTGACGTCGTGCGCGCATCGCGTCGATCGTCTGCCTCACCCGCTCCACCGGCGCAGCCTCGAGTCGCAGCGACGCCCGCACGACGATCTCACCGGCGGTCAGGCGCGAGCTGCGGTAGGCCAGGCCGAGCTCGGCCGGCGCGCGTCGCGCGACCTGCACCTCGGATGCGGTAGGCCCGGCGCCGGCCCCGGGCCCGGCGCCCGCCCGCTCCGCCGGGTCCCCGGCCACCGAGGGAACCGTGACGTCGACCCACTCGAGCACCCGCTCCAGCTCGCCGCCATAGGCGTTCGCGTTCATCCGCACCGCACCGCCGACGGTGCCCGGGATGTTGACCCCGAACTCGATGCCCGACAGCCCGGCCCGCGCGGCGCGCGTCGCCAGCGCCGGCAGGCGCGCGCCTGCGCCGCACACGATCCGCGGCGGTTGCACGTCGATGCGCGCGAGCTCGCCGTCGAGCTTTAGCACGAGGCCGCGCACCCCCTCGTCGGCGACGAGCAGGTTCGAGCCCGAGCCGACGACCGACACGGCGAGCCGTGCGCCGAGCGCCCAGGCGAGCAGCCCCCGCAGGCGCTCCTCGCTGCCGGCCCGCGCGAACCACTCGGCGCGGCCCCCGGTCCTCACCGTCGTCAGGCGGGCGAGCGGGAAGTCGCGCTCGACACCATCGGGCACCGCCGGCGCGCTCATTCGCCGCTCCCCCGCTCCGCGAGCGCGCGCGCGAGCACGTCGACGTCGCCGGCCCCCATCACCACGCAAACGTCGCCTGCGGTCAGCAGCGTCCTCAGCTCGCGCTCCGCGTCGGCCAGCGTCGGAAGCCAGAAGACCGGGCGCCCGTGGGCGGCGTCCGCGGCCGCCGCCGCCACGAGCAGGCCGCTCACGCCGGGATGGTCGGCGGCGTGCTCGCGTGCCGCGTAGACGTCTGTGACGACGATCACATCGGCCGCCGCCAGCGCAGCTCCGAGCTCGCGTGCGAGCAGGCCGGTGCGCGAGTATAGGTGCGGCTGGAACACCGCCACGAGCCGCTCACGGCCGAGCGTGCGCGCGGCCGCGAGCGTGGCCGCCACCTCGCTGGGATGATGGGCGTAGTCGTCATACACGAGCGCCCCGCGGGGGGTGCGCCCGACGAGCTCAAAGCGCCTCCCGGCACCGTGAAAGCCGGCCAGCGCGCCGGCCGCCCGCGCGACCTCGGCGCCCGCGAGGCGGGCGCCCTCGAGCGCGGCGACGGCGTTGAGCGCGTTGTGCACGCCGAGCACGGCCAGCGCCACGTCCTGCCCGCGCCAGCGAAAGCCCACGCCGCCGGGCCCCACCAGCGCGCCAGGTGCATCGAAGCTGACGAGCTCACGCGACGGCGCGTCGCCGACCAGCGCGAGCAGCTCGGGGCGGTTCCAGATCACGACCGCCTCGCGCGCGAGCGCGAGGAAGGCGCCAAACGCCTCGCGCAGCTGGGCCAACGACGCAAAGGTGGCATGGTGGTCGAGCTCGACGTTGGTGAGCAGCGCGATCGCCACGCTCAGGCTGAGCATCGAGCGATCGGACTCGTCGGCCTCGATGACGAGCCACTCGCCCGCGCTCCAGCGCGCATTGGGCAGATCGCCGCCGGGCGGGGCCCCGATCAGCCAGCCTGGCTCGATCCCCGCTCCGCGCAGGGCGTGCACGAGCATCGAGGCCGTCGTCGTCTTGCCGTGCGTGCCGGCGACCGCGATCGTGCGCCGCAGGGCGCTCAGCTCGGCCAGCAGCTCGGCGCGCGGGCGCTCGCGCAGGCCGCGCTCGCGCGCCACCCGGCGCTCGATGTTCTCGGCCGGGACGGCCGACGAGTACACCAGCTCCACGTCCCCGCCGACGGGGACGTTGCCCGGCGCGTGGCCGACGACCGCCTCCACGACCCGGTCTTCGGCGAGCCGGCGCAAGTAGGGGGTCGAGGCGGCGTCCGAGCCGCTGACGGCGGCGCCGAGGGCAGCGGCGGCGCGGGCATATGCGCTCATGCCGGCGCCGCCGACGCCCACGAAGTGCAGTCTCCGGCCCTCCCACGGTCGCTCGGCGGCGCTCATGGGCCGGCTGCTCGCATCAGCTCGCGCGCGACCTCTCCGGCGGCATCGGGCCGCGCGAGCGCGCCCGACGCGGTCGCCATCGCCGCCATCCGCGCGCCGTCGGCGAGCAGCGACGCAACCTCACGCGCCAGGCGGGCCCCGCTGAGATCGGCGTCGGCGAGCGTGATCGCGGCGCCCGCGCCGGCCATCCAGCGCGCGTTGGCGCTCTGGTGGTCGCCGGCGGCATGCGGGTAGGGCACGAGGATCGCCGGCAGGCCGTGCGCCGCGATCTCGAACACCGACCCGCCGGCGCGCGCGACGGCGAGGTCGGCGGCAGCGAGAGCGTCGGCGAAGTCCTCGATGTCCAGCTGCGCGCGCAGGTCATAGCCGGAGCGCAGCGGGCGGGCGCGCAGCTGCTCGTAGTCGCGCTCGCCGCAGATGTGCAGCACGTGGAACGAGGCTCCGACAAACGCCTCCAGCGCCGCCAGGTTTAGAGAGCGCGCGCCCTGGGAGCCGCCGAACACGAGCACGCACGTGTCCTGCTCGGCGATCCCGAAGCGGGCACGCGCGCCGGCGCGATCGCGTGCGCCCGCCGTGACCGGGCGGCCGGTGACGTGGTACCGGGCGCCGTTCCGTCCCGCGAGCGGGAAGGCCAGGCACACACGACGGGCAAACGGCGCGAGCAGGCGGTTCGTCAGCCCCAGGCGGCTGTCGGCCTCGGTGAGCACGAGCGGCAGGCGCAGGCTGAGCGCTGCCAGCCCCACCGGCCCGGCGACGTAGCCGCCGCCGCCCATGATCGCGTCGGGCGCAAGCCGCCGCAGCAGCGCTCGCGCCCGCGGCACCGCCGCTGCCGCTAGCGCCAGCGCCGCCACCGCCGCCAGCGGGTCCGAGCGGCTCAGGCCGCGGACCGCGATGCGGTGCAGCTGAAAGCCCGCCGCCGGCACGAGCCCGGCCTCGGCGCGCCCGCCGCCGATGAATACGACCTCGGCGCCCTCAGCCCGCAGCGCGTGCGCCACCGCGAGCGCCGGCACCACGTGCCCGGCGGTTCCCCCGGCCGCGATCACGATCCTCTTTGGCGCTGCGATCACCATCCCATCGTGCCTGCTGGAGCCTGCGCGCGTCGCTCGAGCGAGCCGTTCGTCGTGCAGTGACAGCGCGCACGTGCACGCTCGCGCCGCCCGCTACGTTGAGCAGCAGGCCCATCGCAGCGAGCATCACGACCATGCTGCTCGAGCCGTATGACACGAACGGGAGCGGCACGCCCGTGAGCGGCGCCAGGCCGAGCACAGCGAACACGTTCAGCACGGCCTGCGAGACGATCAGCGAGGTCAGCCCGACGGCGATCAGGGCGCTGTGCAGGCTGCGTGCCGCCCGCGCCACGCGCAGCCCCGCATAGGCAATCAGACCGTAGAGGAACAGCAGCGCGCACACACCGACCGCCCCTAGCTCCTCCCCGATCACCGCGAGGATGAAGTCGGTCGGCGCCTCGGGGAGGTAGAAGATCTTCTGCACCGACTGACCTGGGCCGACGCCGAACAACCCGCCCGAGCCGATCGCGATCTGCCCCTGCACCGCCTGAAAGCCGCTGCCCGAGGCGTGCGCCCAGGGGTCGAGGAACGACGTCAGCCGCGCGCGTGCGTACGGTTTCACGAGCACGTACAGGAAGACCAGCGAGAGCGCGGCCGCGGCGACGAGCGCGAGCCTGCCCAGGGGCATCCCCGCGGCGACGAGCATCGCCGCGGCGGTGAACGCGATCACCATCGCCGTGCCCACATCCGGCTGGCTGGCGACGAGCGCGCACGAGCCGCCGATCACCAACAGCAGCGGGCGCGTGAGCGCGCGCAGATCGTGGACCCGCTGCGGCCGCCTGGCGAGCAGCGTCGCGCTGTAGAGCACGAGCGCCAGCTTGAGCAGCTCCGACGGCTCGAACTGGAGCGAGCCGGGCCCGAGCCAGCGTCGGGCACCGTTGACGCTGACCCCGACGTGCGGGACGCGCACCGCCAGCACGAGCGCCAGCGAGCCGACGAGCAGCGGCGCGAGCACACGCTGGGCTTTGGCGACGCCGTCGCGTGCGAGCACGTGCATCACGACCAGGCCGATCGCGCCGTAGATGAGGAACTTGACCAGGTAGCCGCTGCCGTTGCCCTGTCCCTGGAGCAGCGACGTCGCCGACGAGGCGCTGTAGACCATCACGGCGCCGAACGCCAGCAGGCACAGTGTCGCCGTGAGCAGCATGCGCTGCTCGAGCGTCTGCTCGGAGGCGCGCGCGCGTGGTTGCCCGCGGCCCGCCGCGGCGCGGCGGCCCGGCGCGCTCCGCGCGCCCGTGGCCTTTGCGGGGCGCTCGCGCCGTGCCGCTGCCGCTGGCATCGCCTCCCACTTCGACATCGCCGCGGGGAAGCCTTCCGGGCATGAGGGACCCCGCCGCCGCCGTCCCGGCTCGCCGCCCGCGGCTACGCGACATCTGCCACGAGCTCGCGGAAGCGCGCCCCCCGCTCCTCGTAGTCGCCGAACTGGTCGAAGCTCGCGCAGGCCGGCGACAGCAGCACGACCTCGCCCGGGCGCGCGGCGCCGGCGGCGTCGCGCACGGCTCGCTCGAGGTCCCCGCTGTCGCGCACGGGCACGCCCGATCGCCGCAGGGCGCGCGCGATCAGCGGCGCGTCCTCGCCGATCAGGTAGACCCCGCGGCAGGTGGCCGCGACCGGTGCGCGCAGGGGGGCGAAATCCTGGCCCTTGGACTGCCCGCCGAGGATCAGGTGCACGCCGGGGCCGTCGGCGAAGGCGGCGAGCGCCACGCGCGTGCTGGCGACGTTCGTGGCCTTGGAGTCGTTGACGTAAAGCACGCCGTGCCGGATGGCCACCTCCTCGAGGCGGTGCGCGACGCCGGCGAAGCTGCGCAGGCCCGCGCGCACGGCGTCGACGTCGAGA
>Ga0187783_10004224_pt1 | contig 10637 bp, 9 predicted proteins | sample 1015_SJ02_MP02_2_FD_132471 | JGI IMG/M metagenome (GOLD analysis project Ga0187783, IMG submission 132471) | Tropical peat soil microbial communities from peatlands in Department of Meta, Colombia - 1015_SJ02_MP02_20_MG | ecosystem: Environmental > Terrestrial > Soil > Wetlands > Peat | place...
CCCTCCCGCGCTAAGCACGTCGTCGAGTCGCGCGGCCAGGTACGGAGACGGCGGCTTGTGCCCCGCCAGCACCTTGGACAGGTACGACGGGTCGTAGCTCGACGCCCTGGCCAGGGCGCGCAGCGACATGCCGCGCTGGGCCATCAGCCGCCGCACCTCGTCGGCGAAGTCCGTCATCCGCGTGCGCCAATCGCGTGGCGTGGACCGGGGACCTGTGGACCCGCGTGCCACAGGCCACAGGGCAACATCTTCCAGGCTACTCGCGGTAGGGGCTTGACTGCTGGTATCCCGCACCGGCACACGCGAGGAGGCCAGGCCGCATGGGACGGGCAGCGGACGCCAGCGATGCCGCGCCGCGCCGCGGCGTGTTCGACGTAGATACCGGCCGGGCGCTCGAAGCGCTTCGCGCGACCTGGGGAGACGCCTACGCCATCGGCTTCGACGACGCGATCTGCGCCAGCGCAGGCCCGTGGCAGGCATGGCACCTGGACGGCTCCGGGGCCGGGCTCGCGGGCGCCAGCCCCGACGAGCTGAACCGGGCGCTCCACGCGGACTCGGCACGCCGGGACACCCCGTGAACACCCCGGCCCGACCCGCACTGCGCTTGGTGCCCGACGAGCCCGATCAGGTGCCGCGGCTGGCCCGGTTCCGGCAGGACCATCCCGCTGTGATCATCGGCACTGGGGAATTCGGCACCTGGCACGCCCGCATACCCGAGCCCGCGGGAGAGACCGTCGTGGTCCGGCACGGCCTGCGCGATCTGCTGGACCGGCTCGGCGTCCTGCTGGGGGAGCAGTGATGGCCGTCAGGCGCCCAGAACCGGGCAGAGATTGCCGGCCAGCCAGGCGGATGTCAGCCTCGGGCTATGGGAACGCGCCCAAAAGAGAAGCGGGTTGTCTTCCTGCCCCGGATCGACACGCCCATCGAGGTGCCGGAGTGCATGGTAACTACATCAAGGCCGGCCCTCGATAGGCAACACACGACACGCTCAGCCACATCGGCCACAGCGCCGGCGATCTTCCCCGCTGCCTCCGCTTCCCGTGTCACAGACGGCCGGGCCGTCTCGTCTCGGGGCTGAGGGCCGATCGCGGGAAATCAGGAAGGTGATGGCCGTGCGGGTGTTTGTGGCAGGCGGGACGGGGGTCATCGGGCGGCGGCTGGTGCCGGACCTGGTGGCCCGGGGCCACCAGGTGACGGCCACGACGACGAGCGCGGCCAAACTGGCCGTGCTGGAGCAGCTGGGCGCCGATGGGGTCGTGATGGACGGGCTGGACGCGCTGTCAGTCGGTGAGGCGGTGGCCGCCGCCCGGCCAGACGCGATCGTGCACCAGATGACGGGCCTTTCGGAGGCGCACGCCGGCAAGCCCAACCTGAGGAAACCCGACCGCTTCTTCGCCACCACCAACCGGCTCCGCAGCGAGGGGACCGACCACCTGCTGGCCGCCGCCGAGGCGACCGAGGTAACCAACTTCGTCGCGCAGGGCTTTGGCGCCTTTAACGGCATCCGCGAGGGTGGATGGGTGAAGACCGAGGATGACCCGCTGTATGCGGGAGAGGAAACCAAGGCGATCGAGCACCTTGAGGACGTGGTCATCAAGGCGGGCGGCGCGGTCCTGCGCTACGGCTCGTTTTATGGGCCGGGCGCCACCGACGACCAGGTCAAGCTCGTGCGAAGGCGGATGTTCCCGCTCGTCGGCGGCGGCACCGGCTACCTCTCGTGGGTGCATCTGGATGATGCGGCGAGCGCTACCGTCCTGGCTGTGGAGCAGCAGGCGAAGGGCGTGTTCAACATCGTCGATGACGATCCTGCCCCGGCGAGTGAGTGGCTGCCATATCTGGCCGCGTGCGCGGGGGCCAAGCGGCCGATGCGGATCCCCAAGTGGCTGGCCCGGCTGCTGGCCGGGGAGATGGTGGTGGGCATGATGACCGAGGGCCGCGGCTTCTCCAACGCCAAGGCCAGGCGGGAGCTCGGCTGGCAGCTGCGCTACCCGTCGTGGCGGCAGGGCTTCAAGGAGGAGCTGGCGTGACCCGGACCGGGGAGTTCGAGGAGCTGCGGCCGCTGCTGTTCTCGATCGCCTACCGGATCTTGGGCAGCGTGGCCGAGGCCGAGGACGCGGTCCAGGAGACCTGGCTGCGCTACCAGCTCTCGCCAGCCCAGCCCGCGTCGGCCAGATCCTTCCTGGCTGCCGTGGTGACCCGGATCTCGATCGACGTGCTGCGCTCGGCCCGCGTCCGGCGGGAGGCCTACGTCGGGCCGTGGTTCCCCGAGCCGCTGCTCACCGACCCCTACCAGGACCCGGCGCGGTCGGCGGAGCTGGCCGACTCGGTGTCGATGGCGGCCCTGCTCCTGCTCGAACGGCTCAGCCCGCTGGAGCGGGCGGTGTTCGTGCTGCGCGAGGTGTTCGGGTTCGGCTTCCCCGAGGTCGCGTCGGCCGTAGGGAGGTCGGAGGCGGCGTGCCGCCAGCTCGCGGTGCGGGCGCGGCGCCACATGGACGCAGGCCGGCCTCGGTTCGAGGCGGACCGCCGGGAGCGGGATGAGCTGGCGGCGCGGTTCTTCGGCGCGCTCCGGGAAGGCGACGTCGAGGGCCTGCGGGAGCTGCTCGCCGCTGATGTTCAGCTGGTCGGGGACGGCGGCGGCAAGGCCCCGCAGCTCGCCAGGAGCATCGTCGGCGCCGGCAATGTGGCCCGGGTGCTTGCCTCGATTTTCCCCCGGCTCGTCTCGATCGACGTGACGCTGGAGCCACATGAGGTGAACGGCCAGCCGGGCGCGATCTTCCGCGATCGGGACAACAAGGTGCTCTATACCCTGACACTCGACGTACTCCACGGGCGGATCCAGGCGATCCGCTCGGTGAGCAACCCCGACAAGCTCAGGCACCTGGGTCCGGTGGCGGACGCCTGGGCGGTCGCCCGCGAGGTGAACCAGGCTCGCCGACCAACAGATTGACCGGACCGGGCGACCGCGCTACAGGGCTGGCCATCGAGACGTGAATGCTTACGTCTGCCGGAGGCGGCGAAACTGCTGCCGGGCTTCCGGTCACGTCTTTTTGCGTCGGCTAGTTCTTGTAGTGGTCACCAGTCCTCGAGGGCTTGCATATTCGTTGCGGCTGTGACCTCGGTAGCCTTGCCGGACATCGCTATACCGCGTGAGAGCCGTTCTTGTCATGGTCCCCTCTAGCTTTCCGCAGTACTGTCGCCTCCGCTTCGGCTGCTGCCGCTTCATCTGCCTTGTCGAGCTTTGCGAGCGTCCTGGCTAGGGTCTCCAGGGATGCGGCTAGGTGGAGGTCGAAGCGGCCCGGGTTCTGCTGTGCTGCGTCTCGGTAGATGCGGACAGCTTCTTCGGCCTGGAGCACGGCTTCGGCTGACCGTCCCAATGCTGAGAGATCACTCGCTAGGTTGGCCAGCGCGCTGGCGCGTTCAGGCTGGTACCGGCCGGGATCAGTTCCAGCTAGTTCCTGGTAGATGCCCACGGCTTCCTCATCGGCGGCGAGCGCTGCCGTAGCCCTGCCGAGCCGGATGAGGATGGCGCCGTGGTAGGTCAGGGCGATGGCCAGCCGTGGCAGGTACCGGGAACGGCTGGCGCTGGCCAGCTCCTGGTAGATGTGCACTGCTTCCTTGCTGACGGGCAGTGCAGCAGCCGGCGTGCCTGTGGCGAGGAATCGCAGTCCCAGGTCGCTGAGGGCGGCGGCGAGGTCGGGCCGGTATCGTTCGGGTTGGTCCGCGGCAAGGTCCCGGTAGATGGTGACAGCCTCCTTGGTTGCCGCGCGGGCCTGGCGGTGGCGGCCGAGATCGTAGAGCCGGAGGCCGAGGTTGGCGATGCAGGTGGCCAGTTCAGGACGGTAGCGGTCCGGGTTGTATTCGGCGAGATCACGGTAGATCGCGACTGCTTCTTCGGTGGGGGCTAGGGCCTCGGCGTGGCGGCCAAGACCTGCCAGGGAGATGCCGAGGTTGGACAGCGCGGTCGCGAGATCTGCGCGGCGGGTGCCAGGAGCACGGGCGGCGAGGTTGCGGAGGATTCTGGCTGCTTCCTCAGCCTGGGCGAGGGCTTCATCTGGGCTGCCTGCCTCTGACAGCAAGGTGCTGAGGTTGGTGAGGGCGTTGGCGAGTTCGGGCTGATATCGATCGGGACTGATGTCGGCGAGTTGCCTGTAGAGCATGATGGCATGCTGCGCCACAGGCAGCGCATCGGCGGGGTTGCCGAGGTCTGCGAGGAGCACGCCGAGGTCAGTAAAGGAGATGGCGAGATCCGGGAGGAACCGGTCTGGATGGGTGCTGGCGAGCCGCCAGTAGATGGCCGCTGACTCCTGGGCGTATGTCCGTGCCTCGGCTGCGCGGCCTAGCCTGGCGGACATAGCAGCGAGATTGACCAGCGACGCGGCCAGGTCAGGCATGTAGCGGCCTGGACTGGCCTGCGCCAGTTCCCGGTGGATCGCGGCAGCCTCCTGGACAGCAGTCAGCGCCTCGGCGGTTCGCCCGAGTTCAGCGAGGTCAGTGCTGAGATTCGACAGTGAAATGGCCAGTTCGGGCAGGTATTGGCCGGGCTCGCCCTGGCCGAGTTCCCGGCGGGCCGCGACGGCTTCCCGGGCCATCGCGGCAGCCTCTGCCGGTCGGCCGAGCCGATGGAAACGAACACCGAGGTTGGCTACCGCGGCAGCCAGGGCGGGACCGTAACGGTCGGGGTCTGAGGCGACAAGCTCGCGGTAGAGGTCCACAGCCTCCTGAGCAGGCGCGAGCGCCTGGTCGGATCTTCCTATCTGAGCCAGCCGGGTGCTGAGCCCATCAGCCCACCGGGCGCGCTCAGCGGGCGGCGTGTCGGCGGGTAGGGCACGTGCGATCCGTTCTGTCACGGCGGCGTCCGCTGCGGCTAGTGTCACCGTCGGATGGGGAATGGCCTGCTGGATCGTGATCAGCGTTTCCAGCGGAGCCGCAGTATCGCTTAGGACCGTAGCCAGGACTCTCCCGAGCGGCCCACCGGTCTGAACCGCGACCTCAACAGCGGGCACAGCCAGGCCGTGCAGGTCAGCGCGCAAAGCCGCTGCTAGGAGGCCAGGCGCATCAGAACCGTGGGCGCAGGCGCGAGCAAGGATCGTCAGCACCCGGCGTGCCTGGTCACCGCTGAGGCTACGGAGACAGCCTTCGGCCAGGTCACGGGCAGCGGCGAGTTGGCTGACAACATGGCGCTCTGCGAGCAGGTCCGGCTGCAAGGACCCCCACCAGTCCGCTGGCGGTACCGCGCTGGCCGGCGGGTAGAGCTGCTGTAGCCACCGGGCGATCCTGCGACGAATCGCGGACTGGCTGTCCGCTAGGCCCGGAACCCGTCGCAGCAGGTCCGCAGCGTCCGCCTCATCGGCGGCGGCGAACAAGCAGCCCACCGTGACTGCCTGCGCGGCCAGCACGGAATCGATCCCGCCTGGGCCAGCCAGGTTCGCGGCTTGCGCGGCGCCGAGCCAGAACGCCGCTTCCCGTGCCAGCAGCTCGTCAAGAACACGGTCGTCGGCGGTAACCTGGGGCGGGCCGGGCTGGCGATGGTCCCTGGAATCCAGCACGGCCAGGAGCGCTGCCGCGTGCAGGACCAAGATCGGCACCGGCACATCAGCAGCGGCCAGCTCGACCCGTTCCGGAACAGGGACACCAAGCGCTCCGGCGAACGCCGCCACTGCGAGCCAGAACACATCGTCGGCGGACGCTACCTCCATTGGCAGCGGCGGGAGACGAACCTGGGCCGCCGCACGCGCGATCGATCGCACGGACGCGTCCATGCTCGCCTCCAGCTGACCCCACCACTCGCCCAGACTGCGGGCAAGCAGCAGCACCCGCAGTTGCCCGCCGCCATCCCCGGCTGCATCGCGGAGCACGCCCGCCACTTCAGACCGGGTTTCGGCATAGTCGATCACCAGCAGCACCGGCCCAGAACTCACCGCACGAACAGCAGGAACCGAGTCAGCCTCTTCACCTGGCCGGACAACCCTGCATACCCAGCCGTCAGCCTCCTTCTCCCGGGCTAGCTGCAAGGCAAGGCGAGTCTTGCCGACGCCCCCGGCACCGGTCAGCAGTAGCACCCGCGGCTGCCCGCCGTCATCACACCATTCCCGTAGCCTCCCTAGCTCCGGTCGGTCAATAAATCCGACCACCTGCCGGTCGGGGCGCAGCAGCGCCGCAGGACCAGGCTCGCTGAGCAGGACAGGAATCACCGCGCTAACAGAAACACGCTCAAGGCGCTCCCGGACTGCCGCAGCACGCTCCCGCCGCCGCGACAGGTAGTCGGAGATTGCGGGCGCGACGTAAACGCCGATCCCTATCAGCGCCCCGCCCGCGAGCCCGCCGCGCCAGGTGCCCGCGACCGCGAAGAGCCCCGCCGCGATGACGCCGATCACCACGGCGAGCAGGCCCCGCCCGAGCTTCGTCATTCACCCATCGTGGCCGGCGAGCAGCCCCGCGTGCGGCACCTCGCGGGCCAGCACGCCCATAAGGGAGCGTCGCACGCACCTCATCGACCGCTTCGATCCCGCAGGTCCGTGACTCGGCAACGGGCGTGACCTCCTGAGCCACGCACGCCCCGCCAGACGCAGGAGGGAGCGGTATGCGGTTGCCCCCACCCTGGATGAGCCCACAAGGACTCCCTTCCGCTGAGCGCCACGGCCAAGGCTGTCCGCCCCGTCGAATATGAATGTTGCGTGCCCGCGCGACTCGATGTCGAGACCGCCGTCTCAATCATGCGCAAGGCCGGCGTGGAACCAGCCGAGCCCTACAAGAACACCAGCGTGCCCTGGCGCTGCCGGTGCCTCGCGTGCGGGCGGGAAGTCACACCACGGCTAGACAATGTCCGCGCGGGGCACGCAGCATGTGCTTACTGCGCCGGGCTTGCCGTCGATCCGGCGGAGGCCGCCGCCGTTATGCGTGCTGCCGGTCTGGAGCCTCTCGGCCCCTACCCGGGGGCAGCGCGGCCGTGGGTGTGCAGGTGTAGTCAGTGCGGAGTTGAAAGCAGCCCTCGGTACGCGAACGTCTCAAATGGGTCAGGCTGCCGCTACTGCGGCAGCGAGCGGATCAGGCAGGCGCTGCGGCTGGACGCGGACCAGGCCGCAGCAGCCATGAGGGAGGCCGGACTGGAGCCGGAGCCATATCCCGGTACGAATTCACCATGGCGATGCAGGTGCAACGCTTGCGGCAAGGAGGTGGCGCCCTGGTACCAGGACGTGCGCGGAGGCCACGCCGGCTGCAAATGGTGCGCGTGGCAAGCCAGCTCCGCCACGCTGCGGATGGACCACGAAGCGGCGGCGGTCCTGATGGTCGAGCACGGCCTGGAGCCCCTGGAACAATACCCCGGAGCCGGCCGCCGATGGCGCTGCCGGTGCCTGCGATGCGGTACGGAGGTCGCACCGCGGTACACCAATATCCAGCAGGGCTGGGGCGCGTGCCCTACCTGTCGGCGGGCCGCATCCAGCGCCAGGCAACGCGGGCCGGAAGCCGACGCGATCGACGTGATGCGGGCCGCCGGGCTGGAGCCGCTGGAGCCCTACCAGGGTGTGATGAGGCCGTGGCGTAGCCAGTGCCGGACCTGCGGCAACCAGGTTGCCCCGTTGCTGAACAACATCAAGAAGGGGCAAACCGGCTGTAAATGGTGTGCCTACCGCGTGGTCGACCCCGGTGAGGCCGCCGCGGTCATGCGGGTCGCGGGCCTGGAGCCCCTGACCGGGTACCCCGGCGCCCACGCGCCGTGGCCATGCCGCTGCCAGCGCTGCCACAAAACGATCACTCCACGGTACAGGGCCGTGCGGGCGGGTTCGGGCTGCCGGTACTGCCACGACACCGCGATAAACCCCGAAGCGGCGGCATCGCTCATGCGGCAGGCCGGGCTGGAGCCACTGGAGCAATACCCCGGTTCGCTCCGCCCGTGGAAATGCCGGTGTACCAAGTGCGGGCGGACCGTACAGCCGTGCTACAGCACCATCCAGCGCGGCAGCGGCGGATGCCGCTGGTGCCGCAATTCAGGGTTCAAATCCAGCCAGAACGCCATCGTTTACCTCATCACGCACCCCAGCCACAGTGCGGCCAAGATCGGTATTACCGACGCCGACGGCAGCCGACTGAAGAAGCACGGCCAGCGAGGCTGGCAGGTCTTGGCCGACGTCCAGGTACCAGGTGAACTGGCGCTATCCATCGAGAAGGAGATCCTCGACTGGTGGCGAAGTGAACTTGCCTTGCCCATTCACCTCGGCAAGCTGGAGATGCCCCACGGCGGATGGACCGAGACGGTCGACTCTACCGAGATCGACCTGGCGGCAACGATCCAGCGAATCCGAGACCTCGCCGCCACGCCACAGTGACGTAAGCGACCATACCCGCCAGGTTTCCTCTCGGCAGCCGGTCGTGTCCGACCGATGGCATCGGGTTGAATGATGCCACCGGCCGGGGCTGACACCTGCAAAGGCGCCTCCGCAGGGTCAGGTTCGCATCACAGCGTTGTGGGTCTGGCGGGGAGAACCGTTGTGCCAGCCAGCTCACATTGATCGTGCGCGCAAGCGCGTTCAGGGCCTGGTTGGAGCCCGTGATTCCTCGCTGCGCAGAGCCCGTCTGAATACCGGCATTCCGGCGGCTGCAAGCCTGCGGGCGGCCACTCGCGCCTGGCCGATGCCCGACAGAACTGCTGTTGCCGCCCTGGGTTGTGCTCCTGCTGCGCCGTCGTGGTCCCTGCGCGAGGACCGGTCCCGGCCAGGGGCGCCTGGGGTGCGACCTGGTCCCGGGCCGTATCTGCCTGGTCCTCGGCGGACCAGGCTGGGGACCGCGATACTGCTGGTCCTCCGGTCCTATGGTCCGGTGCGTCCGCTGCGGTGCCGCCATCGGCGTGGACCAGGGTGGTCCCTATGGCCAGGACCAGGACCGCAGGCAGGACACGATCGTGGTGACGGGCCACGGTGCCCGTGCCGCCCTGGCCTGGGCGAGCAGGTGATTGGCCACCTGTCCGGCCATGCCGAGCGCGAAGGAGCAGTCACGGACCACTTGGCAAATCGGCGGGTCCGGCTGCTGATCGAGGGCTCCCCGGCCAGCCAGGCGCGCAGCGCGTACGCCGCGTACGCCTCCACGCCGACGGGCAGAGTGATGGACGTGTCCAGGTGCAGCGACGGCAGGATGCCCGGCAGTGGGGAGACCAGCCCGAACCCAGGTCTTCTGCGCGGTTCCGACCCAGCCGGTCCACACTTCGGCGGCGGCCGGTGCGGCCAGGACCAGCAGCGGCCAGGACCGGACGGTCCTGGTGCCGGAGGAGGCCGCGGTGGACCGGTCTCCCCCGGCTGGTCTGGTGGTCCGGGCATCGGACGGACCGCCTGGTCCCCCATCCGCGGCGGCGCCGGGTCGGTTCATGCCCGCGGTGAGTGCGGCCATGGCGGTCACCACCCTTCCTGCGTGGCGAGCGGGTGGGGTTCCCCGGTCAGCGTGGCCAGTGCGGCGGCTACCTCGTGGGTTGTGGCGCGGACGTAGGTCGCGGTCGCGCCCGTGTCGCTGCCGTTGTCGGTGTGGCCTGCGTAGGCCTTGGCGATGGCGTAGCCGAAGTTCCGCTCGACCCAGGTCAGGGTCGTGTGCCTTATCCAGTGCATGCTGATCTGCTGCGCCCTGACCCAGGGCAGGTAGCGGCCGAGGCGGTCCCACAGATGGTCATAGCGGCGGTAGGTGATGCGGCGGCCGTTGCGGTAGCGCAGCAGTTGCCCGTCCGCAGGCGCGTGGCGCTCCATCGCGTGCCCGAGCAGGGCGGCCATCAGAGTGGGCGAGACTGGCTGCCACCGGACGGTCTCGCCCTTCTCGCGCAGCAGGATCAGGCACTGCTCGGCATCGAGATCCTGCGGGCGCAGCGCCAGCGCGCCGCCCCGGCGGCAGGCAGTCTCGGTATGCAGGCGCAGCAGCAGCGCGTCCAGCTCCGGGTCATCACCCGTGGTCGCCGCCACGTGGTTGATCTCGGCCAGGCGCTTGTCCGCGACGGCTCGCCGGGTCGAGGGCAGGCGGCGCGGCTTATCCACCTTCCGGGCCGGGTTGCCGGCCGGGTCGATCAGCCCGTCTTCCTCGGCGTGCCTGTACATGCAGCGCAGGGCGGCGATGAGGTGCTCGGCGGCGCTGCGCCCGCCGCGGGAGTTCCGCCGGGGCACGACGTTGGCCCGGACGTGCTGGACGAGCTGCCGGATCTCCGATGGCGTGGGCTCGTCGATCCTGCGGTCACCCCACTGCTCGACCACTCGGTTCCAGTACGAGCCATATGCCCGGCGGCAGCCGTCGCTGACCAGGGCCGATACGACCGGGATGTACTCGGCGAGGGTCGGGGCGGCCGGCCTGGCCGCCGGGGCAGCCAGCAGGTCCGCGGGGGTCAGGCCCATCCGCTCCAGCACGAGCAGGGCCGCGTCGACCACGGCCTGCCCGGGGGCAGCTGTGCGTGCGTTAGATCCGGCGATCGTCATCGGTCTCCTCCTTCATGCGCCGGGAACGGGATGAGCGCGGCGAGGGCCTGATCCACCAGCGCCAGCGAGTAAGCGGTCAGGGTGTCCTCGGCGGGGACTGCGGTGAGCAGGACCGGGTCGCCGGGCAGCAGCCCGCAGCGGTGCCGCAGCGCCGCGGGGATCGGGACGCAGGACCGGGGCGGCAGGGTGACCAGGCCG
>Ga0187783_10004225_pt1 | contig 10636 bp, 4 predicted proteins | sample 1015_SJ02_MP02_2_FD_132471 | JGI IMG/M metagenome (GOLD analysis project Ga0187783, IMG submission 132471) | Tropical peat soil microbial communities from peatlands in Department of Meta, Colombia - 1015_SJ02_MP02_20_MG | ecosystem: Environmental > Terrestrial > Soil > Wetlands > Peat | place...
AGAATCAGCAGAACAGTGGAAGAGAAATGCGTGTGAATGTCCGACACCGCCCGCCGTTCGAAATGGTCCCCGGCGACGATCGCCTGGAAAAAATAGGCCGTGTACATCACGATCAGCCTCGGAGCGCCACGGGTCAGTGTCCATGCGTACAGGAGTCCCCTCGCGTAGCCGAGCGGATGCCGCACGAGAGTGCGCAGGTTGGCCAGCAAGACATGGAAGGCGCCGGAGCCCATCACATAGAAGGTGCGCATCGCCTCTTCGGCTTCAGCGCCGCTGAGGGCGGAGAGTGGTCGGTCGCATCTGCGCACGGAGACCAGACAGACGTCGACCCCCCGGCGGCGCAGCGCGCGCACCTCGTGCAGCACGAACGTATGGCTGAGCGCCGGGTACTGACTGATAAGATAGCCGAGCCTCATCCCGCACCCCTGGAGTCCCGAGTCTCATGCGGTCCCTCCTTGATACACCAGTTGGCTGCCGCGCGGTGCGGGCACTGAGAGATGAAGCGCCGCGCGACGACCTCCCAGCTGCAATGCTCCTGCACATGACGTCGGGCCTCGGCAGCAAGTTTTGCTGCGCGTGCTGGGTTTCCGAGGAGCGCGCAAATCGCGGTGGCCTGCTCGTCTGGGGTGTCCGCGATGAGGATCTGCTCACCGTTGCGAAGGGGCAGGCCTTCCGCGCCGATCGTGGTGGCGACCACGGGAACGCCCATAGCCATTGCTTCGTAGATCTTGAGCCGCGTTCCCCCGCCCACCCGCAGCGGCACGACGCTGAGCGCGGCGCGCCCGAGATAGGGGCGCACGTCGTCGACCGTGCCCGTCACCTCGATAGCACGGTTGCGAGATGCGAGCCGACGCAGGCGCGGTGGAGGCGAGCGTCCGACGACCACGAGACGTACATCGTCGATCCGCTGTTGGACACGAGGGAATACCTCAGCGGCGAACCAGCGAATGCCATCATCGTTCGGCATCCAGTCCAGCGAGCCCACGAATACCAGCTCGCGGCTGTTGCGCGGCCGTGTCCGTGCGGGGGTAAAGTACTCGAGGTCGACGCCTGTCGGAACGCACCCTACCGAGGCGGCCGCGTATTCACGACGAATGACATCGGCATCATTTGCGGAGACTGCGATGACGTGCGCAAAGCGCCGGCATTCCCGTGCCTCGTGCTGCAACATCCGCCGCCATTGCAGACGCATGTAGGCGCGTCGCAAGGGGTGCTGTGGCACTGAGGCGTGGCGCTGCCAGATCATGGCCTCGACATTGTGCTCGAAGAGAACCGCCGGCGCGGGCAGGCCATCGGGTACGTTGAGCGAGGGCGTCAGAAAGTCGCACACGATGAGATCCGCAGTGGCCGCGAGCCGGTGGATCTGCGCGCGCAGCCCCGCTGATCGGTACCGCGCGATGGCGTACGGCAGCGGTGAAAAGAGATTGACCACCAAAGTGGCGAGGAAACCAAGGCTCATCTTCGCCGGCGGTTGGAATGGCACAACAACGACATCCTGCGCGTACTCGCGCGCGCGCGCGCGCGCATCGGAGGCCACTAGATCGTCGCTGAGACACAAAAACGTTATCTGATGCTGTCGCGCGAGCGCACGCAGCACCTGGTAGGAACGGATACGTCCACCCTTGTCGATCGGGTGCAGAAGCTCCGTCTTGATCCACAGAATCCGCATGCGCTAAGCCGCCTGCCGAAGCGGCAGCCCGAGTGACCAGGGCGCCTCACCCTCGAGGAACACGCGCGCCCAGATCTCAAAGGTCAGTAACGCCCAAAGGCGCTCGGCGTGGTCGATGCCTCTGAGATGCTCGCCGACAAGGCGCTCGACCGTATCGCCATCGAATAGGCCGCGCGCGCGTGCTCGCGGCCCCGTGACATACTCGCTCAGCAGCGGCCGCCACGCACCCCGCAGCCAGGCGCCGATCGGCACGGGGAAACCCATTTTCCTACGCGACAGGATGAGCGCAGGAAGCCTGCCCCGAATTGCCTGACGCAGGATCCACTTGGTGGTGATGCCGCGGAGCTTCATCGACTGGGGTAGCGCCGCGACCCACTCGGTGAGGGGGTGATCGAGAAACGGTACGCGGCTCTCGATTGATGCGGCCATACTCATCTGGTCCTGTTTCATAAGCAGCTCGTGCAGGTAGGTCTTAACGTCGGCATACAGGAGCTGAGAGACGAGCGGCTTGCCTCGCACACGCGCCAGCGCGTCGTGGTAAGCAGCATAGGGATCGACCGTGGCAAGCTCGGCGCGCAATTCAGGCAGCAGCAACTGCCGCTGAGCGGCGCGCCCGAACACGGCGAAGTTATCGAAATAAAGCTCATCGAGATCGGGCTCACGCATGAGGAACGTGCGCGAAGCCCGTTGACGAAGACGCGACGTCGCGGGCAACGCCGCCAGGAAACCCTTCAATCCGCGACGAGCGAGCTGCGGCACATAGCGCCGGTAGAGACTGCCGAAACGTGTGTTGTATTCCGTCACTGGATATCGGGCATACCCGGCGAGAGTCTCATCGCTCCCCTCCCCCGTGAGCACCACTTTGACGTGATTCGAGGCTAGCCGTGAGACGAAATGCAGCGCCACACTGGATGGGTGCGCGATCGGCTCATCCTCGTACCACACCAGACGCGGAAGCTGAGCAAAAAACTCCGCGGGAGTGACGACGATCTCGCGATGCTCGGTGCGGTAGGCCGCGGCGACCAGCCGCGCGTATTCGAGCTCGTTGGCCTCCCGCTCGGCAAAGGCCACCGAAAAAGTCCGGATCGGCTCCTTGACGAGGGTTGCCATGACCGCGGTGATCGACGCCGAGTCGATCCCCCCGGAGAGAAACATACCCAGCGGCACGTCGCTCATGAGCCGCAGTCGTACGGCCTCGGTGAAGCGCTCGCGATACTCGTCGATCATCGCGCTTTCAGCCGCTGAGCCCGGCCGCGGAGCGGGAAGCTCATCGGCAAAGTGGACGTCCCAGTACTGACGCAGAATGATCTTGCCGTCCTGCCAGGTGAGCGTATGCCCGGGCGGCAGCCGCTTGATTCCGACGAACAGGGTGGCTTCGCCCGAGGGAGCGTGATTTGCCAGAAAATCCGGCAGCGCTTCGCGATTCAGGACTGCTCGATCCGCGAGCGCGGGAAGCAGCGCCTTGATCTCCGAGCCGAACAACAGCGTGCCGTCGGGGCGATGAACGTAATACAGAGGCTTGACGCCGTAGCGGTCACGCGCCAAGAACAGCCGACGCTCACGCGTATCCCAGAGCGCGAACGCGAACATGCCGCGCAGCCGCTCAACGGCACGCTCCCCCATGCGCTCGTACAGGTGAAGGACCGTCTCGGTGTCCGAGCGAGTGTGATAATGGACGCCCGCCGCCTCAAGCTCCGGTTTCAACATCGGATGATTGAACACTTCTCCGTTGTAGACGATGACGAAGCGTCGATCGTCGCTATACATCGGCTGCTGACCGTGAGCCACGTCGATGATGCTGAGCCGTCGATGGCCGAGCCCGACTCCCGGTCCGATATGCATGCCAGCACCGTCTGGTCCACGATGGACGATGGAATCCCGCATCCGCTCGATCAGGGCTCGCTCGGGGACGGCGCTCGTGTCAACCATCAGGATGCCGCAAATACCGCACATAAGGGTGGGGATCCCGGTGGAAGCGTCAGCTGCTACGGGGTTGTACAACGTTCAGCGGCATCCAGCGTCCGTCGCGATTCTCCAGCGCGATCATTCTGCCCGACTGCTCCAGCACGTCCGTGACTGCTCCCGCATCGGCAGGCACGCGCAGCAGCACAGTCGGCATGGCGACGAGCAGAACCCGGCCGATATTATCCGCACCCCAACAATCAGTGCGCCACAGGAGATCCACTCTGTGGTCGAGGTTGGCCGCCTCGAGGTACTGATGGACACCGGCGATCAGGCGATGCTCGCCGGCATCGTCGCTCCAGACGATGTGTGGTTCATCACGCTGCATATCCACCGATAGGCTCACCAGACTCCCATCACGCCTCGCCGGAACGATGATTGTCAGTGCCTCAAGGGAAGAGTCGACTCCCAACTCCAGGCACTGCGCCGGCGTACGGTCGCCTAATCGTAGCGAAACCTCCCGCGTGACAATGCGGATACCGGCCGCTCCGCGCAACCAGACGGTGGCCACGCCTGCGCCTGTGCGGTCGCGGACCGTAACCGATTGAGGTGTGAGCGCAGTTGCCGTGAGTTGCGGGCCGAGTTGCCAGCGCACTACGCCACCACGCGTTGCCTCGCGCAAGCCGCGATCATGCACGATCCAAGCGCCGCCCTTCTGGTGCAACACGCGTCGGCAATGTGCGGATGTTCGTCCGCCTGTGACATGACCCATTGCCAGGCCGAAGAAGCTGCTGAACTCCGAGCTCGAAAACACCACTCCCTCCGCGCGTGCGGGAATCCCTCGCTGCCACTTGAACGGGCCGGCGGGGAACACAGCCGATGTGCCATCGATCTCGAGCGTGTTATGCGAGCCAGTCTCGCGAAATTCGTCTCTCTCGGGTCCGGTGTACGTGAGGGTGCCACGGTCGATGAAGAACTCCGTTGGACCGAGAGCCAGCGTCATGGCGAGCGCATCCGCGTGGCTATGACCGTAGCTCAGTGCGCCGTGTGGTCCGGCATCGATCACGCTCACTGCGGCTGTCGACTCCCATCCGTCACGAAGCACCGCCAGGCCGCCATTCGCGAAGTAGATATCGCTCCAGTGCGGACGCTCGATGCTCCGATCGCGGAAACGATCCGTCTCCTCGATGCCGCAGAGCCAGTAGGCGTAGCTCGGAGGGCTTTCAACGCTCAGGGTCAGTTCCGGCCGGCGCAGCGCGACCGCGGCCGCCAGCAGCAGCGCACGCGCGTCATCGGGCGCTCGAGCATCCTGCGGCAGCAGCAGCCCCCCGTCATCGTCGCCGAGAAGCGGAATGAGTCCCCCGGCCGAGGCCACACTACGCATGACCACAAAAAGCTTCGCGAGCCTTTCGCGCACCGTTGCCGGGACGGGCCAGCCGGTTGCGCCCGCGAGCAGCAGGTAGCGGAGGTAGATTTCGGCAGTGTAACGGTGATACTGGCTGGCCATCTCGAAGTAAACACCATCCGCGGTAACCTGGCGCGTGATGGCTGACTCGAGAATGCCCGCACCTTTGGCTCGCCACCGGTGCGAATGAGGCGAACGGGAAAGCCAGGTTCCGATATAAAAAAGCCCGAGCGCCTCGCCAGTGAGATGCGTGTTGGGACTAAAGTAAGTGGATAGGTACCGTTCTATCTGAAGCGCGTGCGCCTGAACTGACATCGCGAGGCGACCCTGCAGTTCCGGTCGCCATGGCGCGTCGCGCAGCATCCACAGCAACCAGCCCCAGGCAATTGCGCGATAGGCAAGCTCCAGACTGCTCGCCCAATTGACACCCGTCCGCGGAGGATTGTCGTTGAGCCACGACGTGAGGTGCGACTGGATGAGCTCGAAGCGTCGCGCCTCACGGTCGAGCAGCCAGCAGAATGCTGGGGCCAGCAGATACTGATGCCGGTTGAGCTCCCACAGCAGCTTGTGGTCGCCGACCACGGCGGTGTCCAGATAATCGATGCGACTCCAGTGGCACCGCGGCGCCTCGATACCGCTGATGGGCTCCCGGTGCCAGCGAGGCGGGTTGCCCACGCTCACCGGCTCGTACCCGAGAAGCTTGACCATGCCGCGTTCTGCGGCGTCACTTTGCTCCGCCAAACGCCCATGTGTTTCCGGATCCAGCCTGGCAATGGCCCGTGCTATCGTCTGTGGTTCCTCGCTCGCACCCGATAAAGGCGCGACGCCGCCCTCAAAGAGCAGGGTCGTGGCCGGGCACGTCGGTGACAACTGCTGCCTAAAATGAGACAGGTGATCAAGCAAACGCTCGACGCGAACATGTAGCGCTTGAGCGCCTCTCACGCGAAGCTCGTCGAAGGACGGTCTCAAGTCTCACCCTGAGCTGCATACAGCGAATGCTGCCGGCGATGGTCCACGGTCCGAGTATTATGTAGCACCACGGATGTACGCACCGCGTCGTCCTCCGGCCGCAGCAGGGATGTCTTGGCGCCGCTGGTGGCGCGTTCGTATCCGACCGGCGACAACTTGGAAACAGCCTATCTCCCGGGCAAGATTTGTCGGCGTCGGCTTCTGGAGAGTCACATGTCCCTCTTGAATCCTCACCGTGGCGCGGGCCTGGTGGTGCACACGCTCGCCAGCCTAGCAGCCGCGTGCCTGATGCACAGTATCGGTGTTGCCGCCACTCTTCCAGCCGCACCAAAGACGTTCGACGCGAGCTACTCCGCGCCTACAGGAAGAACTGTCACGGTCGATGCGGGCGGGGACCTCCAGGCGGCGCTGAATAGCGCGCAGCTGGGAGATACCATCGTACTCAAGGCGGGCGCGACGTTCACCGGTCCGTTCAGACTGCCGAACAAGACCACAGGGAGCGGCTGGATCTACGTGGTCTCGAGCAACCTGGCGAGCCTTCCCGCACCGGGTCAGCGGGTCGGACCGAACGACGCCCAGAACATGCCCAGGATTCTCGCACCCGCCAACATGAGCGCGCTGACCAGCCTCGCCAACAGTCATCACTTCCGTTTCGTCGGCATCGAATTTGCGCCGGTTTCCAGCGCCCGCATCTACACACTGGTCGCCATCGGTAATTCCGACACCTCGCCGATGACCCTACCCGATCACATTGTATTCGATCGTTGCTACGTGCATGGTGACCCGACGGTGAACGATCGGCGCGGCATCGAGATGGACGGCGCATATGTCGCGGTAGTGGATTCCTACATCAGCGACTTCCAGGAGGTTGGCGCCGATTCGCAAGGCTTGTGGGCTTATAACACCACCGGACCGCTTCAGATCACCGACGACTATATCGAGGCGGCCACCGAGAATGTGCTGTTCGGGGGAGCGGACTCCAAGGCGCCGTCGCTCGTACCTGCAGATATAGAGATCCGCAACAATTACTTCTACAAGTCAGCGGCTGTGGTGGGGAAATACCCGGTTAAGAACCTGCTTGAGTTCAAAGCGGCGCGGCGTGCGCTGGTAGTCGGAAATGTCTTTCAGGACACCAACCCCTGGGGTTGCGCAGTTCTGATCACGCCACGCAATCAGAACGGCACCGCACCCTGGTCGATCACCAGTGACATCACAATTACGAACAATAGACTCACCATCTGCAATGGCTTCAACATCCTCGGTCAGGACAATGCGCAACACAGTCTGCCGACCGCCAGAATCCTGATCCGCGATAACCTCTTGTCGCTTTCCGGATCGATCGACGGCCGAGCCTTTGTGCTGCTGGGTGGCGGCAGCGACTACACCATCGACCATAACACGATCATATACGCGGCAAATCCTCTTGCTTCGGGGACGACGTTGTCGATCGCAGAGACTACCACTACGAAGTTCGCCAACTTTACTTTCACCAACAACCTTGGCGCAGCGACCCGCTACGGATTCGGCGCCTCTGGCGTCGGCGGCGGCACTACGGCGCTCAATGCGGAGTTTACCAATTGGGTTTTTTCCAAGAATGCCATCGTTGGAGCGGCGGCAGCCATGTATCCGGCAGGAAACTTCTTCCCCGCCGATACTGCGGCCGTGCGATTCCAGAACTTTGCGGCAGGCGATTACGCGCTGGCCGCGAGCAGTCCGTATAAATCTGCGGGCACCGATGGGGCCGACATCGGCGCCGATCTCTCAGCCCTGCCGGGGTTGGCCGCCGCCCTTCCCGATGCGCCACGAAATGTCACCGTGAGGTGACGCGCCCTGCTGATGGTTTCGGATCATCGGGTAAAGCCCCCGTCGATGGCCTCCCACTCGCCGACTCGACTGTAGGAATGGACGCCCGCGAGTCGAGGCAACCAATCGGGATCGATGCGGCACAGGGTTCGCTCGCGATAAGGACGATCGCATAAAGAAACGATTTCATTCAAATTGAGCGCATAGCCGTACGACACACTGCAATCCTGGCTGGGCCGTATGAGCCGGCCAGCTGCCTCGAACACGGATCCGGCACCGCGGGCAACTCTGACATCGCTTGCGACCATGCCCCCCGGCTGGAAGCTCCAAGGGCCCGCGATCCGCTCGGCGCGCAGAAGCCACGTGATGGGAGCATCGCCGAGCACCACCTGGGGAGATGTCACCATCCACCACGACCCCGAGGCATGAAAGATCGACGAATCCACACATCGGAAGTCGAGCAGGCGCCGCTCGAGGACCCACTCGTCGGGGAAGCGGACCGCTCTATACAGATCGACACCTCCACCCTGCGCGCTTTCAGGCACGAGGTAGATCTCGCCATGGGCTGCGATGATCTGCGGGAAGGAGAGGTGGTGCGGCTGTTGCAGAACAGGTCTCGCATCGACGAGATCCCCACTGGGAGTCAGCCGACCGCAGCAGATATGGCCGACACGGCTCGGATCGATCATTTCTTCGAAGAAAAGCCAGGCATGCCCGTCGCGCTCAAAGATCGTGGGATCTGCCCAATGACGGTCCGACGGCGACTCGATCCAGCGAAATGACTGCAGCGCCGAGCGCGATGCGTCCTCGTAAAGTGCAGTGCGTGTGCGGCGAACCGCGATCCGCCAGTGCAGCGGACGGTCGACCCGCCTGAAGAGAGGCAACGCCCGGCTACCTAGTTCCGATGCCAGCCATCGGCCAAACTGCGCGAAGCTCGGAACGGGCTCCACGGCACGGGAAGTATCTCTGCCCTCAGTAGCGGTGCCGGCATCGTGGGATGTCTGCCGCAATTCCCAAAGGCTCTGAATCACGAAGTGACGCGCTCCCCAGGCAGGGGCGAAGCGGTTGGCCTGGCGTGACGGAAAGGGGGCCGTTCGAAACATCGCGCGCATCAGTGTCATGTCTTCCCGAGACGTCGTGCCGAGTCGAATCAGTTCGATCCCCGTCAGCGGTCTGCCGTCGATGATTTCTCTGAGAAAGCCGGAGCCTTGTGGATAGCGTCGCCGGTCGCCGAAGTGATAGCGCCAGATGCCATGGCGAGGCTCGAGGAGAGCCGCTTCGCGCGCTGCTCGCGCCGTAAAATCGACGATTACGTCCACTGACCCGGCCGCAATTTCCGCCCCCTCGGGTCTCGTCCTGCCATTATCGTCGCAGCCCTGGGGCGGCCAGGTCATCCGCGGAACGTGTGCCAGGAGATCGTGGCAGTCCACCGTCTCCAGCGGATCGGGGTACATGGGGTAGCGCGACTCGATCAGGGCATTGAAAGCGCGAAGGACGAGGCCGTTCTGCTTTGAGAGCGCTGGGCCATCATCGATTGTGGATCTGGCAGCCACAAACACGAGATTCACGTAGTTCGCACGATGAAGATCCTCGATGACACCGCGCGCGTAGGCAGGGACGGCACCTTCGTCGATCAACAGTCCGACCCTCAGCGCAGGCACCGAGCTCTCCAACCTGAGAAATAGGTTCGATATCGGTGGCGGGGAATTGTTTGGCGCCCGGCTCCCCGTAAAGGACAGTGCGCGGACCTGAGTGGTGTCGGATACAGGCACCAGCGGTGGGTGGCCGAGCCGCCCATCACCAAATGCGGCCAGCCAATAATTCAGGACGATCAGGCGCCAGAGAAGCCCACTGTGATCGCGGCGCCCGATCAAGTGCTCACGCACCAGCCGCTCGACTGCTTTTGTGTCCAGGTACGGCTCGATCGCTGCAGAAGGCCTTCGAAGCGCCTGAATACGATGCCGCAGGGATCCTCGGAACCATTGCGCCATGGGCACTGCGAAGCCGCGCTTGGGAGCCGCCAGCACAAAATCCGGCACGATCCCGCGAATCGCCCGGCGAAAGAGTCTCTTGCTTTCCTCAGCCGTCACTCTGAACTCGCCCGGTATGCGCAGCGCGAAATCCACTAGATCAAAATCGAGCAGTGGTACCCGTGCCTCGAGTGATACCGCCATACTCGTGCGGTCAACCTTGGTGAGGATGTCGCCGGCGAGATAGGTTTCGAGATCCAGGCGCATCATCAGCGCCGCAAAGTCCTCCTGCTCGTCAGCTGACAGAAAGCGATCGAGCTGTTCGTCGACCGTGCGCCGCCCGGCGGGGTGCCACGCCGAGGCAACGCCACCCTCATCTACACGCACAGGCTGGACTACACTCGACGCGTAACGTCCCAGCCTCGAGCGACCAAGATCGACGAGCCGGTTCCGGCCCGGAAAGGCATGCGGTAGCATCAATCCGACGGCTGCGAGCACACGCGATCGGACTGGCCTCCGACCCCCGACACGTCGCAGGGTGTCTCCGTACCGGGTATATCCCCCGAACAGCTCATCCCCGCCATCGCCCGATAAAGCGACCGTCACCGACTGACGGGCGAGCTGAGCCACAAGGAAAGTCGGAATCGCCGAGGAGTCGGCGAAGGGCTCATCGAACATCGCCGCGACGCTCTCAAAGATCTGCTCGACGTCGGGGCGCACGACCAGCTCCGTGTGCTCTGTACCCAGCCGCTGCGCGACGGCCTTGGCTGCCCGCGATTCGTCGTACTCCGCTTCGGCAAATCCGATCGAGAACGTCTTGACGCGCCCGGCCGCGTGGCGGCACATGAGGGCTAGCACCGCCGAGGAATCAGTTCCTCCGGACAGGAATGCCCCGAGAGGTACATCGGACTCGAGGTG
>Ga0187783_10004226_pt1 | contig 10632 bp, 9 predicted proteins | sample 1015_SJ02_MP02_2_FD_132471 | JGI IMG/M metagenome (GOLD analysis project Ga0187783, IMG submission 132471) | Tropical peat soil microbial communities from peatlands in Department of Meta, Colombia - 1015_SJ02_MP02_20_MG | ecosystem: Environmental > Terrestrial > Soil > Wetlands > Peat | place...
ACTACATGAACGCGCTCTCGGACCTCCGACGGCGCGCGCTCGAGCGTCTCGGCGTACCTATCCTGAAGTGAGCAAGCGACCGCGCGTCGGCGCGCGAAAGGGTTCGCTCGGGGGGTTCCGGCCTACGAGAAGTGCCGGCTCACCGCGAGGAGGTAGACCAGGAGGATCACCGCGATGAAGAATCCCCAGGAGAAGGCGCCCGCGATCCCGTCCAGCACGATGACGATGAGCAGGAACAGCACCGTGAGCACGAGCGCCCACATCCGAAGATGCCAGAGCCCGACCGCAAATCCCAGGATGATCAACCCGATGATCGCGAAGATGAGCCCGGCGACGACCCCGGTCGTGCCGATCGCATGGAACGCGCTCGTCCCGCCCAAGTACGAGGAGAGGGACGAGTCGACCGCGACCAGGAGCCCGATCAGAAAGACGAGGAATCCGTAAATCCCGACCAGCACCGCCAGGATGGCGACCCCGAGCGGTCGGGAGGCGGTCGGCGGAGGGGACGTCGACACGGTCGTCGTGGTAGTGGTCACAGAATACCGTCCTCGCGCGCGGTTGTCGCACGCGACCAACAGTTCGGGTTCTCCTCCATATTAACCGTTTCGTGGAACGGTCTCGGCGCGAATACGGCGCGTCGGGCGCCCTCCTCGACCCTGGCCCGGCTCACGCCGTCGGAACCGAGGCTTCGACGCCCGCCGGACCCGGGACGTCCGCCGACGGGACCGTGATGCCGTTCGAGACTCGGGCGAGGATGGCGCAGACCGCGAACGAGACCACGAAGACGAACGACATCACCGCCGCGATCCCCAGTGCCTCAACCCCCAGCTGATGCACCGCGGAGAACCCGCCGCCGAACAGGAGTCCGTTCGGCAGGCCGGGATAGCCGGAACCGGTCGCGAACACATTCTGGGCGAAGAATGGGATCATGAGCACGCCGAACAAGCCGCCCACGAGATGCCCCGGGAGCAGCCCCACCGGGTCGGAGAGCCACTTGAGACGAGAGAACCAGCGCTCGGCCGCCCAGAACAATGGGCCGCAGAAGATCCCCAGGATGAGAGCGCTCCCCGGACTCACGAACCCGGCGAGCGGGGTGATGACGATCAGGCCCATCAGCGTCCCGTTGACGCCGGCCGGCAGGTCCGCGAGCTTGCGACCCCGGACGAACTGAACGGCAAGGAAGGAGATCATGCCGGTCGCCGCGGCGATGAATGTCGTCAGCACCACGACAATCGCCTCGGTGTTGAACTGCAGCACGCTCCCGGGATTGAAACCGAACCATCCCATCCAGAGGAGCAGGATCGATAGGGTGAGCCAGCCCGGCCGGGGGCGGATGGGAGTCTGGGGGGACACCTTCAGACCCCGCGCCCGCTCCTCCCGCCAGACCTGGACCAGGATCCCCAGCCCGGCCGCTCCGGCCGCTCCGTGGACGACCAACCCGCCCGCGAAATCGACCATCCCGAGCTTGGCGAGCCAGCCGCTCGGATTCCAGATCCACGCCGCGGGGATCGTCCAGATGCAGACGAAGTAGACGACCGAGTACGCGGCGAACGAGGTCAGCTTGACCTTCCGCAGGACCACGACGCCGACCAGCGCGAGGGTCACTGACGCGAACGCCGCTTCAAAGAGGAAGTACGTCCCCGAGTAGAGGCCGGTGCCAAAGTACGCGGGCTGCATCGACCACCACGCGGTCCCGAACGCGCTCGCATAGTTCGGATTGAAGCCGCCCATGACGAGGCCGGGGCCGTAGAACGGGTTGCCGAAGAGGCCGTACTCATCGGGGGCGAAGCCGATGTTGAATCCGACGATCGCCATCACGACGATCGCGAGCCCGCTTATCAGCAGGGTCTTCAACAGACTCCGGTAGAGGTACTCCCCGAGCTCGCCCACCTCGAGAAATCCGACCGCGACGGTCATCGAGAAGACGAGGAGCGCGGCGATCATCACCCACAAGTTGTTCAGAAAGACGAGTTCCGGCATCGCTGGTCGGTCGAGCTTGCCGAAAACCGGGCTTAATAGAGTCGGTCCACAGGCGGGGCCGCTCGCCGGTACCCGGCGGTGCGATTTCGAACCGAGAGGTTATACCCGACCGTGCCCCCGTCACTCGCCGGATGCCGTCGCGGGGAGCCGCTGACCGGGGGACGCTCCCATGATCACGATGCTCTCCGGCAACGGACGGCTCCTGCTCACCGTCAACGAGAACGGGGAGTGGAACCAGCTGTTCTACCCGTTCCCCGGGCAGTTCCAGCACCTCCGGGAGATGCGGCTCGGCGTCTTCGACGTCCGGGGGAGCCGCTTCGCCTGGCTGCGCCGCGGCAACGGCTACGACATCCAGCAGACGCCGCACGGCGGCGGGCACCTGCCCGACTCGACGTGGACCGGCTACGGCATCACGATCTCGGTCCGGGACCACATCCACCCGAACCACGACCTGGTCGCGCGGGTCTTCCGCGTGCGCGCGAACCCGGCCCGCCCGTTGCGCCTCTTCGCCTACCAGGCGTTCCAGATCGCCGAGTCGATGTACCAGGACACGGCCTTCGTCGACCCGACCGTCCCGTCGCTGATGCACTACAAGCGCGGGTACTTCTTCGAGTTCTTCGCGGACCCGCCGTACACCCGTGCGGTCTGTGGCGAGCACACGCTGAAAGGGCTCAAGGGAACGTACGTCGACGCCGAGGACGGACGGCTGGAGGGCCGCCAGGTCGCCCATGGCGCCGCCGACAGCGTGATGGAGTGGGACCTGGAGGCCGGACCGGAGAAGGACGCCGAGATCCGGCTCTTCCTCGCGGCGGGGCGCAACCTGTCGGCGGTCCATCAGGTGCGCGACTACGTCCGGAACGGCGGCTCCCTTCGGTTCGTACGGGAGTCGGAGGCGTTCTGGGAGACCTGGGTGCAGCGCCGGCTCCCGCGCCTTCCCGAAGGGCTCAGCGACCGGGCGCGGGAGGTCTACCGCTCGAGCGTGCTCGCGATGCGCCACTCCACCGGCTGGAACGGGGCGGTGATCGCCTCGCCCGATACGAGTTCGCTCGTTGCGGCCGGCGACACGTACAACTTCTGCTGGTGGCGGGACGGCGCGTACATCTCGAAAGCGATGGACGAGGCGGGACTCTACGAGAACGCCTCCCGTTTCCTCGAGTTCGCGCGCTCCTGCCAGGACCCGAACGGCTCGTTCTTCCACCGGCATTTCCCCGACGGGGCGATGGGCAGCACCTGGCACCCGCCGCCGTCATTGCAGGTCGACCAGACGGCGAGCGTGATCGCCGCTGTGTGGCACCACTTCAAGCGGGGTGGCGACCCCGACGTCCTCCTCGACCAGTGGCCCCTCGTGAAGGGGGCCGCGCAGTTCCTCACATCGTTCCGGGACCCGGCGACCGGGCTCCCCGCCCCGAGCTTCGACCTGTGGGAGGAGCGGCTCGGCATCCACCTGTACTCGACCGCGGCCGTCGCCCACGCCCTCGAACGCGCGGCCCGGGTCGCCGAGGAGATCGGGAAGGACCCGAACGTTTGGCGCGAGGCGGGCCGTGAGATCGGCGAGGCGGCGCGCGCCCAGTTCTGGGACGAGGGGAAGGGGCGGTTCGTCCGGTCGCTCTCGCCGCGCGACGAGCGCCTGGACGCCTCGCTCCTCCTCGCGCTCAAGCTGGGCTTCCTCCCGCCGGACGACCCGCGGGTCCGGACCGTGACCGACGGGATCGAGCAGCGCCTCTGGAGCCCGAAGCTGGGGGGGCTCGCCCGGTACGAGGGGGACGAGTACTACGGGAAGGAGAACCCGTGGATCATCTGCACGCTCTGGCTCGCGGAAGCCCGGCTCCGGTTCGGCGACCGGCCTCGCTGTCGCGAGCTCATCGAGTGGGCGGCCGCGCACGCGACGTCGACGCTGCTCCTCCCCGAGCAGATCGACAGCAATACCGGCGAGCCACGCAGCGCCACCCCCCTCACCTGGTCGCACTCGACCTTCGTGGACGTGGTCCACAAGTACGTCGAGGCAGAAACCGGCGGCAAGCTGCCCGACGAGTGACCGAACCGGAGGCTCAACCCGCGCCCGCGGGGGTCGGGTGCGGCGGAACAGCGGCCGGAGGAGTCGCGATCGGCGGCGGAGGCGGGTCGGGAAGCTCGGGGGTTCCTGCGAGCTCGCGACAGGCGTCGTAGAGCCGCCGAGCCGCGACCATGTCGTACGACTCCGGGGACGCGCGCGCGACGCGGTGGCGCGAGAAGTACTCGCCGGTGACGGCCCCGGCCCCCGGGTCGGTCGCGACAAAGACGACGTTCCTCATCCCGTAGCCCAGGCTGTGGGCGAAGAGGAGCTTCGCCACGCGTACGCCGAAGCCCGCGCCCCCGGGGTTGTTGTCGCCGAACCCGGAACGCACGAAACCGGGGTGGACCGCGTTGACCACCACCCCGGTTCCGCGGAGCCGACGGGCGAACTCCCGAGTCAGGAGGATCAGCTCGAGCTTGCTGCGCCCGTACGCTTCGAACCCCCTGTACGCCGCTTCGGACTGCAGGTCCGCGAAGTCGACGCGTTGCCCCAGATGAGCGGCCGACGTGACCTGGACCACCCTCGCAGGAGCGCTCACGCGCATCCGATCCGCGAGCAGCGAGGTGAGCGCGAACGGCGCCAGGACGTTGAGGGCGAACGTCCGCTCGAGACCGTCCGGGGTGACCTCGCGGCGCGCGAAGTACGCCCCGGCGTTGTTGACGAGAACGTGGATCGCCGGGAAGCGGGCGAGGAGCTCGTTCGCCACCTCTTTGGCCTGGGTCCGGACGGCGAGGTCTTCGAGGCCCAGCGGCTCCACGCGCGGGTTGCCCGACGTGCGCGCGATCTCCGCGGCGATCCACTGGACCCGATCGACGCCGCGTCCCACCACGATGGTGGTGAACCCTCGCGAGGCGAGCTCGTGCGCGACCGAGAGGCCGATCCCCCGGGTCGCCCCGGTGACGACGGCGACGCGGTCCGCGTTGGGGTTCGACGAGGAGGGCGCGCTCATGAGCCTCGGTTACGGAATCCCCGCGGCTCGATATCGCTTCGGTGGGCGCCGTGCGGCGAGGATAGTCCGGTCAGCTGAGGCGGTATTCGCGCCGTCGGGAATCGTGGAGGGAGACGGACTCCTCGACCAGCCCCTGCTTCAATAGCGACTCGAGCGCGCTCTGCACGGTACGCCGAGGAAGCCGTGACATCTGGGCGAGCTGGCTCTGGTCGAGTCCGTGGTATGTCTCGAGCAGGAAGAAGAGGAACTTGGCGGCCGGCGGCCCCTTCACCCCCTTCGCGGTCCGGATGGTGCCGAACGTCTCGCCGCGAAGCCCCAGCCGCTCGCTCGCCAACGGCGCGACCGACCGGAGAGCTACGTTCCCCAGGTTGACGTCCGACCCGAGCTCCCGGATCAGCTGCACCTGCTGGTTCTCCTGGGGCGCCTCGAAGATCAGTTCGGGCGCGGGGTGCTCCGCAAGGATCGACCGGACCCAATCCCACTTAATCGCGCCGTCGCTGTCGTATATCCCGACGCCGCGACCCGATTCCCGGCTTTCGACGATGACCTTGCGGGGCTGGAGCGTGCGGGCGTGGCCGATCTGGGCGATCGTCTCTTTGAGCGAGAGCTGGTAGTGGGTGTCCTTCTTTCCGACCTCGATGTAGAACTCGAGGCTGCGCTCGCGGGCGGCCTTCGCCAGCCGCTCGATCTGCGCCGCGGAGAGCTCGATGATCCCGCTCGAGATCTCGACGATGTCGAAGCCCAACTCGCGTGCCTCGTTGAGGAGGTGGGGCACGCGGTCGTGAGTGACGGCGTATTCGAGGAGCGTCCCCCCGGTCGAGACCTCGATCGCCAGCTCGTGATAGAGCTTGATCCGCTCCCGCACCTTCGCGCGGGGCAGGAGCAGAGGGAGCCCCCAGCCGATCTTCGCGACATCGATGTAGGGGGCGAGGTACGCGAGCTCCTCGCGGTCCAGACTGTCCAGTCGGTCGAGAACGTGGGTGATCCCGGTCTGGCGGGGCCGGGAGCCCTGCGGTGCTTCGGCGGGGAAGAAGCTGGCCCGACCCCCCCGGGACGCAGTAGCTGCCATGATTCGAGGCTCACCCGCGCAGGATATGCGCCCATTGACATGGTCGCACTAGGTTAAAACTCAGCCGAATTCGGTCGGAAACGGAGAGAATTGCACACACCCGGGGCGCTCTTGGGGCTCATTAGGGGGTGCAGTATCGGTGAACGTGAGCAATCCCCGCTCGCAGCCGTCGTTCCCGGTGCTCGTTCTCCCGCCCCGCTCACCCGCCCTGGAGGAGATCGCGCGAGCCGTTCTCGCGGGGGCCGCGGAGATGAGTAATACGTCACCGCCGCCGATCCTGGTCGCGGGCCCGGACGAGAACCTGGTCGCCCTCGGCGCCGCCCCACTCGTCTTCCTCGGGTGGCGGGCCGACCGCGCCGAATCGAGGCGCGACGCCGACCGTGCGTTCGCGGCGATCGCGCGGCTCGGGTCGAAGGGCCGATACGTCGCGAGGTTCGAGGCGTCGGTCCACGGCGGCGCCAGTGCCCACCCGGGTGACACCCCCGGGGGCGGAGCAAGTCCGTTCGGTCCGGTCGAGCCCTTCTCGATCCTCGCTACCTCGGGCGGTGAGGTCGCAGACCCCCACGAGATCGCCCGTGCCCGCCGGTGGGGGGCCGAGATGTATTCCCAGTGGCGCTCCACCCAAGAACAGGGTCAGCGCGCGCACCCCACCGCCGATGATCCCCCGACCCCCCGAGCCATTACGTGGTGCGGCGCGTTGGAGTAGGCGAAGGTAGGGAACCCGCGTGATCCCAGAGCCGCACGGCGGCCGACTCGTCGAACGCACACTGTCGGACGGCGAGCGAGACCGCTGGGAGGCCGACCTCGACCGCTCTCCGACCCTGCAGTTGGGAGTCGACCAGGTCTTCGACCTGGCCAAGATCGGAAACGGCGCCTACTCCCCGCTGGAGGGGTTCATGGACCGGGTCGCGCTCGACTCGGTGCTGGAGAAGGGTCGACTGCCGGGGGGTCTTCCCTGGACCATTCCCATCCTTTTCCCCATCCAGCGACCCGAGGACCGGGCGAGTCTGGAGCGCCTGCATCGCGGGGACGACGTGGTGCTCGTGGGAGCCGACGGGCGGTTCCGGGGCGTGCTCCACTTCGAAGAGCACTTCACGTTCAACCGCGAGCGTGTGGCACAGTCCGTGTATGGTACGATCGACCCCGCGCATCCGAACGTAGCAGAGCTGCTACGCGGGAGCGATGTCGCCGTCGCAGGCGCCATCGACGTGGTGCGCGACGCCGGTCGCGCTACCGCCCCGGCCGAACTCTCTCCTCACGAGATGCGAGAGCTGTTCCGAGGCCGAGGCTGGAAATCGGTCGCGGGCTACCAATGCCGGAACCCGCCCCATACGGCCCACGAGTACATTCAACGCTTGACGCTCGAGCGGGAGGACGTAGACGCCCTGCTCATCCATCCGATCGTCGGTCGCCTCAAGACGGGCGATTATCGTCCGGAGGTGATTCTCCGCGCGTACCAGGCCCTCGTAAAGGGTTACTATCCGGCCAACCGGGTCGTCCTCAGTCCACTGACGATCTCGATGCGTTACGCCGGCCCGAAGGCGGCCCTCTTCCTCGCGATCGTGCGCAAGAACTTCGGCTGCAGCCACTACATCGTCGGCCGGGACCAGGCGGGGGTAGGGGGGTTCTACGACCCGTACGCCTGCCACCGGATCTTCGACGAGTACGAAGCGGGGGTGGTGCCCCTTCGGTACGAGGAGTCGTTCTACTGTCGGTCGTGCGGCTCGATGGCGAGCACGAAGACGTGCCCCCATCCTGTGTCCGCCCGGATCGACACGAGCCAGACTCGAATCCGGAAGGCGCTCCAAGACGGGGATGAGATCCCGCTCGAACTGCTGAGGCCCGAGATCGCCGAGATCCTGCGACAGCCGAATGTTTTATTGAGAGACGGAGACCAGTGAGCCGTGTTTGCATCGGGCTGGAGCGCGGGGACAGTCGCCCGCGAAGCCCGGGCGACTTGTTCGACACCGGAGTGAACATGACACAACGGGTCGCGTTGAAGAAATCCGCCGAGCCGCCCCCCGGAAAGCGAGTTGGATTCTGCATCTGGCTCACCGGCCTGCCAAGTGCCGGAAAGACCACGATCGCCCGGGAGCTACTCGCTCCGCTGCGCGCGCGGGGGTGGTTCGCGGAACTGCTCGACGGCGACGAGGTGCGCCAAGGGCTCAGTGCGGACTTGGGCTTCGACCGGAAGTCGCGCGAATCGCACGCCGGTCGGGTCGCTTTCGTGGCCAAGGTACTCGCGCGCAATGGGGCGATCCCGATTGTCGCGCTCATCTCGCCGTACCGGTCCTCGCGGGCCAGTGCGCGCGAGGAGATCGGTCGGTTCGTTGAAGTGTACGTCAGCACCCCCATCCAGGTCTGCGAAGCACGCGACGTCAAGGGGCTGTACCGTAAGGCCCGCGCCGGTGAAATCAAGGACATGACCGGGGTGGACGACCCCTACGAACCACCCGAGCACCCCGACATCACGGTCGACACGCTCGATCGCGCGCCGGCCGAGTCCGCGACGTACATTCTGAGCGAACTCGCCCGGCTCGGCTGGCTGCCGGACGGGGCTTAGACGAGGGACGGAACCAGATCGGGTGGAAAGAGGGTCGAGCGTACGATGCCCAGCGCCCCCCAACGGATCCTCGCGATCGGGCTCGACTCCGTTCCACCGGACCTCCTGTTCGACCGGTTCCTACCGCGGATGCCCCACGTCCGGAAACTCCTCGACCGCTCGACCTACGGGACGCTTCGAAGCACGGACCCACCCATCACGGTGCCCGCGTGGGCCGTCATGTTCTCGGGGATGGACCCGGGGACGATTGGGCTGTACGGGTTCCGTCACCGCCGGCCGGGTACGTACTGGGACACGTACTTCCCGACGTCTCGGACCCTGCTCGAGCCCCGGATCTGGGACCGTCTCTCCCGGGCGGGAAAGAGGGTGTGCGTGATGGGGATGCCTCCCGGTTATCCGGCCCCTGCGCTCAACGGGGTCTACATCTCGGACTTCATGACGCCGGAGGGTGCGGTCGACTTCGCGTCGCCCCCTTCCGTCCGCGACGAGATCCAGCGCGTCTCGGGTGGGTATGAGTTCGACGTTCCGTTCCGCGCCGATGACCGAGACCGGATCGGAACGGCGCTCACCGAGATGACGCGGAAGCACTTCGTGACCGCCCGGCACTTGTGGGCCAAGGAGCGCTGGGACCTGTTCGTGATGCACGAGATCGGGCCCGACCGACTCCACCACACCTTCTGGAAGTTCTTCGACGAACGGCACCCCCACTACGAGGAGAACCCGAAGTACCGGACGGTCGTCGAAGAATACTACGCGATGCTGGACCGGGAGATCGGATCGCTTCTGGAACTCGTACCGAAGGACGTTCGGGTGATGCTCCTCTCGGACCACGGGAGCCAGGCGATGGCCGGGGGTTTCTGCATCAACGAGTGGCTGATCCGGCAGGGCCACCTCACGCTCCGCGGGCCCCGGCCTCCCGCCGGTACACAGATCGAGAAGGCGGACGTGGATTGGAGCCGGACCCGGGCCTGGGGGGCGGGCGGCTACTACGCCCGGATATTTTACAACGTGAAGGGACGCGAGCCCAACGGAGTGCTGGCGCCCGAAGACGTTCGCGCGTTTGACTCGACCCTTCGAAAGGAGCTCGAAGCGGTTCGTCGGCCCGACGGCCAGTCACTCGAGGTCGAGGCCTGGGCTCCGAAGGACAAATATCGCCAGGTCCGGGGGGACGCGCCGGACCTCATGGTCTACTTCGGAAACGTCGCTTGGCGATCGATCGGGACAGTCGGGTACGATTCTCTCTACGTGAGCGAGAACGACACGGGACCGGACGACGCGGTCCACTCCTTCGAGGGAATCTATTCGATCACGGCCCCCGGCGGCCGCGCGAGCGGGCATGGCCCCGATCAGCGGATTATCGACGTCGGCCCGACGCTGCTGCACCTGGTGGGACTTGCGGTCCCCTCCGAGGTCCAAGGAAAGGTCATCTCGAGCTGGACGAACTAAGCCGGGCGCGCGTACGTTCCGGCGATCAGGGTGTCCCGGACCAACGCATGAGCCCAATCGGCCCATACCCCGCTGAGAAGTCCGACTCGAGGTCGGGCAACGTCATACGGCGCAACGGCCGTAGCGGGCTGCCGTGGCCGACCTCATCCCGTTCGAACGGTACCGAGGAGGGCACGTAATCACCCTCCCGGCGCGATTCTGCGACCGGTTCCCGACGCGGTTCATGCTCGACACCGGCGCGGGGATCGCCGTTGTGTCCCGTTCGCTGTGCGAACGAGCCGGAGTCGCCCCGGACGGGCGGACCTACTCAGGCCGGCGAATGTCGGGCCAGACGATCGCCTCGAACCTCGCCGAAGTACCCGCGATCTCCGCCGGGTCCTTTCGACGGGAGAGGGTTACTGCCAGCGTGTTCGACCTCGGCGGATTCTTCCCGGCCGACTCCGGCGTGGAGGGAATCCTCCCCGTCCACTTTTTCGAGCCCTGGGCGTTCTCGGTGAATTCGGTGACCCGGACCGTCCGGGAACGCCCAGGGCTCGAAAAAGTGGACGGGGAGGATTCCCTCCACGCCGGAG
>Ga0187783_10004227_pt1 | contig 10632 bp, 8 predicted proteins | sample 1015_SJ02_MP02_2_FD_132471 | JGI IMG/M metagenome (GOLD analysis project Ga0187783, IMG submission 132471) | Tropical peat soil microbial communities from peatlands in Department of Meta, Colombia - 1015_SJ02_MP02_20_MG | ecosystem: Environmental > Terrestrial > Soil > Wetlands > Peat | place...
CGGCGGGCAACTCGGCCGCGCCGGAATGCGAATGCAGCGACACCCAAGAAGCTCATGGCGAGCAACAATGCGGAAGAAGGTTCGGGGACCGATGCGCTCCCCGCAAAGCCGGGATTTTCGACCGATTGAACCGCGCATGTGACTCCGTATGCGGCAAGGCAGTCACCTGAAATCATGAACTCGCCACCTCCGGTGTAGGGTGCGGTGCCGTCCGGCGTGATATCGGCTCCGTAAGCGAACCATTCGACGGAGGTTGGAGGGAGGACAGAAGTCACTTCGACTTCAAATCCAGATAGCGTGTCACCGAACGGGATGGCGTCGGAAGGATTGAGCACCAAGGGTTCGTGCCAGAGATTGTTGAAGGTGATGTTGGGCCCGCCAAGGTCAATGCCAGCAGGCCCGCCGCTCACGGTATTGAGCGTGGTCGCCGTGCAACTGTGGACGCAGTTGGTCCAGCCAGCCGGGGAGGCGACAATATCTTGCGCGGGCAGGAGAACCCCGAACAGGTACACGTCCTGTCCTGCGTTGAGATTGTTGGTCACGGAAAAGTCCAGGATCCAGGCGCCGCTTGAGCCGCTGACGGTGTAAGTGACTCCGATGCCGTCGGCGGAAGCGCGCGTCGCGGGTAGCGCTGCGAGCAAAAACAGAGCGCCAATCTTCATACCACGGCTAAAGAATCGACTCTTGGACACGCTTGCCCCCTCTTGCCGATCTCGGCAGAAAACGGAGCGGCCAGCACTAGGCAAACGCGCCAGGAAGCTCCGTTTGACACAAGTATGTGTATTTGCACTGTTTCAGCAAGCAAGTTGCCAGGGTCTTTCTCGTTGTATGGAAATAACTTAGGGGTGGATCGGCCCACCGGGGCAGAGCGGCGCCGGGAGCAGAGGTGTCCTTTACATGCAAATGTTTGCAACATGGCGGGCGGGGGAAATACGATGGGTCGGCAAGCAGTCAGAGCCGATGAATTTGTGCCAGAGTGGCAACACGCCTAGGCTCGAGAAAGCCGTGCGCGGGATAGCCGTGCCGGTACTCGTCCGGCGGACACAGGTGGGCTCGGGGAGGCTGATGGGAGCATCTTTGAAGAGGACGCCGTGTTAGCGGCCTATTGGTGGTCGGAGAGGGAGTTGAACCCCCACGGCCTTGCGGCCAGCAGGTCCTAAGCCTGCCGCGTCTGCCAATTCCGCCATCCGACCCTGACGCATGTTACCCCACGACAGAAGATCGCCGCAATGCTTGCGGCGATCTTCATCTTCTGTCGTGGATGAAGGAGTTGGGCCCGGTAGATCAGTCAATTGAGGGTCGCGGTCCTCTGACGCTCCACGCGCAAGGGGTGGTCCTTGTCCCATCGCCGCCTTTGCCCGTACTCCGCTACCTGCGGTTGACGCTCGATTCCGCTTCACCTATACTTTTCTTTCACTGCCTCGTACACGGATGGCGCTGCCTGCCCTGCTTCTTCTAACCGAAACAGAATAGGCGAAAGGCAGATTGGACCCCGGTCTCGGGCCAAGTCAAAAACCTTAGACCGATCTCTCATGGCTGAACAGGCGACCTGCAAGCGCGAAGTCGAACTGGAAATTCCGGCGGATAACGTCCAGAAGGCCACGGACAAAGTCGCGCGCGATATCGCGCGCGTGGCCCGCGTGCCCGGCTTTCGCCCCGGCAAGGCTCCCGTGACGCTGATCCGGCGGCGGTTCGCGGAGGATATTCGCGGCGAAGTGGTGCAGTCGCTGGTTCCCGAGTATCTGGAAAAGGCGCTGGATGAAAAGAAGCTGGTTCCCGTCACGCGTCCGGAAGTCGACAAAGTGGAATTCAAGGAAGGCGAGCCACTCAAATTTCGCGCTACCTTCGAGGTCCTCCCCGAATTCGAGCTGGGGGATTACAAGAATCTGCACGTCAAAGTCGAAGCGGTCGAGGTCGGCGATGCACAGGTCGATCGGGTGGTCACCGATCTTCGCGAGCGCGTAGCCACCTTCGTTCCCCTCGAGGGGCGCGCGGCGCAGGACGGCGATTACGCGCAGGTCAAGCTCGCCGGCACGCCGGTCGGGGGCGGCGATCAGGTTGAGGCCGATAACGTTCTCTGCCACCTCGGCGCCGAGGAGACGCTCGAAGCCTTTACAGAATATCTTCGCGGCACAACCCCGGGTGAGACCAAGCGTTTTCGAGTCGAGTATCCTCGGGATTATCCCGATCAGAAGCTTGCCGGCAGGACTTACGACTACACCGCCGAGGTCCAAGCCCTGAAGCAGAAAAAGCTTCCCGACCTAAATGACGACTTCGCCAAGGATGCGGCGGGAATGGAAGGGGCAGGGCTGGGCGGCGTGACGAATGTGGCGGAACTGCGGCAAAAGATCCGCATGAATCTGGAGGCGGCCCGGGATGAGCGTCAAGGTACACAGGGACGCGAGAAAATTCTCGAGGTGTTGGTCGAGAAACACGATTTCCCGGTCCCCGAGGCCCTGGTCGAGAACCAGTTGGACGTGCGGCTCGAGCGGGTGGTGCGCTCGCTGGCGATCGAAGGGATCGACCCGCGGGCGGTGAACGTCGATTGGGTGTCGCTCAGGAAGCGGCAGCGCGATCGCGCCATGGCGGACGTCAAGGCCGAACTGCTGCTCGACCGCATCGCGTCGGCCGAACATATCGAAGCGTCTGAGGAGGACGTGGATAAGCAAATCGAAACGCTCGCGCAGCGCAGTGGCGAATCGGCAACGGCGATTCGCGCTCGCTTGACAAAGCAGGGAGCCCTCGATAGGATGAGATCGAAGTTGCGCAACGACAAGACAATCGAGTGGCTCTACCGCACGGCCCAGATCGAGACGACAGCCCAAAGTGAAAAATAGCCTCGGTCTTGGGCTCCTCAGCGCGCAAAAATTTCCAGATGAAACAGACTGACGGCCCAATTTCGTACGCCACAACTCTAGTTCCCATGGTTGTCGAACAGACGAACCGGGGCGAGCGGGCCTATGACATTTACTCGCGCCTGCTGAAGGACCACATCATTTTTATCGGAACGCCGATCGACGATCACGTCGCAAATCTGGTCACCGCGCAGTTGCTCTTCCTGCAGTCGGAAGACCCGGAACACGATATCGCGCTCTATATCAACTCGCCGGGTGGCTCGATTTCAGCCGGCATGGCCATTTACGATACGATGCAGTTTGTCAAGCCGGACGTGACCACCTATTGCATCGGACAGTCGGCTTCCATCGCGGCCGTTCTGCTCGCCGCCGGCGCGCCGAAGAAGCGCTATGCGTTGCCCAATTCCCGCGTCCTCATCCACCAGCCCTGGATGTCCGGCCTTTCTGGGCAGGCTACGGACATCGATATTCATGCCAAGGAGATCCTCCGCACTCGCGAAGCGCTGAACAAGCTGCTTGCTCACCATACCGGTCAAACGGTCGAGAGGATTGAAAAGGACGTGGAACGCGATTTCATCATGACCGCCGAGCAAGCCAAGGCATACGGGATCGTGGATGAGATCATCGTGAAGCATCGTTAGAGCCGGCGAGAACGGTTCCAAAGGGTTAGTATTGAAGTGATGATTCTCTCCCCGGCCCGGGAATTCCGTCCTACAATGGACAGTGTTCAGGGCGAGGGTGTGGTTTTCAGCTAGGGGGCCAGTTTGTGAAGCGGTTTACACCGGAAGAAATATTGCGCTGTTCCTTCTGCCATAAAACGCAGGAGCAGGTGGAGAAGCTCATCAGCTCGCCGTCCGAGTATCCACGCTCCTACATCTGCAACGAGTGTGTGGGGGTCTGCCAGCAGATCCTCGAGGACGAGAAGCGCGAACAGGCCGCTCCGTCGAATCGTCGGCTTCCTCGCCCGCCGGAGATTAAAGCCTTTCTGGACGGCTATGTGATTGGGCAGGACAAGACGAAGAAGAAGCTCGCTGTGGCGGTGTACAACCATTACAAGCGCATTTTCCTGAACCGCCAGCCGGGAGATGTCGAACTCGCGAAATCGAACATCCTGCTCATCGGGCCGACCGGCACGGGCAAAACGCTCCTGGCCCAGACGCTTTCGCGCATGCTCGACGTGCCCTTCGCGATCGTGGACGCCACGACGCTCACCGAAGCCGGCTATGTCGGAGAGGACGTCGAAAACATCATCCTCAAGCTGCTGCAGGCCGCCGACGGGGATGTCCAAAAGGCCCAGCAAGGCATCATATACATCGACGAGATCGACAAGATCTCGAAGAAGGATGAGAACCCCTCGATTACCCGTGACGTTTCGGGCGAGGGAGTGCAACAGGCACTGCTGAAGATTCTGGAGGGCACTGTCGCCAACGTCCCGCCGCAGGGCGGCCGCAAGCATCCGCACCAGGAATTCACTCCCGTTGACACGACGAATATCCTTTTTATTTGCGGCGGCGCTTTCGTGGGGCTGGAAAAGGTAATCGAACGGCGCATTGGCCAGAAATCGTTGGGGTTCCACGTGGACTCGCAACCGACGACCGCCACGCGCCGCAATATCGAGCAGCTCGAGCAGGTCCAGCCGACCGACCTCATCCGCTATGGTCTGATTCCGGAGTTTGTGGGGCGCTTGCCCGTCGTCGGCGTGCTGAGCGACCTGGACAAGGCGGCTCTGGTGCGCATTCTGACCGAGCCGAAGAACGCATTGGTCCGCCAATACCAGCGGCTGTTTGAGTTTGAAAATGTCCGGTTGCGGTTTACCGATGATGCGCTCGAAACGGTGGCCGAACTTGCCCTCCAGCGCAAAGTGGGCGCGCGCGGATTGCGCATGATCCTTGAAGACCTGATGCTCGAAATGATGTATCACCTGCCGGCTCAGCGAAAGCTTCGCGATTTCGTGGTGACCGCGGATATGGTCAAGGGGCGCGAGATCAACTGGAGCCTGCTCGAAAAGGCGGGATGAACGTTGGGGGCCAGGGATTCCATGTTCAGCCGGGAAAAGGGAGAAGTGAAGCGCGTACCGATGATGCCGGTGCGGGAAATGGTGATTTTCCCGGAGATGATGCATCCCTTCATTGTCGGGCGTGAAGCGTCGGTGCGCGCGCTCGAAGAGGCCTTGGCGGGGGACAAGAAGATCTTCCTGGTTACCCAGCACGATGCTTCGGTTGACGACCCGAAGCCGGAAGAGATCTATCAGGTGGGCACGCTCGCGAATATCGTGCAGAGCGTCAAGCTGCCCGACGGCAACATCAAGGTCCTGGTGGAGGGTTCCGAACGCGCGAAGATCGTGCAGGTCACCAATGAAGAGGGCTTCTTCCGAGCGGCGGTTCGGCTGGTGTCGGTGCGGGCCGAACCCGGCGCCCAGCTCGAACAGGCTCAAACGCGCGTCACAAACTTTTTCGAGCAGTACGTAAAACTGTCTCAGACGCTGAATTACGACACCATGATTGCGGCCATTCGCGTCGAAGATCCCAGCAAACTGGCCGACGCCATCGCCGCCAACCTGCAAATCCCCGTTGAGGAAAAGCAGGAATTGCTCGAGCTTTTCGATCCGCTCGAACGGCTCACGCGCATCGGCGACATTCTGGAGGCGGAGATCGAGAAGCTGAACGTCGATCGCTCGATCAATACACGCGTGAAGCGCCAGATGGAGCGGGCCCAGAAAGAGTATTACCTGAACGAAAAGATGAAGGCCATTCAGAAGGAGCTCGGCCGGGGCGAAGCCAACGAACTCGAGCAGCTCAAGAAGAAGATCGAGACCTCCGGAATGCCCGAAAGCCCCCGCGAAAAAGCGATCCAGGAGCTGAAGCGGCTGGAAATGATGCCCCCGATGTCGGCCGAATCGACCGTTTCGCGCAATTACCTCGATTGGCTCCTCGCCGTGCCCTGGAAAAAGCGCTCGAAGGAGCTGCGCGACATCAAGAAGGCCGAGACCATCTTGGCCGAGGACCACTACGGGCTTGAGAAAATCAAGGAACGCATCCTCGAATATCTCGCCGTTCGGCAGCTGGTCAAGAACCCTAAGGGTTCGATTCTCTGCTTCCTCGGACCCCCCGGAGTGGGCAAGACCTCGCTCGCCATGTCCATTGGCCGCGCGACAGGCCGGAAATTTGTGCGTGTCTCGCTCGGCGGGGTCCGCGACGAGGCGGAAATCCGCGGACATCGCCGCACCTATATCGGCGCGCTGCCCGGCCAGATCATCCAGATGATGCGCAAGGCCGGGACGATAAACCCGGTGTTCGTGCTGGACGAAGTTGACAAAATGTCGACCGATTTTCGCGGCGATCCGTCGGCGGCGCTGATGGAAGTGCTCGATCCCGAGCTGAATCACGCCTTCACGGACCACTATCTCGATGTCGAATACGACCTCTCGAAGGTCATGTTCATCTGTACGGCCAACGTGCTGCACACCATCCCGCAGCCCCTGCAGGACCGCATGGAGGTCCTCCGCCTGCCCGGGTACACCGAGCAGGAAAAGCATCAGATCGCCCAGCGCTTCCTGATTCCGAAACAGCTCGAGGCGACCGGCCTGGGCAAGGGGAACCTGAAATTCACCGAGGAAGCCATCACCCACATCATCCGCCACTACACCCATGAAGCGGGCGTGCGCAATCTCGATCGGGAGATCGCCAACATCTGCCGCAAGATGGCGCGCAAGGTAGTGGCCGAGAATCGAGAGCTAGGGGTCGAAATCACCGAGGCCAACGCCAGCGAATATCTGGGCGTGATCAAGTTCCGCGACTTTCTGGCGGAGAAGAGAAACGAGATTGGGCTTACCACGGGCCTGGCTTGGACGGAGGTCGGGGGCCAGGTGTTGTCAACCGAGGCGACGCTGATGCAGGGCAAGGGCCGCCTCACCCTGACCGGCAAGCTCGGCGACGTGATGCAGGAATCGGCACAAGCGGGCATGAGCTATGTGCGCTCACGGGGCCATTTGTTCGGGCTGCCCAAGGATTTCTATCGCCATCTGGATATCCACGTCCACGTTCCCGAAGGGGCCATTCCGAAGGACGGCCCGTCGGCCGGCATCACCATCTGCACCTCGATTGTGAGCGCGCTGACGCGCATTCCGGTGCGTTGTGATGTGGCCATGACCGGAGAAATCACGCTGCGCGGCAAGGTGCTGCCCATCGGGGGGGTGAAGGAGAAACTGCTGGCCGCGCATCGCCTCGGCTTGCGGACCGTCCTGCTGCCCAAGGACAACGAAAAGGACCTGGCCGAGATTCCGCCGGAAGTCCAGGCGCAGCTCAAGATCCATTTTGTCGAATCGATGGACGAAGTCCTGCAAATCGCGCTCGAGAAGCCGCTCCCGGTTCCCGCCCACCCGGCGGTCGAAGTGGAGCCGAAGTTCGGTGAGGAAGTCGCGCAGGACGAATTGACGAATTAGCCCTTTGGTCCCCCGTGTTCGACGGAAAACTCGGCCCGCGACCGAAGGATTTCGGTTTGTCTGTATATTCCCGTTGGCAGTTTGGACAGAGTAGGCTGGTTCGAAGACGTGCCCGCCCGCGGTCCATCAAATTACATCTTGCTTCACAATGAGCTTGAGAAGGAACGATTCAATGAGCGTTAGCCTTGCAGAACTGAAGGATAAGAACATCACCGACTTGGCGAAAATAGCCAAGGAACTGAACATCCCCGGATCGTCCGGAATGCGCAAGCAGGAATTGATCTTCCAGATTCTCCGTGCGCAGACCGAGAAGAACGGCTTGATCTTCTCAGAAGGCGTGCTGGAATGCCTGCCGGATGGCTTCGGCTTTCTCCGCGCCCCTGAGTACAACTATCTTCCCGGGCCGGACGACATCTACGTTTCCCCTTCGCAAATCCGCAAATTCGATTTGCGTACCGGCGACACGGTTTCCGGCCAGGTGCGTCCGCCGAAAGACGGCGAGCGCTATTTCGCGCTGATTAAGGTCGAAGCGGTCAATTTCGAGGATCCCGAGGTCGCGCGCAACAAAATCTTTTTCGACAACCTGACACCGCTGTACCCCCAGGAGCGAATCCGGCTGGAAACCGCCAAGGAAAACCTGACTGGCCGCGTCCTGGACATGCTTTGTCCCATCGGCAAAGGGCAGCGCGGCCTGATCGTCGCGCCTCCCCGCACGGGAAAAACCATGATGCTGCAGTCGGTGGCCAACTCGATCACGGCCAATCACCCGGAGATCGCCCTCATCGTGCTGCTGATCGACGAGCGCCCCGAGGAAGTCACCGATATGCAGCGCACGGTGAAGGGTGAAGTGGTCAGCTCGACGTTCGATGAGCCGCCGCAACGGCACATTCAGGTCGCGGAAATGGTTCTCGAAAAGGCCAAGCGCCTGGTCGAGCACAAGCGTGACGTTGTGATTCTCCTCGACTCCCTCACCCGCCTCGGCCGCGCCTACAACGCCGTTACGCCGCCCTCGGGCAAAGTGCTCTCGGGCGGTATCGACGCAAACGCCTTGCAGCGTCCGCGACGCTTCTTCGCCGCCGCACGCAACATTGAGGAGGGCGGGTCGCTGACCATCATCGCCACCGCCTTAATCGATACGGGAAGCCGCATGGACGACGTTATCTTTGAAGAGTTCAAGGGCACCGGCAACATGGAAATCAATCTCGACCGCCGGCTGGTCGACAAGCGCGTCTTTCCGACCATCGATATCAACCGTTCCGGCACGCGCAAGGACGAACTGCTCCTGCCCCCGGACGAGTTGAACCGGATTTGGGTGCTGCGCAAAGTGCTCAGCCCGCTCTCGACGGTCGAGGCCATGGAGCTTCTGCTGGGCCGCCTGTCCAAAACGAAGACCAACGGCGAGTTCCTCGCCTCCATGTCGAGCCCCGCCTAAGCCTCTGCGGCCGGCGCGAGGCACGTATGTCCGTGCTTGCCGAAGTGTTGGCGTATGGTAAGCCCGTTGTTCGGGTCCTGAACCCGACGGGCAAAAGGTGGAACTGACAGATGTCGGAACGGAGTTCAGAGCCGCCCGGGCGGACCGAAAAGCGCCGCGGCGCGCGTTTTCGCGTCGTTGTGCCGGTCGAGGTCCGCTGGCAGGATGCCGGGGGTAAGAGCTTTAAGGAGAAGGCGGAGGCGAAAGAGGTCAACGCGTCGGGCGGTCTGCTCGAGATGCAGACGCGCCTGCAGGTGGGCGCCCGGGTCGGGCTAACCAACCTCTTGACGAGCGAAACGAGCGAGGCCCGTGTTGCTGCCGTGCGCCGGAACAGAGAAGGCGCACTCCTCGGGGTGGCCGTCGAACTTCTGCCACCTAGCGAGGCATTCTGGGGCGTGAATTTCCAGTTGCGCAAGACCAGCGCGCAGCTCGCACAAATCGGCGAGGTGATTAAGACGGGCGGCATCGAGCCTCGCATCTTGCGGGAGTTTCGCGACGCCGTCGATTACGTGCGCAAGACCGCTTGGGCCGTTCAAGAGTGGCAGGAGCGCCAATTGAAGCAGCATGACCCGCAGACTGTGATCCCCCTGATCACCGCCGAGCGCATTCGCCGCGTTACGCAGCTCATCCAAGCGATTCTCGCGGACCTGGCCGCGCGGGAGGTCAGCCGCGATACGGCAGGCACCGCCGAGCTTTTCCGGGCGGCCGAGAGCCTCCATCAACGAATCGGCGAACTCTTTGCCGAGCACCAAGCCTAGCCGGCTGTGTCTCCGACAGCCCCCGGGTCGCTTGCGGTGCCTCGAGAGCGGCGGATATCATGGCTTGTGGCGTTTCGAGCGGGAACGAGTCCCCGGGCTCAAGCGGCGCGCTTTCGAGCGCAGGCTCTGTCGGAGTCGGCAAAGGCACACTAGACGCCATCGCGCGGCATTCGTCGTGAAATCGGTGAATCAAAAATCCGGCCGCGACGGCCTGAAGGTCGTCGCGCAGAATCGCGCCGCTTCCTACCACTATCATCTTCTGGACCGGTTGGAAGCAGGGCTCGTGCTGGTCGGCACGGAAGTGAAATCGCTGCGCGAAGGCAAGGCGGGGCTCAGGGAGGCTTACGCGGAAATTCGCCAGGGGGAGGGCTGGTTGGTCAACAGCCACATACCCGAGTATCAGCCGGGCGGCCCGAGGAACCACGATCCGCTGCGGAAACGTAAACTGCTGCTCAATCGCCGGGAGATCCATCGCCTGATGGTCGAGACACAGCAAAAGGGAATGACCCTCGTTCCGCTCAAGATTTATTTCCGCGATGGCATCGCCAAGTGCGAGCTGGCCATTGCGAAGGGCAAGAAGTTCCACGACCGGCGCGAGGCGGAACGACAGCGGGAGGCGAAGCGCGAGGCCGATGAGGCCATGTATCGGTTCCGGCGCCGCTAGAGAAGACTCCTCGGTTCGCGAGGAGGAGAAAATGTCGACTGCCGCAACGCCCGGGAGGAGACCGGGGGCGGCGCGATCCAGAAAGGAAGATATGCAGATTCAACTGCAGAGTCAGCCGTACGCCTCGATAGCCGGGGACGCGCTGGTGACCTATCTTTTCGAGACAGAGAACAAATTTGACGGAGTTCTGGCCGAGATCGATCGGGCGATGAACGGCCGACTCCGCTCGCTTGCCTCGAGCGGCGAGATCAATGGTAAAGCGCTTGAGATGACGCTGATGCACTTCCCGCAGGGCCTGGCGGCTGACCGGCTGCTGCTGATCGGGGCGGGGAAGCCCGAGAAATTTGCGGTCTCCGATCTACGGAAGATTGCGGGAACGGCGCTGCGTCACCTGAAAACACGGGGCATCAAGAAGTTTGCTTTTCTCGCGCGGGAGGGCGAGC
>Ga0187783_10004228_pt1 | contig 10629 bp, 7 predicted proteins | sample 1015_SJ02_MP02_2_FD_132471 | JGI IMG/M metagenome (GOLD analysis project Ga0187783, IMG submission 132471) | Tropical peat soil microbial communities from peatlands in Department of Meta, Colombia - 1015_SJ02_MP02_20_MG | ecosystem: Environmental > Terrestrial > Soil > Wetlands > Peat | place...
GCTTTCAGTGCCGCATAAAGCCGCGAGACGCCGATCGAAAAGCCGGTCGCCGGGACATTTTCGCTGCGGAAACGCCCAACGAGGCCGTCATAGCGCCCGCCGCCGCCAACCGAGCCAAAGCGGACGGGCTTGCCATCCTCGCCCGCAATCTCGAACATCAGGTCGGCCTCAAGCACCGGCCCCGTATAATATTCGAGCCCGCGCACGACCGAAGGGTCGATGCGGATGCGGCCATCATTGTAACCGGCGGCGCGAACGATCGCCCAGATCTCCCGTAGTTCACGGAAACCATCGATTCCCGTCAAAGAGGTTCGCACGTTTGCTTCAATTCCACCCATGACTCCTTCGAATCTTATGTCTTCAGCTACTCGGGCGTCTATATGGCCCGTTTGTACGCCGTGCCGATACCTTTCGTACTCATGCCTAGCCTGCGCAGCCATCCCTTCGATTTCGAACAACACAAGTATTCTTTCGATTGCGTCGAGGTTCAGGCCAGCGCCTTTGGTAAAATCCCCGCTCTCGTCCTTGCGCCCTGCCCCGAGTAGCGCCCGCACGCCGTCCGACCCAAGACGGTCATATTTGTCGATCGCGCGCAGCACCGTGAGCCTGCGCAAGGCATTCTCTTCGCCGCCAAGGCCGATTGCCTCCATGACGCCGTCGAGGACTTTCCGGTTGTTGACCTTGATGACGTAATCGCAGCGCTTGATGCCGAGCTTTTCCAGCGTGTCGGCCGCCATCATGCACATCTCGGCATCCGCCGCGATCGTTGCCGCGCCGACCGTATCGGCGTCGAACTGCATGAATTGGCGGAACCGCCCGGGCCCCGGCTTCTCGTTGCGGAACACAAACCCTGAGCGGTAGCTGCGAAAAGGTTTTGGCAGCCGGTCGAAGTTTTCCGCGGCATAGCGGGCAAGCGGCGCGGTCAAATCATACCGCAGCGACAGCCAATTTTCGTCGTCGTCCTTGAACGAAAACACCCCTTCATTCGGGCGGTCCTGGTCTGGCAAAAATTTTCCGAGCGACTCGGTAAACTCGATTGCCGGGGTTTCGAGCGGCTCAAATCCATAAAGCTCAAAAACTTCTTTGATCGCCGCCAGCATTTTTGCGGTCGCGGCGATTTCGGCGGGCGCGCGGTCGGCAAAGCCGCGCGGCAGCTTTGCCGCCGGGGTGGGTGCGCTTTTGTTGTTGTTATTCATGCGTTTAAGCTGCTTTCGCTCCGTCAAAAATCCTTGCGCGAACGCCGCAGCGGCGAGCGGTCCGGCTGGGGCTAAGCGGCCTGGCCCTTGGCGCGCCCCAAAAACCCCTTATATTTGCGGCGCGGGGGAAAAACCCCGTCGAGAGGGAGGTTGCAAATGTCACCCGAAGAACGCAATTTGCTGACGGGTTTGTTCGACCGGATCCGCGCCGCAGCCAATACGCCGCGCGATCAGGAAGCCGAAGCTCTGATCTCGGACGCAACCAAGGCCCAGCCTTACGCGCCCTATTATTTGGCGCAAACGGTCCTTGTCCAGGACCAGGCGCTGCAGGCCGCCAACAATCGTCTGCAAGAACTCGAAGCCAAGGTCAAGGATCTCGAGGCGAAAGCGGCCAGTCAGCCGCGCGCGGGCGGATTTTTGAGCGGGCTTGGGTCATTGTTTGGCGGGAGCGGGCCATCGCCCCGGCCGGCCGCGCCTCCTCCTCCATCCCCGCCGCCGAGCGGAGGCTGGAACCAGGCGCCGCCGCAGGGCGGTTGGCAGCGTCCGCCGCCGGGCTACGCGCCTTCGGCCCCTGCGCAAGGGCCGTGGGGCGGAGGTAGTGGTGGCGGTGGCGGCGGCGGATTTTTGACCGGAGCGCTTGGTACTGCAGCGGGCGTTGCGGGCGGCGTGCTCTTGGCCGATTCGATCCGCGGCCTCTTTGCGGGCCACAGCAATCCGCTTGGAATTGGAACCGGCTATGGCGGCATGAGCCCTGGCATTGGCGGCGAGACGATCGTCAACAACTACTACGATACGCCGGGCTCGGACCTCGCGCGGCAGGACGCCTACCAGGATGGCCAGCAGGACGCGGCCGATGATGCGAAATATGCAGACTACCAGCAGGACGCCGACCAGGACCAAGACGATATCCAGGACGCCTCGGATTATGGCGGCGACTTTGGCTCGGGCGACGACGGCTCCTATGACGTCTGAAGCCTTCCGGCGTCTGCCGTGACGCGCGCGGGCGCTCGCAACAAAAATGCGGGCGTGCATTTTTGCGATTGAGCGGGGGCGTCACGCGGCGCTGGACTTGCGCTTCGGGCCGTAGGTCTTGAACTTTTCGATCGTCTTTTCGATTTCTTCAAGATCGAGCACGCGCGGCGTCCCGACTTGGAGCGCGATTGCATATTGTTTGCAGAGTGTTTCGACTTCCCCCGCTAGCCACAGGGCTTGCTTAAGATCGCGGCCCGCGGCGATCATGCCGTGATTGCTCATCAGCGCGCAAGTGCGCTCGCCAAGCGCTTCGAGCACGGCCTTGGAGAGTTCGTCAGTGCCAAACGTTTCATAGCGGGCGCAGCGGATGGTTGCGCCGCCGGCCGCGGCAATCATGTAATGCACGGCCGGGATTTCCATGCCGCAGACCGCAAAAGCGGTGGCATAAATGGGGTGGGCGTGAACCACAGCGTTGACATCTGCGCGGCTGGCTAAAATGTCCCGGTGAAAACGCCATTCGGAGGACGGTGTGAGAGGATGGTTGAAGCTTCCGTCCATCTCCATGAAGACGATATCGCTTGCCGAAAGCTCATGATAGGGAATGCCGGAAGGCGTGATGAGAAGGCCTGATTTCCACCGCACCGATATATTGCCGGACGTTCCTTGCGTCAGGCCATCGCGGGTCATCGCAAGCGCCGCATCGATGATGGCTTGGCGCAAGTCTTGTTCCCCAACAGCCATGTTTCGTGCCCTTTCCTAAGCGGAGGCCACAGCCTCAACATAATTAAGAGCGGAGCTGCCCGCCAGCCCAAGAAAAAGCCTCTCTTATTGTGTCTTTTGCATAAGCTCCAATTCTAAGAGGAACTGACCCTTCATAATCATCGCGGATGAAGTTTCTGTATGTATTTAGGGCCGTCGCGCTCATATCAACCAGGAACGATTTTGCCATGATGCCGGGGGCTTCTAACATGAAGCCAAAACAAAACATGCAAGTTCCTGCCGCCAAAAGAAGCCGATTGGCGTTTTCTTGCTTGTCCTGCCGATCCATCTGGCAACCAAACCATAAGCCTGCTGTCGAAAATGCCGTTGGAAGTTTGTCAACGAACCCGGCATCAGCGAGTTGCCCAAAAACAGAAAGGGCTGTTCCTGCAATGAAAGCTACGTCGGCAACATTTCTGCGATGCTGCTTATCACGCGCTGTCTCATTGCGCAGAGTCGCAAACAATATAGATCGACCAGTTATCGTCCAAAGAATTGCTGCCCCACTGACATGAATGGGGGATATTGCGCTTACTGCTTCGCGTGTTTGGTCCGCCGCCAAGAAACCCACAGACGAAATCAGGCAGACGCGCGCGAGTGTGCGGCCATCTAGCCCAAAATGCCGGGCTTCGTCTTTGAAAAGAGATTTGCCAAAACCCAGGATCACGGCCGTGGTTTGAAGTAGTCCTGAGATTGCGTCCATCGCCTAGGCCTCTTACCAACCCATCTAATAACAAAAATTCAAAAAAACACAAACTTTATCAACCTTACGCTCATACGTTATCAATTATAACTTTTATTTTCAAGTGTATATAAACATGTAGATAGATTATATACGCGTAAAGGCACGCACTAATTGGTATTATTACCATGAATATGAATATCCATACTGCCCCGCTATCGAAAATAGTATTCCAGTATTCATAAGAAAAAAGAATGTCATACAGAAATGGCGTACAAAGCAAGGCAGCCTGTGCAATGAGCCTAAAGCCAAAATCAATTGTCCTCTGCGTCGTCAGTGCTCTCGACGTGTCCCAATGGACAATACGGTGGTACGGTGCTGGAAACTGCAGTTCGTCGGAAAGAAATCGACCAATGCGATTTATAAAATAGTGATGGTGCAATATTATCAGTGTAAAAATAAGGGATACCAGTGGTAACGGTGCAATTAAGCTCAATGCAAGCGGCAGTATCTCGTGCTGCAGCGCACTATTGAAGTGATGACTGATAACAAATGAAAGGTAAGCGCCCATGGATGCGACATAAAACAGCTGGGCGCTGTCTCGTAAAGCAATCCTACTTATTGCCTCTTGTCTTGCTGAGTCATAAAATTTGATAAAGACGTCAATCAATTTTATATCAGTTGGAGCAGTAGAAGCCTCGTTATCCTCAAGAGGTTTGGTAAGCATCTTAGGATTCCAAACTAAAAAATTCCTTGAACCCAAGCTTTAACACTTACCGACATCCAAGGGAACCTGAGTTCTTTGACTGTAACAAACTTTTGGAGATGTCGCCGAAATTGTTCATCTGTGTTATTTTAACCCGCAGTCTGGGGCGTAAATTTGAGAATTGGGCCTTCACCGCACGCCCGACCGTTCGGCGCGTCGCCACAGAAACGAAGCAAATCCGGCCTCAGGCGAATTCCTCGCTCCAGCTGCGCCCTTCGCGCTCGACCAGAGCGACGGCTGCGGCCGGCCCCCAGGTCCCCGCGAAATAAGGCCGCGGCGCCTCATCGATGTGGCTCCACGCCTCCAGAATCGGATCGATCCAGCGCCAGGCGGCTTCGACCTCGTCGCGGCGCATGAACAAAGTGGCATTGCCGCGGATCACGTCCATGAGCAACCGCTCATAGGCCTCGGGCGCGTAAATGCTGAACACATCGGCGAAGTTCATGTCGAGCGGCGCATGCTGCAGCCGCATTCCTCCGGCCCCCGGCTCTTTCAGCATCAGCCAGAGCTTGATGCCTTCGTCGGGCTGCAAGCGGATGACGAGCCGCGTGCGCCGAATTCGCCCCGAGTCCTCGGGAAAGATCGAATGCGGGATCTCGCGAAAAGCCACCGTGACTTCCGAGACCCGCTTCGGCAGGCGCTTGCCTGTGCGCAGATAAAAAGGTGTTCCGGCCCAGCGCCAATTGCCGATTTCGGCTTTAAGCGCGACAAATGTTTCCGTTTTGGTGAACTCATTGCCGACCTCTTCGGCATAGCCCGGCACCGCACCGCCTTCGCTGGCGCCCGAGCGATATTGTCCTCGCACCGTTACCGACGCAGCATTGCCGGCGTCAACCGGCTGCAACGCTTTCAAAACTTTGAGCTTCTCATCGCGCACGGAATCGGCATCGAGCGAGGCTGGCGGCTCCATGGCGATGAGGCACAACAATTGCAGCAAATGGTTCTGCACCATGTCGCGCAAAGCGCCCGCTTGTTCGTAGTAACGCGCCCGCCCCTCGACACCGATCGATTCGGCGACAGTGATCTCGACGTGGTCGATATGGGCGGAATTCCACAAAGGTTCAAAAAGCGCATTGGCAAACCGCAGCGACATGAGATTTTGTACTGTTTCCTTGCCAAGATAATGGTCGATGCGGAAAATCTGCTGCTCTTCGAATACGGCCCCGATTGCGTCGTTGATCCGTGCGGCCGAGGCGCCATCCCTGCCAATAGGCTTTTCGACGATGATGCGCGCTGCCGGCGTAACCAAGTCATGCGCGGCGAGCTTTTTGGCGATTGGGCCGAAAAAATCGGGCAGAGTGGCGAGATAAAACGCCCGCACGCGCTCGCGGCTCGAATCGAGCGCCGCGCCGAGCTTTTCCCATCCCTCGTCGGACGTAAAATCAAGCGAGACGAAGGTGATCATGTCAAGAAAGCTTTGGATCGTTTCGCCTGATGCGGCCCCGCTCGCGAATTTTTTCAGCGAGGCGGCGACTTTCAGCCGGAAGGCCTCGGCCTCCAGGAGCTGACGCGACACGCCAATGATTTTGGTCGGCTCGGTAAATTGGCCGTCGATAAAGCGGTGTAAGAGCGCAGGGTAGAGCCTCCGGAAGGCTAGATCTCCCGTGCTGCCGAAGACGGCGAGATCGAAGGGCGGCACCTTTAGGATGCGCGACGCCATTGCCTTCCTTGGCCTTTAACCGAGCTTCGTGCAGCATAACCAACCGGGCAGCATTCGCAAGAGTTCGCGGGCGCCTGTTTACTGGCGTTCCTGCATACCGGAAGTAAGAGCAAACGCTACGCAGCGGTAACCTGCAGCGGCGACTAGGGCCGAGGACCGTCTCACGGAAGTCGGGGCATTCACAAAATCGCCAGACCGGGCGGCGGCTTGCTGGTGGGCCTACGCCTCTACCGGCATAGCGGAATCGGAGCCCTGGCAAGGAGATTGGCCTGTTCTCGAAAAAGCCCTATTAGACGATATATGTATTGCGACAGAATCACGAAAAACGCTGGCGAGGACGCGGCAGGGGAGAAGTGACGTGCGGGTTGGGGGCAAAGCATACCGGAGCATCTGGTGGGAGCCCGGCGCGGAAAGCGTCCAAATCATCGACCAGACGCTTTTGCCGCATGAATTTAGGATTGCCGCGCTCACTACTTTATTGGACGCCGTCCGCGCAATCGAGACAATGCAAGTGCGCGGCGCGCCGCTCGTTGGCGTTACCGCGGCTTATGGTTTGGCACTTGCGGCGCGTGCTGATCCATCGAACGCGAATCTCGAAGAGGCGGCGGCGCGGCTTGCGGCCACGCGCCCGACAGCGGTCAATTTACGCTTTGCGCTCGATCGCATGCATCAACATCTCTTAACCGTGCCCGAAGACTCGCGCAGCATGGCAGCCTTCGACCGGGCAACGGAGATGGCGGACGAAGAAGTCCGGTTATCCCAGGCGATCGGCAACCATGGGATTGGCCTAATCCGCGCCGCGGCGGCGAAAAAGAACGGCCAGCCCGTCCACATATTAACCCATTGCAACGCGGGCTGGCTCGCATCCGTTGATTTAGGCACCGCCACGGCGCCAATCTACATGGCGCATGATGAGGGGATTGCCGTCCACGTTTGGGTCGATGAAACGCGGCCGCGCAACCAGGGCGCCGCGCTTACTGCTTGGGAGCTTGGCCGCCATGGCGTGCCGCACACGATTATCGTTGACAACGCAGGCGGCTATTTGATGCAACGGGGAATGGTTGATCTCGTGATCGTCGGAACCGACCGGACAACGGCCGCGGGCGATGTTTGCAATAAGATTGGAACTTATCTCAAGGCGCTCGCGGCACATGACAATGGCGTGCCTTTCTTCGCCGCCGTTCCTTCAACCTCGATTGATTTTTCGCTCGAGTGCGGGCGCTCCATTCCAATTGAGACGCGATCCGGGCTTGAGGTGACCCATATCAGCGGACAAGGCCGCAATGGGTTAATCGAGACGGTCCGAATCGCGCCCGAGGGAAGCAGGGCCAGCAATTACGCTTTCGACGTTACGCCCGCCAGGCTCGTTACCGGACTTATCACCGAGCGTGGTGTAATCGCCGCCAATAAGTCTGCGCTTGCCGAAACCTTTGCCGACCGTATCGCCGCGGATGCGGAATTGATGGCTGCAACATAGGAATTGCCGGAGTCCGCCGTTGGAATCGCCGAAGCCGCCATATACTATTGAGATTTTGTCGTATGCGTCAGATGGCGGGCGGCGCAATCCGCTGCAGCCCGCGGGTGCGTCTGCAACAGCCTTGCCAATCCACGGCAAAACCAGTTAGACCCGCCTGGAGCGGTGCGGCCCTCAACTAAGTCCCGTGCTCAACAAGCGGAGTGAATGTTTCTGTCGCGCCTAATGCGTTCTCTGCATTCTCTCGTGGCGATTCTTGCCCTTGCCGCGGGCGTATGCCCGGTTCGTGCCATTGAATCGGTCCGCGTGCCGCTTGAATCGCAAGCCATCGACCTCACGAAAGCCTTCGAGTCCTATCGCTCGGAAAGCGACCGGCTCCTGGTCTCGACGGCCCCCGGCGCTGACGGGATTGTCCGGCGCATCGAGGTGCGGGCGCGCGAAGAAGGCACGCATCCGGATTGGATCGTCTTCGCGCTTTCCAATGACACCAGCGAACAAATCGAAAGACTGCTTGTTGCACCGCACTTCCGGCTTGCCGGTTCAGGTGTCATCTGGCCAGACCTCGGCGCATCGCGCATTTCAGCGATCACCGCAAGCCAGGGCTTCCCGATCGAACGCGCGGACAATCCGGAAGCAGACGTCTTCCGCCTTACCCTCGATCCAGGCACAACCGTCACCTATGTTGCCGAACTGCACGCCCCAAATTTGCCGCAACTTCAGCTGTGGGAGCCAAATGCCTACAAAGACAGAATGACGAGTCTTGCCCTTTATAAGGGTATTGTCATCGGCGTCGCAGGGCTTTTGGCGCTCTTTCTGTCGATCATTTTTGTCGTTAGAGGGGCCGTGATTTTTCCTGCCGCCGCGGCGCTCGCCTGGGCGGTCCTCGCCTATGTCTGCATCGATTTTGGTTTCTGGGCCAAGATTTTTGGCACCGTGGCAGAAACGGACCGGGTTTGGCGCGCCGCAATTGAAACTACGCTCTCCGCCACGCTGGTGGTTTTTTTATTTGCCTATCTCAAGCTCAACCGCTGGCATGTGCGGGCCTCGCATATTGCGGCGACTTGGCTCCTATTCCTTGCCGCGCTTGCTATGCTCGCCATTTATGACGCGCCCGTTGCAGCCGGCATAGCTCGGATCTCGCTTGCAACGATTGCGGGCACAGGCTTCATTCTCCTGCTTTATTTGGCCATGCACGGCTATGACCGGGCGATCATGCTGATCCCCGCCTGGTTTCTGCTTCTTCTTTGGATGACCGGCGCGGCTTTCACAGTCGCGGGCAAACTCACCAACGATCTTGTCGCGCCAGGCCTCATCGGCGGCCTCGTGCTCATCGTTATGCTGATCGGATTTACGATCATGCAGAACGCCTTTGCTGCGAGCGGGCTTGCCTCCGGCAACCTCTCTGACTCCGAACATAAGGCTCTCGCTTTGACGGGCAGCGGCGATATTTACTTCGATTGGGATGTGGCGGGTGATCATGTCTGCGTCAGCCCCGCCATCGAGGCGCAATTGGGCCTCGCGCGCGGGGCGCTCGAAGGACCTGCCGCTTCCTGGCTTAACTTCGCGCATCCAAATGACAGGGACCATTTCCAAGCTTGCCTCGATACGATACTTGAGCAGCGGTGCGGCCGGATCAATCAGGAGTTCCGGCTGCGCGGGGAAGGGGCCGATTATTTCTGGTTTCGTCTGAAAGCACGGCCGGTTGCCGGGGCCGACGGCGAAGTGGTTCGCATTGCGGGCACGCTCACGGACGTCACCGAGGCGAAGGTCGCCGAGGAGAGATTGCTCCATGACGCCTTGCGCGACAATCTCACCGGCCTGCCCAACCGGGAGATTTTTTCCGATCGCACCAGTCAAGCCCTGGTGCTTGCCGAAGCCGGCAATTCTGTCCGCCCCGCGATCCTCTGCATTGATATCGACAAGTTTAAACAGGTTAATGACGTCTCCGGCCTTTCGGCCGGCGACTCCATTCTCCTTACCATTGCGAGGCGGCTTTCGCGCATATTGAAACCACAGGACACGCTCGCGCGCCTTTCGGCCGACGAGTTTGCCATACTGATCGTTTCAGAGTTTGAAACGGCTCAGATTAGCGCTTTTGCCAATCTTGCCCGCCGCATCGTTTCGACTCCGGTGACCTTCAATGAGCAAGAAATTCCGCTTTCCGCCTCGATCGGGCTCGCACTCTACGACTCGCAGCTGCACGGAAATAGCGCCGACATGCTCATGGATGCGCAAATTGCGATGCGGCACAGTAAGCGGATGGGCGGCAATCGCATCGAGGTCTTCCGGCCTTCGATGCGAACGCTGCGGCCGAATCGTTTTGGTCTTGGGGCAGAGTTGCGCCATGCGCTTGACCGCGGCGAGATTAAAGTACTTTTCGAGCCAATTGTGCGGCTTGAAGACCGCACGGTTGCGGGCTTCGAGGCTTTGCTCCGCTGGGATCATCCGCGTCTCGGCCGCCTTGGCCCCTGGGAGTTCATTCCTCTCGCGGAAGAGACGGGAACGATTATCGACATCGGGACCTTTGCCTTCGAGCGGACCGCCCATGAACTCGCCGCATGGCAACACGCGCTTGACGTCGATCCGCCCCTTTTCGCAAGTATCAATGTCTTCTCGCGCCAAATGCTCCGGCACGACCTGCTCCATGATCTACTTGCGGTGCTCAACCGGTCAGGTCTCACCCCAGGCACCTTCAAGCTTGAACTGACTGAACGGCTCGTTATGGAGAACCCAGAGTATGCGGCGCAGATGCTGACCCGCATCCGTGCTTTGGGCGCGGGGCTTTCGCTTGACGATTTTGGAACTGGCTCCTCGTCTTTGGCTCATCTGCAAAGGCTTCCGTTCGATACGGTTAAAATCGATTCGACCCTCGTCCGGCAGAACGGGAGCGGCAAAAGGTCCGTCATTGTCCGCGCCCTCGTCATGCTCGCCCACGATCTTGGAATGGAGGTTGTGGCCGAAGGCGCGGAGACGGAATCGGACGCTGTCGAGCTCGATCAGCTCGGCTGCGAATATGCCCAGGGCTATGCGTTTGGCCATCCCCTCAGTGCGATTGAGGCACGCAAACTGGTTGGCGCCGCGCCAGCCGCAGGCGAGCGCGCATTGAGTTGAAGGCGGACA
>Ga0187783_10004229_pt1 | contig 10628 bp, 9 predicted proteins | sample 1015_SJ02_MP02_2_FD_132471 | JGI IMG/M metagenome (GOLD analysis project Ga0187783, IMG submission 132471) | Tropical peat soil microbial communities from peatlands in Department of Meta, Colombia - 1015_SJ02_MP02_20_MG | ecosystem: Environmental > Terrestrial > Soil > Wetlands > Peat | place...
GATCGACAATCACCACGTCGGGATGGTGACGAAGGTAGAGCCGATAGCCAGATTGCGTGTTGCTTGCCTCGAGCACGATTTTGACGCCTGCCTCTTCCAGCACGAGCCGGCAGCCCTGGCGCACGATGGGATGGTCGTCAACGATGAGGGCACCAGGCATCGCAACTCACCCATTCCCGGCATTGTCGCGCACAGCGGTCGTCTGAACCTATCGGGACTTAGGTTTTGAAGCTCGGGGAAGTTTGTCCGAAAGGTCTGGAAGTTTATCCTGTAGTAATTTGTTCCGAGATCGACATAGCATGAATTTCTACTGCAACAAACCACACGCCACGATCGTAGGTCACTGCTGATTTTTGCCAAGCGACTCTATCTAGAGAGTGAGAAGCGCCGCATGGGCGAATCATTCTGCTTGAATTGCGCGCGAACAAAACGGCGACGGGCGGTCTCAGGCGGGTGTCCGGAGAGTGTTGAATGATCGCGATGCTCATCACTTACTGTTATGTTAGTACCGGAGAGTGCCGCGTTGAAGAAGTCGGTCCGCCAGTGCGAACGTGGGAGGAATGTGACCGCCACGCAAAAGCCCTCCTCAAGACGATGGTTGGTACGATCGGCGACGATGGATCGGCTGCGATAGGGTTTAGCTGTTCGGTGCAAACGCGGCCGTCCGATTAGACAAATTTTAATTGCGATCGGCCGCACGAGTTGCGCGCTTGCAGCGACCCGCAATACGGGATGCAATATAGCGGACATGCCTTTTTTCTCTCATTTTTCTGTGGCTTATGTCTCGCCGTTGATTTTGGTAGGAATGCACGTTGATCGCGATCTAAGACGCGAGGGGTTTTCCCCTTCGGGAGACCTTATGACCCGTAGAAGGACACCGTGAGCAGGAACAGGGTCGCAGTTCTATTGCCTCTCCCGTCGGCGTTTGCTCAGAAGCGGTGCTGCTACTATCGCAGGAATGCTTCCTGCATCGAAGGTCGCTCATCCTGCCGATGACAATCTTCCGCCGCATGTTCCTTCGTGGATGAAGGAGCAGGGCGCACCAATCCTCAATCCGGCTTACGGGCAACCCTCGCGGTACGAGAAAAATGCAATACGGCGGATACGCGGGGCCACACCGACACAGACCGCCGCGTCTTCAATGACGCCACTGCAGGACCTGCACGGAATTATTACGCCTAACGGTCTACATTTCGAACGCCATCATGCCGGAGTCCCAGGCATCGATCCGGATCAGCATCGACTAATCATCCACGGCTTTGTGGATCGGCCCTTGATTTTCACGATGGGTGACATCGTCCGGTTTCCGTCCGAATCGCACATCTATTTCCTCGAATGTTCCGGCAATGGCCTCTGGAAAGGGAACGATGCGAACTCGACGGTTCAGCACACCCATGGTGAGTTGAGTTGTTGCGAGTGGACCGGAGTGCGCGTGTCGACTGTATTGGCCGAGGCCGGCTTAAAGGCGCGAGGCAACCTGGATGCTCGCTGAAGGCGCCGATGCGGCGGCAATGTCGCGCGGCGTTCCGCTTGCTAAGGCGTAGGAGGATGCGCTGCTGGTCTACGCGCAAAATGGGGAACGCCTTCGGCCGGAGCAGGGTTACCCTCTGCGTCTGCTTCTTCCGGGCTACGAAGGCAACATGAATGTCAAGTGGCTTCGCCGCCTCAAGCTTGGCGACCAGCCGTTCGAGACTCGCGACGAGACGTCAAAATATACCGATCTGACGCCGAACGGGGCGGCACGCCAATTCACTTTCGTGATGGAGGCAAAATCGGTTAAAGACGCCTGAGACGTTTGCGCGCAGTCTAATCGAGCCGGCAACCGGAAATGAAAAAATGGGCGAAGATCCAGTAAGGAAAGAGCCGCATATTGCCAAATGGGAGGCCTTTCTAATACGGGCCCCAATGCGAGGATGCTATTCGAAACGATCCGGAAAAGGCAAAAATTTTGATGCAAATGCGGGTCTTGCTCGAGGACTTTGTGGAGTTCGAACGCCAGCTTCGCGAAAAGGAGGTTGAAGTGTGGCAGCCGCATTGGAGCTATCAGGATCCGTACGTCGAGCGTTTGCGGCGTGCCGGTTATCCGCCCGAGGTGACTGGGTTGTTCACGGTCCCCTAGGCCGCCCAAAAATTGCTTTCCGGCCGCGTTGACTTCGAATTCAGATAATTTTCGCGCGCAGTTTCTCCGATTGCCAGATAGTCCCAGCCATATTTGGAAACCCTTCCTCTATCCTTCAAGCTCTGAGAAAGGTAGCTTGCTTACGCACGATCAGGGAGGCCCACTGGGGAGGACGCTGAGCAAGGCCTTCGCCTCGCGCTGCTGCGCGATTTTTCTTTGCGTCCTCGGGGGGTCGTGCCACGGTGACATCCACGATGGGGAGGGTTCTCATGCAAAAGACAGCGTTATTGGCCGTAGCGACTGCCGCGTTGCTGGTGATTGCGGCGTCGATCGCGCGGAGCGAAGGCAATCTTGACAGGCTTGGCCAATTCAAGACTACCGGCGCGTCGCCGAACATCCCGACGGTTCCGCAGGGCGGCGCAAAGGCCGCAGCGCTCAAGAAGAATCTCGAAAAGATCAAGTTGCCTCATGGTTTCCACATCGGGCTGTATGCCATTGTTCCCGACGCACGGCACATGGCAGTGGGACCGCAGGGCATCGTCACTTTCGTGGGCACACGTAAGGCCCAGATCTACGCGGTGACCGATCGCTCGAAGTCCGGCGTGGCCGAGGAGGTAAAGCCGTTCGCTTCGACCATTGATCTCGTCATTCCGAATGGGCCCTGCTTCTCCAAGGACGGGTTCCTGTTTGTGGTCGAGCAGAACCGAGTTCTGATGTATCCGGCCGCCGAATTTTTCTATGAAAGCCCTGACGTAGTTGCGGTGCCCATCGTTCCGCAGGGCGAACTAATTCCACAAGAGGATGAGAGCTACAATCATACGGCGCGAACTTGTCGCGTTGGCCCCGATAACAAGCTGTACATCACACTCGGTCAACCCTTCAACGTGCCGGCGCCGGAGAAACTGGACGGGTTCAGAAAAATGGGTATTGGCGGCATCATCCGTATGGACCGCGACGGCAAGAATCGAGAAGTCTATGCTTGGGGTGTTCGTAACTCGGTGGGCCAGGATTTCAATCCGAAGGACAAGACTCTCTGGTTCACGGACAATCAAGTGGATGGAATGGGCGATGATGTTCCGCCTGGTGAGCTCGACCGCGCGGTCAAAGCCGGCCAGAACTTCGGCTTTCCGTACTACGGCGGCGGGCATACTCGCACTGACGAATACAAAAACGAGACACCGCCTGCCGACGTAATTTTTCCGCAGGTAGAGACAATCGCTCATGCGGCCGACCTCGGTATGACTTTCTATACCGGAAAGATGTTTCCGAAGAAGTATCAAGGTGCGATTTTCTCGGCGCAGCACGGCTCTTGGAATCGCACCGTTCCAGCCGGCGCGCGCGTTATGGTCACTTATCTCAAAGAAGACGGAACGGCCGACAAGATGGAGCCATTCGCCGAAGGCTGGCTTGACGAGAACGGCGAATATCTCGGCAGACCAGTGGATGTCGCTCAACTCAGGGATGGCTCGCTGCTCGTCTCGGACGACTTCGCCGGAGCCCTCTATCGCATTTGGTATGACGGCAAATAGAGCGATAAGGGAAATCGCCCCAATCGTTAGCAAGCGCTGCATGCGATTTCACGCGGCGCTTTTTTAGCTGTTGAAAATCGTGGTTGCTAAAAGCCACATAGCCTTTGGTTTGGTCATCGGAAGCCTTTTCACCGTATTGGCTATCTTCTCGGCGGCTGCCGCCGGCGATGTCAAAGCGGGTAGGCAAAAGGCACTACAATGTCAGACTTGCCACGCGCTAGACGGCAAGGCGAAGCTTCCCGAGGCACCCAACCTGGCAGGCCAGAGCGAATTTTATTTGATTAAAACACTAAAAGACTACCGCACGGGGGCACGAAAGAACGACACGATGTCGCTCGTTGCTCCGACGCTCAAAGATCAGGACATCGAGGATCTGGCTGCGTATTTTTCCGCAATAGAGGTCACTTTCGGTCCTCCACCCAAGTAGTTCAGGTCCGATGGCGCCAACGGGAAAGACGTGACGGATCAAAGAGTGTGAGTACTTTGTGAGACAAGCAACGATTTTCTTGTGATTTGCGGGATCGGCAGGGATGGCGATCTGCATTGATAATCTGTGATGTCCAGCGCCCTCATCGTTGACGACCACCCCGTCGCACGCCAGGGTTGCCGGCAGATACTGACGGACGCCGGCGTAAAAAAGGTGCACGAGGCGCGCGGTGCGGAGTCCGGTTACCGGCAGTACCTTCGTCACCGTCCAGACGTGGTGATCGTCGATCTTGCACTGGATGGCGACGTACTTGGGGGGCTGGCGTTGATCGACCGCATCCGCGCAGGTAATCGGAACGCGCGCATCCTGGTCTTAAGCATGCACGACGACCCCAACATTATCATACGGGCGCTGGAAACAGGCGCCATCGGGTATGCGCCTAAAGACACGTCGTCTCAGGATTTTTTGACGGCCTTCGAGCAAGTTAGCGTCGGCATCCCCTATTTGGCTGACGATGTCGCTAAGCGGGTGGCATTAAGTCGCGCGCGTCCCGCAGACTCGTTGAAGGGAGTGGAGCCACGGGAACGGCAGATCCTGTCACTTTTGGCGAATGGCAAAAGTTATGCGGATATCGCCAAGAATCTCGGCGTGAGCTACAAGACCGTCGTAAACGACTGCGCGCAACTCAAAAAGAAGCTTAGTGCTGAGAATCTAACAGACTTGGTTCGCATTGCAGTGAGGGTGAGGGCGACTATGGCGCCCAGCCACAAGGGATAGCCTCCGCCGGCGCGTTGCCGCCTGTCAAATGCTCCCGACAGATTTGGAAGAGTCTTCCCTAACGCCCAGCACGACGGGATGGTAAAGGCTGTTTGGGCAAGGGACGCTTGTTTGCCCTTTTCACTTGGGATCTACATCGGTTTCAGTCGTCGCTTAGCCTCGGTTGCGAAACCGAGGGCTTTTTTCATCCGGTTTTGCTCTTAAATCCGACCACGATTACTGCTCAATAACATCAAAGCCCTTTTGATCGAGATAACAGCGAGCAAGCGTAAGTATTTCGCCTAGCTCCGCATCTCGCATAAGTCAGTCACTTGCTGTTTCCACCTAATATTCTTCAACAGACTGTGCGTCGATTCCCAGCCGTTCGCAACGTCGCACGGGCGAAGAATTTTGACACTTCAATTGCCCGATCTTCCCGAACGATTTGTCTAAGTGTCCTATATGCGCTCAGCGGAACGTCGTGCCAGAGTCCCTCCGTGGCATAGTGCCGGGCCGTGCTGGCGTCGACCAGTTCGCACGCCGTGCGCTATTGGCACTAGCGACATAAAACGTCACAGCCGCAAGCCAAAAACGGGGAGGAAGATTCAATGCGAGTCATTACCGCAGTGGCCACGGTCGCGGCCTTAAGTTTCGCCGTATCTACCGCCTTTGCCCAAACCGTTCCGAAATCGAAGGACGAAGTTGCCTATCCGGGAGGTCATTTGCCGGGCAATCCGAAGCTCGCCTTGGTAAAGATCGCGGATGGCCTGCATGATCCGGTCGGTGTCGCCTCAGCCTTTGACGGAACTGGTCGCATTTTCGTCGTCGAGCGTGTCGGAAGAATCCGTATCGTGACGAAGGAAGGAAAGCTCCTGGACCAACCGTTTCTTGATCTGACGAAGATCAATCCTCTCGGCAATGAGGTAATGACCGCCTTCGTTGAGCAGGGGCTATGGTCAGTTGCCTTTGACCCCGACTTCAAGAAGAACGGCTATTTCTACGTCCACTACTCGTCGCTGCCCTTCAACGGCGCGGGCATCATCCTGCGCGTGACCGTTGACCCGAAGAGCCCGGACGTGGTCTCCGCCGAGCAAGTAGTGAAAACGGGTAAGGTAGTGATGAACATCGCGCAGCCGTACTACAATCACGACGGCGGCATGATCCAATTCGGCCCGGACGGATACCTCTATGTCAGCCGCGGTGACGGCGGATGGGAAGGCGATCCGCTCAATGCCGGGCAGGACATTCACGTTCTTTGGGGCAAAATCCTCCGCATCAACGTGCATGTGCCGGACGACAGCATTCCCTATCTCGTGCCGAACGACAATCCGTTCGCCGAAGCTGCCTCCAACCGGCTCATGTTCCTGTTCGGTGTGACCGAAGAACAGTTCTCGCACATCAAGATCGGCGCCAAGCCTGAGATTTGGGCTTACGGCGTGCGTAACCCCTATCAATTCCATTTCGACAAGAAGACCGGCGATTTGTTCATCGCCGATGTTGGCCAGAACCACTGGGAAAACGTGTTCTGGCAGCCGCATGGCAGCAAGGGCGGCGAGAACTACGGTTGGGCGATCAACGCGGGGGCGCATTGCTTCCCGACCATCAACGCCAACACTACCTGCCCGCAAGTCGGCGTCCTGCCGATCGCCAACTATCCCCATGAAACGAAGTATCCCGGCGCGCCAAAAGAAACCTCAGGCTTCGGCTGTGCAGTGATCGGCCTCGGCGTTGCCAACTACGCCGGGTTGGACGGGGCATATCTCGCCGGTGACTGGTGCACCGGACGCCTCTGGGGCATGGGTTGGGATAAGGGCGGCAACAAATGGCAGTTGCAAGAGTTGATGCAGACTCAACTCCAATTCACGTCGGGTAACGTCCTCGAGGATGGGACCGTCGTGGCCACTAACTGCTACTGCTTCTACACCGCCGATCAGGGTCCGCTTGCCAACCCGGTTGGCGCGTTGTGGCGCGTGACGGAAGCCGACAAAGTGCCCGCAGGTGCCGAAGTGGCTAAAGCCGTCAAGTAGACGCAGACGACCTTGACATGCGTCTCCGCGGGCGTGCCGGCGCGACCGCGGTCGGGTATCGGCCCTACGACGTCACGTTCGTTGGTGCAGTTCGGACGAATATGAAATGCAGTAACATCTTTGACTGTGCGCTTCGGCCCGCGATCGTACGCAGTGACTTCTATTCGCTGTCGATAATGACGGCCATTGTTATTGCTTTAGGGCTTGCGGGTGCTGCCGAGCCGCCGTCATTCACGAGCCCGCTCGACAACGGGCCGCTCGAAATCAAACTTTTGCCCGGCGAGAAAATCACCGAGGGTGTATTAAAATTCTATGAGACCGGCGAAGATCCCTACAAGGTAGACTCCGAGGCGCTGGCCGTAGGAAGGGATCTTTACGAGGCCTACTGTCAGGCGTGCCATTTGCCGGATGGGAGCGGCCGCATCGGACCGAGTCTCATCAGCGACGCGCATCATTACCCAAGGTTCGTCTCCGACAAGGGCATGTTCGAGATCATCTACGGGGGCGCGACGGGTGCGATGCAACCCTTCGGGAGACGCCTAACGCAGGATCAAATCCTCCACGTGATGGCTTATGTACGCTCGTTGAGGAAGTAGGAAACGACGACGTCATGCACCCGACAATCGTCATCAATGTTGTTGGATTAACACCGCGGATGATCGGTGCGGATACGCCCGTGCTGCAGCGGCTGGCGACGACCGGCGCCATGCGGCAAATCACAAGCGTGTTTCCGGCCGTCACATGTCCGGTGCAAACGACCTATCTGACTGGGTTGCTGCCGCGAGCGCACGGCATCGTTGCCAACGGTTGGTACTTCCGCGATCTTTCCGAAGTGCTGTTCTGGCGGCAGTCAAATCGGCTGGTGAGGGGCGAGCGCGTCTGGGAGGCCGCGCGAACACGAGACCCCGATTTTACGTGCGCCAATATGTTTTGGTGGTACAATATGTATTCGTCTGCGGACATCGGCGTCACGCCACGTCCACTTTATCTCGCCGACGGCCGAAAGATTCCCGATTGCTACACGGCCCCCCGCGAACTGCGGGACGACCTTACGCAGCGTTTCGGCCGGTTTCCCCTGTTCAGTTTCTGGGGCCCCGCGACCAACATCATAGCGAGCGAATGGATCACGCGTAGCTCACTCTACATCCGCCGCGAGCGCAAGCCCACGCTTACACTCATATATCTGCCGCACCTTGACTACGTTCTGCAGCGGAACGGTCCGGGTTCGCCGAATGTTGCACGCGATCTTAAGGACGTGGACGCGCTATGCGGCGAAATCATCGATGACGCGAGGCGTGACGATGCGCGCGTTGTTGTCCTTTCCGAATATGGCATCACGCCCGTGAGCAAGCCGGTCGACATCAATCGCGCGCTTCGTCGCGCCGGCCTCGTTGCGGTGCGCGAGGAACTGGGTCGCGAGCAGCTCGACCCGGGGGCATCCGCCGCCTTTGCGGTCGCGGACCACCAGATTGCTCATGTTTATGTCAATGACAGGAATCGCCTAGCGGAGATCAGGGCATTAATCACTGCCCTTCCTGGCATCGGGTACGTGCTTGACGACGCGAGTAAGGCTGAGTTTGGCGTCGACCACGCGCGCTCGGGAGAGTTTGTCGCTGTAGCGGATGCCAATAGTTGGTTCACATACTATTACTGGCTCGACGACGCCAAAGCACCGGACTACGCGCGGACTGTCGATATTCACCGTAAGCCGGGGTACGATCCAGTGGAACTCTTCTTTGATCCCGCCAATCGATCGCCTCGGCTGAGCGTTGCGTATCGTCTCGCGAAGCGCGCGCTCGGTTTCCGCACACTAATGGATGTGATCCCGCTGGATGCGACCCTCGTCAAGGGGTCGCACGGGCGGCCGCCTGACGATGCCGCGGACGGCGCTGTATTTATTAGCTCCGAAGCCGGACTGTTGTCGTCGGATCCTGTCGCGGCCACCGGGGTCAAGGCACTGATTCTGCGCCATCTGTTCGACGACACGGAAAGCTCCGCGCGTCGGAGGATCGGCGCAGAGAAGGGTGATCAACGCGACAAGAGCGACGGTGCGCACGGGGCGCTCGACGAGCCCGTGGCTCACCTTTCGTGATCGGTCGTTTGATGGGCAAAACGGTATGGAACAACGTGCGATCGGTGGGATGAACTTATCGGTAGCGTTACGTCTCGGTCGTATTTCGAATCTACCGACCGTCTGGACAAACGTACTCGCCGGGGTCGTACTCTCGGGTGCCGCCATAACGGTCCCGCCAATGTTGCTCCTTGTCGCGTCGCTTTCGCTCTTTTACGTCGCGGGTATGTTTCTCAATGACGCGTTCGATCGTGATTTCGACCGTCGCAATCGACCAGATCGCCCGATTGCCGCCGGCGAGGTGGCGGCCGAAACGGTTTTCATTTGGGGGTTCGGTTTTCTGGCCTTGGGTCTCGCCGGCCTACTGGCTGTCGGTTACGGCACGCCGGCGGGCTCCGGGTGGCGAGCTTTAGCCGGCGGTATACTCCTAGCAGCAACGATCGTGGCCTATGACAGATGGCACAAGGCCAACCCTTTCAGCCCGCTCCTCATGGGACTCTGTCGTTTTTTTGTTTATCTGATCGCGGGCCTCGCGGTTACGACCACTCTTTCCGAACCGCTGCTACTTTCTGCGACCGTCGCGCTTTGTTATCTGATCGGCCTTACTTATGCCGCCAAACAAGAGGGTTTACAACGCATAGAAGGCCTTTGGCGGTTCCTTTTTCTTGCCGCACCGTTCGCATACGGCGTGCCGCTCGCTGCAGCCAGCAGCGCTGCGCTCGTTCTTTACCTACTTCTACTTGGGACCGTAATCTCGGCACTCGTCCTTTTGTTCTGGCCGGACGGGCCGAATATTCAGCGCGCCATGACGCTACTGATTGCGGGCATCAGCCTGCTAGATGGCCTGTTCATCGCCGGGCAAAAACAGCCGCTGCTCGCCGGAGCGACAGTCGCGGCATTTGCGCTCACACTTGGCCTCCAGCGCTTCATTGCGGGGACGTGAGATGTCAACCATGACACCAACGCAACTACTGAGGATGTGGCTTCGCCGGCAGCTGCCGAGCGATACTGCGGATTGGCTTGAGTCCGAGGCATCCACAGCGGGTGCGGCCGAGACCGACCGCTCGCTCCTTCTAGCAATCAGCCTTGTACACCGCCGGATCGGTAAAGCGGACCTCGGAATATCGGAAGCTGATATGGCCGCCGCGGAAGCAGCCCGTCCAGGGTGGCGACCGGTCGGTTGGAGTCTCGATCAAGCGGCTCGTATCTTTCTTCTCCTTGGTGCCGGCGGCTCGTCGGAGCGCTTCGCCAACCGTCTCGAACAGCTGTTTGTTACGGCGGATGTAAGCGAGTTGATCACCTTCTATCGTGGCCTTCCGCTTTATCCTGACCAGCTTCGCTATGTCGAACGCGCCGCAGAGGGCATTCGTACAAACATGAAGGCGGTGTTTGAGGCGGTGGCGCACAACAGCCCGTACCCTGCGGATCAGTTTTCCGAGCATCGCTGGAACCATATGATAGTCAAGGCCCTTTTTATCGGCAGCTCACTCTATCCGATCGAACGTCTGGAACAGCGCTGGAATCCGGACCTCACTCGGATGCTCTGTGATTACGCCCACGAACGCTGGGCCGCTAAACGGACGGTTAGCTATGAACTCTGGCGCGGGGTTGGCATTTACGCCGACAAGGCCGCCATCGACGATTTAGCTCGCGTCTTCGACAGCGGCGCCCCAATCGAGCGCCAAGCTGCCGCGCTAGC
>Ga0187783_10004230_pt1 | contig 10626 bp, 8 predicted proteins | sample 1015_SJ02_MP02_2_FD_132471 | JGI IMG/M metagenome (GOLD analysis project Ga0187783, IMG submission 132471) | Tropical peat soil microbial communities from peatlands in Department of Meta, Colombia - 1015_SJ02_MP02_20_MG | ecosystem: Environmental > Terrestrial > Soil > Wetlands > Peat | place...
GTTGCCCGCCGAACTGCTCACACCTCGGCGACGACTGCGCCCTGGACGCCTGGGTCAGCGAGCACGACGGCACCGGCGCGCTGGCCGCGCGGCTCGACTCGCTGCGGCGCCTGCTGCGCAGCCGCGACGGCCGCGACGACGGCTAAACGACGCTGCGTGCCGTCGCCACGCGTGCGCCTCCGGCCCGGCGCACCATCACCGCTGTACGCCTCCCGCCCGGCGTGCCATCACCACGCGTACGCCTCCGGCGCGGCACCGCCAGGGCCGGGGAAGATCTTGTCGAGCCGGTCGAGCGCCGCATCGTCGAGTTTGATCTCCAGCGCGTGCAGCGCTCCCTCGAGCTGGCCGAGGCTGCTCGGCCCCACGATCGGCGCGGTGACCGCGGGCTGGTGCAGCAGCCAGGCCAGGCCCACCTGGGCCGGATCCTCGCCCAGCTCCGCGCACAATGCCTCGTACGCCTCGACCTGCGGCCGCAGCCGGTCCAGGGCCTCGGCGGCCCGGCCGCCGCCGCTGCGCCCCGCCCCGGGCTCCTTGCGCAAGATCCCGGCCAGCAGGCCGCCGTGCAGCGGGCTCCAGGGCAAGACGCCCAGGCCGTATCCCTGGCAGGCGGGCAGCACCTCAAGCTCGACGGTGCGGGCCGCGAGGTTGTACAGGGACTGCTCGCTGACCAGGCCGAACGCCCCGTGACGGCGAGCCGCCTCCTGGGCCTGGGCGATGTGCCAGCCCGCGAAGTTCGACGATCCGGCATAGATGATCTTTCCCTGAGCGCGCAGGACCGTCAGCGCCTCCCAGATCTCCTCCCACGGCGTGGCCCGGTCCACGTGGTGCATCTGGTACAGGTCGATGTGGTCAGTGCCCAGCCGGCGTAGCGACGCCTCGCAGGACTGCCGGATGTTGACGGCGGACAGCAAGCTGTCGTTCGGCCACTCCCCCTTGCCGCCGTACAGCTTGGTGGCCAGGATGATCTTGTCCCGCCGCCCCCGGCCGCCGGCCAGCCAGCCCCCCACGATCTGCTCGGTAACGCCCTCGGCCCGCGGGCGGCCGTAGGTGTTCGCGGTGTCGAAGAAGTTGATCCCCTGCTCGAGCGCGTGGTCCATGATCTGGTGCGCGTCGGCGGCGCCGGTGAACGAGCCGAAGTTCATCGTCCCCAGGCAGATCCGGCTGACCGAGACCCCGCTGCGCCCAAGATGCGTGTAGTCCATCCGCCCACGGTACGGCCGCCGTCCGCGGCCCGCGCGCCCTGGTCGTGGCCTGGCGGGCCGCCAGGCGGTACCGTTGCGCGCGATGGCGGGATACGACGACGACCTGCGCTTCGCCCACGTCCTAGCGGACGCGGCGGACGACATCACCATGCGCCGGTTCCGGGCGCTGGACCTGCGGGTCGAATCCAAGCCCGACCTCACCCCGGTCACCGATGCCGACCTGGCTGCCGAGGAGCAGCTGCGGCACGTGCTGAGCCGGGCCAGGCCGCGCGACGCGGTGCTCGGCGAGGAGTCCGGCCGGTCGGGCGTGGGAAAGCGGTGCTGGGTCCTGGATCCGATCGACGGCACCAAGAACTTCGTCCGGGGCGTGCCGGTCTGGGCCACGCTGATCGGGCTGATGGTCGGTGGCGACGTCATGGTCGGGGTGGTCTCCGCGCCCGCCCTCGGCCGCCGGTGGTGGGCGGCACGGGACGGTGGCGCCTGGACCGGCCGGAGCCTGACCAAGGCCATGGCCTGCCGGGTCTCCGAGGTGGCCAGCCTGCAGGACGCCTCGCTGTCGTACTCGAGCCTGTCCGGCTGGGAGGACCAGGGCCGGCTGGACGGCTTTCTCAGCCTGGCCCGCTCGGTCTGGCGGACCCGCGCGTACGGCGACTTCTGGTCGCACATGCTGGTCGCCGAGGGCGCGGTCGACGTGTCCGCCGAACCAGAGGTCTTGCTCTGGGACCTCGCCGCGCTGCAGGTCATCGTGGAAGAGGCGGGCGGCGCGTTCACCGACCTGGCCGGGAAGCCCACGCCGGACGGCGGCAGCGTGGTGTGCACCAACGGCCGCCTGCACAGCGAGGTACTCGGCTTGCTCGCGGGGCGTTAGCCGCGGCCTGCTGCGGGTCGGTCCCAGCGGCTGCGGACAGCCTCTGCGGGTATTGCCCCGCGGCGTGACTTCACGGATGCTGGTCTGCATAGTGTCACAAGCGCACAAGCACGGAGGGAGCGGGCATTATGAACGTACGCGACGGGATGACCAGCCTGGTCCTTACCGTCGGCCCCGCGCACACGTTACGCGAGGCCTCCCGCCTGATGTCAGCGCGCCGGGTGGGCGCCGCGGTCGTGACCGACCCGGAGCACGCCGGGATCGGCATCCTCACCGAGCGTGACATCCTGGACTCCATCGGCGCGGGGCAGGACCCAGACACCGAGCTCGTCGCGGATCACCGTACCGACGACGTCGTGTTCGCCTCACCGGGATGGACGCTCGAGCAGGCCGCGGCCGCGATGGTCCGCGGGAACTTCCGCCACCTCGTGGTCATCGAGGACGACGAGGTCATCGGGCTGCTGTCCATGCGCGATATCGTGCGCTGCTGGTCCGAGGCGGCCTCCGGATCGGCGGCCAGCCGGGCGCCGCAGGCGGCCCGGGCCTGATCCGCGCGCGGGGCCCTCCGTCCTGGATCTGTTTCCGGTCGGATTCCGCGAGAAGCACACCTTCGGCTCCCCGGGGCTCTATCGTCGGAACACAGTCCGGCGAGGGCCGGAACGTGTCCGGGGAGCACCACTTAACGGCAGCTGATCATCGACGCCTGCCAGGGCACGTGGACGAACAGGGGGGGTCGTGGTCCTGACAAGGCGGATGCTCAGATGCGCTCATCACCTTCACGCCGCTACCTGATACCCGCCGGGCTGTGCGCGTTGCTGCTCGCCCTGGCCGCGCCGGCCGTCGCCACGACGGCACGCACAGCCGTCCCAGCCGGTCCCGCCCGCACGTCAGCACCCCGGCCGGCCGTTCCCGACCCCCAGGCCCCGCACAGCGCGGCGATCGTGCCCGGCGTGACCGGCCCCGCCGCGCGGAAGGCGGATCCCCCGATCTCGGCCTCCCGGCGTTTCAGCGAGCTCAACGCCGCAAGCCACCGCGCCGCGGCCAGGGCACGGGCCGGCGCGCTGTCCGGGGCGCCGAGCCCCGCCCCCGACGTGTCCTCCTGGAGCGGGACGTTTCACGGCTACTGGGGCACGTTCCCGAGCCAGACGATCTACGGCGCCCAGGCCACCCAGAGCCTGAACCCGAACGTCGCGTTCTCGTCGACCGACTCTGACTACATCTACAGTCCCACCCTGGACCCGAGCGGCATCGGCTGCATCGAGATCTCGACGATCTACGACGGCGGCGGGGACTACGTGGGCGCCTGGGACTGGTGCGCCGCCACTCCGGGCTTCGCCAAGACCGTGGCGGTCGACTCCGACTTCCTGGCCACCTACAGCACCACCGTCAACGGCCAGCCCTACTACTCGGCCCAGGACGTGCAGACCGACCCGACCACCAACTCCTGGACCGCGTACCTGTACAACTACACCACCGGCGAGTGGGACACCTTCTACACCAGCGCGAGCACCAGCCCGCTGGGCAGCAGTGGCGGCGGCTGGGACATGAACGAGGTCTACAGCAACTACGACGCGACCACGGGGGAAGGCGGCTACTGCACCGACACCGCCGGGGCGCTGTGGGAGAGCACCGGGCTGATGTACCAGCTCAGCAGCGGCGGCACGTGGGCCCCGGCGACCGCCGCCAACTCCAGCCTGAACCTGGCCTACCCCACCGGCGCGAACATGGGCTGTGACACCACCGGGTACGCCCTGCCGACCGCGAACAGCGACTGGCAGGTCAGCAACGCCACGCACGACGCCGACGGCATCGTTGGCACCGGGTCCGGCAAGTGCGTCGACATCCCGGGCTCCGTCTTTACCGACGGCGCCCGGGCGCAGATCTACACCTGCAACGGCACCGGCGCCCAGAGCTTGACCTACGACTCCGCCGGCGAGCTCACCCTCGACGGCGGCCAGTACTGCCTCGACGCCCGGGGCTACGGGACCACCGACGGGACCCCGATCCAGATCTGGACGTGCCACGGCACCACGAACGAGCAGTGGAGCTTCAGCCTCGACGGCTCGATCATCGGGATCGGGTCCGGCCTGTGCCTCAACGTGACCGCCTACGGCACCACGAACGGCAGCCTGCTGCAGCTGTGGACCTGCCTGGGTACCTCGAACGACCAGTGGTCGTGGGCCGGCGCGTCCGCTAGCCTGCGGCGGTGATCGCCGCGACCTCGTCTGCGCTCAGCTCGAGACCGGCCGCGGCGACGTTGGCCTCGACGTGCTCCGGCGAGCCGCTGCCGGGGATCGGCAGCATCTGCGGTGACCGGGCCAGCAGCCAGGCCAGCACGATCTGCCGCGGGCTGGCCTCGTGCCGCTTGGCCGCCGCCGTCACCGCGGGGTTCCCGTTGGCCTGCTGAATCGGCGCCCACGGCAGGAACGCGAGCTGCTCCTGCTCGCACAGGTCCACCAGGGACTCCGACTTGCGGTCGGCCGCGTTGTACCGGTTCTGTACCGAGACGACTGGGGTGACCTGCTGTGCCGCCTGCAACTGGGCCTCGGACACATTGGAGATCCCGATGTGCCGGATCTTCCCCTCGTCCTTGAGCGCCGTCAGCGCGCCCAGCGACTCGGCCAGCGGCACCCGGGGGTCGGGCCGGTGCAACTGGTAGAGCGGAATCTGGTCCAACCGGAGCCGCCGCAGGCTGCCCTCGCAGGCCTCGCGCAGGTGCTCGGGCCGGCCGTCGGCGTCCCACCGGCCCGGGCCCGGCCGCACCAGGCCGCCCTTGGTGGCGATGACCAGGTCGTCGGGATACGGATACAGGGTCTCGGCGATCAGCCGCTCGCTGACGTCCGGGCCGTAGGAATCGGCGGTGTCGATGAAGGTAACCCCCAGCTCGACCACCCGCCGCAGCGTGGCCTTGGCCCGGTCGATATCCGGCGGATCGCCCCAAACGCCGTGGCCGGTGATCCGCATCGCGCCGAAGCCCATCCGGCGAACCACCAGGTCGCCGCCGATCTCGATGGTGCCCGCCGCGGCCGCGCTGCCCGAACCGGTCATGATCATTCCTCCTGGTTTGTCGGCCTGCTCCAGTCTGGCAGCCCGCGGTGATCGCCTAGCGCTTGGCCGGCTTGGCCTGCCGGATCGTCACCTGCGCCCGGGCGGTGCGCACCGCGTCGGTGAGCTCGCCGAGGTCGTAGGCCCCGTAGTGACGGCGGCCGTTGATGAAGAACGTCGGCGTGCCTGAGACGTCGCTGAGGTCGGCGGAGTCCACGTCCTCGGCGATCTTGGCCGATCCGGCGTGCCGGGCGAGATCGTCGGCGAACCGCCCGGTGTCCAGGCCGATGTCGCCCGCGTACCCGATCAGGTCCTCCTCGGTGAGCGCGCCCTGGTGGCCCAGCAGCTGGTCGTGCATCTCCCAGAACCTGCCCTGCTTGGCCGCGGCCTCGGCGCCCTCGGCGGCAAGCTGTGCGTGCGGGTGGACGTCGGTGAGGGGCAGGTGCCGCCACACGTACCGGACATCGCCGTAGTCGGCGAGCACATCTCGGATCGCTGGCTCGGACTGGCCGCAGTACGGACACTCGAAGTCGCCGTACTCGACGATCGTCACCGGGGCCTTGGCCGGGCCGCGGATGTGGTCGCGGTGCGGGTCGACCGGCACCGCGAGGTCGACGATGGTCTCGGCCGAGCCGAGCAGCAGGCGCAGCCGCAACGGCTTCGGCAGCAGCGCGGTGACCCGGAAGACGATCCAGGTCGCCGTGGAGGCGCAGAGCGCTCCGGCCAGAACGCCCAGCTTGGCCTGGGCGAGCTGCTCGCCGTGGAACGCGAGCGAGGCGATCAGCAGGGACACGACCAGGCCGATGCCCGCGATCGTGCCGGCGCCGGTCACCGACGCCCAGCCGACCGGCGGGCGGATGCGGCCACGGCTGAGCCGGGCGAGCAGCCAGGCGGAGCCCACGGTGCCGACCGGCTTGCCGACCACGTAGCCGAGCATGATGCCCAGGGTGACCGGGGTGGTGAAGGCGCGGGCCAGGAAGCTGGCGCTGAGCGCGAGCCCGGCGTTGGACAGGGCGAACAACGGCACGATCACGTAGCTCGACCAGGGGTGGAAGATGTGCTGTATCCGGTCGTTCGGCGAGATAGCCGTGCGCACGACTTCCCGTGCGGAATGGGCCAGCTCCGGGGTCGGCTGCTCGCGGAACGACCGGAACACGTCGGACGCCCGTTCCAGGTCGCGGCGCGCGGCCGGGTAGGCCACCGTGAGCAGCCCCATCACCAGGCCGACCACGAGCGGGTCGACGCCGGACTTGAAGAACGCGACCCAGGCCACCACGCCGAGCAGCCAGTAGACCGCGTTGTTGCGGACGTCAAACGCCCGGGCCAGTGCGACCAGGCCCAGCAGTATCAGCCCGACCGTCAGTGCGACCAGGTCGATACGCTCGCTGTAGACCACCGCAATGATCACCAGGCCGGCCACGTCATCGACGATCGCGAACGTGAGCAGGTAGGTACGCACCCGGTCGGGAACGCCGGAGCCGACCAGGGCCAGGATGCCGAGCGCGAACGCGGTGTCGGTGGACATGGCCGCGCCCCAGCCCTCGGCGGTGGGGCGGCCGGCGTTGAAGGCCAGGTAGATCCCGATCGGCACGATCATGCCGCCCAGCCCGATGACCAGCGGCAGCACCAGCCGCGCGCGCTCGCGCAGTTCGCCCATGTCGAACTCGCGGCGCGCCTCCAGGCCCGCCACCAGGAAGAAGAACGTCATCAGGCCGGAGTTCACCCAGCCGTGCAGGTCGTCGGCCAGCGCCGCCGTGCCGAAGTGCACCGACAGCTGCGTGTCCCACCACGCCGTGTAGGACGCCTGGTCCACGTTTGCCCAGATCAGCGCAGCGATGGTCGCGGCCAGCAGCACCGCCGCGCTGCCGGTCTCGGTGCGCAGGAACTGGCGCAGCGGCGTCTGCCGGCTCTGCTCCCAGACCGTGCTCAGCGCGGACGGCCAGGCAGGCGCCTGCGGCCCGGTCATCGTGGGCCCTGCATCAGGCGAGGCTGAGGCATGAACCTTTTTTATCCGTTGATCTCAGGCTCAGAGTATGCGGGCCGCCGCGAGGAGGATGACGAGCTTCACCGGGCCGCCCTATTCCTTGATCACGTAGGTGAACAGGCGCACGCGGCCGTCCTCGCCTTCTTCCGGGTACACGCCCTGGATCTCGTTCGCGAACCCGGGGAACTGAGCGTAGCTCTCCTCGAACAGCTTGAGATAGGCGATCATGGGCGCGGCGCGCTCGTCCCAGCGCTCGCCCGGTACCACGATGCCGATGCCTGGCGGGTACACCAGGGCCAGCGTCGCCGCCACCCGCCCGCTCACCTCGCCGATGGGCACGTAGTCGATCTGGTTGGCGGTGAACAGCCGGGTGGCCTCCTGCGGCGACAGCGCGATCTGAGGGAAATGCTCGGCCTGGAACTGCTCGCGCTGCAGCTGCGATGTGTGGCCCTTCCGGTAGAAGTCGTGCATGCGCAGGCAGAGGTCGCGGAGCCGCTCCTGCCCGTAGACCCGCGGCCGGGCCGCGACGAAGGCGGGCAACACCTCCCGGAGCGGGGCGTTGCGGTCGAAGAGCCGCTTGAAATCATCGAGCGCGGCGATGAGCGTCCCGGCCTTGCTGACCTCGATGCCCGGCGTGATGAGGAACAGGATCGTGTTGAGGTCGTTCTTCTCCGGGACAATGCCGCGTTCGCGCAGGAACTCCGCGAGCACCGGCGCCGGGACGCCCCAGTGGAGGTACCCGCCGGTTTCGCGGTCGAAGCCGGGCGTGACCAGCGTGAGCTTGTTGGGGTCGGTCATCACGTAGCCGTCGGCCAGGTGCGTGAACCCGTGCCAGCGCGCGCCGGGCCGCAGCAGCCAGCACTGCTGCTCGGCCAGCAGGACGGGGACCGGCACGTTCTCCCAGGGCTCGTCGTGCAGGTCGGCCGTGTGCGGGGAGCCGGTCACCGTGACCACGTCGGGCACGAACGCATCGAAGAACCAGGCCTGCGGCGAATCGGCACCGCCCGCCTGCGATTCGTACCGGTGCCGCAGGGCGCGGATGGTCTTGCGCATCTCGACCGCCAGCCGGGTGGCGTCGTTCCACAGGTGAAAGCCGCTGCGCCCCTTCATCATCTGGGCGCCCACGTCCAGCGACGAGAACAGCGGGTAGAACGGCGACGTGGAGGCGTGCAGCAGGTAGGCCTCGTTGAACCGGCGCTCGCTCACGTGCCGGGGCTGGCCCGCGATGTGCCGGCCCTTCAGGTGGATCTGCGAGGCCTGCGAGAAGCCGGCCAGCTGCTTGTGCGTGGACTGGGTGGCGATGATGCCGGGGTCGTCCGGCCCGAGGTCGTCCAGACCCATGGCGTAGTGACCGGCGAACAGCGGGTGGAACTTCATGAACCCGGCCCACGCCTCGTCAAACAGGATGTAGTCGCACAGGTGGCCGATGCGGTCCAGGATCATCCGGGCGTTGTAGATCGTGCCGTCGTAGGAGCACTGCTCGATGATGGCGAGCCGGAAGGGCCGCTCGGCCTGCCACCGGTCCGGGTCGGTGACCAGCGGGTTCGCGCGGATGGCCGCGCGGATGCGCTTCTCGTCGAGCGCGTCATGGTGGATGGGCCCGACCAGGCCCTGCGGGTTGCGGTCGGCCGACAGGTAGACGGGGATGCCGCCGGCCAGCACCAGCGCGCCGTGGTGGTTGGACTTGTGGTTGTTGCGGTCGAACAGCACCAGGTCGCCCCGGGAGACGAGCGCGGCGGTGACCATCTTGTTCGAGGTGGAGGTGCCGTTGAGCACGAAGTACGTGCGGTCGGCGCCGAAGATCTCCGCCGCGGCATCCTCGGCCTGGCGCGCGGGACCCTCGTGCTCCAGCAGGTCACCGAGCTCGACCACCGAGTTGTCGAGGTCGGTGCGGAAGATCGGCTCGCCCAGGTACTCGTAGAAGATGTGCCCGACGGGGCTCTTGCGGTAGAACATGCCGCCGTTGTGGCCGGGGCACGTCCACACCTCGTTGCTGGCCTCGGTGAACTCGATGACGCGCCCAAAGAACGGCGGCTTGAGGTGCTCGATGTAGTCCTCGAAGTGCCGGTTGATGTACTTGGCCACGAAGTCCGGCGTGTCCTCCTCCGGATAGATCACGCCGCGCACGACGCCGACCAGCAGCCCGTCGTGCTGGCGCTCCAGATCATCGGCGGTCACCACCAGGAACACCGGGACGTGCAGCCCGACGTCCTCGAGGACCTCCACCACCCGCTTCCCGTCGATGGCCTCGCCGCCCTTCCCGCCCCATTCGAGCAGCAGGCAGCCCACCGAGGCGTCGTTGCGCAGCCGGACGACCGCGTCATGAGTACTGCCGATGAGGTCGGTGCGCAGGTGATGGCGGTCGCGCAGGCACCCCAGGATGCGCTCGAACGCGTCGTTCAGGGACCGGGAGCGCTTGATCCGCGAGTCGACCACCAGGATCGTGAACATGTCCTTGTACGCCATGATCTTTCCTCCTCAGCCTCGGCCCGGCGCGCGCCGCTCCGTCCGTAGGGGCGGGTCAGGCGGACCGCCTGATCACATCCGGCAGGTCGGAAGGCCAGATCTGCTCTTCCGTGGCGTCCAGCTCGTCCAGTGTCCACCAGCGCCAGGCCGCGATCCCGTCGGCGGCGTGCATGGCCTCGACGCCGCGGATCGCGCGGCGGGCCTGGTCGGTCCGGGCCAGGTACAGGCGCTCGCGCTGGCGGACGATCCGGCCGGCGTATTCCATGTCGAAGCTGCGCCGCAGCACCTCGCCGAGGAGCCGCACGTCGCCCCAGCCGGTCTCTTCCTCCAGCTCCCGTAGGGCGGCGGCCGGGTAGTCCTCGCCGTCGTTCAGGCCGCCGCCGGGCGTCGACCAGTGGCAGCCGTTCGGCGGGCCATCGTCGTACCGCATGAGCAGAACGCGATCATCCGGGTCGAGCAGGATGACCCGGGCGGCTCGGCGCACGAAGACGGATTCGGCCACGCCGTTAGGGCCCCGGACGACGGCGCCAGGCCCATCGCCGGTGCTCCCGGGCGGGACGTTTCAGGGACCGCAGCACCTCGCGCCGGGCCGACTCGAGCCAGTCGACCGGGAAGCCGAGCACCCGCTGTTGTTCTTCGGCGTCCGGGTCCCGGGAGAATACCCCCAACGGAATGCCGAGGACCCGCTGCGGCTCTTCCTGATCGCCGGTCACGGGTTACCCCCGGGCGCGATCGTTACCCTGCATGCCCAGACTGTACCCCGCGCCGGTTACCGGCCAGGCGGATGATGACGCTGATTCCGAGCGCTCCGGCCGGCGCCAGCGTGACCAGCGCGGGCAGCTGGTAGCGCCACGAGAACTCGAACGCGTCGGACACCAGCGTCACGGCCGCCGCCGAGGTGAAGAACAGCAGGCAGGCCAGGGCCAGCTGCCGGACTCGGGGATCTGGCCGGCGGCGCAGCAGTGGCGCGCAGCCCGCCAGGCCGGCCACGGCGCACACGGCCAGCAGCGGGCCGGGGGTGTAGCCGCCGTCGAGCTGGTAGGAGCGCAGGAACGCGGCGA
>Ga0187783_10004231_pt1 | contig 10626 bp, 6 predicted proteins | sample 1015_SJ02_MP02_2_FD_132471 | JGI IMG/M metagenome (GOLD analysis project Ga0187783, IMG submission 132471) | Tropical peat soil microbial communities from peatlands in Department of Meta, Colombia - 1015_SJ02_MP02_20_MG | ecosystem: Environmental > Terrestrial > Soil > Wetlands > Peat | place...
GACGGTGCCGTCGGCGATGGCGAAGGTGGACCCGTGCCAGGGGCAGGCCACGCAGGCAGTTCCCCGTTCGACGACGATCCGTCCCTGGTGTAGCGGCCCGCCCAGGTGCGAGCACCTGTCTGACAGCACGTCCACCTCGGTGCCGTGCCGGTATACCAGCAGGGACAGGTAGCCGAGCTGGCGGCGGACCGGGCGGCGGTCGGGAAGGTCGCCGACCGGGCACAGGTCGTGCCAGCCGAGCCCGGACAGGTGGCTGACCTGGTCGGCGTGGCTCGCGCCCGCGCCGAGCCGCATCGCCAGATGACCGCCCAGGTAGGCCCCGGCGGTGGCCACGGTGAGCCCACCGCCGGACAGCAGCCGGCCGTACCCGGGCCGGCCGCGGGCCCGGGCCGCCAGCGAGCCGATGAACAGCACGGCAGCGCCGGCCTGGCAGGCGGCGTGCACCAGCCCGACCCGCTGCTGGCCGGTGTGCAGCGCCGACCAGTCGGCCAGCCCGGTGGCCGCGGCCGGCACGGTGCCGGCCACCCCGGCGCCGATCAGCACGCGGGACGCCCGCTCCGAGCCGCGGAACAGGTCAAGCAGGACCGCCGAGGTCCAGCAGCCGAGGGGGAGCCGCACCAGCGCCGGATGCGCGGGCTGACCGAACGGAACGCCGTGCAGCGCGTCGGTCCGCGGGCCGGCCGGCAGGGCACGCACCACGCTGTCGGACAGCCGCCGCACGACCGGGTCGAGCACCTGCGCCTGCTCGGCCCGCTCGGCCAGCGCCGAGGGCGCGCGCATCCAGCCGGACTTGCGCGTCTTGGTTGCCCGGCGGGTGATGGCGAGAGGTGGCCGCACTCTTAATGCCTACCCGCCGGCGCCCGTGGCCTATCCCCCCGGGCCCGGGCAAAACCGGACCGATCGGAGAAACCGCAGTCCGTTTACGTCCTGGGCAGGCCGCCCAGGACGTCTAGAGTGATCGCAATCGCGGCGGTCACCTTACGATCACGCTCGCGGTCCTTCCGCGTTCGGCGCGGCCTGGCCGCGTAGCCGGTCCAGCTGCTCGCGCACGATCTCCTCGACCCGTCCCTGGAAGTCGAGCAGCAGGCGGAGCTCGTCGTCTGAGTAGCCGGACGCGGCCGCGCGCCAGGCCTTGATCAGCGGCGCGAACACCGGCCCGACCTCGCGCAGCCCTGGGCCGCCGCCCAGCTCGACGATCACCCGGCGCCGGTCGTGCGGGTCGCGCACCCGCCGGACGAAGCCGCCCTCCTCCAGGCGGTCGAGCACCCCGGTGATGGATGCCGTGCTCAGCCCGGTCTGCCTGGCCAGCTCGCCCGCGGTCATGTGGCCGGTGAGCGCCACGAGGTTGAGGCAGTTCAGGTCGGTGGCGTTGATGCCGATGCGTTCGGCCGAAACCTGGCCGAGCAGCTGCATGATCGAACCCGCCCGCCGCATGGACAGCAGGAACTCGCCCTCAAGTCGCCGCCGTTCGGCGCTGCCACCGCTTCCTGGCTCGTCATGCATAGCCTCGACCTCGCACCACGGCATCGTTCGGATCATAAGTATCTAGAAAAATTAGACAATAAGTTTTCAAGATGATAGCTTCCCTAAGTGTCGGTCGTCACGGAGGAGATCCTATGAGTTCCGATGCCGAAATCCTGTCACCGCGGGCCAGGCCCGGCGACGCAGAGCCTCGAACCGCAGACCCGCGGAGGTGGGCGGCGCTGGTCGTCATGCTGCTGGCCGCGTTCATGAACCTGCTCGACGTATCGATCGTCAACATCGCGATCCCGCCGATCCAGCGCGGCCTGCACGCCAGCTACGCCGACGTGCAGTGGACGCTGGCCGGGTACGCGCTGGCCTACGCGCTCGTGCTCATCACCGGCGGGCGCCTCGGTGACACCTACGGCCGCAAGCGGCTGTTCATTTTCGGCGTAGCCGGCTTCACGGTCATGTCGGCGCTGTGCGGGGCCGCGCAGAGCGCGGGGATGCTGATCGGGGCGCGAGTCGCACAGGGCGCCATGGGCGCGCTGATGATCCCGCAGGTCCTCTCGGTGATCCAGGTCATGTTTCCGGCCGCCGAGCGGATCAAGGCGCTGGCCGCCTACGGCGTCACGGCCGGGCTGGGCGCCGTGACCGGACCGCTGCTCGGCGGCCTGCTCACCACGCACAGCCTGCTCGGCCTGGGCTGGCGCTCGATCTTCATGATCAACGTCCCGGTCGGCGCGATCGCGCTGGCCGCGTCCGTGGTGCTGGTGCGCGAGTCCCGCGCGCCCAGCCCGCCGCGGCTTGACCCGCTGGGCGTGCTGCTGCTGTCCGGCGCCCTGATGCTGCTGCTGTACCCGCTGGTGGAGGGGCAGCAGGCCGGCTGGCCGGCCTGGGCTTACCTGATGATGGCGCTTTCGGGTCCGGCGCTGGCCGCCTTCGTCGGCTACGAGCGGATCAAGACGCGCCGGGACGGCTCACCCCTGGTCGAGCTGCGGATGTTCGCCCAGCGCGGGTTCGCCGCCGGGATGGGCGTCGCGCTGGTCTTCTTCCTCGGCGTGGCCTCGTTCGGGCTGGTGCTGACGCTGTTCCTGCAGGAGGGGCTCGGCTTCACGCCGCTGCACGCCGGGGCGACGTTCATCCCGTTCTCGGCCGGCGTGTTCGTGTCCTCGGGCGCCGCCGCCCGCCTGGAGCCGAAGTTCGGCCGCGGCGTCACGATGACGGGGGCGCTGATCATGGCGGCCGCCATGGCCGCCCTGATCGGCATCGTGCACCACTTCGGCGCGGCCACCTCCACCTGGGACATGGTCCCGGCGCTGGCGGCGGCCGGCCTCGGCCTGGGCGCCGTCATCGCCCCGCTGGCCAATGTCGTGCTCGCCGACGTGCGTGAGCAGGACGCGGGCTCGGCCTCGGGCGTGCTGAACACCGGGTTCCAGCTCGGCAACTCGATCGGCCTGGCGCTGATGGGCGTCATCTTCATCGACCAGCTCGTCATCCGGCCCGGCGCGTCCGTGCCCGGGATCTTCACCGCCGCGGTCACCCGCGCGCTGTGGTTCCAGGTGGGCGTGTTCGGGCTGGCGTTCCTGCTGATGCTGGCGCTGCCGTCGCGACGCGGTCACAACGCGGCGCCGGCCGCCGTATGAGAGTACGACTCACGAAAGGATCATCATGACCACGCAGAAACTGCCTGGCACCGACGCGGCCAGGCATGGCACGGGGGACGCCGACCTGACCGTCATGATCGCGGCGCACGACGCGTTCCGCCGCGACCTGGCCCGGCTGGCCCGCGCGTCCGCCGCGGACCTGTCCGATCCGGCCAGGGGCCGACCGGTCGCGGTCGGCTGGGACCTGTTCAAGCGCGAACTGCACCTGCACCACACCGCGGAGGACGAGATCATCTGGCCCGCGCTGCGCGAGCGCCTGGACCACAGCCAGGCCGCCCTGTCCGTCCTTGACGAGATGGAGGCCGAGCACGAGCGCATCGACCCGCTGCTCGCCGCCGTGGACGCCGAGTTCGCTAACCAGTCGGGCGACCGGCTGGCCGACGTCATCGACGCGCTGGCCAGCACGCTGACCGGCCACCTCGGGCACGAGGAGCGCGACGGCCTGCCGCTGATCGGCACCGCCCTGACCGCCGCCGAGTGGCGCGCCGTCGGCCGCAAGATCGCCCGCAAGAACGGCCTGTCCGCCGGGCCCGAGATGTTCGCCTGGATGCTGGACGGCGCCGACCGCGCCCGGGCGGCCGGCACCTTGGCCCAGCTGCCGCCCCCGCTCCGCCTCCTCTACCGCACCCTATGGAAGCCCCGCTTCGACAAAACAACCCGCTGGTAAGGCCCTACCCCCGGCGGCGGGCCGCCCGCACCGGCACGTCGTGGCGCCGAGCCGGTCATCACCGGCACGCTGCCACAACGTGCCTTCGTGCGTGGAGCTCACTGCGAGTCCGCGGACGCGATCGCGCCGTCGACTTCAGCCTTGCGGGCGGCGAACTCGGCGGCGTGCTCGCGCTCGAGCCGGTCGGCGATGTCCTCGTCGTCGCGCATCAGCGCGTCCAGGTCCGTGCCCGCCGCGTCGAGCACGCCCAGGTCGGCGTAGGCCCGCTGCACCCTCGGACCCCACAGCCCGATGTCCTTCACGCACGGGACGATCCGGCTGAACAGCAGCGCGCGGTACGCCCGCTGCACCGGCGAGTGCTCGGTGAAGTCCAGGCACTCGGCCACATCGAAGCCGAGGCGCTCCCAGACCTCCTGGGCCCGGAACCTGTTGCGCATCAGGTAGCAGCCCTCGACCACGAACTCCTCGCGCTCGGCCCGCTCGGCCGACGTCAGCCCGGCGTAGTAGTCCCGCAGCGCCAGCCGCCCGAACGCGACGTGCCTGGCCTCGTCCTGCATGACGTAGGCCAGCATCTGCTTGACCAGCGGGTTGCCGGTGATGTCGCGGTACACGCCGAACGCCGCCAGCGCCAGCCCCTCGATCAGCACCTGCATCCCGAGGTAGGGCATGTCCCAGCGCGAGTCGCTCAGCGCGTCGCCGAGCAGCCGGGCCAGGTCGGGGTTGACCGGGTAGTACAGGCCGATCTTGTCCCGGATGAACCGCTGGAACAGCTCGACGTGCCTGGCCTCGTCCATGGCCTGGGTTGCGGCGTAGAACTTGGCGTCCATGTCGGGGACGGACTCCACGATCCGCGCGGCCACGGTCAGCGCGCCCTGCTCGCCGTGCAGGAACTGGCTGAACAGCCACGATCCCAGGTGATGCCCGACCTCGTCCCGTTCGGCCTGCGACAGCACCTCCCACTGCCGCGACCCGAAGATCGGGCCCCACTCCTCTCCGGTCGCCGTGGTGTTGCACGGATCGACCGGCAGGTCCCAGTCGATCCGCTTGGTGGCGTCCCACTGCCTGTCCTTGCCCCGCTGGTACAGGTCGAGCAGGCGCTGCCGGCCCTCGTCGTACTCCCAGGAAAACCGGGCCGCCCCGCTCGCGGGCACGTCCCACGTGCCCGGCTCCACCGGCGTCGCGTAAAGGTCGTAGGTGCTCACACTGTCATTACTACTCAGTAGCTTCGGGCCTGGCAAGAGAAACACTTTTATGCCGAACGGAACGTGGTCCGTGCGCTCAGGGCTTGAACCAGCCGCCCGTCCCGGACTCCGGCACGGAGGCACCCGATGGCCGGGCCGACTGTCATCACCGGCTATTTCGGCCTGCCACCAGGTAATATCATCGGCTCTAACGAGGCCCTAGCGCGTCGCTCACGGCTTGCATACGGCGGCGCGGCGGGACAGTTACCATCAACCAAGCTGGCAGGACGGAGCGGCAAGCCTAGTGGCGGTGCGCAAGGCAACCGGCCTGCTTTCGGCCGGCCAGGGAAACCAGGTCCCGGAGACCGTCTGGTACACGGCGAAGCGCCGCCTGCTCGGCCCGCCGATGATCAACGCGCAACTGCGCGAGCAGCGGCTGTCCAAGAAGCTCGCGCTCGGCGTGCTGTCACCTGACGGCATCTCTTCCTCGGCTTACGGCACCGAAGAAATCCTCATCGAGCTGATCCAGGTGTTCGGCATCACGGCGTTCGCGCTGCTGCTGCCGATGACCGGCGCGATCTTGTTCGTGATGCTGCTCGTGGTGCTGTCCTACCGCGAGGTGGTCACCGTCTACACCCGGGCCGGCGGGTCGTACGTGGTGGCCAGGGAGAACTTCGGGCCGCGGATCGCGCAGGTGGCCGCGGTCGCGCTGCTGATCGACTACGTGGTCACGGTGGCCGTACAGGTGGCGGCGGGCACCGCGGCCGTGGCCTCGACGTTTCCCGCCATCGGCCCCTACGTGACACCGATATCCATCGGCGTCATCCTGCTGATGTGCTACGGCAACCTGCGCGGCATCCGCGAGGCGGGCCGGGTGTTCGCCCTGCCGACCTACCTGTTCTCCGGCGCGGTCATCTTGATGATCGTGGTCGGGCTGGTCCGGGCCGGGCTCGGCCACCTGCCGCAGCAGAACATCTACGACCTGCACGGGATCTACAAGCCCGGCTCGGGCACCGGCATCCTCACCGCGGTGGCGATCTTCACGCTGCTGCGCGGGTTCGCCAACGGCGGGTCCTCGCTTACCGGCATCGAGGCAGTCTCCAACGCGGTCAGCGCGTTCAAGCCTCCTGAGGGGATCAACGCACGCAAGGTCCTGGTCATGGAGGGCACGATCCTGGGCACGCTGGTCGCCGGGATCTCGCTGCTGGCCCGGCTGACCCACGCGACCCCGTACACCAGCGGCTACCCCACGGTGATCTCGCAGGAAGCGAACATCGTGTTCGGGCACGCCGGGCACTTCATGTTCTACGTGGTCCAGGCGGCGACCGCGCTGATCCTGTACACCGGCGGCAACACCAGCTTCAACGGGTTCCCGTTCCTGACCAGCTTCGTGGCCGAGGACTCGTTCCTGCCGCGGTGGATGATGAAACGAGGCCAGCGGCTGGTCTTCTCCAACGGGATCCTGGTGCTCACCGTGCTATCGGTGGCGCTGATCGCCGCGGTCGGCTCCAACGTGAACGCGCTGGTCCCGTTCTACGCGATCGGCGTGTTCACCGCGTTCTCGATGGCCGGGTTCGGCATGGCCAGGTACCACGTCAGGACCAAGGAACCGGGCTGGCGGCGCAAGCTGGTCATCAACTTCTCCTCCGGAGTGCTCACCTCGATCGTGGTGGTGATCTTCGCCGTGGTGAAGTTCACCGAGGGCGCCTGGCTGGTCGTGGTCCTGTTCCCGGTCATGGTCTTCGCGCTGATCCGGCTCAACCGGCAGTACCGCGCGGAGGCGGGCGCGCTGCAGACGATCGGGGACCGCCGCGCCTCGGGGGTGGGGCCGAGCCAGCCGAACTACAGCCGCCGGGTGGTCATCGTATTCGTGGACGACTTCGACCTGTCTACCATCGCGGCGCTGCGCTATGCCAAGAGCCTGCGGCCCACCGTGCTGCGCGCCGTGCACTTCGTCATCGACACCGAGCAGGCCGAAAAGCTGCGGGCCGCGTGGCTGCCCGACAAGGGCGTGTCGCTTGAGTTCGTGGACACCCCGGACCGGCGGCTGACCCGCGCCGCCGCCGAGCTGGTCAGGCACGAGGCGGCCACGCCCGGCACCCAGGTGACCGCCATCCTGCCCAGGCGCAGCTTCTCGCCGCTGCTCGGCCGGCTGCTGCACGACCGGACCGCGGACAAGATCGCCGGCGTGGTGAGCCAGGTGCCCAACGCCGCCGCCACCATCATCCCGTTCGACGTGGAGAACCGGCTGCGCGTGCTGGCCGAGCGCCAGGCCGCGCAGGCGGGCGCGATCCCGGCCTCCCTGACGCCGGCGTCCGGCCCGGCCGCCGACGGCCACGCCGCCGCTCAGCCGGACCGCTGGCCCTCGTCCGCGCCCGCCCTGCCAGCCGGTGCGACGCAGGACGGGGCGGCACAAGACGGGGCCGCCGCCCAAGACGGGGCCGCGCCCGAGCCGCTGCCCGGAGCCGGCAGCTACGACCGGCCCATACCGCCGCCCGGCGTCACCCCGATCGGCGCGATCCACCAGCCCGTCCGGACCGTCGTCGAGGGCCGCGTCCGGGTCGTGGAGGTCCGTTCGGTTGAACAGAATTCCGTGCTGGCCGCCGAGATCTCCGATTCCACTGGCGATCTCACCGCGCTGTTCTACGGCCGATCCCGCATCCCCGGCCTGATGTGCGGCTCCCGCGTCCGGTTCCGCGGCGCCGTCGGCCTCAAGGCCGGCGCCCCGGTGATGATCAACCCGGCGTACGAGCTCCTGGTCCCGTATACCGGGGGCAAGCCGCCCAAGGAGGAAAAGTAAGCAATCCCGCGGTGCGGGCCCGGACACGGAACCCGCGGCGCCGTAGGAGATGCTTGAGTCATCACGGCCGATAGGGGAAGGACTACCCGCGCCAGCGAGTCCATCCCGTCCCAACCCGCCCATCGGGCGATCAAGGCAGGCCTGTCATGACAACACCAACCTCAGGTCCTCCCCTAGCCGCCGGGTCCGGCACCGCGCCGGACGGCAAGACCACCCTGCGGCTGTCCCGGCTGCTCAAGCGGCCGGTGGCGGACAGCGGCGGCGAGTCGATCGGGCACCTGGCCGACATCATCGTCCGGCTCCGCGGCACCGATTACCCGCTCGTCACCGGCCTGGTGGCCGCGGTCGGCGGGCGGGAGATCTTCGTGCCCATCGACCAGGTCATCAGCCTGGACGCCGATCCGATCAGGCTGTCGAGCGCGCGGCTGAACCTGCGGCACTTCGAGCGCAGGGAGGGCGAAGTGCTGCTGCGGGCCGACGTGCTCGGTCACCGGCTCATCGACGACCAGAACGCGCGCCTGGTCCGGGCCGGCGACCTGGAGCTGTCCCGGGACGTAGCGAGGCCCGAGGAGCAGGGCGGGGAGTGGATGCTGTCCGGGGTGGATACCCGGCGCCGCCCGCGACGGCTGTTCGGGCTGCTCGCCCCGGAGGCTGGAGATGATGCCAGCGCCTACCGCGACTGGCACGACTTCGAGTCGCTCATCGGGCACGCCGGCAGCGACCTGCTGCGCGGGCCGTTCGCCCGGATCCGCAGGCTCAAGCCGGCCCAGATCGCGGACCTGCTGGAGAATGCCTCCAAGGAGGAGGAGACCGAGATCCTCGGCCGGGTGCACGCCGATCCCGAGCTCGAGGCCGACGTGTTCGAGGAACTGGACGAGGACCTGGCCGCGCGCCTGCTCGGCGCGCGCACCGACGATGAAATCGCCGGGGTACTGGCCAGGATGCGGGCGGACGACGCCGCGGACGCGATCGCCGAACTGCCGCAGCGGCGCAGGCAACCCGTGCTCGACCTGCTGCCGCCCGTCCAGCGGACCAAGGTGCTGACGCTGTTGGGCTTCAATGCCACCAGCGCGGGTGGGCTGATGGGGGTGGACTTCCTCGCCGTGCCCGGGATGAGCACCGTCGGCGACGCGCTGGCCCGGGTCCGCGAGGCCCTCTCGCTCCAGCCCGAGGCGCTGACCAGCGTGCACGCCGTCGACGGCGACGAGGTGCTGGCCGGGGTGGCCAGGCTGGTCACCCTGGTCCAGGCCGATCCCGGCGCGGCCCTGATCGACGTGTCCGACACCGATCCGGTCCGGGTCGGCACCGATACCGACATCACCGACGTGGCCGTGCTGATGACCGACTACAACCTCATCACGATCCCGGTCGTGGACGACGAGCGCCACCTGCTTGGCGTGATCACCGTCGATGACGTCCTCGAGATCGCGCTGCCGGATGACTGGAGACGCCGCGAGGCCGCCGAGCCGCCCGACTCCCGCCACGGTGACGCCCGGTGACCACGGAACCTCGGCGCGCGCAGCTCAGCCGGCCAAGCGCGGTTCTCGACGACGCCCACCTGGGTGACATCGAGGGCGCGCTCGGCCGGATCCGGCTGGGTGAGGAGGAGGAACAGCACCACGGGTTCAAGCGCAAGCTGATCACGTTCCTTGCCATCGTGGGGCCCGGGCTGATCGTGATGGTCGGCGACAACGATGCCGGCGGCGTGTCCACCTACGCGCAGGCCGGGCAGAACTACGGGTACAGCCTGCTGTGGACGCTGCTGCTGCTGATCCCTGTGCTGATCGTCAACCAGGAGATGGTGGTCCGGCTGGGCGCGGTCACCGGCGTCGGGCACGCCCGGCTGATCAACGAGCGGTTCGGCCGGTTCTGGGGCTGGTTCAGCGTCGGCGACCTGTTCATCCTGAACTTCCTTACGATCGTCACCGAGTTCATCGGCGTCTCGCTCGCCCTGCGGTACTTCCACGTCACCCCGTTCATCTCGGTGCCGGTCGCCGGGGTCGTCCTGGTCGCGATCACCGCGAGCGGCAGTTTCGCCCGCTGGGAGCGGTCGCTGTTCGCGTTCATCGCGGTCAGCCTGATCCTGTTCCCGCTCGCGTTCACGTCCGACCCGCACTGGGGAGAGATCGGCTACCACTTCGTCGTTCCCGGCGTGCAGGGCGGCGTCAACTCCACCGCGGTGCTGCTGATCATCGCGATCGTCGGCACCACCGTCGCGCCCTGGCAACTGTTCTTCCAGCAGTCCAACGTCATCGACAAGCGGATCACGCCGCGGTTCATCGGCTACGAACGGTCCGACACCACGCTGGGCGCGTTCGTCGTGGTGATCGGGGCGACCGCGATCCTCATCGCGGCCGTCTTCGCCGTGCGCGGAACGAACCTGGCCGGCCACTTCACCGACGCGCTCGGGGTGGCCCACGCGCTGGAAAGGCACGGCCAGTGGTACGGCACGGCGTTCGCCATCGTGCTGCTTGACGCGTCCATCATCGGCGCGTCCGCCGTCACCCTGTCCACCAGCTACGCGTTCGGCGACGTGTTCGGGATCAAGCATTCGCTGCACCGCAAGTTCAGGGAGGCCAAGCCGTTCTACGCCACCTACGCCGGGATGATCGCGGCGTCGGCGGTGATCGTGCTCATCCCCGGCGCCCCGCTGGGGCTGCTCACCACCGCGGTGCAGGCACTGGCCGGGATCCTGCTGCCGAGCGCGAGCACGTTCCTTGTGCTGCTGTGCAACGACCGCGAGGTCCTCGGCCCGTGGATGAACCCGCGCTGGCTGAACATCCTGGCCTCCCTCATCATCGGCGTCCTGCTCGTGCTGTCCGGCACGCTGGTCGTCTCCACGCTGTTCTC
>Ga0187783_10004232_pt1 | contig 10626 bp, 9 predicted proteins | sample 1015_SJ02_MP02_2_FD_132471 | JGI IMG/M metagenome (GOLD analysis project Ga0187783, IMG submission 132471) | Tropical peat soil microbial communities from peatlands in Department of Meta, Colombia - 1015_SJ02_MP02_20_MG | ecosystem: Environmental > Terrestrial > Soil > Wetlands > Peat | place...
AAAAAGCCACTCTTGATCGTGGCGGTGCGCATCGAGACCGTTGGCGCCGAGTATCGCGAGTTGTTCGTGGGCCTCGGCTCTCAGCTCTAACTCGGCCAGGATCACAGAAAGACCGGCTCGCCACGCAGGCACTTGTGGATACTGTGTTACGAAGTTCCTCCCGGCATCGAGCACCTCGGCGGCGCGTCCCTGTTCGATTCGCAGCGTGCAAAGCTGGCCCGCAAATCCCTGGATCGCATATCCGAAAACCTCCGGCGCAAGATTCATGCCTTCGCCGATCAGTCGCTCTGTCTCGTCGAACGCACCGCGCGCCAGTGCACGTCCCCCGAGAATCGCCAGCGCCCAGATTCGGTGATGCGGGCTTCGATGGCCGTCGGTCATCTCGGCATACCGCGTGACGTCGTCATCCAGCTGTGCGGTCAGCCCGAGCTCGAGTTGGGACACGATGCTCCAGCCCTGGCCGGCCATCGCAAGCTCAACGTCTCCAGTGTGAGCGGCAAGTTCCCGCAGCTCGAGGGACGCTCGCAATCTTTCGTGAGCGTTAGCCGGGTGCCATAGAGCTCTCAGCCGACCGTTCAAGGCATCTGCGAGCGCGTGATCGTCTCCGATCCGCCGAGCCATTGTCACCGCTTCCTCGGCAATGGCGGTGCGCAACTCGGCATCCGGGCTGAAGTAGAGCTCCTCGGCGAGGCGCGCCAACAAGCGCACGCGGCCCGGAGTCCTCTCTCCCTGGCTGGCAAGGGCCTCGCGCACCAGCTCGATGAGCCAGTCGGAGACCGTCCCGTATTCCGTCCACATGTGCCGCATCGACGTCCCGCTGATCGCGAGTGCGAGCGCCGTGAGCCGCTCCGCATCGCCGAGGTGTTGGTAGACCTTGGCGACCTCTTCAAAATCTGCCTTGGCGTGCACTCGCTCGCCCGACGCGAACGATGCTCTTGCCCGCGCGAACTGCACGTCAGCGCGAGTCGCGTCTTCGACGTTCACTTGACCACTGTCGATGAGCTCGAGCGCCATGTCGAAGTGGAGGTACGCGTCTTCGTAGGCAAGGGACGAGAGTGAGTGCTCGCCGGCTCGTCTCGAGTAGAGGAGCGTCTTCTCGGCAGCCTCGCGAGAAAATGAAGCAGCAAAGTGACGGGCAAGTTGAGCGGCGCGCTCAGGTCGCGAGTACTCGGGGTCGCGTTCAAACGCAACGGCTACCTGCCAATGAATGAGGCTGCGCCGTGCACGTCCAACTCCTTGATAAATCACGTCACGAATCAGAGCGTGAGCGAAGGAATACTCTGTCGCTCCCACGGGGACGGCGATTCCCGCGGAATCGATCTCATCAAGCACGCGCGCGAACAGTGACGGCGGTAACCTGCCGACTTCTTCGACGAGCCGTGGGTCGAATTCGAAGCCCACGACAGCGGCCACTTCCAGGAGCTCTCTCGCCGTGGGGTCGAGATGGGCGATGCGCCGGTCGATGACACCACGCACCGTGTCCGGGAGGTCGAGCTCGTTGAGCCTTTCGAGATCACCTTCGCAGGTCTCGTCGAGTTGTCGTAACAGCGCGGCGACGAAAAACGGGTTACCGCCGGTCCGGGCTTGGAGGACCGAACCAGTCTCGACCGATCCCTTTCCAGGAAGGAGGTCCGCCACCAGGGACGCGATATCGGCTGGTCCGAGGCCTACGAGGTCGCATAGCGAGGCTCGCTCGTCACTTATCAGCTCGCCCAGCGTCGTGTGGAACATTGCGGCCGTTGACGGCTCGGTCGTACGCACCGTCGCAAGTACGAGAACGCACACCTGGGGGGTGGTGCGTAAGAAGTGCGCCAGAAGAGCCAGCGTCGACCGATCCACCCACTGCATGTCGTCGAGCACGAGAAGCACGGGGACGTCTGAAGCGGCGCGTTCGAGCAGCTCCGTTACGAGCTGGAACATACGTTGGCGCTCGATGTCAGGATCGTTGTGGAGGGCGCGATCGTTGGCTACACCGAACAGATGCCACAACGGCGTAGCAGTCGGTACCGTTTCCACGAGAGGTGCCAACGCGCTTGCGAGAGCTTCGAAGGGGGCGCTCGCATCCTCCGTGCAGCAGCCCCACAAAACGGTGCCGCCACCGCGATGGCACCGTTCAGCGAACTCGGCGGCGATGCGCGTCTTGCCGATGCCCGGCTCGCCTTGCACGATCGCGAGCCGCGGCTCTCCACGACACGCTGCATGCCACTGTCCACTCAGCCAGGTCAGCTCTTCTGTTCGGCCAACGAATCGCGGAGCGGCCACACTTGCTTGCATCGGGAGGGCGTGCGTCCGCCTCGTCGCGCCAAGAGCCACGGGCTCGAGGTTCGCTGCGTGCTCCAAGATCAACTGCTCCAGACGTTGCAGTTCGGGGCTTGGATCGAGCCCGAGCTCTTCACGCAACGCCAGGCGTAGCGTTCGGTAGGCAGCCAGCGCGTCACCCTGACGGCCGGCTCGGTAGAGCGCAACCATCAGATCGCCCACCGGCTGTTCGCGAAGCGGGTGCGCGCTAACGAGTGGTTGAAGCGTCGCGATTGTTTCGGCGATCCGGCCACATGCGAGAGAAGCGGCCGCGAACTCTTGGAGTGCATCGATCCGAAGCTCGTCGAGTCGAGTCGCGTCGACTTGCGCGAAAGGCTCCGCTGCGAATTCGATCAGAGCCGGCCCACGCCAAATCCCAAGTGCTTGTCGCAGCACTTCGCGTGCCACGGCGTGGCGTTCTAGTGTGACCGCCCGTCGGGCCTCGCTCAGCAAGTACTCGAAGCGGGCGGAATCAAGCGCTTCAGCGTCGACCTCGAGCAGATATCCGGCGGAGATCGTCTTCAGCGGACAGTATTCGCCGCCGTCGGGCTGGGGGGCCCGTAGCACCCGGCGAAGCCTCACGATGTGGGTCTGGAGCGTGTTCGCAGCGGTCCGGGGCGGGTTTCCCTGCCACAGCAATTCGAAGATGCGATCAGGGGTGACTACGCGGTTTGCCTGAAGGACCAGCAGGGCAAGAAGGGCGCGCTGACGAGGGCCGCGGACCTCGAGCGGTGTCGAATCACTGATCACAGTGAGGGTTCCGAGTATCCCGAACTCCGTCGCCACGCCTCCTTCCGCCCTGCGTGGGACTGCCAGATACGAAATGTCAGCGTACTTCAAGCGTCCCGTCAGCGACGAGGCGGACAATCAGCGGGACAACGACGAGGAGGAGACATGTCAGCAAGCACGAACACGAGGAAGGTGGTGGGGGGCCGCTTTGCGGTTGCGGTGCTAGCAGCGCTTTCCACCGCCGTCGTAATAGGTGGGATCGGCTACGCCTCGATCCCGGACAGCAGCGGGGTTGTCCACGGCTGCTACAAGACCAGCGGCACCAATCACAAGCTGTCGGTGATCAACAGTGCTGTGACGCCCAACTGCCCGTCCGGCTACACGAGCTTGGACTGGAACGCGAACGGATCCAACGGTTACAGCGCACAGACATCTGAGACTCACCTCAACGACACTTACACGCAGGTCGACAGTCTGACTCTGCCGGCCGGGAACTATCTGATCAACGCCGATGCATGGTTGGAGAACATCAGTCCGAGCAACAGTTCGTCTTTGGGTGATTGCGAGCTCACTTTTGGGACGGCGACAGACGAGGTCGAGGCCGGATTGCTCGGGCCTTCGAACGCTCCGCTCAACAGTCAGACCGTGAGCGCCACTGTTGCCGGGACGGTAGCCGGCTCGACCAGCGCCACGCTCTCCTGTGAGGCAATCGGCAACACGGGTGAGACCTATGCCGAGACCGCCAGCATGACGGCCGCCGAAGTAGGAAGTCTGGGCTCGTAGCGGTAACCAACCCTCCGTCCATCCGGGGGAAATCGAGGGGTAACGGAGGACCGCCCGGCGCTGCGCAAGGGATCTCGGATCTTGCCCTTAGCGCAGCGTCGGTTGCGGTGACGTTTCCTTGGGCGGGAACGCCGGTCCACTGGTCGGCAGGTACCTCGAGCCTGAGCACCTCCGCCGGTGAGTTCGCCTCGCCAGCGACGTCAAAGTATCGATGTCAGTGCTCGTCTGCCTCGCGCAACTGTTCATCGTCCGTAGCGACGGCTCGCGCGTGGTGGTGTGGCTTTTGGGCGCTCCAAATCCCGATCTCTCCGTCGTCGATGTGATTGCGCGTCTGCAACTCGAGGTCCAACGAGACGGAGGCCATATGCAATTGGGAGAAGTCTCGGCGAGCTTGACGGAATTGCTCGAACTGACCGGACTAGGCCGGCAGTTGGGATGGCAGATCGAAGGCGGGAAAAAGATCCTCGACATCGAGAAAGGAATGGATGGCTGAGATCCGATCTCCTGAAATCTCGAGTACCTGAAGAGCCCAGGGGCGGTGTCCACCCCCGCGGGCCTGCCTGTACTGGGCGAACGCGGGACCCCCGTTCGCCCTCGTCGCGATCAGGCGCGAGCCGCGACAGTCGTGTCCGACACCGAGCATCCACCTACCGATGTCGTCGGCTCCCTGCAGCCACATCGCGTAAGGCGGCATCGATTGAATCGCATCCTCCTGCAAGAGGCAGACGAGCTCCTCGATGTCGTAGCGCTCGAATGCGTCCACGTACTTCAACAAGAGCTCGCTCTGGTCCGAGTCGAGGGCCGCTGCGTGTGATTCGAGGTCGAGTCCTTTGAGCGTCGCTCTGGCGCGTTGAAGAGCACTGTTCACCGCTGGAACGGTCGTGTCGAGGAGGTCTGCAACTTCCACCGCTTGCCAGCGCAGAACCTCGCACAGTATGAGGACTGCGCGCTGACGCGCAGGCAGATGCTGGAGCGCGGCTACGAACGCAAGGCGGATGGTGTCACGCTCAGCGGACAATTCTGCAGGGTCGGCTTCCAGGGGCAGGACCCGCTGATCTGCGATCGGGGAGACCCAAGCATCGTCGGGTAGCACCCCTTCGAGAGAGGCCTCGATCGGAGGTCTCGAGGGCCCGAGCTCCATCGGCCTTGCCCTACGCTTGCGACCGCGAAGGTGATCCAGGCAAACATTCGTGGCGATCCGGTACAACCACGACTTCAGGCTCGACCGTCCCTCGAATTGGTCGCTCGCCCGCCAGGCTCTCACGATCGTCTCCTGCACCGCATCGTCGGCGTCGAAGCTCGAGCCGAGCATCCGGTAGCAGTATGCGGTGAGCTCTCTACGGTGGCTCTCGATCTGCTCTGAATCCTGAACCTCGGGCGTTACGGTCATCGTCTCGCAGACTATGGGGGTTTCCAGCATCTGTATAGACACGCAAGCAGGACTCCTGGGAAGCCCGAAAATCATCGATCCTGTCGACAGACCCTTGGCCTGGTGATTTGTGAGCCTTCCATCAGGGATTCTCTGCGCTGACGCCACCCCCGCCGTCGCGGGTAGGTGGTGATGAGTTTCAGCCGAAGAGTTTCAGTTTCCCGTGCTTCGGTCTGAAGGTGAAAGACTCTCGTTCGTGCCGCTGGACAGCTCGTTGGAGGAGCAGATACGCGACGCCTTCGTGAATCACGACTTGAGCGCGTTCGAGTCCCTGTTGGCCGACAATGTTCGCTGGGGCGACGATGACAACCCTCGTCGCTGCAGGGGACCATCAGAAGTCATGGCCAACTTCTCGCGCATGATGTCTGCGGGTGTCGATGCAGATATCACCGAGCTTTCCTCGGGCACTCGCGGCATCCTCTGTGGGCTCCGGGTCCGTTGGCCAGAAGGTATGGAGAGGCGGGGAGACGTGGATCTCTACCAGGTATACCGGATCGTCGACGGTCGTATCACCGAGATCCAGCGGTTCAACGACATCGAATCGGCCAGGGAGTCGGCGGGGATCTGAGCGAGACCCGAAACAACTCGAAGCAAACGGCCAGCAGCAAGCGACTGGCCTTACCCAAACGGCCTGAAAGCTAGCGGCCTGACAACTACCGGCCGAAGCGAGCGGCCTCCTCGGATCCTCCGGTTGTGTCACCCGCGCTGTAGGAGTGTGCGCCGGCACCGGCCAGATGCCCGCCGTCGACAATTAGGTATTCCTCGCGGATAGGCCGTTTGTCGAACCAGGACTCGAGGATTTCGCGAACGCCGGCTGCGTATCGTGCCTGCGCTGAGAGCGAAGAGCCCGAAATGTGCGGGGTCATGCCGTGGTTCGGCATGATGCGCCAAGGGTGATCGCTCGGTGGCGGTTGTGGGAACCAGACGTCACCGGCGTAGCCGGCTAGTTGGCCGGAATCGAGCGCGCGTACAACCGCATCGCGATCGCAGATCTTTCCCCGCGCAGTGTTGACCAGGTACGCACCCCGCTTCATCTGGCTGATGAGCTTGTCGTCGAACAGACCCTCAGTCTTCGGGTGCAACGGAGCATTGACGGTGACTACGTCGCAGTCGGGCACCAAAGCGGCGGCGTCCTCTCGGAATTCGAGGCCCAGTTCCTTTTCGACGCTCTCAGGAAGCTGGTGTGGGTCGGTGTACGCGAGGCTCACGCTGAAAGGTTTCAGGCGGCGAAGCACGGCCGTTCCGATCCGACCGGCGCCGACCGTTCCCACTCGCATCCCCTCGATGTCGTAAGAGCGGGCGACACAATCGGCGATGTTCCAACCTCCCTCTACGACCACTTGGTACGAGGGGATGTAGTTTCGCACGAGCGCCAGGATCATCATCACCACGTGCTCGGCGACGCTGATGCTGTTGCAGTACGTGACTTCCGCGACCGTTATGCCACGATCGATTGCAGCTTGGAGGTCCACGTGGTCCGAACCGATCCCTGCCGTCACCGCGAGCTTGAGGTTCGGTGCGCGCGAGATGCGTTCTGCCGTCAGGTAAGCCGGCCAGAACGGCTGTGAGATGACGACCTCCGCGTCGGGCAGTTCACGCTCGAACACGGAGTCGGCTCCGTCCTTGTCGGAGGTGACGATGAAGGTGTGCCCCTGTGATTCGAGGTACTTTCGCAATCCGAGCTCGCCGGACACACTCCCGAGCAGAGTTCCAGGGACGAAATCGACAGCGCTCGGTGTCGGGAGAGACTGACCGTCGGGATAGCCGCTGAGTTTGGGAAGTCCGTGTCGAGCGTACGCCTCGGGGTAGCCGTCGACGGGATCGTCGTAGAGCACACACAGAACTTTGGCCATGTTCTTCTCCTGTCGCTCGCGTCAGATTCGTTCAGCCGATTTGCACGACCGATCGGAGTACCTCTCCGCGTTCCATGCGGTGAAAAGCATCCTCCACGCCCGTGAGTCGGATGGTCTCTGAGACGAACCCGTCGAGGTCCAGCCGGCCCTGGAGATAGAGGTCCACCAGAGTCGGGAAGTCGCGTTCAGGAAGACAATCGCCGTACCAACTCGGCTTCAGTCGCCCGCCCCGCCCGAAGAACTCGATCATCGGCAAGTCGATCCGCATTTCGGGCGTCGGTACTCCGACTTGCACCAGCGTGCCCGCCAGATCGCGTGCGTAGAACGCCTGCTCCATGACATCTGCGTCTCCGACCGCCTCGATGCAGACGTCCGCTCCGTTGCCGTCTGTCAATTCGCGGATTCGCTCGACAGGATCGGTCACACTCGAATCGATCGTGTCAGTGGCCCCGAAAGAACTCGCCAGCTCCAACTTCTTCGGATCGATGTCTACTCCGATTATTCTGCGCGCACCCGCGAGCACCGATCCGGCGATTGCGGCACAACCGACACCGCCACAGCCAAACACAGCGACGCTGTCGTCGCGTCCGACCTCACCGGTGAACATCGCCGCTCCGAGCCCCGCCATGATGCCGCAGCCGAGTAAGCCGACCGCTTCTGGACGCGCTCTTGCGTCGACCTTGGTGCACTGTCCTGCTGCAACGAGGGTCTTCTCGGCGAAGGCGCCGATGCCGAGTGCGGGCGAGAGCTTCGTACCGTCCGAAAGAGTCATTGGCTGATTCGCGTTGTGTGTTGCGAAGCAGTACCACGGGCGCCCGCGTTTGCACGCCCGACACTCCCCGCAAACGGCGCGCCAGTTGAGGACGACGAAGTCCCCGGCGGAAACCGAGCTGACCCCGTCGCCGACTGTTTCCACCACACCCGCCGCTTCGTGCCCGAGAAGGAACGGAAACTCGTCGTTGATGCCGCCTTCTCTGTAGTGAAGATCAGTGTGACAGACGCCGCAAGCCTTTACTTGAACGAGGGCCTCGCCGGGGCCGGGATCCGGGACCAAAACTGTATCGACGGATACCGGTGCTCCTTTGGACTTCGCTACAACGCCCTGCACCTCGTGGACCACGGTCGTCCTCCTCCGCGCTTGGACGGTAGTTTGCCCGATGATTCCCAGGCTATGACGAAGTCTTCATTCTGTTCCGATCCGTTTCGGCCTGCTCGATCGTTTCGCGTTGGTCCCGAGCGGACAGGAACTCTTGATCAACGTCGACCACAGCGCCGGAGAGGACTTCCGTGTGGTGCACTTGACACCGCCGGGCTTGGTGCAGGAGGTGAGCCGGTTGTCGCCAGCCAGTTCATGAGCCGGGACCGCTCCTGAGTAGTCGCGAACCCCCGTCAGGGACTGGTTAGGAGTTGCCGCCTTGCTTGTCGGCTTGCTTGTCGGTTTGCTTGTCGGTTTGCTTGTCGGCGGACGAAAAGTGCGTGGTCGGCCGCTCGAGGAGCTTCCCGTCGACGACGAGGTCGACCTTCTCGTTGTAGAAGGCGATCATCCCGGCTATCGGTTGGAGTTGGACGGTCGGAAAGTCGTATGTCCACGCCACGTCCGGGTGTACCTCCTCTCCGATGCGGGCCGACCAGTACCCGCTGGTCATTCCTTTGTACGGGCAGGAGGTGACGGTCGTCGTGGGGACCAGGTGTGAGAAATCGATCTCCAGAGGGTTCAAGTAGTAACGGGTCGGCAGTCCCGTCTCGAAGACCATCACGGGCGAGGAAGATTCGGCCAGGACGACGCCTTCGAGCTCGACTCGGACGGTGCGAGTCGAGCGCAGCGCATCGACACGCACGTAGGGGTTTCGAGGATGGACGAAGATCCGTTCGTCCTCCTCGTACCATGCGTCGAGGGCACTCCATTCGAAGCGCACCGTATCCTTGAGCGCATCGATCGAGGAGGTGCGCAGCACCTTGGCTGCGTGTTTACGTTTTTCTCCACCGGCGTGGAGCGAATAGAGCTCGACTTCACCTCGGGGGCTGTGCTGCTTGACCTCCTCCGAGACGAGCACTCCGTCATGAATGTCGTCCACTGGGATATAGAACTGCGGGTAGAACGCGTGTTCCCACACGTAGTGCGCGCGGGTCGTATCGAAGACGATCTCTTCCCCGAGCATCCCCCGGACTCGCCGCGGAACCGGCTCCACAAGGTTGGCTCGTGTGATGTTCGATGGGTAATCACTCATTGGGCGGCTCCTTCCCCCGGAGACAAGGCATGCAAAATCGTCGAGAACAGCGCTCGCATCGGACGGGACCTCGATGGTGAACAGCACAGCTTCTTGTTCGATCTCGAATTTGAAAGAGAAGAAAGCACAACAGCGCTTCTCGAGTCGAGCAAGACGCACGAGTTGTTCCGTTGAGCTTGGATCCGCTGTCAGTGTCAAGACGAGGCGTTCGGGGGAGGGGCGTTCTGCCTGCGTTACGGAGGTCGAAAGCGCGGAGCGCCAGTCTTCGACACGTTGGCCCGCCTCTTCCTGCCCCAAGGTGCACGCGACCCGGACCTTCACGTCCCCAATTTATTGGGAACGGCCCTGTCGGTTGTCCGGTTTGCACTGATTTCCACTGGATTACAACCGGAACCTGGGAAAAGGCTCGAAGCTGTCGCGGTTCAGCCGGGTGCCTGTCTGCGCCCCGTCGGGACACCGGCTTCAACGTCGCTAAGAAGGCAAGTAGGAACCAACCCGGTGGAGCGTTCCGTCAGGGTCTACGTAGGCGAATTCCCGAATGCGGTAAGGAGTGTCGCTCGGCCGTCCGAGTCGTCCGTCCACACCCGACTGGGCCCACTCCTCATGGACAGCGTCGGCGTCGGAGACATAGAAGTAGATGACGGCAGCAGATCTTGTCGGATCGTGGTTCTCCCACTCCGACAGGTGAAGTGAGACGGCACCTCGGTTAGCGAACCCGTAACGTTCACCGCTCTCGTAGGCAAAAGCCTCGAAACCGAGGCGACGGTAACGGGCGAGCGCTGCGTCGAGGTCGCGAACGGGTATGACAGGAGCTACTTCGTCGAAGTAGGCCCCGTCGTCCACGTGCTTACGTTTCCCCCGCAACCTCGTTACCCGCCGTCGACGCCTTGAAGGCACGGTACGCCTGCCGCCCACCGGGTGAAGTCCCCTTCAGGAGCGCCAGGGTCAGGAAGGTCAAGCCGAGGACGAGGTTCACCCACTTGGGGCTCTGGTCTCGTCTTCTCAGAAACGAGGAAATCGCCAAGAAGACGAGCGTGACCGCCCAACCTTCGATCGATGCAGGGCCGAGTCCCCATCCCACCCGGTGGGGCCCGAACCAAGCTTTTCGCCCGACGATCGGTGTAGTTCTCATTCACCCATCATCGCACTTATTGACAGACCATCAATCAGGAATTATCCACCCTGCAAGCCGGTGTAGCGCCCGGCATGCGGTGTCGGTACCGAACTACCAGCTTGTAAACGCCTGCCGCGATCGTGTCGAAAGGCGGCGTCAACAGAATCGTCCCGACCGCTCTTCGGGCCGGCG
>Ga0187783_10004233_pt1 | contig 10625 bp, 7 predicted proteins | sample 1015_SJ02_MP02_2_FD_132471 | JGI IMG/M metagenome (GOLD analysis project Ga0187783, IMG submission 132471) | Tropical peat soil microbial communities from peatlands in Department of Meta, Colombia - 1015_SJ02_MP02_20_MG | ecosystem: Environmental > Terrestrial > Soil > Wetlands > Peat | place...
ACGAAACTTTTGAGTACGCAGGGCGGAAGGTACAAGGTCTGCAGCTGCCGGCGCCCGTACTAAAGAAGATTTTTCGCACCAACGCCCTTCACTGGATACCCGGAGTGTGATTGCCTTCCTGCTTTGCGCCTGTACCCTGCGCTGCGGCGTGTTTAGGTCCCCGCAACTGTCAAGTTCAGACACGATGCGGCAGGCCGAAGAGGAGAATTGGTCTACGCATCGGAGGTTAGGACTGAGTTGGCAACGACATCGCTTGAGGACAACTATGCGAAACCGGTCGATTAATAGCACATTCGTGGAGCCGCTCTGGCACAGACGGGCTATTCCCAAGAGTCCAGGAAATAAATTATTTTGCTTGGTGAGCAGTTCTGGGGGAGGGCTGCCCGGGCGTCCATTGACTCGAAAGAGTCTGGACGCCCGCTTTATTCTTGTGGCGGTTTCAGATCTCCCCACCACTCAACTTTGAATTCTCCGCCCGGATCGTCAGAACCCCGAGCAGGGCCGGCAGGCACCCTCTAGCTAGAAAGCGAATCGGGAGGGTAAGAAGCACATCCCAAAGATTCCCTGTCGGTCACGCAGAAAATGGGGGCGCTGTCACACCGGGTGCTTTTCGGTTTAACGCCGGTAAGTACCCATCCATTCGGCCGTGGCCAAAATGTGTCCCTGCATGGCCTGCTCGAGCTCCTGTCGGCTCGCCCCGGGCTTCAAACCCGCGTTCTCGTCAAGGGCATAAACTCGAAAGAAGTATCGATGCGCTTTCCCGGGAGGCGGGCATGGACCACCGTAGCCGATTCTGCGAAAGTCGTTACGACCTTGGCGCCCTCCGGTAGGCGGTTGGTCCACTTTAGCTACACCCTCCGGCACAGCCTTGCTTTCTGCGGGCAAATCGAACAAAACCCAATGAGTCCAGGTCCCTGAGGGCGCATCCGGATCATCGGCGATGAGCGCAAAACTTTGGGTGCCCGTGGGAGGTGTAGTCCACTGAAGCTCGGGCGAGACGTCCGCCCCATCACAAGTGAACTTTTTCGGTATGGAGACGCCATTCTGAAAGCTGGGACTGGTGACGGCAAATGCCATTCTTCGCGTTCCTCCTTCTTGACTGGCGCCTGGCCTGTTGTCCGCGGTCCCTAGAGAAAGTGGAAGAAACAACACAGCCGAAACCGCGAGGATCCTCCGCAGATCGAGCAGGATCTCTGCGGTGATGATTTCCGCCCGATAGCGGGAAGCACTTTGCCGGATGAACTGTTGGCACCGCTTGGCGTTCGCACTCACCCAAACGCTGCGCCGATACCCCGGAGAACAAACTACGTGGTACCGGCTGCGATCGGTGACGTTGTGATGAGGTTTATAGCCTTCAAGCACGCACCTATCATACTGGCTTTCGGGGCAACGAATCGTTGATTTCGTTTCCTCTGTCCCCAGCCTGAAGGATGGGGCCTTGAAGGTGGGGCTTGACGGTGCTGATCGGGGGACGCTAGTAAGTCGAAATGGTGAAGTTCACCGTGATGCGAGCTTCAGTTTCGACCGGCTGACCGTCTTCATAATATGGCTTGAAACGCCATTGCCGAACCGCCTCGCGGGCAGCCGTCGCTAGAATGGAGGGTCCCGAGAGAACCCGTAATCCCTGAATGCTGCCGCCCCGATCGATAAGGGCTTCGAGCACCACCGCTCCCTGAACCTTCATCTGCTTGGCAAGGAGGGGATATTCGGGATTTACCGAACGCGATACTCTCTCGGCTGTTCCCGGCGAGAGGCTGACTCGCGCCTCGGCGCCCTGCACAGTGTCCGGGTCCGGTTGCGTCTCAAGGGCTGGGTTTTTTCCCTCGAAAGCTGCGGAGGCGGTCGATTGCATGTCTACCTTGACCGAATTGTTCGTGGTTGAAACTGGGCGATGTTGATTGCCGGCCTGAACCTCAACATCCAAAGGCAGCAGGATGGTGCGATTGGTCGTGGTTACCACCGGTCCCTCGGCCGACGCTTGCGAACTTTCTGGCGCAGCCTGCACTACGGCGACCGGCGCTGGGGTAACTTTCGGTGTCGCAAGCTTCGATGTCGCAACTTCCGGTGTCACAACTTTCGGTGCCGCAGCTTTCGGTGCAGCGGTCTTTGCTGCAGCGGCCGCTGAATGATACGTCCGGCTTCTGGTTTTCTTGGCCCTAGAAGTTACCGTTGGCGCGGCTGGCGGTGCCGAAACAGGCGCAGCCTGAGTTGAATTCGTTGTGGCAGTCGGTGTCGTAGCCGTTGCCATCGTGGCAGTCGCTGGCGCGGCCGTCGCTGGTGTCTGTTCGGTCTGCTCCGAGTCGGCGGATTGATCCGACGAGAACCAAAACTGGCGATCCTTAAAAAGCAGTACCCCCAGAGCGATAACCAGAAGGCCGAGGGCGATAGTCAGACGCCGACGTTGCTTCTGTTCGGCGACGATATGAGCCGAGCCGGAGCTGATCTCGATATTGTTTTCTGTCGTAGGCATGGCGCACTCTCCCACCTGGGTGGGCAGGTGGCCTTAGTATGCCTCGAAACGCCTGCGCATGCCAGGGCTTTTCGCCCCACGAAAGTGCCATCCAACCACCATTTCGTGCCATTCGAGTTAATTTGTGCTGACTCGTAAAACACGCGCCTTTCTGCTTTCGGCTGCCCCTCCCGGCAGGGAACCGGTCGGGCCGGTGGCTTCGTAGGCCAATTTCAACCTACCATCCCTGAATCATGCGCTTTCGTCTCACGATGGCTTGCGAGGGTGGCCCGGGCAGCGGGGAAGAGCAGGTTCGACTAACACCGGCCCTAGTTTCCCAAGCATAATTAGAATCAAACTTTACGCATCTGGTCGGTGCTCTGGGCGCATCTCACCCAGGGCAGGCCGACCCGCTCGTTCTCCCATGCGGATGCTAGGAACACGGTATAATCAAGCTGTTAAAAATGGAGGACAGTAAAGCTATGGACCCGCGTGCAGGCGGTCTCTGGGGACACCTGAAAGCGAATCAGCCCGCTTACACTCTTACCATTCTGGCCACTTTGGCCATTGGTATTCTCATTGGAACCGTGACCTCGAGGGGGGTCAGAGGTCAAGAGAACAGGAAGAACTCAGATGGTCCGTCTCCGCTGACGATTCCATCGCCCACGCAGCTCTCAAGCCAGTTCTCCCAAATCGCCAAGGAACTTGAACCTTCGGTGGTGAATGTCAATACCGAATCCACGGTCAAGAACATCCACCGACGTCGCGGATCTCCCAATCCGGGCGATGGGGAGGATCAGAATCCCTTCGACGATTTCTTCGACCGCTTCTTCGGGGGTCCCCGGCCCCAGAAAGAGACTTCTCTCGGTTCAGGAGTAATCGTTGACGCCAAAGGTTATATCGTCACGAACCGGCATGTGGTAGACAAAGCCGACCGCATTAAGGTGGTTTTACAGGGAGACGGCCCCGGTTTAACGCATGAAGCCAGGGTTATCGGCACGGATGAGGAAACCGATCTGGCGGTGATCAAGATTGACAGCGATAAACCTTTGCCAGTCGCCAAGCTTGGCAACTCCGAGAGCATGCAGGTCGGGGACTGGGTTCTGGCCGTGGGTAGCCCCTTCGGGTTGGAAGAAACGGTTACTGCCGGCATCATTTCAGCCAAAGGCCGCAACATCGTTCAGCAACGTCAATTCCAGTCATTCATTCAAACCGATGCGGCCATTAATCCGGGTAATTCCGGAGGACCGCTGGTCAATATGGCGGGCGAGGTTATTGGCATTAACACGGCGATTCTCACCGATACCAACGCCTATGCTGGCGTCGGCTTCGCCTTGCCATCAAACACCGTGGTTACCGTTTATAACCAGCTTATAAGTCCGGAACACCGCGTTTCCCGTGGTTCGATTGGCATCGAATTTCCGCCGCAGGAGAATCCTGCCATTGCCCGGGTTTATGGAGCCGGTAACGGCGTAACCATCGAGAACGTTATCCCGAATACTCCCGCCGAGGGGGCCGGGCTCAAGGTTGGAGACACGATTACTTCGGTCGACGGCAAGGCGGTGAAGAACGGAGATGATCTTGTCTCCTATATTGCCGGTCGCAAGCCCGGGACCAAGGTAACGATCGGGTTTGTCCGAGACGGCAAACAACAGCAGGTTACGGTAGCCGTCGCCGATCGTGCCAGGTTGCTCGGACCTCGTCTGGGCGAGGAAGAGGAACAAAGCGAGGAAGCTGCGCCTAAGCCCGGCAAACTGGGATTGTCGGTGGGCGCTGTGACTAGCGAAATGGCGGAACGTTTTGATATTCCGGTCGGCAGGGGCGTGGTCGTGCGAGATGTAAGACCGAGCTCGTTCGCTGAGGACCTGGGCCTGAACCGCGGCGATGTGATCCTCGAGATCAACAAGCAGCCGGTGAATTCGGAGGATGATTTTGACCGCATTACATCAAGCCTGAAAAGCGGTCAGGATGTCGTCTTCCTGAGACGTCCACTTCGGGCTGGCCGTGAGGGTGGTACCGAGTTTTTGGCCGGCACACTTCCGTAACAGGCATGCAACTTTGGAGACTGGCGGGCGCCGTGTGGATCTCGCATCATACGGAGACGAGTGTGACCAGTCTTTTGCTTTGAGGTGGACTCTGTCCGACTCTTGCTTTCAGAGAATCTCGGTGTTGGGCGCCCTGGTGCTTACGGCCTGGTTATCCCTGGCCCAGACGAGTGAAACCTCTGCCAAGAGCGGTACTCCCTCAACCCCGGCTCTCCACAGTGCTTCGCAGAAGCATAAGAGGTCGCGTAAAACCGAGAGCTCACGTCGGCGGGGACAACAAAAGATCGATCCTCGGCGGGCTAAGCAGATCCAGGAGGCCCTGATCCGCGAGCACTATCTCAGCGGAACAGCTTCGGGGGTGTGGGACGGCGCCACCGAGGCGGCGATGGTGAGGTATCAGGCTGACAACGGCTGGCAATCAAAGACCACGCCCGACGCCCGCGCGCTCATCAAACTCGGCCTCGGACCCGACCAGGAACATTTGCTGAATCCGGAGAGTGCCATGACTTCCCAACCGGTTCCGCGCAGCGTCCCTTCCCGTACCACAGCACCCGATACCTCGGGCTCGACTCAGCCGCAAAAATAGCTTGCGACGGCGAGCACCCGGCCCAGCCACGCTGTGGGTAGTGCTTCGAGCGGGCGGCTCAGGTTCAATTCTGGGGATGACGCGCTCGTCGCAGATCGGTAAAAGGCGCTCGATTCTTTCCTGTCTTCAGTTTCTGCTTCGACCCAGTCGTAACTCCAGAGCCGCTTGCGCCTTGACCTTTGGATGTCGGCCGATTCTGAGCGGCGGCCGGCGCACCTGTCTTCAAAACGTTCGAAAGCACGGTGCCATCCGGCGAGCCCAGGCCGCTCGCCGCGTCCCATCCCGGTCCGGCATCGTAACCAACGTTCTTGAATCGTTCATAACTGACGCGATTGCTGCCGGTGGTGATGTCATGGAATGCCCCAGAGCTGGCGGCCAGCGCATAAAGCTGGGGATTCACGAATCCGACTCGTCCGTTCAGTTTCTGGTTGATGATGGCAATCAGCGCCGCCCATAACGGAGCAACCGCACTGGTCCCCCCCACCTGCTCGTTCTGTCCGTCGACAAGAATGTTGTACCCGGTGTCGGGATCGCCGTCACCGGTAACGTCCGGAACACCGCGTCCCGCAAATCCCGCCGGGTTTGGTGCCTGGGGCACCTTAATTTGCTGCTGATAATTGGGGAGCGGAAACGCCCCGCTCACCCCTCCGCCCCCCGCTCCGAACGAGCCGTCAGGACCGGCATCGGGAGATACGTCGGCCTGGTTCTGGTTCCAGACGGACTCGGCTGAGATGGCGTCGTTTGCGGCTATGAGGTGCGTTCCGCCACAGGAGAGAGCAAACGGGCTTGACGAAGGAAAATCCACATGCGCCTTGCCATCCCACACTTTTGGCCCCATATCTGCCGCTCCGTTGTCCCCGGCCGCAACACATACGGTGATTCCCAGCAGAGCCGCCGCTTGCAGTTCCTTATCAAACTGCACCTGGAAGCTACTGGTCGGAATGTCTTCCGTGCCACCCCAACTGATGGAGATTACCGAAGGGCTGTTTTCCCGGTCCTGAACTGCCTTGGTCAGCGCATCGAGAAAGCTGTTGGAGGCGGCATCGTTGGGTGCGAAATAGACCACAAACTTAGTCCCTGGAGCTGCGGCACCCGCCACTTCGAGGTCGAGGACCACCTCGGCATCGTCGCTACCGGCGCTGCTGGGTGCGTTCGTACCTCCGTCCACCGACACCGGGATCACCGTGGGCGTGCTGAGTCCAAGACTGGAAAAATAAGTGTCTAAATCCGATGGCCGGTAGCCTCCACCCAACTCGATGATTCCGATTGTCTGGCCGGATCCATCAAAGCTGGAGGGGAAATTGTAGATCCTTGCGACCTCTGCCCCGGTGAACGCAGCGGCAGCCTTGGCGGCCGCGTGCGAACTATGCCGTCTGGCAACCGGACGGTTGTCGAGACCAAAGACTCCTTCCACCACGGTTCCGAGCTCGGCTGGAACCTGCACCGGCCCGGTACGGCCCCGATAGGTTCCTCTCGGATAGGCGTAAATTTGAAGAGATACTCCGAAGGCGCGATCGAAGTCGGCGACGGTGCCTGCAAGAATGACGCTGCGCCGCGAGGCACTTTCCCGCACCACGCTAAGGTGATGTTCCTTAGCAAAGGTTCTCACCAATGCGAGATCCTTGGTGTCGGCGCCGTAACGCTCCTCGTATTGCTCATGCGTTAATTGCTGCAGGGGAGCGCCCGAGAACCGCAACATTTCTTGTGCCGCAGGCAAAGCATGCTTGGGGCGAACCCGAACGGTGATCTCAAATCGCTCATCGGATGGAGCTGAACTTACTATGTGTGCGCCCGGGAGAGGTTGTTTCTCGCTTCCGGGGATAGAAACCATTTTTTTCGAAGCCATGGTCTTTTCTCCTGTGCCGCATCTCTCAATACTCTACGCCTTTACGGCGGCTGGTAGCTGTGCGGAACGCGGTCGAAATGAATTTTCCAGGACTTGGCCAACGCTTAATTCGAGGATACGCCGGGCAAGCTAACTGCCGTGCCTCGAAGCAGTTTTGATCACCAAATGGCAAGCAGTGGAAAAAATTTGCTTGCCAGAACCAGGTTGGTCTTGAATCCACATTGATTTGAACGCTGATCCATCCAACGAGTATAGTTGCGCGCAATGTTCCGCGGTTGGCACCCCGTCATGCTGGTGGCTTGACCGGCAAGTTACATACACAGAGGCATCCTCCGGGAGCCAATAGGATATTTTTCCGATGAAAGGTTTTGACTTTCGCCGGCCTGGACACATGCAAGATGCGAGCCGCCGTGGCTTTCTCAAAAAAGCGGCGCTTGCCGGTGGCGGTGCGCTGCTCGGGGTCGCAGGCCTGAACGAGGTCTCCCCCAGGGTTTGGCATGAGCCCATGGTGTTTGAGTCGAATGCCAGCTTCTGGGCGAGAAGTCAGCCCTCTCCGAATCCGCCTCTACGGAACAGCCTGACAGTCGATGTCGCCGTGATTGGCGGCGGCTTTACTGGACTTTCCTCCGCGTACTACATGCGCGGCCTCTCGCCCCAAAAGCGGGTCATCGTTCTCGAAGCCAGGGGTTGCGGAAACGGAGCCTCAGGACGGAACGGCGCCATGATGTTGACGATGACGGCTGACCGCTACATGAAGTTCGGTGCGGTTCCGGCCATAGATAAGAATATCTACGACTTGACAGTCGCGAACATCCAGAGGCTGGCGAACCTCAGTGCTGCCACCGGTATTGACTGCGAACTGGAAACCAATGGGGCTCTGCAGCTGCTCAGTACCGAGGAGGACCTTCGTGCGGCCCAGGCTTACGTACAGCAGGCGCGGTCACTAGGTATGCCGGTTGAGTTCTGGGGGAAGCAACAGCTGGTCAGCACGATCGGTACCGATGTCTATGAGGGGGCGTTCTTTGATCCCCACGGCGGTCACGTTCATCCCATGAAACTCGTGCACGTGCTCAAGGCAGCCGCGGAAAGCGTCGGCGCGGAGATTTACGAGAACACCATCGTCACGAACATTACGGAGGGTCGAGAGCACGTTCTTCATACCAGCGAAGGACACAGCGTAAAGGCACAATCCTTGGTGCTGGCCACGAATGCCTTCACTTCCCGATTGGGGTATCTGCGGAACTCGATCGTGCCCGTCCGCGAATACGTGGCTATGACGCAGCCCCTTAGTGAGCAACAACTGGCAGAGATCGGATGGCAGAAGCGCGTGCCATTCAATGACAGTCGCACCGAAGTCTATTATCTGGGATTGACGCCAGACAATCGCATCCACATTGGCGGAGGCAGTCCGAGCTACGGCTTCAATGGCGGCATAGCGGATTCCGCCGCCGCTGCCTCCCACTTTTCACAACTTCGCCGCGAGCTCCTTCGCCTCTACCCCAAACTGGATAACGTGGAGTTCGATGTGGGGTGGGATGGCGTCGTTGATTGGTCGCTCGATGAATCCCCTTCCGTGGGCCGAACGGGGAAGCATAACAATATCTTCTATGGATTAGGCTACAGCGGTCACGGCGTGAATCTTACCTCGGTCTTCGGGAGCATTATTGCCGACCTGGAAGCTGGCCGGGGGAACCGCTGGAAAGACTATCCCTTCGTGAATGCCAGCCTGGATTATGTTCCGAATGAACCTCTTCGTTGGCTCGGCATGCAAGTTGGTCTGGCCTGGTATCGCATCATGGGGTCCTAGGAGTTTTCGGTACGCCTTGACCCCGGATGCACCGATGCGGTCGACGACCGATGCCGTTAACCCCGCAAGAAAGCAGCGGCGGTACTAATAAACTCAGGCCAGCGTTCGCCAATGACAGGGCCATGACCGGAGTTTGGAACGATCCAAAGAGCGGAGTTCGGAATGGCTTGGGCCATCCCGAAGGACATTTCCACTGGATAAAGAGGGTCACGGTCGCCTTGAATGATCATGGTGCGCGCCTGAATCGTGGACAGCAGCGGCGGAGTGAAATTCAGGTCGTCCTGGCTATCGGCAAAGGATACAGCACTTGCCAGAAGGGCCTCGATCTGAGCGTCACCGCCGGGATGGCTGCGGCGCAGGCGCTGCCATTCTGCTTCAGGGAGGTTGGCGCCGTAGTGACGCATGATGGTGCGCGCCTGCGCAGGAAAGTAGGGAGTGGCACTGACAATCACCATGGCCTTTACGCGGTCCGGCTGTTTGGTGGCCAGATGAAGCAGCGTATTGCCGCCGGCGCTGATGCCCACGCCCTTGAAAGTGCGGATGTCGAGATGATCGAACAGGGCGAAAAGATCGCGAGCGGCGTCCTCGTGCCGAAAGGGTGTGGACAAAATGCTGGAACGGCCATGGCCGCGCAGGTCGGGAAGAATGATTTGAAAATCCGGGCCCCAGGCGCCAAGGGATGGTTTCCAATCCTGGCTTGATCCGGAGAATCCGCTGACGAGGAGGAGGGGATCACCGGTGCCGTGCACTTCGAAATAGATCTCGACTCCATTGACGCGTGCCGTGCGTCCCGCAGCATGTGTGGAAGCCATGTTTGGCAGCTCCATGTCAACGTTTGGAAAAAAAAGAGCCCGCGGACGCTTTACGCGCGTTCGCGGGCAGTTAACATCTTTAGAGTATCAGGACACGCGGCACCAGGCAAGAAATTGTTGCAAATCGTTCCCTAGACGGCAATTCTAGACCCGCTCAAGCGCTCTCCTAAATGCGCCGCGACGATCATGAGGCAACCGCGAGTTGAAGCATCGCGAGGGAATCGAACTGGGGCGCGGGGCTGGAAGGAGACACACAAACTCCGAAGCGGGGCCAGAGTTCCAAAAGCTGCCAACGGATTTGCCATGGACCAGCCGGCATGAACCAGATCTTGTGGCGTACGACTCGCTCTGCAGTCAATCGTTTCCCGCAATTGCTTAGGCTTCTGCTATGCGGCACGGTTCGCTATGACCGTTTTCCCGGTCCATCAACCGCTCTTACTTCGCAGTCGGAATTTCGGTCTCGATCTTCCGACACGGAAGAAATACTATGGCAGATCAGTTTCCGCACTGGTGATGGCTGCGGATCTGTTCTTCCATATGGCGGCAACCAGGTGCTCCACGCCAAGCTAGACCAGCGGCAAACAAAAATGGCTCGAAATCAGGAGATCGGCGAATGTATCCCTCGTGCAAAGCCCTTTTGTTCCTTGCTCTCTCGATGACAATAACCTTGCCTGCTCCCGGGGACGATTCTGCATCGCAGGCCCCCGTGCAGCCAGGAACAGAGCGTGGAACTACAACTCAGTCTAGACTCAAGATTGGTGTGGCGCTCGAAGGGGGCGGCGCTTTGGGCTTGGCGCACATTGGTGTTCTCCAATGGTTTGAAGAACACCAAATTCCGATCGATTACATCGCCGGAACCAGTATGGGGGGACTGGTCGCAGGCTTGTATGCCACCGGAAAGAGTCCGAAGGAGCTCGAGGAACTGGTGCGAGAGCAGAACTGGGACCTGATCATCGGTGGACAGACCCCGTATCGTGATCTATCGTACCGCCGCAAAGAAGACGAACGAGACTTCCAGAACTCGATTGTGCTCGGTCTCAAACACGGTCTTTCCGCACCATCCGCATTGAATGCGGGGCG
>Ga0187783_10004234_pt1 | contig 10624 bp, 13 predicted proteins | sample 1015_SJ02_MP02_2_FD_132471 | JGI IMG/M metagenome (GOLD analysis project Ga0187783, IMG submission 132471) | Tropical peat soil microbial communities from peatlands in Department of Meta, Colombia - 1015_SJ02_MP02_20_MG | ecosystem: Environmental > Terrestrial > Soil > Wetlands > Peat | place...
CGCCTCCGCAACCAAATCCGCAGGGCGCCTTTCCAAGATTTGCACAGCCTTCGAATCCGTAGCGCGCATCAGGGAGATTTTCGACGCCTATCGCACCGAGGCAGATCGGCTTGGTTTCAAATGCGCGCCGGAGCAGCTCGCCATCCGCCGCAACATCTCGGTTGCGCAGAGCGAGGAGGAGGCGCGCCAGGCGTCGCGGATGGCGAAGGAAGTGACAAGCACCCTGCTGGCGGCAGACCCTCGCGTGCGGAGCCATTCACCGTCGCTCCTCGATGCCCCCAAGGCCGGTTCCGGATTCTCGGTGCACGGCGACGAGTTTATCGCCGGTACGCCGGCTCAGGTGGCCGATCAGATCATCGAACAATGCCGAGCCTGCGGCGCCGGACACATCCTGGCGATCCTGGGCCGGGCCGTCGACCGGCGTCGCGCGGAGGCTGTGAAGCTGTTCGGCGAAGAGGTAATCCCGATCCTACGCCGCGCTCAGATGGCGTGACGGATCCGCGGCGACCGACAAGGAGAATGGGAGCATGGACGCGGCCCCCTTTTTTCGCGCCGCCCATGTCGGCAGTCTGATCCGTCCGCGGGCGTTGCGCTTGGCGCGCCAGGCGTATCTCGACGGCAAGCTGCCGGCGACGTGCAGGAGCGCAAGCTCGAACTGCGCGTGGTGGGCCTGAGGCATGGCCGAGGCGCAGTGCATGGCGCAGCTACTTCCGCTAACCTCCAGGAAGAAACGAGCCAAGGGGCTAGAGAGTGCATGACCGCAACGCCGAGGGTGGCGGCTCGCAGATCGTCATCGAGGGCGTCCACCACCTCTACCGCCCGCCGAGCGGCCGTCCGGTGCTGGCGTTGGAGGATGTCGCCCTTGAGGTGCGCTCGCGCGAGCTGCTTGCGCTTCTGGGTCCTTCGGGCTGCGGCAAGTCTACATTGCTCTACCTGATCGGCGGCTTTCTTCCGACCGAGCGGGGTAGAATTTTGCTCGATGGTGTGCCCATCAGGGGCCCGGGTCCTGACCGCGGCATCGTGTTCCAGCATTTCGCGCTGTTCCCGTGGAAGACGGTGCGCGCCAACGTGCTTTACGGCCTACAGAAGATGCGCCTGCCGCGCGAGGAGCGCGAGAGGCGCGCGCAGAGCTTCATCGATCTCGTGGGCCTCCGCGGGTTCGAGGAGAGCTACCCCTCGCAGCTCTCTGGCGGCATGAAGCAGCGCACTGCCATCGCCCGCACGCTTGCCATCGACCCTAAGATCTTGCTGATGGACGAGCCGTTCGGGGCGCTTGACGCCCAGACCCGCCACCTGATGCAGGGGGAGCTGCTCGGCATCTGGCGGCGCAGCCCCAAGACCGTGATCTTCGTCACCCATGACGTGCAGGAGGCGGTCTATCTTGCCGACCGAGTGGCGGTGATGACAGCGCGTCCCGGCCGCATCAAGACTATCGTCGATATCGGTGTCGACAAGGGCGACCCCAACATCGCCAAGTCCCGGGCCTTCCTCGACGCCGTTGACGAGATCTGGGGACTGGTGCGCGACGAAGCCATCAAAGCGCAGGCGGCGCGCATTTCGCCGTGAGCACTCTCATCCGCTACTCGCCACTCCTGCTGCTGGCCGCCGGCTGGGAGCTCGTGGCGCGCCTCGGCCTGGTGTCACAGCTAGCCCTGCCGCCGCTGAGCCATGTCGTGCTGGCCTGGGTCGACATGATCAGAAGCGGTGAGCTTGTCAGCAACGGCACGTCCTCTCTTTTCCGCGCCAGCGCGGGCTTCGTGCTCGCCGTCGCCGTCGGCGCGGCGCTCGGCATTTCCATGGCCTGGTGGCGAGCGGTCAATGCCGCGCTCGGCCCGTTGGTCGAGATGTTCTATCCGATGCCCAAGTCGGCGCTGATCCCCGTCACGGTGTTGTGGCTCGGCTTCGGCGACGGATCCAAGATCCTGCTCATCTTCCTCGGCTGCATGCTGCCCGTGACGATCGGCGCCTTCAATGGCGCCCGCGGCACCGACCAGGTGCTCGTCTGGTCGGCCCGCAGCATGGGCGCGAGCCGCCTGCGCATTCTGTGGGATGTGGTGGTGCCAAGCGCGCTGCCGGAGATGCTCAACGGCATCCGCACCGCATTGGCGCTCGCCTTCATTCTTTTGGTCAGCTCCGAGCTGATCGTGGCGCGCGAGGGGCTCGGCTACCTGATCGGCTACCTCGGCGCCAACGGCACCTACGATGCCATGTTCGCCGTGGTGCTGACTGTGGCGTTCCTCGGCTTCGCCGCCGACCGCGCCTATCAGGTTCTGGTGGAAAGGCTGCTCCCATGGCGGGAGTAGCCAGCCTCGATACGAGGCCGAGGCCGCACGGTTTGCAGGCCTTCCGCGCCATTGGCTGGGCCCTGGCACGCGCGCTCCCGGTCGCGGCGCTAGCACTCCTGTGGGAGTTCCTGGCGGCAAGCGGCGTCGTCACGCCGTTTCAGCTGCCGCGGCTCAGCGCGGTCCTCGCCCGCATCTGGTCCGACACCGTCACCGGCGATCTTGTCCTGAACGCGGCGCTTACGCTCTATCGGGCCCTCACCGGGTTCGCCATCGCCGCAATGTCGGGTATCGTTCTAGGCGTGGCCATGTCGCGCAACGTCACCGTGCGCTGGATGTTCGATCCTCTCGTGTCGATCGGCTTCCCCATGCCCAAGATCGCCTTCCTGCCAGTCATGATGCTTTGGCTCGGCGTCTACGACCTCCCCAAGATTGCGATGGTGGTGCTCGACGCCATCTTCCCAGTGGTGACAGCGACCATCGCCGGTATCGCTGGCGTCGAGCGGCACCTCTTGTGGTCGGCTCGCAATATGGGCGCAAGCGAGCGGGAGGTCCTCTGGCAAATCGTGCTGCCCGCCGCGTCCCCACAGATCATGACTGGCTTGCAAGTGGCGCTGCCCATCGCTCTCATCGTCGCCGTCGTGGCCGAGATGCTGATGGGCGGCTACGGCCTCGGCGGCGCCATGGTCTACGCCTCACGCTTCGCTGACTCACCCGGCGTGTTCGCCGGCATCGTCGAAATTGCAATGGTCGGCTACGTCCTCGTCAAGGCGATGACGCTTCTGCGTCGCCGGCTGCTGATCTGGCACGAGGAGGCGTCGGCGCCGAGCACGGTGTAATGACGTTAGAGACGAACTTCTAAGCGATATGGGAGGAAGAAATGATTGATGTCCCGAGACTGCTACTCGCTGGGCTCACGGCGACGGCCCTGTGCGGTGCACCGTCTGCGAGTGCCCAGCAACCTGTGAAGATCCGGGTATCATGGGTGGCGCCGGTATCGAACTGGTCCTCAATTTGGCTGGAGAAGAAAGACCTCGCCAGGCACCTGGGCAAGTCCTACATGTTCGAGAGCACGCACTACGCCGGCACACCGCCGATGGTGACGGCACTAGCGAGCGGCGAGCTGGAAGTGGCCAACTTCGCCTATTCGACGCTCGGCATCGCTATCAACAATGCCGGAATCGACGATCTGCGCGTGATCGCCGACGAGTTTCGCGACGGCGTAGCCGGACATTACTCACAAGAATACCTGGTGCTCGCCGAGGGCACGGTGATGGCCGTGACGGACCTCAAAGGCAAGGTGATCGCCACCAATGCCGCTGGCAGTGCCGTCGACGTGGCCACTAGGGCCATGCTGCGCAAGGCCGGCCTGGAGGACAAGCGTGACTACACCGTCCTGGAGGCGCCGTTTCCGACCATGCGAGCGATGCTGGCCGAGAAGAAGGTCGACATGATCCCCGGCGTACTGCCGTTCTCGCTCGACCCCGAGCTGCGCAAGATTGCAAGGCCCATCTTCACGCAGCGCGAGGCGATCGGCGAGACGGAGATGATCATGTGGGCGGCGCGTAAGCCCTTCATCGACAAGAACCGCGCGGCGATGGTCGACTTCATGGAGGACACGCTCCGGATCGTGCGCTGGTATCTCGACCCTGCCAACCAAAAGGCCGCGGCCGAGATTGCGTCCAATGTCACCAAGCAGCCGGCGGAGCGCTTCGGCTGGCTCTTCACGAGCAAGGATTACTACCGCGACACCGATATGCTGCCCAACCTTGAGGCTTTGCAAAAAAACCTCGACATGACCACCGACCTCGGCTTCGTCAAGGGCAGGGTGGACCTCGCCAGGCACGTCGACCTTTCCATCGTCAAAGAGGCGGCCGCACGCATCAAGTAGGCAGGACAGGACACCCATGTCAGGCCGGAATTGCGCCGTGAGCGACAATCCAGCCCGGACCTGGGCATATACCTTTTATCCCCGTGTCCCGCTCTCGAACCGGTGCCCAAGCCCGATTAAGTCTCCGGCGCGGTACCTGGCCGACTTCTGGCTGGTATTGGTGCTAGGGAAACCGCCAGTTCGCTGAAGCGATGGCACCCTCTACCTCAGGGGCTTCCGCCATTCCGCCAGCGCTGCAGGGAGCGAACTTTCGACCCACTGTTGCTTTGGCTGATTGACCCCAGGCGCCGATGCTGGAAAGGATCGATGATCCTAGGCGCCGCAGGGATCGGGCCCCTAAGTTCGTCGAACGTGACGGATCGGCATTGGACCCCACCCCGCCGTAGCCGGTTTCCCGCCGACTGAGGTTGACGAGCGCGCGAAACTCACCCTATTGGCTTCGGCGGCGCAGGCGATTTAAGGGTAAGCTGCGGTCAGAGCAGTCGAGGCGGAGGACCAGCGTCATGGTGGATCGCAGCAAGCATCCTATCGCCCACTTCGTCGGCAGTATTCCGCTGCCCGATGCCGACACCGTCTTCCGCACTCTCTCCGACGCTGTCGGCCAACACCTGATCCGCCTTCCAGATGGCGAGACGGGTATCCGCAAAACCTGGATCAAATTTCTGCAAGACGTGCTCGCCGACAACCCGGCGATCGAGATCGCGCATGACGTGCCGCCGTTCAAGTTTATCCAATGGGACGGCAAGCTGATCCGGGAAATCCCGCGGCTTCGGCTGAGGCCGGGCGCCAAGCCGGATCCTGCCAGCTTCAACACGGGCTATGCCGACATGGCGATTGCATCCTGGGGGCGGTTCGACCGCCTGCAACGGGCGGGCGCCATCCCCGCAAACATCAAATTCCAGGTCAGTCTGCCGACCCCGATCGCACCGACCTACAACAACATGGTGCCGACCGACCGCCAAGGCCTGTTGCCCGCGCTGACGCGCCACTTCATCGGTGAGGTAGAAAGAATTGCCGGCGCCATCCCTAATGACCGGCTGACGCTGCAATGGGACGTGTGCCAGGAGGTGCTCGCTTGGGAAGGCTATTACGAGAAGGGCACCGTCGAATTTCGTACCGAGACGGTCGACGTGCTCACGGTCATCGGCGACGTCGTGCCGGCCGGCATCGAGCTCGGCTATCACCTGTGCTATGGGAGCCCCGCCGACGAACATCTGGTGCAGCCCAAGGACATGGCCCTCATGGTCGAGATCGCCAACGCCATCGTTTCCGGCGTCAAGCGGCCGATTCAGTACTTCCATATGCCGGTGCCGAAGGGTCGAACCGACGAGGGCTACTTTAAGCCACTGGCGCACCTGGCCCGGCGCCCTGAAACCGAACTCTACCTGGGCCTAATCCACCATGACGATGCGGCAGGCGATCGGGCCCGCCTCGTCGCCGCCAGACGGCACGCACGCGTCGACGGGATCAGCACCGAGTGTGGCATGGGGCGTGGCGACCCCGCGCGGCTTCCCGCGCTGCTCGCCGCACACGTTCACGCCGCCGAGAGCGCCAGATGACTACCTCCCCCGGGAGATGCGCTATTGTGGTAGCTGGGAAGTTTAGCCGTCCCGAGGCAACAGATGCTACCTGACGATACGCGCTTCATCACCGATGAGGCAAGCCTTCGGGCACTGCATCAGCAGCCGATGCTCCGCGCTACTGGCAAGGTGCTTCGGGCACTCGACAAGTACTGCCGCCGCATTATTTCGCTCTCGCCGTTTTGTGTCGTCGCAACTCAGGGGCCCAATGGCGCTGACATCTCGCCCCGCGGCGATCCCGCTGGGTTTGTGCGCGTGCTTGACGATCTCACGCTGCTGCTGCCCGACCGGGTGGGCAACAACCGGCTTGACACCATGACTAACCTGCTCGTCAACCCGAGGATCGGTCTGCTATTCCTTGTGCCTGGCATGAACGAGACGCTCCGCATCAACGGCACTGCTCGGATCACCGACGATCCGCGGCTGCTGGAGACGAGCGCGATAAACAATCGCACGCCAAAGGTTGGGATTGTCGTCGCGGTCGAGGAAGCACTGCTTCACTGCACAAAGGCGTTGGTACGATCAGCGCTCTGGGATGGGAGCCGGCATATCGATCGGTCGATCCTGCCCACCTACGCCCAGATGCTGCTTGAGCACGTCAAAGGCCTCACCCAGGAGGAGAACGAGCGACAGTCGCAGGTAATGGCCGAGCGTGGCCTGTACTAGACCTGGTGTCACGTTGAAGTCGGGCGCGCCCGATCGAGCTCGTTTCAGCTCTCTTGTTACTCACGAGCCGGACCAGGCGGCTTATCAGTCATCGTCGTATGGACCACGCCCCGAATCAACTGCCCCTGGGATCTCAGGGTCCGCCAGAGCCGATGATTTCGAGCTAAGTGTCAGCGGCCCGAGAGATCGGTGACAGTTCGTACCGGACACATGGGTTACACCTTTCGCTTTTTTGAGGCACGCGAGTCCACCCGCGAGGACCTCGCCTTCACGGCTTTCGAGCGTCATTTCCGAGCGCGCCCGAGCTATCGCACAACACGGCGCAATATAACACGCACGCAGTTTGGGCGCGTGATCCGCGCGGCGAAGTTTGGAACGGCAAATGGCAGTGCCGGCAATGGACCAGCGGGCAACGGCACTGAGCAAGCAGTGCGCATACGTCGACTGCGGCTACGAGGTAGAAGTCACGCAGGTAAGTGCTCAGTGATCCAGTGAAAAGGACCTACTGTTGCGTGACCAAAGACACTCGCCGGCCGTGCGAACGACGATTTTGCTGCGTCAATCCGCCTTGGCGCCGGAGAATTTCACTACTTTTCCCAAATTTTCGGTCTCTTCGGCGATGAGTTTACCGAAGTCTGCGGGCGAACCGGGAAGTTCGCTGGCGCCCAGCTCGGAAAACCGCGCCCTCATCTTGGGATCGGCGAGGCCCGCGTTGATCTCTTTGTTGAGCTTATCGACAATCTCGACCCGCGTGTTTTTCGGCGCGCCGATGCCGCTCCAGAAGCTCACCTCGTAGCCCGGCACGAACTCGGCTATGGTCGGGATGTCCGGCAATACCGACGAACGCGTCGCGGTTGTGACCGCCAGCGCGCGAAGTCTGCCGTCCCTGACATAGCCGATCGACGAGGACATGGTGGCGAACAGGACATGCACCTGTCCACCAAGCAAATCAATAAGCGCAGGCCCCGCGCCGCGATAAGGCACGTGCACGAGATCGATGCCGGTCATCATCTTGAACAGTTCACCAGCAAGATGGTTTCCTGAACCTACGCCGCCTGACGCCATGTCGATCTTGTCGCGATTGGTCTTGGCGTAGACGATGAACTCGGGAACCGTCTTGGCCGGCAGCGATGGGTTCACCACCATGACCAATGGCTCACGATGAATGCCTCCAACCGGCGCGATGTCGCGCACGAAATCGAAACTGAGCTTTGCATAGAGCGTGGCGTTGATGGCGTTCACCACGGTGACGATGAGGAGCGTATATCCGTCCGGCGAGGCGTTCACGACCACTTCGGTGCCGACATTGCCGCCGGCTCCTGGTCGGTTCTCGATTATGAACGGCCGACCCAACCGCTCCGACAGCCATTGTGCCATGAGGCGTCCCATGATGTCGGTCGCGCCACCTGGGGCAAATCCGACAATGACCCGCACCGGGCGTGAGGGGTAGCTTTCCGCAATTGCGATCTGCGAGACGGGCGGCAGCGCGGCGGCACCCGCTGCCAGGTGCAGGAACTTGCGGCGGGGAAGCTTCATCGGCTCACCTATGGCTCACATTGCAGCGGCCGCGCATGCGACGGAGGCCGCCGCACAAGAACAGGTCAATTCGATATTCGGACTGTAAGCCCGCCGACGGCATTGGCGCTGCCGAAATAGGAATGTGGCACATCCCCGAGCAGCTCGACGCCGAGGCTACATCAATCACGCTGTACAATGGAAGGCGTATGGCCGCTTATGGAGTCAGGGCGAGTGGTCCCGGTAGATCGCCGTCATATCCGGAATCGTAGGTCGACCGGTTCAACGCGGATCGTGTTCAAGGATCTCTTCAGAGACAATCCAGGCAAACCCGCAACGGTAGCTATCGCGCTCTCACGCGGTCGGCAGGCCGATGGTAAATTTTGGGAATCAGCGGCGGATCATGTCGGTTTGTGGCCCTTTCGCTGTTGTCTTCGGCTCCCTGATTGCTAAGCTGTTCGCCGTTTGAACCAATCCACGGGGGTCTTCATGTTCACGCGTAACCCTTCGGCTGAACCGACGCCGCTTCGGCCAGTTAATCCTGATGGTGCTCCGGCTCGCGGTGCTCCGCCGCGGTCGCGTTCACAGGAAGAGCTCCCGAAATCCGTGATCGGCAACGATCTCACCATCACAGGCCAGGGCCTGAAGATAATCAGCCAAGGCACGTTGCAGGTCGACGGCGACATCGAGGGCGATGTCCAGGGCGTTGAGGTGATCATTGGCGACCGAGGCAAGGTAGCCGGCACGGTTGCGGCCGACCGAGTGATCGTGCGCGGCACCGTGTTGGGTGTCATTCGCGGTATCGCGGTTAATTTGCAGTCGTCCTGTCACGTCGAATCCGACGTCCATCATCTGTCCCTCGCGATCGAGCAGGGTGCGCACTTCCATGGCCATAGCCGTCGCGTGAAGAGCGAGGCGGAGCTTAAGTAATGCCTCGTTGCAGCGGGCTAATGCTCAATGCGGACATAATTCCACCATCCGCAAGTGCTGACCTCGCGGTTGGTGCAGTCTTTTCAGCTAAACCTTTCGGGGGCTTTCATGTTCACGCGTGGTTCACCGGCCGAGCCAATACCGCTCGAGCCGCGTACATCTCGTAGCGACGCACAACGGTCCATTACCGCACCTTCCAGCGGCGAGAAATCGGTCATCGGGAACGACCTCAAGATCATTGGCCAAGGCCTGAGGATCATCAGTCGCGGCATGCTTCAGGTCGACGGTGAAATTGAAGGTGATGTTCAAGCGGCCGAGGTCGTCGTCGGTGAGAAAGGACAGGTGTCGGGAATGGTCGCGGGCCGACAAGTCGTCGTGCGCGGTAGGGTCTCTGGCGTCATCTGCGGACAGTCGGTCGCCCTCCAAACCTCCGCGCGAGTTGAGGGTGACATCCATCACATGTCATTTGCCATCGAGCAGGGAGCGCATTTCGAGGGTCGCAGCCGCCGCGCTAAGGGCGAGGCAGACCTCATCGCGGTTTTGGAGGGACGAGTTACGGTGCAAGCTACGGACGCCTAACCGCGCGTCTGCCCGAGGCCTCGGGCATCGCCAATGGTGGCTGCTCTCGGTATCTCAAGCGGAATAGATCAGCTCCCATATGAACGGACCGTAAAGTGCCGCGATGACCGCACTGTACAGCAATCCAACGATTATCCAGGTCCATAGGCCACCCTGTTGCGTGTGCTTGTGTTTGTCGGGCGTGTTCATGGTGTAACCGATCTTTTCCTTGCCGGCTCGATGCCGCGCGCGTCATGCCTGACCACAAGTGGGGCAGCGCGGGCAGTTTATGCATCCCCCCTTTAGGTGAGCCCTTTATGCGCGCCGACGTCGGCTGGTGAGCAAGAGACCAACAGACGAGTTTGATCAGAGCGCCACCTAACCGGACCTTCCCGAACGGCTAGGGAGCTGACTCATCATCAATGACATCGCGCACCACCTTGTGCTGCTTCTCGGCCTCGGCCGAATTGGTATTGCTATATTTCACCAAGGTGATGAGAGCCTTCCAGATGGCCGAGCCGCGCGCGCGATCGCATGTTGCCGACGCGAGTCTCCATCACTGCGCGGTGTCACAGCACGTTGGCGACGCTAACGCGGTGTTTCGCCGGGATGACCATGGCGAACCCGAGCATGCGAACCTTGTGTCGGAGCCAAGATCTCATCTTAGCTGCCCCTTCGCTTTGCGCCGCCTTACGAACACGCGGATTAGGGCCGCCGCCAGCATCAATCCGAGGATGACAAAGCCAACGATCACCCCGACCACCATCGGGCAAAACCAAGTGATTTCGCCCATGCTTGATCTCATGATTGACCCCTGGATTTCCGCGTTCACTCATCTTCGTTGGAAGGAACCCTCCTGGATCCCTGCGGTCGCATTGAGCTATCGAAGTGCCCATCAGGGAGAGAAAGAAACACCAGCGGCACCGGCTCAGCGGTCGGAGCCAATGACGTCGGCCTCACAAGCCGCGTTCCGCTCGTTACTCTATGACCTCCGAAAGCCGCGGCGTTGCCATGACAAGCAAGCTCGATGGACGACGACGTATTCGAAAGGTGGGGTGTCGATCGCGAGATGGGGAGTAGGAACGCATCGACGAAGCGGATCATGGCTTCCATCGGCGGTCGAGCTCCGCCTGGGCAAAATACGCGCTGGCCTTGCGCAGGATCTCGTTGGCCTGGCGCAGCTCGCGGACCTCGCGCTCGAG
>Ga0187783_10004235_pt1 | contig 10624 bp, 6 predicted proteins | sample 1015_SJ02_MP02_2_FD_132471 | JGI IMG/M metagenome (GOLD analysis project Ga0187783, IMG submission 132471) | Tropical peat soil microbial communities from peatlands in Department of Meta, Colombia - 1015_SJ02_MP02_20_MG | ecosystem: Environmental > Terrestrial > Soil > Wetlands > Peat | place...
CAATCCTGGAAGAGCAGGAAATTGAAGCGGCGGACCTTGTACGGGCAGTTGTTCGAGCAATAGCGGGTGCCGACGCAACGGTTGTACACCATGTCGTTCAGACCTTCGGTGCTGTGCACGGTAGCGCCTACCGGGCAGACCAGCTCGCAAGGAGCATTCTCACACTGCATACACGGGACGGGCTGAAAGTACGCCTTCGGGTGGTCGCGGTCGCCTTGGTAATATACGTCCAACCGCAGCCAGTGCATGTGGCGTCCGCGGTTGCATTGCTCCTTGCCCACCACGGGAATGTTGTTCTCGGATTGGCAGGCGAGCATGCAGTTGTTGCAGCCGACGCAAGCATTGAGATCGATCACCATGCCCCACTCGTAGGGCTCCTTTTCATATTGCGCTTGATAGCCGGGATAGAGGGTAAGCGAAGCTGGAGGTTTCTCTTCCTGGGCGAAATCAGGTTCTCTGCGGTACTCCTCGAGGCTCCGACTTCGTACCAGGGGTCGCGTATCCCCGTTCGGGGTTTCCATGGTTTGGTAGCCCTGCGTTGTGGCCAGGAGATATCTTTCCCCCGTTTTTTGGATCTTCAATCCGGTCGAGAACCATGGGTTCCCACTCGAGCGCAGCGGATAAAAATCAAAACCGGTTCCGGTTCCTACGCGGCCCGCACGGCGGCGGCCATAGCCGAGGAAAACCGTGACTGCGTTGTCTGGATGCCCAGCCTGAATCCATACCGGCGCGATCAGGGTTTTTCCATTCAGCTCCAAACCGATCATGTCTTCGCTCGCAAGCCCCAACCGCTCGGCCATTTTGGGCGCGATCAGCACGGGATTGTCCCAGGTCATCTTGGTCAACGGCCGGGGTAATTCTTGCAGCCATCCGTTGTTCGAAAAGCGGCCGTCGTACACCGAGGGGTCGCGGCGGAGGTTGATTTCAATTCCCTGCCCGGCCTGTTCGGGCGCGGGCAGGACTGGCCGGGCCGTAACCTGCCGCGAAGGGAAGGCCGTGCCCTCGACCCACCCGTCGTGCAGCGCCTTGCCCCAAAACATATCGAAATCGGCGCCGGAATGCTGTTTTTGCCAGTAGCCACGCACCACTTCATATCCGCTGGCTTCCGATTGACCGGCCATCAGCGCCATCAGTTCGTAGGCGCTCTTGCTGTCATAAAGGGGAGCAATCAGGGGCTGCTGGATCGTCACCGTGCCGTCGTATGCGCGGGCGTCCCCCCATGCCTCGAGAAAATGGGCCTCGCTGATATGCCACTGGCAAAGCTCTGCCGTCTCATCCTGGTACAGCCCGAGATGAACGCGGAAGGGAATGCTGGTGTTCTTCAGGGCGTCGGCAAATCCGAGATCCGCGGGAGCATCATAGGCAGGATTCCCGCCCAGGATCAACAACATGTCGACCTTGCCGGCGCGCATGTCGGCCACCAGTTCTCGGAGCGACTCGGTCTGATTCACCGGACGCGCGTTGACCGGATCGGTGTACGTCACGGTGCTGTCCACACTGCCAAGAGCCTGGTTGATGGCATGCGATAACGCGTGGACGGCCGGCGACTGGTGATCGCCGGGAATCACCACCGTGCGCCCACGGTGAGCCTCGAGGTCTCGGGCAATCGCGCCGACCAGCCCGGTGGTTTGCTCGTGCGAAAGGCTTCCTGCGCCTGCATTGAACCCCAGAGCCCCCGCCAGGTCACGCGCAAATCCCTCGATCTCCGACGCCCGCATGGGCACTCGGTGGTCAGCTTTGACTCCGGTCGAGCTCGGCGTACTCTCGAGCGCGTACAGGCGACTCATCGCGCCCCCGTCCGGATCGCGCCGCTTTGCAAAATCCCGCGCGTAGCGCGTCACCCCGGGAAATCCGGCATAGAGAAAGTCGGCATCGAGCGAAACAATCACGTCGGCATTCTCCAGCCGGTATTGCGTCTCGAGCGGCTGGCCGAAGGCGAGTTGTGCACCCGCATAGACGTTGTCCCGATTGATCGGCTCATAGAGATGCCACTTTGCCTGGGGATACAAGGCGAGCATCCTGGCCAGCTGATCCGCCAAACTGGGCGAGGAGACGGTCCGCGTCAGAATGCGAATTCCCGCACCCTCCACGGCCTTCTGCGCGTTCAAGGGGCCACGGATGGCCTCCACAAAATTGCCCCAGGTGCGCACTTCGTTCAAATACAGGTGGGTTTGGGAGCGGTCCGGGTCATAGAGGCCGAGAATCGAGGCCTGGGCAAACACGTCGGTTCCCCCCAGGCTGGCAGGATGCTTCTCATTCCCTTCAATTTTGGTGGGACGGTAAAGGTGGCTCTCGGCCAGAACCGGACTCGCATATCCGCCCAAGCTAAATGCGGTTGCATAGAACATGGGCCGGCCCGGAACCACGTCTTCGGGTTGGCGGACGTAGGGAACAATGGGCTCGAGCGGCTGCTTGGTGCAGGCTGTCATGCCTGCCATGGCGAGGGAAGCACCCATGAGCTTCAAGAATCCGCGCCGGGAAACCGAGTCGAGCCACTCCGATGCACCTTTGGGAAACTCCCCCCGGATCATATCCCGGAACGCGGCGCTGCCGGCGAGTTCCTCGAGACTACGCCAGTATCCTGGACCGGTGGTTTCGGCCAGACGCTGGCGCGCCGTCTCCAACATCAGCTTATTCTGCTTGCCGGAACAAGCTCCCTGGGAGGACGATTTGCCGTTTTCTCTCATCGTCGGATTCGCCTTGCCGGACGGGCGTGATGGCCCGTTCGATCTAGGAAATTCACCGATGGCACGTGGAGCAACTCGTGATGTCGGTTACCGTGCGTAATTGGTATTTCTTGACCAAATCCTCGCCGAGGGAGAGCTGGTCGGTATATTGCTTGCCATCGAAGGTCAAAGGTTTCAGACTCGAGGGCGGCTCGTATCGCATGTTGAACACTTGGTCTCGCGGCCGCAGATTCTTCGCTGGATCGCGATGGCAACCGAGACACCATTCCATCTGCAGGGAAGCATAGTTATACATGAGTGGCATGCGATCGACTGGACCGTGGCACGTATTACAGCCCACGCCCTTGTTGATGTGAATGCTGTGGTCAAAGTAGACGAAGTCGGGCAGGTCGTTGACCCGGGTCCAGACCAAAGACTTGCCCGAGCGAAAGCTTTCGCGCACGGGCTCGAGTAGCGCGGCGCCGGTCCAGATCTGGGAGTGACAGTTCATGCAGGTTTGGGTGGGAGGGATGCCCGCGAAACTCGAGGTTTCTACCGAGGTATGACAATAGCGACAATCAATTCCCAGCCCCGCCACATGATGCTGATGGCTGAAGGGAACGGGTTGCGGACGCACCACCTCGGCATAGGTCACGTACGGAGAACGCTGAAACTGGATGCACGCCCAGAGCACAAAAGCGATCAAGAACACCGCACCGAACAGGGTAGCGCGGGAGATTGTGTTCGTACTGCGATGAAAGATCTGCATCGCTCAGAGCTTCTTACTGCGCGGAACCGCTTTCTCGGTTCCGTCTCGGGTCAGGCACTTACTGATTGGTGGTCGATCCTGGATGCGGAAACGAGAGATTATAACAGTTCCGATGAAGATTGAGCAGCTTTAGGCGAGGCGCGTCGCCGGGGAACCAAGGCTAGGCAATTTGAAAAGCAGAAACTGGCTCGGAAAATGCATCGGCCATCGTGCTCGCCTCGATCCCCTTGCATCATTGCGCTCGGGCGGCCAGTCGGCGACAGTTCCTGCACCAGCGAACGGAAAACATCCTACTTCGAGGTGGGAGTCTAATCACGCCGGCGACGACCAGCACAGCCTTCGCTGGCTTTCGATGAATTCATTTCGACTGCCGTCCATCGCGGAGAAAAAAAGGGTTGACATGAAAACTACACTAGTAGTAGTAATACCTACGGTGGTAGGAGGGCAAACTCGGTGGACGAACCGAAGCTAACCAGGCTGGAGCTTCAAATCATGGAAGTTCTTTGGAATCGGGGAAGGGCCTCGATACGCGAGATTCAAGAAGCATTTCCCACAGAAACGACGCCGGCATACACGACGGTCCAGACGACGGTCTATCGCATGGAAGCCAAGAAGGCGGTGCACCGGGTTAAGAAGGTGGGGAACTTCCATATTTTCGAGGCCGCCGTCTCCCGTAATGTCGCCCAGCGGAGGCTGGTCGACGACCTGCTAGCGATGCTAGGCGGACACATTCAACCCGTAATGGCCCGGCTGATTGAATCGGGCAAACTCACGCTAGCCGATGTCAAGGAAGCCGAGAAAATGCTCAGAAGGCTTGAGAGAAAAGAGAAATCAGAATGATTCCGCAAATGTCCTCTGCGGTCGGGACGAAGGTGGCGCCAATGCTGGGCGATCATCTCTGGCAATCGACGTTAGTTGCTGGCGTGGCGGGATTGCTGGCCCTGATGCTGAGGAGAGACCGCGCCCAGGTCCGCTATTGGCTTTGGCTGTCAGCATCCATGAAATTCCTGATTCCTTTCGCTGTCCTGGTTGACCTGGGACGCCGACTGGCGTGGACGCAGGCGCCCATAGGAACAAAAGCTGGCCTATACTTCGTGATAAAAGAGGTTGGCCAACCTTTTACCAACCAACCATTGGAGATTCATTCGAAGCTTCTTCCGACGGCCGTTTCTCCAAGTCCATTTCATCTCCTTCCGGCCCTGGCAGTGACGATCTGGTTCACCGGATTTGCCGCCGTTGTCTCCACCAGGTACCTGCTGTGGCAAAGGATGTCCACAGCCCTGCGCCATGCAGTGCCATTGCTCGCAGGACGAGAAGTGCAAGCGTTACGACGACTGGAGCAACTATGCGGGGTACACAGGCCGACTGAGATGCTGCTGTCCTCCACTCCGTTAGAGCCCGGGATTGTTGGGATCTTGCAGCCAAGATTGGTATGGCCGCGAGGAATCTCAGCGCGGCTGACGGACGGTCACCTGAACGCCGTACTCGCGCACGAACTCAGGCACATTCGTAGGCGGGATAACGCAGTCGCCGCGCTCCACATGACGGTGGAAGCCGTCTTCTGGTTCCATCCTTTGGTCTGGTGGTTGGGCGGCAAACTCGTAGAGGAACGCGAACGCAGTTGCGACGAAGAGGTCGTGGAACTGGGCCATGCCAGGCAGGTCTACGCGGAAAGCATTCTCAAAGTCTGTGAATTTTGCGTCGAATCCCCGCTCGCGTGTGTAAGCGGAGTCACCGGTTCTGATCTTAAAAGGAGAGTGGTGAATATCATGAGTGCACCCATTTTGAAACCACTGGACATTGCCAAAAAATTGCTGTTGAGTTCGGCGGGATTAGCGGTTGTTGCCGTCCCCATTTGGTTCGGTCTCGTGAAACCGAAACCCATCCGAGCCCAATCCGTGGCGAACGACACCGCGTCTGCGGCGCCTGAATTTGAGGCTGCCTCCATCAAGCCGGCAGTGTCTGGCGATCTGGTCAGCATATTCTTCACCCCCGATCAACTCACCGCGACGAACGTCACCTTGCAGATGCTGATTCGAGAAGCTTTCGGAATTCAGGATGACCAAATACTCGGAGGGCCCGAGTGGGTAGCGACCGACAAATACGACATTCAGGCGAAGGTCAGAAAATCCACGGCCGAGCAAAGCGAAAGGCTCACTGAGAGTCAGCGCTTTCGGATTCCGGGGCTCAGGTTGCAGGCTCTCTTGGCGGACCGGTTCAAGCTCGTCTTCCACCGCGAAACCAGGAATCTTCCCGTTTATGCGTTGATCATTGGGGAAAACGGTGCCAAGCTACAGCCGTCAACAGCGACGAGCGGCCCCTCCAACCCCACGGCAGGGTCGCACTCGAAGGCAGAAGGGCGCCAAGTATTTGTCGGGCCTGGGCAATTCAGAGGACAAGGCGTTCCCTTGGCTGTTTTGGTGGATTTCCTAGGGAGGCAACTCGGGCGCACCGTAGTCGACCGCACCGGTCTTACCGGGAACTATGACCTGACTCTCGAGTGGCCAGCCGATGAGAACCGTGCTTCGTTTCTTGGCAAAACGCAGGATCGATCGCGGACTCCGGAGCCCTCAACCGAATCTTCACTCTTTACTTCGGTCCAGGAGCAGTTAGGTCTGAAGTTGGTGCTGCAAACAGGGCCAGTAGAAGTTCTCGTGATCGATCAGGTCGAGAGGCCGGTAGACAATTAGCCGGCCCTTGCCCGCTGCCCACCCGAATCCGCTGACCGCGCTGAAGCAGAGAACGGCGCTTGTCCATCCCCTTGCTCAAGCAGCGGGGCATGGCGATGGTCCTCATGGCTGGGCGTGGCGACGCTGAGATTTGTCTGAACCCGAAGGAGTCACCGCAAATTCATGACCAGCAGTTTCGGCTCGGTCATCTCCTCGATGGCGTAGCGCACACCTTCTCGTCCGAGCCCAGAATCCTTGACCCCGCCGTAGGGCATTTGGTCCATGCGAACACTGGGAACGTCCCCGCCGATCACACCCCCGACTTCCAATTCTTCAAAGGCGTGAAATAGTAGCGTCGCATCGTGGGTAAAGACGCCGGCTTGCAGCCCGTAGGAGGAACGGTTGATCTCCCGCACTGCTTCCGAGAAGTCGTCATAGGGCTCGACGGTGACCACCGGAGCGAAGATCTCCTGGCAATTCACCTTCATCTCGGGGCGGGTTCCGCTCAGCACCGTAGGTTCCAGGAGCGACCCCCGGCGTGCTCCCCCGGATAACACGCGCGCGCCACCCCGAACCGCCTCTTGGATCCAGTCACTGGCCCGAGCGGCATCGCTCTCTCGAATCAGGGGCCCAACATCGGTCGAGTCCTCGAGAGGATCTCCGGTTCTCAAGGCGCCGACAGCCGGGAGAAACAGATCGGTGAATCGGCCGCAGACCGAGCGTTCGACCAGAATGCGCTGCACCGAGATGCAACTCTGACCGGCGTAGCCAAAGCCGCCGCTGACACATCGTTCGACAGCGTACGCCAGGTCGGCATCCTTGTGGATGAGCACAGCAGCATTTCCGCCTAATTCGAGAGTCACCTTCTTCTTGCCGGCCCGGCGCTTGATCTCCCAGCCGACGGCAGCACTGCCGGTGAAACTGATCATCTTGACTCGCTCATCCCCGAGGAGCAATCCGGCATCTTCGTTCGAGAATGGAAGCACGCTCAACGCGCCATCTGGCCAGCCAGCCTGCTCGACAATTTCGGCCAATAACAGGGCTGTGAGTGGAGTCTGCGGCGCCGGTTTTATGATGATGGAACAGCCGGCGGCAATGGCAGGCGCCACCTTGTGGGCCACCAGGTTCAGTGGAAAATTGAAAGGTGTAATGCCAACGATCGATCCCAGGGGGAAACGCCGGACGATACCCCAGCGGCCGGCCGTGGTCTCCTGCCAGTCAAGCGGTAGATATTCGCCATAAATGCGCGTACTTTCCTCGGCGGCCACGGTGAAGGTAAAAATGGATCGTTCCACTTCGGTGCGGGCCGCTTTGATGGGCTTCCCTGCCTCCTGGGCAATGGTGCGCGCAAAGTCACTCTGCCGTTCTCGAATGCCCTGCGCCACGCGGCGCAACATCCTTTGCCGTTCAAACGCGGGAAGCCTCTTCATGGTCCCGAATCCTTTGACCGCAGCAGCCACTGCGGCTTCGGCGTGTTCGTGCTTCCCTTGAAACACGCGCCCCTGGACCGCACCGTCGTATGGCGACCGAATGTCAATCGTGTCGCCCTCTTCCACCCATTTGCCGTCCAAGAAAAAACCATGGGTTGCGACTGGAGTGAGGGTTATCTCTGCCATTCTGAGCTTTGAGACCTCCGCGATGCAGACTGTAAGATTATAGGCTCTCTCGAGTGGAGCCGCGGCGCACTTCGCCCGAAACCAGGAGAACGAAGGTGCATCCATCGATCACAGAAATAAGCCGCCAGCTGCGTGCGAGGAAACTCTCGCCCGTGGAGCTGACCAAGGACTGCTTGGCAGCGATCGAAAAGCTCAATCCAGTTCTTAACGCCTTTGTGATGGTGACCGCAGATTCAGCGTTACGTGAGGCGCAGCAGGCAGAAATCGAAATCCAACACGGCAAGTATCGCGGACCGCTCCATGGAGTCCCCATTGGGCTCAAGGATCTGATTGATACCGCCGGAGTACGCACGACCGCGGCCAGCGCGCTGTTCGCGGACCGCGTGCCCCGGACCGACGCCGACGTGGTAGAGCGATTGAAGCGGGCCGGCGTGGTTTTCCTGGGAAAACAGAACCTTCACGAATGCGCCTACGGGGGTAGCTCGCTCATTAGCTATTTTGGCCCCGCGCGCAATCCTTGGAATACGGCCGCGATTGCCGGCGGGTCGTCGGGAGGATCTGCCGCGGCAGTGTCCGCCGGCCTGTGTTTTGCGGCGGTCGCCACCGACACCGCCGGCTCCATCCGTGAACCCGCTGCGCTCTGCGGAGTCGTTGGCCTGAAACCCACCTACGGACGCGTCAGCATGCGCGGAGTCATCCCGCTCTCGTTCTCCCTCGACCACGTGGGCCCGCTGACTCGCAGTGTTGCCGATGCCGCCCTGATGCTCGAGGCCATCGCCGGTTATGACCCACACGATGCCGCCTGCGCCGATCGAGGGGTGGAGGACTACGCGATGGCGTCCCCCCCCAGGGCAAATCCGCTTCGGATCGGAGTTCCACGCAGCTTCTTCTATCAAGATCTGGACCCCGAGATTCGCTCGGCGCTCGAGCAGGCGCTTGACGTCCTAGAGACGCTGGCCGAGGAGCTCTGCGAAGTCGAGCTCCAGGTGCCAACCGATCGCACGTTACAGTCCGCCGAGTCTTACGCTTACCACGCTCAGTTCGTTGCCCGTTCTCCCGAGCTCTATCACCCCGACACGCTCCGCCGCATCCGGAGGGGTGAGACCATCTCTCCGGCGGAGGTTGGGACCTGTCGCCATGAGCTCGATAAGGTGCGCCGGGACATCCTGCAGGTATTTGAACAAGTCGACGTTCTCGTGACCCCTACGACAGCAGTTGCCACTCCAACCATTTCCGCTCTGGAGGCTGATCTCGAGGAGTTGCGGGCCCGAGAGCTTGTGTTGTTGCGAAACACGCGTCCCTTCAATGTCTGGGGATTGCCGGCGATCTCTGTCCCCTGCGGTTTCACCAAGGCGGGCCTGCCCGTGGGGATGCAGATTGCCGGGCCGCATTGGCAAGAGCGAAGGGTCCTCGAGTTAGCCTTTGCTTACGAACAGGCGACGGAGTGGCACAACTTCGAGCCGGAGCTCCCCCCCTCAACCAGGACCGACGCTGGTCATCACAGACCGGGGGCTGTTACGAACAGGTCTAGTGGCACTTTGGAAAGCGCCGAAGGATGCTGGCCGTATGAGCACCCCTCTTGCTCATCCGTCGGTAACAGTTTCCCGGTCGCTCCCGCATCGCTCGCCACCAACACGATAAGATAAAAAGATCATGCCGGCGGCGCTTCAAGCGAACATACTCCAAGTGCTTGAATCCCAGCCACTGCGCCGCCTGCCGTGGTTGATTCACGGATTTTCAACTCGTCGAGGTGGATTCTCCCGTCGATACGGCGGAGGGGCGCTCAATCTTGGATTCACCAAAGACGACTCGAGCGTTACGGTCAGGCGCAACCGCCGGCTTTTCCTCGAAAAGCTTGGCGCTCGTCGTGGGAAGCGGTTGTGGCCGCTGGTCACTCTGCGGCAGATTCACTCCGATTTGATTCACTGCATTGCCGCTCCTCCCCGCCATCAGCTGACCGGCGACGGCCTGATCACGGCTACCCCGGAGGTTCTGCTCGCGGTCCAGGCGGCAGATTGCTTGCCCGTGATCCTCGTGGACGTCGAGCACCGCGCGGTCGGGGCTTTTCATGCGGGATGGCGAGGCACGGTCAGGCGAATCCTGGAGAAAGCGGTAGGAGAAATGCAACGCCAGTTCCGGTCAGAACCTCGGCGGATCCGGGCGGCCATCGGCCCTGGAATTCATGGCTGCTGTTACGAGGTTGGTTCGGAGGTACAGGAGAAATTCGAATCGCAGTTTGCCTATGCATCGCATTTATTCCGCGAGGCGAAGGGATTCGACCCGGTCCGAGAGAAGCCGATGTCCTTTCTTTACGCTCGTCCACCCGGCCAGGACCCAACCCCCGTTCGACTTTTCCTGGATCTGGTTGAAGCCAATCGCCGACAACTGCTCGACGCCGGCGTCCCTCCGACCAACATTACGACGTCCCAATTATGCACCGCTTGTCATCGGGACTTGCTGTTCTCCCATCGCGCCGACAAAGCCGTCACCGGGCGGATGTTGGGCGTGGTGGGAATATGCCCAACGATGCGGCACGGACGACTTGCAAGCTAAGCGTTTGCCTGTGCAGATGCAGTCTCGGGCTAGGCTTTCACCTGCCTGAACCGACGCTCATTTTCTTGCCGCTTTCAAGCGTCGCTCTAGGGCGTCGACATTCGCTTGCATCTGGTGGGGAAGACGGTCGCTGAATTTGGCGAAGTGCTCTCGGATGCGCGGCACTTCTTCCAGCCACCCGTCGATGTCCACGCTGAGCAGCTTGGCCAGTTTCTCAGCCGTAAGGTCCAGGCCTTGGGTATCAAGGTCAGCAGGCTCAGGTAACCGGCCGATCGGCGAGTCCTGTGCGTGCACCTTGCCGTCACAACGCTCGAAGATCCACTTCAGCACACGGCTGTTCTCGCCGAACCC
>Ga0187783_10004236_pt1 | contig 10623 bp, 11 predicted proteins | sample 1015_SJ02_MP02_2_FD_132471 | JGI IMG/M metagenome (GOLD analysis project Ga0187783, IMG submission 132471) | Tropical peat soil microbial communities from peatlands in Department of Meta, Colombia - 1015_SJ02_MP02_20_MG | ecosystem: Environmental > Terrestrial > Soil > Wetlands > Peat | place...
GGGATTCAAGTCTGGCAGATCGCCGCCGACGGAGCGGTATCCAATGTGGTCTAGGCTGCGCGTCATCCTGCTCGGCGGGGCGATCGGGCTCGCAGCAGGTCACGCCTCGCCAGCTGACCGGCGTCTTGGTATCGGACGCATCGCGACCCCAAGTGAAATTGCCGGCTGGGACATCGATGTGCGCGCCGATGGCCAAGGTCTGCCCGCCGGGCACGGCAGCGTTGCCGAGGGGCAAAAAATCTACGCTGAGACTTGCGCGGCGTGTCATGGTCCCAACGGAGAGGGCAAGCCGGCCGATCAACTCGTCGGCGGCTTCGGCACGTTGGCAACCGGGAAACCGATCCGGACTGTTGGCAGCTATTGGCCTTATGCGACGACGTTGTTCGACTTCATCCGGCGCGCCATGCCGTTCGACGCGCCGCAATCGCTGTCGGCGGATCAGGTCTATGCGGTCGCCGCTTACCTTCTTTATCTGAACAAGATCGTCCCGCAGGACACTGTGCTCGACGCCAACTCGCTGCCGAAGGTGACGATGCCGAATCGCAACGGCTTCACCAGCCCGGATCCACGGCCCGATGTAGAAGGACGTTGAGCGCGGCGAGCCAAGCGAGCCACGCCAAGGCGCGGCATCAGCTTGTCGTGCCTCGCAGGATGATGCTCCGTTGCTGACGGCTTCCCCCGCACCCAGCCGAGTGCCCGCGCGTGGCTGCCGAAAAGGCCGTCCGCTTCGGCGCCGCGCTCGTCGACGGACGTGGGCCGCTCTGCATTCGCGGCAACCAACAACATATCCACCGCACAATAGATCTCGCACAGAAAGCACGTCTGGCCGTCGTCTTGTCGGGCATCCTCGGAACATCATCCGGCACCGCAATCGAAGACATCGTGTGGGCACACACGTACGCAGATATAGCTCGAGATACAGCGCTGCTTGGAGATGATCTCGATCATGATACGAGTACCTCTTTGGACATCTGAAGCGACGCCATGCGAATGCGATCGAGCCTCAACAGGTGGAGGCGGCAAGCCACTTTTGCATCGGGGCAGATAGATCGTCGCGAACTGAGCGACGATCCGCCGGCTTCCCTCCACGATCGCTTCGCCGCCGCGATTGCTTCGCCAACGAACAATGTCAGCATCAGCAGAAGCGCTGCGAACAACCTGAACATCATAAAGGGCATCCCGAGAGCTAAGTGAGTGCAGACCGGCACTGCGAAGCGCGGAGAAGCCGGAGCCTGGCGGCGGCCGCCAGCGCAGCTCTCTTGCACGGCTAAAAGAAGCCCTTCGCCGGCAGGGGCGTGCCGTTGATCTCGTAGTCCCCGATTGACCGCGCCTTGTAAGTGGTCGGATTGTGAGAGGACAGCGTTCGCGCATTTCGCCAATGCCGATCGAAGTTGGTCTCTTTCTTGGTCGCGGATGCGCCACCGACGTCGAACAGGAGACTGCCGCTGCGGATGGCAAGATCATCTGCGACGATCTTCGCCTTGGCGGCAAGGAGAGCAGCCTTGTGAGCGGTATCTCCGGCCTCAGGATCAGCGGCGTCGAACGCGATCTTCGCTGCGTCTAGCGCCTCGGCCGCTGTCAGCACGACGGTCTCGGCCGCGAACGCGGCGCTGGATATCTGCCCTAACGTCTGCTGGAGAATGGGATCGTCGGTTGGACGCTCGGCCGGCGCGAAGTAAAATGTGCGCTTTCGCGAGCGGACCAAGGCGACGGCGTCGCGCAAAACGGCGCGCGCGATCCCGGCATTGATGGCGGTCAGAAAGAGCTGCGCAAACGTATTCGAGTAGGGCACTCCGTATCCGCCGTCCGCACTGTCGAATACAGCTTCCTCACGCTTGACGTGGACGTTGTGGAAGCGCGTCGTGCCCGTCGCCGTCAGGCGCTGGCCAATTCCGTCCCAGTCGTCGACAATCTCGATACCGTCGCGCTTGACAGGGATGATCGCGGCCGCCACCGCCCCATCGGGATCGGTGGCCCGCACCAGGATGTAGTCCGCATATAAGGTGCCGGTCGTGTAGTATTTCGTTCCATTGAGCAGATAGTCAGTGCCGGCCGGCGTCAGCGTCGTGTTCGGCGTGACATTGCCGACCCTCGGGCTCTCCAATTCGGTCATGGCGAGGCCGATGATCGCCCCATGGACGACGGCCTTTTGCCAGAGGCGCGCTTGATCGCTTTTGGGCCGCCGGATGACATGTTCGACGATGCTAAAGTGGTTGCGGACGATATGAGCCACGTTTGCGTCAGCTTCAGCAAGACGGATCACGATCTCAAAGAGGTCACGGATGGTGCGGCCGCCGCCGCCATCGTCGGCCGCAATCCGTAATGCGCCGAATCTGGCGCGGCGGAGCAGGTCGATTGACTCGTAGGGGAGTGTGCGGTCGCGCTCCCGTTCACTTGCACCTTCGGCGATGTGGTCGAACAGGGCCTGAAAATCGTTTGAACGCGGATCGAGCGCGAACAATGAATCAAGCGATGCGTGGGATAAGTGTTCGTTCATCTGCTCATCATTGGGATCGGGTTGAGAGCGGCGGCTGCGAACCTGCGATCGAACGTCATCAGATCAGCGCCAAGTGGTCAGAGACGGTCACTGGCTCTGGCAAGACTTTTCGGGCCAGCAGCCAATCGGCAGCCCTTTGTAGATCGGCAACGAATTGCTTGTCGTCGACGGAGAAGTAGTGGAACTGACGGTTCATCGCGATGAAGTGGTCGCGGACCTGGTCGCTGTAGTGTCCCGCCTGCTGGGCGATGTATTCGGCCTCCATGCTGTGCTCGGAGATCCATTTGCCCTCATTGCGGAATGCGCTGTTCACAGCGCGGACGAGGTCGGGGTTGTCCTCGGCGAATTGACGGGTGGTGAGGTAGGATGTGTAGTCGATCTGAAAGTCGAGATCGCGACCCTCGAGAAACAGATCGTGAGCTTTGTATTCGAACCGCGCGATATCAACGCCAGGGCTCCACATCGACCAGGCATCGACTTTGCCCGACGCGAACGCGGGCGCGGCGTCCGGCGGATTGAGATAGACGACATTCACTTTCGTGCGGTCGACCTTGTGCTTCTCGAGCGCGGCCACCAGCAGGAATTCGCCCAGACCGGAGCGATTGACCGCGACCGATTTGCCGACGAGATTCTCGATCGTATTGATCCCGGAATCGTCCTTGGCAATGATCGCCGTGGTGCGCGGGTCGTAGGCCACGAACTGGGTGAACACCAGCGGCGAGCCAGCGATGATGGCGGCAAGGGCAGGCGTCGTGCTGCCACCGAAGCTGAAATCGGCACTGCCGCCGGTCACCGCCTGCAGCGTGGGGGCGTGGTTTGGGAACGGGCCGATCCATTTGACCTTGATCTCGTCTTTTGCGAGCGCGTTGGCGAGCTCGCCTCGCTCCTTGGCGACGAGATTGAGGCCGCTCAAGCCCCAGGTCAGCCGCACCGTATCCGTCGTACGCCCCGAGCGCGACCACGCAGGGCCGCCGGCCGCCAATGCCGAAAGCGCGCTAATACCGGTCGCGGCCGCGCCAAGAAATCTTCGTCGCGACAATCGCAGGAACGTGGATTTCGACATCGATCGGTCCTCGTTGATGCGCTCAGGTGAGTCCATGAGAGACGTCCACGCCAAGCTCGCTGAGCAATTGCGCACGCGTCACGCGAGCTGTCCGCTCGCCGCCCGTCCGATGTTCGAATGCGATCGCTCCGCCCTCCATCACCAGAATGCGGTCGGCTAACGCAATCGCTTCATCGACATCATGCGTGACCAGCAGGACGCCAGGGCGATGATTGGTGACAAGCTCGCGCACCAAGTCGTGCATGCGGATGCGCGTCAAGGCGTCGAGTGCCGCGAATGGTTCATCGAGCAGCAGTAATTCCGGTTGCTGGACCAGCGCCCGTGCCAATGCGACCCGTTGGGCTTGGCCCCCCGATAGATTGCGCGGCCAGTCATCGAGCCGGTCGCCGAGGCCAACCTCGGCGAGCGCTGCGGCGGCGCGCTCGCGTGCATCGGCAGCACGCAGACCCAGCGCCACGTTGCGCCACAGCGAATCCCAGGGCAGTAATCGATGCTCCTGAAAGACCACTGCGGGTCGGCGCGGCGCAACGATGAGGCCGCCCTGGACCCGGTCGAGGCCCGCCAAAGCACGGAGCAAGGTGGTCTTTCCGCATCCGCTCTCGCCGAGCAGCGCAACGAATTCGCCGCGCTCGATCCGGAGGCTGAGATGGTCGAGGACGACGCGGTCGCGATAGGCGCGCTTGAGATTTGTCACCACGACCGCCGCCGTGGGCCCGGGCGGCGAAAGGTGCGGCGGCGGCGAAACATGCAATGTCATCGCGCCGGCCCGTAGTTGGGATGCCATGTGAGCAGACGCCGTTCCAGGAGCCGCGCGACGGCGTCGGCTGCGACGCCGATCAGCGCATAGATGACGATCGTCAGCACGATAACGTCGGTGCGCAGGAATTCCCGCGCATCCATGGCCAGAAAGCCGATGCCTGATTGGGCACCAATGGTCTCCGCGACCACCAGCGCCAACCAGGCAGTCGCCAATGCGTATCGCACGCCGGTCAGGATCGAGGGCAGAGCGCCCGGTAGTATGATTCGGTGGATCAATCGCAACGCATCCAGACCCTGGATATGGCCAAGCTCGATCAGCTTCGGGTCGACCTGCCGGATGCCCAAGGTCGTGTTGATATAGATTGGGAAGGAGACGCCGAGGGCGACGAGAAAGATCTTCTGCCCTTCACCGACGCCGAACCAGACGATAACCAGCGGCAGCAAGGCCAGGAATGGAATGGCGCGTACCATTTGCACGCTGCGATCGATTGCAGCCTCCGCGATACGAGAAAATCCGACGAGCGTGCCGAGAACAAGGCCGATGCTGCCGCCGATGACGAAGCCGACGGCCGCGCGGCGCAGGCTCACCGCGAGATCCTCGAGCAGGCTTCCCGATCTGACGAGCTTGCTGGCTGTTTCGAGGACCTTGCTCGGAGCGGGCAGGACCTGCGGCGACAGCCACCCCGTCCTCGCGAGGATCTCCCACGCTACGACCAGCACGATGGGGGCGGCCCAAGAGAGAACAAGCAAGCTGAGCTCGCCAAGCTCGAAAGCGTTAGCTTGCTCCGGGAAGGCAGCGTCTTCGGCGAGCTGGGCCGGGTGGAACTCGTGCGCCGTAGCGACTTTTTCGATGTCAGTCACTCGGCGTATCCTGCATCCAGTTGCCGCGTGGCTCCCCGCATGATCGATGACGCTGGTCCGATCATGCGCTTTTGACTGTCACATGCCAGGTGGTCTATAAATTAAATAGACCACTCAAAGTCTTGCACGATTTGATGGGGGACGGGAAGAGTTGATCGTTCCAATTATGGGCCGCTTCGGAGTTTCTTGTTCTCACAACGGTCCCACGACTACAATAAATGCGTGAACCGAGCACCAAAACCATGGCAGCAAAGCCTCTTCGCTTCGGCATCTGGGCCCTCGTGCATGGACCGCGTGCGGCCCATCAGGACCCGGAGGAGCCCTATGATGCATCATGGGAGCGTAATCGGGACCTGATACTGGAAGCGGAATCGCTCGGCTACGATTCGACGCTTATCGCGCAGCACACCGTCAACCCGCATCGGGAAGATCTCGATCAGCTTGAGGCGTGGACCTCGGCGGCTGCGCTTGCAGCGCAGACGAAGCGCATCGAGATCATTGCGGCGATAAAACCATATCTCTATCACCCGGTTGTGCTCGCCAAGATGGCGCTGCAAATCGAGAACATCAGCCATGGCCGCTTTGGGATCAATCTCGTCAACGCGTGGAATCGACCGGAGCTCGACAAGGCGGGCATCGGCTTTGCCGAGCATGACGAGCGCTATGCCTATGGCCGGGAGTGGATATCGGTCGTCTCGCGGCTCATCAGTGGCGAGCGCGTGACCCATCGCGGCGCGAACTTCGACGTGCGCGACTACGCGCTACGTCCGAAGGACCTCTACCGCGATCGACCGCTCATCTACGTCGGTGGCGAGTCAGGGCCGGCGCGAGCGCTGGTCGCGGAACAGGGCGACGTTTGGTTCATCAACGGACAGCCGCTAAACGATGTCGCGGGCCTGATCGCCGATGCTGTGTCACGGCCCCGTTCCGGCGCACCTCTGCGATTTGGACTTTCGGCCTTCGTGATCGCGCGGAAGACCGATGACGAGGCTCAGATCGCTTATGAGCGGCTGCTGACGCTCGCCGCGAAGGACGCTCCCATGCTGGCGATCCAGAAGCAAAATACCGATCCGAAAGTCGTCATGATGCAGACAATGCAGAAGGCCCCGCGGGTGGGCAGCAATGGCGGCACGGCGGCGGGGCTTGTCGGCAGCTACGAGAACGTGGCGGCGCGGATTGGCGCGTTTCACGCTGCAGGCATTGAATTATTCATGCTGCAATTTCAGCCATTCGAAGCGGAAATGCGCCGTTTCACGCACGAGATCATGCCGCGCGTGCGGCTCGGGCAGGATCAGCTGTGCGTGCGGCCCGCCTGAGCACAGTGGCCGAGGCTTGTTGGCCGGACATCCCGCTCACGTATAGAGCGGGTCGGGCGTGATGCGACCGTTCAGCGCGAAGTTGCCGACCTCGCGGGCCTTGTAGGCGACAGGGTCGTGCAAGCTGTGGGTGCGGATGTTGCGCCAGAAACGATCGAAGCCGTAACGGGCCGATGTTGATCGTGCACCCATCAGCTCGAAGATGCGCGAGGTGATTTCCAGGGCGACCCGAGTGCTGTTGACCTTGGCCGCGTAGACGGTGGCAGCCACGGCAGTTCGCTCCTCAGGCCGAAGCGCGCCAGCGCGCTCGATCGCTGCCTCGATCTCCGAGGCCCCGACCTCCGCCAGCGCGACGCTTGCACGGAGCTCCGAATGCAGGCAGCCGTAGAGCTCCAGAATGTATGGATCGTCACTGGCCTTGTCGACGCCGGAGGTTTGCCAAGGCTTCGTCCGGGTGCGGACATAGTCGTTTGCATCAAGAAGTGCGCCTTCGGCGGTGCCGAGATAAAGATTGACGAAGAGCAGCTGATGAATCGGCACCACGAGGGTCGCTTGCGGCGGTGGAGGGTCATTGAGACGGGGTGGGAAAGGTCCGAGGATGTGGTCGCGGTCGACCCGCACATCTCGGAATTCGATGCTGCCGCTTTCGGTCAGCCGCTGGCCAAAGGCATCCCAATCATTGCCGTGAACAGTGCCCGTGCGTGTTCCGTCCACGACGATGAACACGGGCACATCGCCGAAGGCGACTCGGACCGTAATGCGGTCCGCGAGTGATGCATTGGAGGCGAATGTCTTGCGGCCGTTGAGGCGGAATCCATCACCATCGAGGGTCAAAGTCGGCAGTGCCTCGCGCGGGTTGGAGGCCCCTCCCCAGAACCATTTCTGCTCGACCGATTGCAGAACAAGCCGCCTTCGCTGGTCCGGCTCGGCTCGCCAGAAGGCGCTGTGCGAGAGCAAGTAATGATAGCTCAACAGCTGTGCGATCGACGTGTCAGCCCGCGCAAGAATGCGAACGACGCGAAACGCATCGGTGAACCGCGCGTTGGCACCTCCGGTGTCCTTCGGATTGAGCAACGTCAGAAGGCCGGACGCCCTCAGTTCGGCAACTTCGGCCCGCGGCGTCGCGGCGACGCGTTCTCTGGCGACAGCAGTCTTCTTCAAGCTCGCCGCGACATCCTCGGCGATCTGAAACCAATCGGCTTCGGTTGGTGTCGACTTGTGGGCTGACAGAACAGAGCTCGCAGACAGGTCAGACATCCGGGTCATATCTCGTCGAGGTGCTATCTATTTTGCGGCGGCAGCGGATCGTTGAGCGGCTGCGGGATGCGGCGGCGCAAGCCGTGCGCGGCCGGCGCCGAACAGCTTTTCCCGCAGCGTGCCGGACCGATAGGCCTTCTTGTAGCCGCCTCGGCGCGTCAGCTCTGGGACTAGAAGGTTCACGACATCCTCGAAGCCTTCCGGCGAGACAGCAAATGAGAGATTGAGACCGTCAACGCCGGTCTGCTCGACCCACGCTTCGATCTCGTCGGCAACGCCTTCGGGCGTGCCAAAGATTACCGGGCCAATCCCGCCGATGCCGACATGCTCAGCGACGGCCCGCACCGTCCATACACGGTCGGGATCGGCCCGCGTGATATTGTCCATGGCGGTTCGCCCGGCATCATTGAGGACGTGATGCACTTGCTGGTCGAGCTCGTAGGTCGAAAAATCCACGCCGGACCAGCCCGACATTAGCGTCAGCGCGCCTTCATGACTGATGTATCTCCGGTAATCGGCGTATTTGGCCGTGGCCTCATCATGGGTGTGGCCGAGGATGACTGTCATCAGACTGAACATCAGAATCTCGGACGGATCGCGTCCGCCCTCTGCGGCGAGTTTACGGATCGCCGCAACGCGCGGGGCGATGACCTTGGTGGACGGCCCCGACATGAACACGCATTCCGCATGGCGGGCCGCGAACATGCGACCTCGCGGTGAGGTCCCGGCCTGATAGAGCACCGGCGTCCGCTGCGGTGACGGCTCGCTCAGATGGATCGCATCGAGCCGGAAGTTGGGGCCGCTATGCTGGACATGATGCACCTTGCTTGGATCGACAAAAACGCCGTGGGCGCGGTCGCGCAGCACCGCGTCGTCCTGCCAGCTCGCCTCCCAGAGCTTATAGACCACCTCCATGTATTCATCGGCCACATCGTAGCGGTCGTCGTGCGCTGTCTGTCGATCCTTGCCCATTCCGCGTGCGGCGCTGTCGAGATAGCCGGTGACGATATTCCAGCCGATCCGGCCTTCGGTGAGATGATCCAAGGTCGAGATGCGGCGAGCAAACGGGTAGGGCGGCTCGTAGGAGAGGTTCGAGGTGACGCCGAAGCCGAGATTTTGCGTGACCGCCGCCATTGCCGGAATGAGCAGGAGCGGATCATTGACCGGAACCTGCGCCGCATTGCGCAGTGCAGCGTCCGGGCTGCCGCCAAACACGTCGTACACGCCGAGGACGTCCGCCAGAAACAGGCCGTCGAACCGTCCGCGCTCGAGCGTGCGCGCGAGATCGAGCCAGTACGGCAGCCGATGATAGTCGCTGGTGCGGTCGCGCGGATGGGTCCACAGCCCTGGAGACTGGTGCGCGACGCAGTTCATCGCGAAGGCGTTGAGACGGATTTCCTTTGCCACGACCAGATCTGCGCAAAGACCTAGTTAGAGCGGCCGATCACCCTTGATGGTGACCCGACGGCCCGATCGGGTCTGGGGGTAGTAGTCCCAGAGTGCGAGATGCTGGACGCTGCGATTGTCCCAGAAGGCGACCGAGTTCGGGCGCCAGCGAAAGCGTACCTGAAACTCTTCTCTTGTGCTGTGCACGAACAGGAAATCGAGGATCGCGCGGCCTTCCTCTTCTGGCAAGCCGTCGATGGCCGTGGTGAAGTTCCGGTTCACGAACAGCGCCTTGCGCTTACTAACCGGATGCGTGCGAACGATGGGGTGCGATGCCCTGGGATATGTCTTGCCAGTCTCGCGGCGACCTTCGAGCGCGTTGTTTCGCCGGTAGACGTGATCGCCCGAATGAGTAGCAGTCAAGCCCTCCAGATAGGCCCTCAGGCGTGGTGAAAGCGCGTCGTAAGCCGCAAATTGGCTTGCGAACAGCGTATCGCCACCCGATCCAGGAACAGTGTGAAGATACAGGATGCTGCCCAAGGGCGGCTCCTCGTCGCATGAGACATCCGAGTGCCAGTACTCGCCATTGACGCGCTTCGAATTCGCATCGGCGTGGATCGCCAAGATTTCAGGATGTCCTTCGGGCCCCGGTGTATTTGGGTGGATATGCAGATCGCCGAAATAGCGGCCAAGCCTCTTGTGAGCGTCGATGTCGAGCGGCTGATCGCGAAAGAACAGCACCTGATGCTCGACGAGCGCTTGATGGAGTTCCTCGACCTGCCGATTGCTGAGCGGCATCGCCAACTCGATGCCAGCAATATCAGCTCCGATCCGAGGCGTAACGGGCGTGACGCTAATGGTGTCGTAGCTCATGGCATAAACCTCTCACCGGGAGGAGCCGCGATAATCCGCGCATTCCAACGGGGTGAAGACGGAAGGGCAATTGCGACACCCGAGCACACCTGCGACGAATAATCAACTGAATTAATAGAGTATAGAGGACGGTGCCACCGCCCGGCAGGCTCGTTGCGATATCGACAAGGTCGGCCTCGATGGCCACTTGATCGCGAATCCCTAGCTCATGCGCAGGCACATCACCGAGATTGCCGACGGGCTCGTCCCTGAGTTGCAACGATGAGGCGCCGCTCGTGCAGCTTATCGCCATAAACTGTTTCGCGAGAATTTACCGGAATTCTGAGCTATCCCCACCGTGTGCTCAAGACGCGCCAGCTCGGGACCTCGCGATTGAAAAGAATATAATTCTGATACACCATAACATAGTTGATCATGCCAACCTGCGAGCAAACATTGAAAGCGAATTTCACGGCGCCTCCGTTACGTTGACTGATCCGTCAGCGATAACAGCGACCGGACCATGCGACCCATACGCCTTATCGCGGCTCGGATCTCTTCCGTCCTTGTGTCGGGGGCTTCCCGCGCGAGCGTGGATGAGCGCAAGGAGGTTTCGGTCGGCTACAGCCACA
>Ga0187783_10004237_pt1 | contig 10621 bp, 6 predicted proteins | sample 1015_SJ02_MP02_2_FD_132471 | JGI IMG/M metagenome (GOLD analysis project Ga0187783, IMG submission 132471) | Tropical peat soil microbial communities from peatlands in Department of Meta, Colombia - 1015_SJ02_MP02_20_MG | ecosystem: Environmental > Terrestrial > Soil > Wetlands > Peat | place...
CCACAGTGACCTCGTACCAGTGGCGGCCGCGCTTCAGGGTGGACTGTACCGGGTCGTTTTCGAGTCGCTGCGCCATCTCGAAATGGCGAAGAATCTCTTCCGCAGGATAGCTTCTCACGTAGCGTACCGGAAAGCCCTCCAGGAAGGTTTTGATTTTCTTGCCGGCAATCGGAGCCAAGGTGTGTAACCGCTCCAGATTCTCGTCCTCCACGTCGGCGTGCAGGGGTTGATCGGCGCTCCGGTTCAAGGAATTGGCGGTGGCAATATAAACTTGCCAGATATTCTCCGCCTTCCACGGGGTGAGCGCTTCCGGATTAACGGATTTAATATCCGCATAGGTCATCAGCGAAAGCATCTTCAGCTGCTCGGGGGTACCGACCTTGTCTTGAAATGCCTGGATCGTGGAGGAAGCGAAGATGTCGCGTCGCAGTACCGCCGAAAGTTCCAGATGATTGGCAATCAAGAACAACACCGTCTCGCGGTCGGGCGGATCCAGATCCAGGCGCTCCAGAGATTGCGCGGCAAGTTCGAGGCTGTTGGTGACATGATCGCCCGCCGCAACACCCTTCCCGGTGTCATGCAGAAGCAGGGCGAGGAAAAGCAGCTCCGGCCGCTCCAGCTCATGAAAGAGCTCGCCGTACCTCTGATCCCATTCCGATTTCGATTGGCTGAGTTGATGCAGGCTTTCAATTGCGCGAAACGAGTGCTCGTCCACGGTGTACCGGTGATAGAAATCCCTTACCACCAGGGAGTCGATGTTCTTCAATTCAGGAAGCAGAACGTTCAACAAGCGCATCGAGTGCATTGCCCGTAGTGCGTCTGCGGCATAGGGCTCGAGCAAGATTACCTGGAGAGCCTGCCAGAGATCGGCGCCTTTCGGGGGAGTGGCCTCCAGCCCGGGCAGCACTTGTTCGATGCGATATTCGGTTGTGGTGCTCAACTTCAGCCCGTGCTGAGCCATGAAGTCGAACATCCGCAATAGAACTTGCGGATCCTCGATTGCCCCCGGTTGCGGCAGGAAGATCAGACCGTCTACAACGGAAAACTCGGCGTTCGAAACCCGCTTTCTCCAGTTCTGAAAATGGCGGGACAAGGACGACCAGGCGGCGGGAATTTCCTCGAGGAGTTGGGTGGACACGCGGTCGACCGCGCGGGCATGTCCGAAGTAGATTCGCATCCACTCGGCTGCGCTCGAGGCCTCTGACGTCCCAATCCTTCGTGCCGCGGCTTCGTCCTGATCGGCCCAGGTGAGTGTGTTGTCATCCCGCCCATGGCGGTAGTGCAGAAAACAGCGCAGGGAGATGAGAAATTCAAGCGCCGGCTCCAGCTGCCGGCGGGCCGAGGCAGGAAGCAGCGACTTCGGCTCCGGCCAATCCCGCAGTTTCTCCATCGCCGAGATTAGAGCCAACCAGCAAGCCAGGTTGTAATCCCGCAGGCCGCCGGGAGCATCCTTGATGTTGGGTTCCAGATGAAAGACTGTCTCTCCGTGCTTGGCGTGCCGTTCGCGTGTGAGGTTCGCTAGTCTGTCGACCAAGGTCTGGGATTCCCGGACGATCAGCTGCGGAAGCACCTTGTCACGAAGACGCGCAAAGGTTGGCTGATCTCCAGCCAGGAAACGGCAATCCAGGAGGGCGAGCGTGAATTCGACGTTGTTGGGATCGAGACGCTCGCATTCCGCCAGGGTGCGAGTCGTAGGACTCAGCTTCAATCGCAAGTCCCAAAGCGCTTGCGAGAGACGCCGGACGGGCTCTTTGAATGCTTCTTCCGACTCCCGGTTTTCATGCAGGAACAAGAGGTCAATGTCGGAATAGGGAAACAGCCAGCCCCGGCCGAAACCTCCGAGCGCCACCAGAGAGATCTTACGAGGAGCATTTCCGTCCTGACTGATCTGCTGCCACAAAGAAGTGACAATACTCTCGATCAGGAGTGTACGTTTCGCGATCAGCGAACGTCCATCGCCGTCGGATGCGAATCCTTGCTGAATGCGGGCGGATTCCTCGTCACAGAGGGTACGTAATTCGATGCTCGGAGAAGTCACGCTCATATAGCATGGCAGGGCAGCCTAGAGCGCTCCCTCGCCGCGTTCGTCATTGCGGATGCGGATGGCTTCATCCACGCGGGAGAGGAATATCTTGCCGTCACCGATCTTACCGGTTCGCGCCGCGCTGGTAATAGCTTGGACGACTTTGGCCACCAACTTGTCGGGCAGCACGAGTTCCAGTTTGGTTTTGGGAATCAGATCCACCGTGTATTCCCGTCCGCGATAAAACTCGGTATGGCCTTTTTGCCTGCCGTGACCGCGGACCTCAAGTACGGTCATGCCCTCCACGCCAATCTCGTGCAGTGCATCTTTCACCGCGTCCAGCTTGGAATTCTGGATTACCGCTTCAATCTTGGTCATGTTGTCGATCGGCCCGCGATTGCGAATCCCGTCCGGCCCGCGGACCGCTCAGGCCGGGACTTCCCAGTAATAACCCTCTTCGCCGTGCTGCGAAAGATCCAGCCCTTGGATTTCTTGTTCTTCGCTCACCCGGAGCCCGATCACGACGTCCACGATCTTAAGAATGACCAGCGTACCTACGATCGCGAGCCCCCAGGCGAACAGTATCCCCACCAACTGATTCAGCAGTTGATGGGCATTTCCCTCGAGCAATCCGGAAGGCAAGGGATTGCCTTGCGCGTCCTTAAATATAGGATTCACCGCGCTCACGGCAAACACCCCCGTCAGCAGCGCTCCTAGGGTACCACCTGCCCCGTGCACGCCAAACGCATCCAAAGAATCGTCATAACCGAATCGCGCCTTTACTTTCACGACCATGAAGTAACAGAACACGCCGGCGATCAGGCCAATGGCCAAAGCGGGCATGGGCTGAACAAAGCCAGCAGCTGGAGTAATCGCGACCAAGCCGGCGACCGATCCCGAGATGGCGCCGAGAGCGCTCGGTTTACCGTTGCGCAACCACTCTGCACCACCCCAGCCCACAACCGCCGCCGCGGCCGCCAGGTGCGTGGCCACGAAAGCGCTGCTGGCCAAACTGCCAGCCGCCAGAGCACTTCCCGCATTGAACCCAAACCACCCGACCCACAGCATGCATGCTCCAATAAAGCTCAAAACCACGCTATGGGGAGGCATCGGCTGCTTGGGGTAGCCGATCCGACGCCCGAGATACAAGGCGCACACCAGGGCAGAAACTCCCGAGGTGATGTGCACCACCGTTCCCCCGGCGAAATCGAGAGTCGGAAAACGCCCGTTGAGCGAGGCATTGAGCAATCCTCCCTTGCCCCAAACCATGTGGGCCATGGGGTCGTACACCAGAATCGACCACAGAATCATGAACCATGCCACGGCGCTAAATTTCATGCGCTCGGCGAAAGCGCCCGTGATCAGCGCAGGCGTGATCACGGCAAACATCAGCTGGTAAATCATGAAAGTTTGCTGCGGGATGGTCGCGGCGTAATCGCCATCGGGTTGGGCCCCGACACCACGCAGAAATAAGTGATCGAACCCGCCCAGAAAACTGGTTCCCGACCCGAAACACAGGCTGTACCCAAATAATGCCCAAAGCAAGGTGATCAAAGCCATTAGGGCAAAGCTTTGCATCATGGTGGCGAGCACATTCTTCTTGCGCACCAGCCCTCCGTAGAACAGGGCCAGCCCGGGTCCGGTCATCATCAGCACCAGGGCGGAACTGGTGAGCATCCAGGCGTTATCGCCCGACGTTTTGGCATCTGCGACCTGCTGTTCGAGTTTCGTGATACGGTCGGTCGGGGCATCGGCAGCGCTGATTATCTGGGCCTGCAAGACGGGCGTCAGGACGGCAAAGAAAATGGGGACCACGACAAATCTCGCAAAGTGAGCCTTTTCCATGAGTCCCGTCGGCCCTCCCGAAGCAAGGTGGTACTCAAGACGATCACTTTAACCGCCGGAAACATCGCACGGAAATCGAAAGTATTTATAAGATGCATCGAGATTCGTTATAACGAAGTGCCCCACGGTAGGCGAAGGCAAAGGCTGGTGCTGTCGAAGTTCGAGGCAAAACAGAAAACCGATCTTCCCGGTCGCCGGGCAAATGTTTCCTTCGCGGTGAAGCTGTACGTCCTCGTTCACCCAAATACCACTCAATATTTGTATGCGTGCCCTCGGCGCAGGAGTGGTTTCTCAAAAAATGTCCATGAGAACTTGGCCACTACCAGAGTAAGCAGGATCCCAACCAGACCACCCACGAACTGGGTGCCTTCAGAAGAATAGGAAAAACGCAGGCCGAGCAGCCGACGGCAGGCCTCCATCAAAGGCAGATGAAACAAGTAAGTACAGTAGGCGAGTCCACCCAACTGCATCAGATATCGGTTGGTTAGCACGCCCCGGGAAGCCGTACTGGTTTCGGTAATAACACGCAACAAGCAAGTTGAGTAGAACAGCGCCACCCAACTATAACCGATCGTGACCATGGGAGTAGACATACCGTCGCCCCAAATCGTCAGCGGAACTAGTCCGAGAGCGAGAAACCCGGCCATCCAGATTAGCGCTGATCGTCGCAGCGAGAACAAGAGTTTCGCCCATCGTGGGGTTCGCACCAGCGCTGCACATAGAACACCAGCGCTCAGCGCATCGGCGCGGCAAGGCATCAGGACATAGCAAGCAAAATTGCCGTGTGGGAAGAGAAAATGGAGTGCCGTGCGCCCGAGGGGGGCCGCAATCAGGACGGATAAGAGCAGGTAGGTGAGGCGGGACCTGTCCATACTGCGAACCAGGAACGGCGCGGTGAGGTAGAACTGCTCCTCTACCGCTAACGACCAAGTGGAAGCCATCACGCCTGCACCGAATGTGCCCCACAAAGCCATCCAGATATTCTGGGTAAAAGTGACGTAAGCGAGCCAGGGAATGGGACTATGCGAGAAACTCCCCAGTGGTCCCGCGCTTGCCGCCTTAATATAGCGGAGTGAGAACAACGTCACGAGCACCCCGTACAGCGGCAGGATGCGGTAAGCACGGCGAATATAAAACGTCTTGAAGTAGCTAGGCGAGTTTTTGGAATCGAGAAGGATGCCACCGATCAAAAATCCGGACAGCACAAAGAACAGATCCACCCCGCTCCAGGTGAGTCGTCCGATCACCAGCAAATGCGACCAAAGCGGCGTCTGCGGGTGGGTGTCGAAAATCGAGTGACACAGCAGGACAAGAAGGATCGCAACTCCGCGCAAACCGTCCAGACCCGGAATGCGCCTCGAGAAATCGATGACAGGCAGATCCGCGGGTGCGTCGGTTTCTGGGCGTTCGATTTCGAGGACAGAAACTGGCCTATCCATTTGAAAATAAAGACATATTCTCGGGGATTGGGCCAACTATATCAGAACATTGTGCGCTAAAGAACTAACCAAAGGGAATGACACTCAAGAGCTATACGGCAAGTGGGCGTCCTGGCGCAGCATCAGCCGCGATTCCTGGGTAACTTTCGGATTCGCAGCTGCCCGAAAACTGGCTGGCGCCGGTGACCCACAAGAATAGTTTCGAGCCTTCGAGCTTGATGACCTGGTATGGGGCGTGTAGTTCTGAAAGCGCAAGTCAAGGCCATTTGAACTAGCGAGTGAGACAGCGAGGTCGCGGTCGGCGGCACCAGACTTTTTAAAACGACTTCGCGTCGAAGCTCGTTGAGCCAGGCGTCGAAAGAAAACCAGACCATGTTCCCGTCCCACCGTTCTGGATGCACTGCCCGGATGACGCTGTGTAGCTTCCGGCTGACAGGTTCAAGGTCGCATTCGTTTTGCCGACGAAGTTGAGCGTGGTCTGGGCTTGCGTGAGTTGGAGGGAGACGCTATTGCCATTGACCAGGCCCGACATGTTTGCCGTGGTACCGCAAGCGGTCGCATTACCCGTCAAGGTGACTTGACCAAAAACCGAATTGTTGATTTGCGTCAAGCCCACGGTTAGTTGAATCTGTTGAGAAGGAGAGCCAGCAGGGGTTAAGGTGAACACCCAGGTCCCGGTCATGGTGTGGTTCATGTTTGAGCCGCTGCAGCCGTTCAGACAGCCCAAAGCTACTACCAGCACGATACGAGCGATATTCTTCATGTTCGAAGCAGGATCATAAAAGTTTACCCCGGGTCGAGAACCCGGGCAATCTCGTGCTCAAGGCTCCTGCTCAGGGCTTACACCTACTTCTTTTTTCCTGCCACTTCGAGACGAGTCTCTGCGCGCTTCAGGTCTGCCATAGCCTTCTTGAAGTCTTCTTCCGTGTTTCCAGCTGCCAGGTGGTTTTCCGCCCGGTGTTTGGCCGCTTGAGCCCGACTTACATCGACCTCCTCAGCTCGCTCGGCCGTCTCCGCCAGAATCGTGACCTTATCCGGCAGCACCTCGGCGAATCCCCATGCGACTGCCAGGTGATAAGTGATGTTTCGATTTCGGTACGTGATCTCGCCCACTGCCAGTTCCGTGATCAGCGGCGCATGGTGGGGCAGGATCCCGAGATATCCGTTCTTGCCAGGAATTTGCATCTCCTCGGCCACATCGCGGACGATCATCTTCTCCGGTGTAACGATCTCGAGCTCGAACGTGTCTGCCATGGTTGCGAAGGTCGCCGGTCGAGAACACAAAGCTCTCACCAACGACCGAGGGTTCCTTCTCCTTGTTATGCTACTGCTTTGAACTTCTCCGCGGCTTCGAGCACCTCCTCGATTGTGCCTTTCATGTAAAAGGCCTGCTCGGGGATGTCGTCGTACTTGCCTTCTACAATCCCTTTGAACCCTTTGACCGTATCTGCGACCTTCACATAACGGCCTGGTGCGCCGGTAAATTGTTCGGCGACGTGGAACGGCTGTGAGAGGAAGCGCTGCATTTTGCGAGCTCGGGCGACGGTCAGCTTCTGCTCCTCGCTCAGTTCGTCAATGCCCAGAATCGCGATGATATCCTGCAAGTCTTTGTAGCTCTGTAGGGTTTTCTTCACCGCCTGAGCGACATCGTAATGTTCGTGGCCCACAATGCGGGGCTCAAGAATGCGCGACGTCGAGGCCAGCGGGTCCACGGCAGGATAAATTCCGATTTCGGTCAAAGCACGTGAGAGCACGGTCGTGGCGTCGAGGTGTGCAAAGGTGGTCGCCGGTGCCGGGTCGGTTAAATCGTCGGCCGGAACGTAAATCGCCTGTACCGAGGTTACCGATCCTTTCTTGGTGGAAGTAATGCGCTCCTGGAGCTCGCCCATCTCGGTTGCAAGATTCGGCTGATAACCGACGGCACTCGGCATGCGGCCAAGCAGCGCCGAAACTTCCGAACCTGCCTGCGTAAACCGGAAGATGTTATCGATGAACAGCAGTGTGTCTGCGCCTTCTTCATCGCGGAAAAATTCGGCTACGGTTAATCCCGTGAGCGCGACGCGCAAACGGGCGCCCGGCGGTTCTGTCATCTGGCCGTAGATGAGCGCCGCCTTCGACCTAGCGGGATCACCCGGCGTGATCACGCCGGACTCGGTCATTTCCAGCCACAGATCATTTCCTTCACGGGTGCGTTCTCCGACGCCGGCGAAGACCGAGTATCCTCCGTGTTGCTTGGCGACGTTGTTGATCAACTCCATAATCACCACCGTCTTGCCCACTCCGGCTCCGCCAAACAGACCGATTTTGCCGCCCTTCAAGAATGGCTGAATCAGGTCAATCACTTTCACCCCGGTTTCGAACATCTCGGCAGTGGTGGACTGCTCGTCGAAAAGGGGTGCCGGTCGGTGGATTGGCTTGGTCTCGGTGTGCTCGATGGGGCCCAGCTGGTCGACCGGTTGACCGATTACGTTCATCACCCGGCCGAGCGTTCCCCGGCCCACGGGGACAGAGATCGGCCCTCCCAGGTCGATCGCCTTCATGCCGCGCACCATGCCGTCCGTCGGCTCCATGGCGACACAACGTACCCGGCCTTCTCCCAAATGTTGCTGTACCTCCAAAATAACCTTGATCGGTAACGGTACGTCGAAGCCGTCACTCACCACCCGTAAGGCCTGATAGATGGGCGGCATATTACGCTCGTCAAACTGCACGTCGACGGCCGGGCCGAGGACTTGAATTACGTGTCCAATGTTTTCTGGCATAGATTTCTGTTCTCCGTCGGTAGCTTTGCGCGACTCACGCTCAGCGTTCTACCGGCGCGGAATGCGGCCACCGCTCAAATGTTTAACGCTGGAGTGTTCGCGCTCCTACAAGGCTGCCGCTCCACTCACGATCTCAATAATCTCTTTCGTGATCTTTGCCTGGCGTGCTCGATTCATCGCTAAAGTCAGGGAATCGATCATTTCGCTGGCGTTGTTGGTCGCTGAGTCCATCGCGGTCATGCGAGCGGCATGCTCAGCAGCTACGGACTCGAGCAAAGCACGAAAGATCTCAATCCCAACGTACTTGGGAAGCAAGGCCGAGAATAATTCCTCTGGAGGCTGTTCGTAGATATAGTCGACCGGAGCAGCGGCGAATCGAGCCGCTCGCCGTTCGGCTTCTCGATTCTCGGGGGAGCGCAGTCCGACTCCCGCCTCCTTGGCTGCCTCGAGCGCCCTCTTCCGCTCTTCTGCACTGATGGCCTCCTCTTGAGCCACGCTGATTTCCCCGACATGCTCGATCGGAAGTACCTTCTGGACGATCAGCCTTTGCGCAATCACAGACTTAAATTCGTTGTAGACCAGATATACGGCATCGATCTCGGCCCTGGCATAGCGGTCGATAACACGGTCGGCAATTTCGGTGGCCATCGCGTGGTCGACGCGGCTCATGACCCCAACGTGCTCGCGGATGAGAGCGATACGCCCGGTCTTGTCGGCAACCGCCCCGGCCGGAACAGGCGGATATCTTCGGCGGAAAAAGTCGCGGCCCTTGCGTCCGACGGCTTCGATTTCAATGTTTCGTCCCGCCTTCGATTCCAGAAACCGCGTGGCTGCCTTCAGAATGTTGGTATTGAAGGCGCCGGCCAGCCCCTTGTCCCCGGTCACTACGATGAGGTAGACGTTGTTTTCCGGACGCTGCGCTAAGAGCGGATGTTTGGGCTCTCCGCTCTCCGGATCGTAGATCTCCGCTCGCGAGACCAAGGATTTGAGCACGGCGGTCAACATTTGGGCGTAGGGTCGCGCCGCCAGAGCACGGTCCTGCGCCCGCCGCAGCTTCGCCGCCGAAACCATCTTCATGGCTTTGGTGATCTGGCGCGTGTTGGTCACGCTGCGAATGCGACGCCGAATGTCAAGGATGTTAGCCATGTTTCTGTCGCGGGTTGTACGTTCTTGCCGGTCCTGTCCTGGTCGCTGACGCCGGAACCGCGGCTCGCGCCGCGTCTGAATGTTAGGCGCTATTTCTGCTTCCCGGCTGCGAAGGTCTCTTTGCACTCTTTGATGACGCGAGTCATCTCGGCTTTCAGATTGTCGTCGAGAACCTTCTTTTCCATGATGGAGCGCAGCAACCCGGGATTGGTTGCATCGACAAAGCGGTACAGCTCCTGCTCAAAATCCCTTACCTTATCTACCGGTAAGTCGTCGAGAAAGCCGTTGGTACCGGCATAGATGATCAGAATCTGTTTCGAGAATGGCAAGGGTGAAAACTGGTCTTGCTTCAGGACTTCGACCAGACGCTGTCCGCGATTGAGTTGCGCCTGGGTGGCCTTGTCGAGATCGCTGCCGAACTGGGCGAAGGCGGCCAGTTCGCGATACTGCGCAAGATCCAGCTTCAGGCTTCCCGCCACCTGTCGCATCGCCTTAATCTGCGCGCTGCCGCCGACGCGGCTGACCGAGATCCCTACGTTGACCGCAGGGCGCACGCCGCTATTGAAAAGGTCAGTCTCAAGGAAAATCTGGCCATCGGTGATGGAAATCACATTGGTCGGAATGTAAGCGGAAACATCCCCTGCCTGGGTTTCGATAATTGGCAATGCGGTCAGAGAGCCGTTCCCGTTCTTCTCGTTCAATTTGGCGGCACGTTCAAGCAAGCGAGAATGCAGGTAGAAAACGTCCCCCGGATAAGCCTCGCGTCCGGGCGGGCGCCGCAAGAGCAGGGAAATTTCCCGATAGGAAGCTGCATGTTTCGAAAGATCGTCGTAGATCACCAACGCATGCTTTCGATTGTCGCGGAAATATTCTCCCATCGCACAGGCCGCATAGGGTGCGATGTACTGCATCGGAGCAGGCTCGGAGGCCGAAGCCGCAACCACGATGGTATAGTCCATGGCCCCGTAATCGGCGAGGGTCTTCACCACCTGGGCGATCGAGGACCGCTTCTGCCCGATCGCGCAATAAATGCAGATCAGGTCACCACCTTTGTTGTTGATGATGGTATCGAGCGCGACGGCGGTTTTCCCGGTCTGACGGTCGCCGATGATCAGCTCGCGCTGTCCCCGTCCGATGGGGATCATGCTGTCGATAGCCTTGAGTCCTGTCGCCATCGGTTCACGCACCGGGTGACGATCAATGACTCCCGGCGCCAAGCGTTCGAGGGGGATGAATTCCTCGCTTGCGATCGGGCCTTTATCATCGATCGGCTGGCCGAGAGAGTTCACCACCCGGCCCACGAGCCCATCGCCTACGGGCACGCTCATGATCCGGCCCGTGCGCTTGACTTCGTCGCCTTCCCTGATCTCGGTGTAATCGCCGAGCAGCACCACCCCTACCTGGTC
>Ga0187783_10004238_pt1 | contig 10621 bp, 6 predicted proteins | sample 1015_SJ02_MP02_2_FD_132471 | JGI IMG/M metagenome (GOLD analysis project Ga0187783, IMG submission 132471) | Tropical peat soil microbial communities from peatlands in Department of Meta, Colombia - 1015_SJ02_MP02_20_MG | ecosystem: Environmental > Terrestrial > Soil > Wetlands > Peat | place...
GACGACACATAATAAGGACGTTGAATCAGAAAAAAAAGAGACCGTGCTCCCCGTGGCTGTGTCGGACGCCTTGGAAAAGGTCACGCTGACTAATAGTTATCCGACAGGGGCGGTTTTGTTTGCGGAAGGTCAGGCATCGCGCGGGGTCTATATCGTACGTCGCGGCCGGGTCAAGCTGTCTGTCTGCGCTCGCGATGGCAAGACCCTGATCCTGCGCATTGCAGCCGTTGGAGAGATGCTGGGAGTAGCTGCCGTAATCTCGGGTCGCGAGTATGAAGCCACAGCGTCCGCTTTGCAACCGTCGGAAGTCACATTTATACGACAAAGTGACGTGCTGCGTTTCATGCGGCTCTACCCCGAGTTCGCTCTTCAGGTGACGCAGCATCTCTGCCACGATTACACAACCACTTGCTGCGAGATCCGCGACCTGATGCTGTCTGACTCGGCCAGCGAAAAACTAGCACGGTTGCTAGTGGGATGGCTCGATCAGAATGCCGAATCCCAACATCCCGACCAGATGAAGCTGGCCTTGACCCACGAAGAAATCGGACAGATGATCGGGTCATCTCGCGAGACCGTGACTCGTCTTCTTGCCGGCTTCAGGAAACAGCACCTCATCCAACAGCAGGGGGCAACCCTGACCGTGCCCAACCGGGTGGCGCTCGAGTCCTTGATTGGGGTTTAGTTTGCGGAGAAGCTTGCCTTTGCACCTAGCGCGCATCCCGCTTGGTCCAAGGGCAAGTTCTTCCGTCTTCGGACTGGAGTGTTTTCTGTGGTGTACATCCAGGCATCTCTTCATCGTTGAGTTAAGGAGATCATCCGGAGGTAACAGCTGAGAGCAAACTCGCGACGAATCATTAGAGTTTACTCCCCGATCTATGCCGCTATCGGGTTACACCAGTCGAAACCCTTCGCATCGGCATATCCTGGGCGGCATCTAGCCGGTTGGGCGAGCCCTTCTCGGCTGCAATCATTCATAGCTTCTGGGTGGTAAAGAAGGGCAAGTTGGGAAGAGTGTACCTTCTCGCTAAGGATCGAAGTCGCCGTCAGTCTCTCGAACAGAGGGCAGCGACAGTATCTCGCGTGCCGCTTGCAAAAGCTCGCACGGACGCCACTTATTAACAAATCTGCTGGCTCTAAGCGAATTGTACGGCCGTACACCGCAAGGCCTGGATGGAGCATTCTCCATCACAATCACTGGCGCGCCCTTGCGGAGTTGCTGCAACAATACAAAGACACAACCGGAGGTCAAATCCGCAAACTGATCATCCACGACCACAAGATCATATTCAGTTGATCGGAGGAGATTTCCGGCTACCTCACAGCTCCGGGCTGTCGTTAGGTCAAATCCGGCATCCCCTAGGAAGTTCTCGATTACGCCCAAAGCCCGCACATCGCTGTCGACAATCAATATCTTAGGCTGCCAGTCTCCTTCCATGTGTCACCTTCTGGCTAGGATTGCTATTCGGGTACGACGCATTTGAAACACGAAATCACCTTAATCAAGAGATGAGAAAAAAGCGGTGATACTCATCACCGCATTTTGTGATTACGATCACCAGAAACCGCGAGCATACTTAGGTCAGGAACAATCGAGGGAACATTCACAGTTCGTGGTTCGAGCACATGGCGGAAGCAGCGCCGCCTTGAATCGGTTAGGTTGCTTGCGTTCGACGATAGCAAGGGTACACCCGTGCCTGGCGTCGTTTCGTGGCATATCTCATAGCGCTCTACGGGACCGATCATTTTCAGGAATTGGCTTCTTGCCGTCTGAGCTACCGAGCACGGTGAAAAACACGACGCCCATGTCAAAATTGAGATGCGCGCGACGGCCGCCAGCCCGGAACGCTAGAAGACATAATGAGCGGTTGCGGGTCGGGTCGCATATCAGCCGTGAGTTGGAAACGGTGCATGCCATAGACGGAGTGGGTCGAAGTTTGCTTCTGGCGGGATCTGTCTTACCGCGATGATAGGAATCGAAATGACGGGAAAGACGGTTCTGGAACCTGCGGTTCGGCTGTCGGCACTTAGACCACTGAAATTGCGCTAGGGTAAAAGGGGGACGCGCGTGCTCACCGATGAGTTCAAAGTGCGGGAGCCGAGGATCAACATCGTCTCTGTGTACCCGATGCTCATCGTGTTCTTGATCTGGGTAGGCAACGCTCGTGCGCAAGACAACTATGAAATCCAGGTTTATCCCTCGGCAACAATGGCACCCAAGACCCTACTAATCGAATTGCATAGTAATTTTACCGTGGAAGGAACTACCACCGCTCAGTTCGGTATGCTGCCAACCGAGCACCAAGCGCACGAAACTATCGAGCTGACGCAGGGAATCAACGACTGGTCGGAAGTCGGCTTTTACATCTTCACCGCCGCAAAGAGTGGCAATGGTATTGATTGGGTTGGGGATCATATACGCCCTCGTGTGCGAATTCCTCCGCGCTGGCACTGGCCCGTAGGAGTAAGTTTATCGAGCGAGTTCGGATATGCGAGGCCGGCATTTTCCAATCCGACTTGGTCCTGGCAGTTCATGCCAATTGTAGATCAGAGCATCGGGCGATGGTATTGGTCGATAAATGGAACAATGGTGTGGAACATCCACGTGGTTCCGCCGCCGGCAGGCTTCACACCCGAGGAAAAGCAGGTTTACTATCGCGACGTCGCTCCGCCCGGCTTGACCTTTGGCCCGGCGGCAACTCTGACCTACGCCCCGTCGAAATACTACAATATCGGCATTGAGTACTACTCCTACTATGGCCAGTGGGGAAATTTCGTATCTCTACACAATCAACAGCAGCAGTTCTTTCCCGTCGTCAATCTATTTATTTCGCCGAAATGGGAGATCAATTTCGGAGCCGGCTGGGGGGCAACGGCCGGAACTGACCACTTGATTGTAAAGGGCATTGTAGGACGCTATTTCGACTGGTCGCATCATCGAGCTGGCAGCTCGAAGAGCGCGCAATAGATCAGGTGATCTTCGATGAACCGACGCACATTCATCGCTCAGGCAGGGGGGGCCTTGGCGGGGGCAGCCTTGACGTCGTTCGCAGCGGATTGGCCGCCCAGAAAACCGGACGTACTCCTGGAGATCGCGCCCCTAGCATTGGAAATCGCTCGGGGTAGGGTAGTCCATACGGTGGCCTACAACGGGCGGGTTCCGGGCCCGCTCATTCGCTGGCCTGAAGGCAAGCCCATCGTCATCGACGTGTTCAATCGAACGTCGGTCCCTGAAATCGTTCACTGGCACGGGCTTGAAATTCCCTCGGAGATGGACGGGGCCGCGGAAGAGGGTAGTCCGATGATTCCGCCGGGCACACAATTCCGCTATGCCTTTACCCCGCGGCCGGCCGGGTTCCGCTGGTATCACACTCATAGCTTTGCCGGGCACGACCTGAAGCGCGGTGGTTATACCGGACAATTCGGATGTTTCTTCATCGAATTCAAAAGTGACGCTGGCGCATACGATCAAGAAGTATTCTTGGCCCTGCACGATTGGAATGCGTACCTGGTGGCGGGCAGCGACTCCTCCATGGAGCCCGGATACGGTTACTCGACAATCGACGATCGTATGCTGGGTTTTGGCGACCCTCTGAAAGTCCGAGAGGGGCAGCGCATACTCTTGCATCTTCTCAATGCCAGTGCCGGCCTGATTCATTGGCTGGCACTTGCCGGACACGAACTGACTGTGGTGGCCATGGACGGTAATCCGGTTTCCACGCCGAGCCCCGTGCCTGCGATTCGCGTAGGTCCCGCCGAGCGCATTGATGTGATTGTTACGATGAATCGCCCCGGGGTTTGGATTTTGGGAGAGACACGCGACGCAATGCGCAAGGCCGGCATGGGAATTGTGGTCGAGTATGCGAACCAACAGAGCAAGCCACGCTGGATCGACCCTCCCGAAATGTCGTGGGACTATCGGCACTTCGCAAAGCCGCAAGCAACAATTCGCGAACCTGACCAGATCATACCCCTGCGGTTCGAATCCAAGTTTCACGGTCCAGGAGCGGTTGCCTCCTGGACGATCAACGGAAAGTCGTTCCCGAATACCGACACAATCCTGTTGCGGGAAGGACAAAGGTGTCGCCTACAAATGATCAATCGTAGCGGAGATGATCATCCACTGCATCTCCATCGCCACACCTTCGAAGTCACCAGCTTCAATTCACAGCCACTGGCAGGGGTGAACAAGGATGTTGTGATTGTGCCCGCGAGGACGACAGCGGAGGTGGATTTCATGGCGAATAATCCGGGGGCAACTCTGTTCCACTGCCACAATCAGATTCATATGGACTTCGGATTTATGACCCTGTTCCGCTATGCCTGAATCAACGCGTACCAGAAGCGTCCTTTACAGAAGCGACTCAATCCCTCCGTTTGGTGGCGGCGAGTGGGGCCATCAGCGTGCTCCCTAAGCGGATCGAATTGTGGTGGACTCACGACGCTCAAATCAAAGTTGATCAGCATGGGCGAGGAAGAAGCGTGCCCATCATGGCAAGTAGAATGCGCTCGGGGGGCATCGCGATTGCCACAACAGCGATGTCGGGCGCAATCTTAGTTTTACCGATTCGCCTCACCTTTTGCCGGGCATAGTGGCTCTGCGACTCAGCGCGGGCGTCACCGTACCGTCGGCGCTATGAACGTAATTGTGGCAGGTCAGAGTACAAGTGTTGGTGCCGTGGTTGTAGGTAATCGGAGAACGGAAATAACTGGAAGTCGCGTTCTCGCCCACCACCTTTAAGTCAAAATTGACCATGCGCTCACCCGTGACATTTGAGGAATTTGGCCCTGTGCCATGAGCGGTGTGACACACCGAGCATGAGAATCCTCGATTAATGTGGAGTGCGTGCTGGCGGAAGCTGGCATTGGAAAGGACGTTTCTTAGGTCGTGACATTTGGCGCACAGAGAATAAGGTCCATCGGCACCGGGGTCGAGAACCGGAGGCAGAAGATTCTGAATGGTGCTTCCCGGACCGGCCGCTGGCGGTAGCCCGGGCGCCACTTGGCTGAACTCGTAACGCCGCTCAAGAATGTGGGAGAATCGCGAGCCGTGCGGTCCATTCGGTCCGGTGCCGCCGAATTCGCGATTGTCGTCGCTATTGTGGCAGTCCGTACAAACAATGCGCGCCGTGATGGGGCGCCCCTGGGTGCGTCCGTCCAGCTTCCACATGAATTTCAACAGACTCGGTTGGGGCAGCCCACTCTTACTCTCATGCATGACCGGATGGCTCGACACCGCCAATGTGACGAACTGGGGGATAACGTTCAATGGATCGCCGCCATTCGTAGTGCGCAGAGGTGCGTAGCCGAAAATGGGCAGCACCTGCTTGCCCTCGCTCGCGCCATGACAACGCAGACAGACCTCGTATTGGTTGACGGCAGGATCCACTTCAGTAACGCCATCGGTCGCGCTGACTCCGATTGCGCCATTCTGCGATCCGCGAATGGCAGTCGAGGTAAACGAACCGGTCTCGAGAGACGCATGGGGGTTGTGGCAATCGACACACGTGGCATGCCGGTTATGCTCGAGCACCACGCTTTCCTCAGCATCGTGCTGGCTGCTGCCCGCCGGAAATGGATGGCCAGTCTTTGCAAACTCAGCGTATACGTTGGGAATTGCCGGAGAAATGTCGGAGCCGCCGTTGTGACAACTCATGCAGTCCTGGGTTGCCGGGTCCATATTGGGCACCGCGGGACTCGGTCCGGTGAGCAATTGTGGACCGCCCGGAGCATCGTGGGAGGTGTGGCAGGAAAGACAGGCGTTCTCATTTACCGTGCTATACGGCCCTAGGGTCCTAGCGGTCTTCGATACCCTGTTCGCAGTCATGGCGTGGATACTCTGTTGCCAGGCCGTGAAGGGATTGTATTGGTTGGTCATGACACGGCCGATTCCCACACTTAAGTCTGGGGTGCCCGGAAGGCCTCGAGCCGCACTCGCCGCTGCCATGCGGAGACCGCTTATGTCGCCCGGACGGCTCACGTGGCAGGAAAGACACAAGGCCGATTTCGAGTTATCGATCACTAGGAAATCTCCCGCCGCCGCGTCGATCGACTGCACGTGCGGATTATGACAGCTCTCGCATTGCACATTGCCGTTTACCAATTGCACGGCCGGGGTGGCGGTCGTACCCTTGCACAGACTCGACAACAGGTTGTCGTTTGAGCAATTCAGCGGCAGCTGTAAGTTAAAGGGATGTATGCCCCGCAGCGTGCCGATGAATAAATCCTTGCTGTTCATAGCGCCCGTCATCTTAAGATTGGTGTAGGGAACGTTCGTTCCCGGTGCCACGGTGCCATCATGACAGCTGAGGCAAAGGTTGCTGGCCGACCCCAGCGTCGGCTCGGTTTCCTTGTTTACCATCGTTGGGCTGGTATAAAGAGTGTAATTTGACTCCTTCGAAAGCACCTGGCTCCACAGCGGCAAGTTTGGGAGTGTGGCGCTGCCGATACCGGAGTGCGGAGCGTGACAGAATTGGCAGGCCGGCAAAGGACCGCTGACCGGACCCGGCGTTCCCGGCCCCAGATTGTGAATGCCGAGCACGTCTTCGCGCTGCTGACCCCTGAGAGTGGCTGAGGTCGCGAAAAGCACAGCGCAGACTATAACAAAGTTCTTCACTGGCCCGCTCCTCGCGCCTGCTTCGGCAGCCCGTGATAGTGAAACACCTGCACCCGCCGATTGAAGGAATCCACAACAAACACCCGGTCGTCATGATCGATGAACAAACCCGAGGGCAACTGGAACTCGCCAAGTGCCGGACCTCGCCTCCCGAAAAAGTACAATAGGCGACCTTGGTGGTCGAAAATCTGAACCATACCCGACAGTGCATCCACCATGTAGACATGGTCCTCTGAATCAACAGCGACGCCCTTGGGTCGGAAGATCTGGCCGACGGCATCGCCGATTTGGCCCATCATTCCCTGAGCACTGCCATCGCGACCAAGCCATTGCACGCGGAAGTTCATGGCGTCCACAACCAGTAGGTTGTCGTTATCGAGATGGAGCTCCGTCGGGTAGTAAAACTCGCCCTTGCCGGTGCCGTGCTGGCCGATAGTTTTAATCACCTGGCCTTCCATATCGAGCACGTAGATCTTGTCGCGCAACGTATCGGTTAGGTAGATTCGCTGCGCCGCCGAATCTACGGCAATCCCGGTGGGACGTTTGAAGTAGCCTTCGCCGCCCTTCAAACTGCCGAGCACGTGCCGGTACTTGCCGCCGGAGTCGAAGACGAAGATCTTGCCTGCCTCGGAGTCGGTGACGTAAATGTTGTCCGCGGCATCCAGGGCTACGCATTGCGGCGCCAGCATCGGATCTTTCTCTTTTTCCTTGCGCTCGATGAACTTATATTTGTGGTGCGCGAAGTCGAAGATGTGCACTCCAGCGGCGCCCGGGTCGGTGATGATGGCTCGACCCTGGGAATCGACTGCGATGCCATAGGGACGAACCAGCGTCCGATACTCAGGCTCGCCGGCCACCACGTTCAGAAGCCTGGTCCAGAATTTTGGCTTTCCCAGCACTTCCCGTTCGGAACTGAAGGCGCGTTCGAACATCAGGCTGCGGCCGCCCTCGAGCAGCAAGTCGGGCGGGCCCGGTATGCGGGTAGGATCGGGCTTTTTGGCCGCCCACAAGGGAGTGAGCAGCAGGAGGCAGGAGACAATTCCGCAGCCACCGGCAAGCGCTCGACCTAGAATCCTTTGAACCATCTGGAAACCCCAAATGCATAGGACGTCAGCTCGGCCGGAGGGCCGTTCGAAAACCCGATCCTCTGGTGGAACTTGGTGACGCCCGCGGTAAACAAAAGCTTTCTGTATTGGTAGGTGGCCAGACCGTAATAATTGGTGAATGCGTTATTGGAGAGCAGGAGCGGGCTCACGGTATTGCTAAGGGACCTCGACCAGGCTGTACTGATCGTCAGGTTGCGCACCGGAAAGACGTTGAAGCTGCCCCCGTAACTGTCGCCGCTATAGACGACGGCATTGCTCGGTGAAATGACAGCTGCCGGCACCGGCGTGGGCACTAGCCCGACGACAGTCAGAATCGACGTCCCGCTCGATTGCGTATAGTTTCCCGATACGGACGCGCGGCGCCAGATCAGCATGGTGGCGAAGCTCTCGCCATGGTTGCCAGTCCCGCTTTGTTGTTCAAAAACGCTGCGGGCGATGGTGGCAAGTCCAATCCAACGCAGGTTTTCGCTAAACTGATGCTTGACGGTGGCCCCATAATTCAACAAGGAGGTGGTGTAGTTTACCAGCAGCGTTTGGACATCCTGGTTATAGAGAACGTAGCTCGAGATCTCCCATTTCCCAAAGTATCGGTTGTAGCTGGCATTGCCCACAAACCCCAACCGGGTGTTGCCTTGCTCGTTGGCGCTATCCACCAATCCGGCACTCACGACCAAGCCTTTTAGCTTGCGAAAGAAGTTGTAGTTCACATTCAAGCCAGCTTGGGTTAAGCCAAAGTTTTGACCGGCAAAGTATTCTTGCGTGCGCTCTACGTATCCTCCTACCACCAGGCGGGGCAGCACGTTATAAAAGGTGCTGGCCTCGAGAGATAAGGAATGCGATGTGGGGCTGACGATGCCTACCAGGGGCGTTTGCCCGTTGCTGATCAGTTGCTGTTCGAAGCTGCCAAAAAGGTTGTCGGTATAGGTCGCACTCAGAGTCACGGGCGCCTTTGGCGTCATCAAGTTTGCAATCGCATTGACGTTGTCGGTGGTGCCGTTATTCTCGCCCGCGAGAGAATCGTCGATGTCATAACTGGTGCGATAGAAACCCAAGGAAAGGTGGCTGTTGTTGTAGGGAAGCCCGCGTTGACCCGTAAACCGATACTGATTCGACGAGCCATTCGTAGTTTCCGATTCGCCGTCTTCGAGCCCGTTGATGGCGGCGCTCGTGTTCAAATGGATGAAGGTGCCGGTTAGGAAGAATCCGGCCAGAGTATCGGTGCTTCCCAGGTTGAAATTGCGCATCGTAGATTCGGTGGAAGATTCGCTACCCAGCAAATAACTCGTGCCACTGGTATCGCCGAAACCCACCGAGAGAGTGGGTCGATGCGGTACTAGAACACTCCATCCCAGGTTGACGGCGTGGCCGTTGTTGTCGGTCGTGAGTCCGGCCAGGCCCGGAATCCCGAATGTTCCCGAGCTATTCCAGGTTTGGTCGAAATTTACAAACCCTGGATAATGGCTGCCCCCAAAAATATTGACATTACCGTTGTAACCGCTGGCGTCGGTAATGGACTGGGTGTCGGAATTGTTTTGCGATCGGCCATAGTAGGGGAGCAGGCTGAAAGATAAGAAATTTGGGTCGTAGTAATTCCCCGTTACCGTGCCCATGCCCCCGAAGCCCAGGGAATGTTGATCGGATGCGAGATTGCCAAAGTTTGCGTTGTACAACACCGTGAGTTCTCCGCTCCCGGTCGCATGAAGGTCGCCAAGCGCCACCTGGGCCTCCGCCTCGAACGACAGTGCCAGCGCTCCGAGCAGCCCCAGTCCGCCCAACCTCCGAAAATTCAATCCCCACCACACAGCTTTAGCTCCCTAAAGCTCTTCTACCTTTGCGTTCTGTCGCAGTTTCTTATCGAGCGCAGCACGCAGGCGCTCGTACTTGTCTTTCTCCAGATTTTGTCGCAGCCGGTCCTGCACCTGTTCGAACGACAACTTACCCGCCGGCAGACTGGCGTTCAGGCGGAAGAAAGTGTAGAAGTTGCCGAGTTGGATCAAGTCGCTGACTTGCCCCGGGTGCATGGCCTGTGCCGCCTTCCCGATCTCCGGCGGCAGTTTGTCGCGCTCTACCACCTTGTGATCACCCATATTTACGTGGAAGTCGTCTTCAGAGATCTTTTCCGCCAGCAGGCCAAACTCGGCGTAGTTCTTGGTCGCTTTGGCTTGGCGCCAGGCGTCTTCCGCCCGTTTACGCGCTTCTCTCCTTACCTGCTCGCTGGCGTTCGCGGGGGGCAGAATCGAGATGGTCTGTAGGCTGAAGCTCTCGTTGTAGCGAAAGGGGTCCGGATTGTTGTCGTAATAGGCTCGGGCGTCGGAGAGAGAAACCTTGGCTTTGTCCACTACTTCCAGCTGCAGCAACCGATCGATCAGCAGTGAGCGACGAATTTGCCGGCGCAACCATTGCCTTGAGCCCTGCATTTCCGTCTTCAAATACTCATCGAAGGCTTCCGCTGTGGGAAACTGGGCGCGGAAGTCGGCTTCCGCGCGCCGCAGTTTCTCCGGCGGAATCGTCATTTTTCTTCGTTCAGCTTCCTGGTATGCCAGTTCCTCAAACTCGATCATGCGCAACGCACCTTGGCGGATCTTTTCCTCCTCGCCCTTGGGGAAGCCATTGTGTTGGCGGGCGTAAGGGAAAATCGTCAGCATCTCGCGCAACAAATCGCGGTCCGTCAGCTCGGTTCCATTAATGCGTACGACCGGCTTATCGCTGACCTTCAAGACCGAGCTCACGCCTGAGCTCGCAAACTGCGAGGCGTCCGCTGTCGAACTCGCACCGACCATCGACTGGATGGACGTCTGGTCATGGGAGGTGATCTGGGCCAAGGCCGGTGGCATCGACAGGGCCGCTAGAATTAGGATTTCGAGTTTGGACTGTGTGCTTTTCACTTTATTCCACTTCC
>Ga0187783_10004239_pt1 | contig 10620 bp, 9 predicted proteins | sample 1015_SJ02_MP02_2_FD_132471 | JGI IMG/M metagenome (GOLD analysis project Ga0187783, IMG submission 132471) | Tropical peat soil microbial communities from peatlands in Department of Meta, Colombia - 1015_SJ02_MP02_20_MG | ecosystem: Environmental > Terrestrial > Soil > Wetlands > Peat | place...
AGCCGGTACATGGTCGCGAGTTCGAGGGCGGCGGCACGGTTGGCGACCGGATCGGACCGCATCAGCTCGAGGACGCGATCGTTCGCCCACAGCCGAGCGATGTGATCTGAGCCCCTGGGGAGCCCGTCGGCCGGTTGATCCACCGTGCGCTGGACCACGAGCGTACGAGCAGGGTCCGACGCGCGCGCGAAGAATGCTGCGAGATCGCTGTCGATTGAGCCGGTTTGCGGCAACGAATGTGCGGTCCAGACCCAGGATGCGTCCGGCAGGAGTTTGTTCGGGCCGGGTTCGACGGCGTAGAGCACGACTTGGGGCATCTGCTTCAGTCGGGCCGTGGCCTGCTCAAGCCCGGCGGCACTTTCGTGGAAGGTCACCGGTTGCGGGCCATGGATCCAGAGGAGCGTCGCATCCGGTTGGGCCTCGAGTCGGGTCAACGCCTCGGTAAGAGCCGGAGCATTGTCCTGTCCGCCGGAGAAGGACGTCGAACGTAAGAGTGCCATGGCCCGCTGGCGCTGTTCGCCGGTCCAAGGCGCCAGCGGCAGCCGTTGCGGCGGCTCTGACGCGATGATGACGCCGACGCTGATGCCGTCGGGAATGCCGTTGAGTGCACGGACGAGCTCTCCACGTGCATCCGCGAGCCGCGCCGACCCGTCGACGACCAGCATCAGTGACTTCATCGCCGGCGCTGCGCTGACCATGATCTGCTGTACGACCGGCTGCCCGTCGCCGAGGTGGGCCACAAGCCGGCCAGCATCGGGATTGCGATCGACCGTGATGATCTGGCGCGTGCGCGAGAGATCACGATCGCTGACCTCGCCCGAAATTCGAAACAATCGAGCGTCGGTTCGGCTTCCGGTCAGGCCCGGGATCGATGCGGCAAGCGGCTGCCTGCTTTCGACCCACACACTGTGGCGTATATAGGGCCCGAAAGAGAAGTTGCGGTCGAGAAGCGCCGGCAGCGTCAGGCGCGCCTTAGATGATTCGAGAATCTCGAGCGGTGCCGTGATGCCGAGCTTGAATTTGATCAAGCCGCCGTTGCGCGGCACCGGGAAGGCTTGTACCAGCACGCGGTCGGCACCTTTGGTAGTGACCAACAGCGGATCACGCCGTTGCTGGACAGCGACCCGCTGATAGGCAGCGCGGACGTCGGCGCGCCCGCCAAACGCCGCCTCGCGCACCTCGCCGTTGACCCAGAGCGTTGCGCGCGACACCACGCCGCCCTGCGGCAGCGCGAGCTGCAGCCGGACCTCCTGTTCAATCGGTGCGGAATTGTGGAACTCGACGGTCCACTCGAGATAGGCCACAGCATCATCGCCGCTGACCGAGCCGTCGAGGCGCGAGGATGCGATCTCGAGTCCCTTCAGCCTACCGCCGACCTCGGCACCGCCGAGATCGTTGTCGAACTGGAATTCGCCGAAACGGGACCAATTGCCATACGCGAGCGGTGCCGGTTTGGCGTTAAACGGAATGCCATGCAGGCGATAATAGATTTCGCGCGCTTGCGCGGAGGATACCGCGACGCGCCGCTGTTGCGGCTCGAAGATATTCTCGCCGAACACGAACAGCGCGCCAAGGAGCCCGGTAGATCGGCCGGCCGCGTCGTAACAGAGGCGCAGCAGAAGATCGTCGTCGCCGAGAGTTCGTAACAGTGTCAGCCCGCGCTCGCGCTGCGGCGGGTCATTGCTTGCTGCCCACTGGGCGCCGAGCCTCGTGGCTGCGCCCGGAATATCGAGCACGATCATCACCGCCACGCCGGCGGTGAGCCCGGCGAGCATAGGTCCGAGTAACGACGAATTGCTCTGCCGCCGAGCGATCGCGCGGCGCAGGATCAGGACAGATACGAAAGCGACCGGCGGTGCCAAGGGCAGTATTCCCAGCCCGAAAGCGATTCCCACGATTGCGAACGGCAACATAGGGAGGAAGAGGATCGCGTAGAGACCGGCAATCGCCATCGACGCGCCATTTACCAATGCGAGCCACCGCGCATGCTGCTGCGTGTGAGCTTGCAGCAACTTCCAAATAAAGAGGTTGCTCGCCGGCACGAACGCGACCGCTGCCACATGCCCATAAGTCGGCATCGGATCGAAGAATGCTCGTCCGCAGATGTGCGTGAAGAACTCGATCAAGATGACGGCGGTCGGATAAATGACTCCAAACAGAACGATCAATTCACTGGGCGCTTGCGGGAGGTTTTTCGGAACTGGTTCGAACTTCACGCCGATCATCGGGACTTGCCGACTACTCATGGCTCTCTCCACGTTGCTGCATAACAAATTCAGTCACTCGGAACGCCATGAAGCGGCGTTCCCGACTCCCGGCTGTCGAAAATCAGCGAAGGCAGCACGATCAGCCGCGGGCAGAACGGGCCTAACAGCATTCGGCCGAGCCAAACTCGCCGCAGCCAGACTGCGGGAAAATTCAGAGCTGCCTTTTGCGGCCGGCCCGAATGCTGAAATCGACGTCGACGCTTGCCCGTCCTCATTCGCCGGGTGCGTACAGATGGCGATCGCTTCGTGAACTTTTTGACGTAGATAACTTTGCATTGCAAAGTATCCGAGCAAAAAAAATAGTCAGGCGGTTTTCAGGCGACGCAGCCCAGCGGATGCGGCGTTCGGCAGTCCATCCCGCGCGGGTCCCGCCTTGGTGGCGCTCGCTGCGTCCCGTACCACCTGTTCAAGCACCTTCAGATAGTCGAGATAGCGCTGGCGTCCGTTGGCGGTGATCCGGCACATCGTTTGGGGTCGATTGTGATCGTAGCCTTTTTCGATCGCAATTAGGCCCGCATCCTCAAGCACCTGAAGGTGCCGACTGAGATTTCCGTCGGTGAGACCACACAATTCTTTTAAATCGCCAAACACCAGGCCTTTCGGGTGTCCCACCAGCGAGGTCAATACCCCGAGGCGCGCCTTCTCGTGAATCACACGATCCAGCCCCTCATACGCAAAGCGTCCGGTCTGCTCGCGCTTAGCCTTCGACATCGTCTCCTCCGTCGCACCGAACGAGCACAGCCGCGATCATAATCTGCCCGACACCGAAAGGCAGCGCCATGGCCCACGGCGACAGCGCGTTGCCTTCGCTCGCGAGCGCGAGATTGGCGAGGCCAGTGAGAAGGTACCACGCGGCAGCCATGCGCATCGCTTGCGGAAGGGAGCGGCAGGCCGCGAACAAGCCCAAGCTGAAAATGATTTGCCACAGACCGGGCAGCATCCATAGGCTCTGCGATGCATAGCGGAACAGAACCAGTGACATCAGGGCGCCCGCAACGCCTGCAGGTATGAATTGTTCAGTTGCTGCGTGGATCATCTCGTCGGCAAGGCCCGAGTGAATGCGCCGCGTACGCGCGACCATCTCGACCCCGATCAGGATAGCCGATATCGCCGCTGTCGCGATCCACAAGAGCAGATAGGCGGACACGTTCTCAACGGCGTCCGGCAGCAGTGCCGCCTGAAGGCCGGCAGCGATCAGCGCGAGCAGCCCGGTCGCTGCGACCGTCACCGGTCCATAGCCGCGAAACAACGCGCCACGAGCCATCTGGCTGCGGATCGCCACGATGTCGGCCAGTGCCTTGTCGAGGTTCGTCATGGTTACCGGTCCCATTAACTTTGGAACGCAAAGTACACTGGATTGCAAATCGACGTCAAGGCCCATGCATCGAGGCCGCCTCAGTCACAATTGCGAACTCGCCGGCCAATTGAGGCCGCTGGGATAGCCATACGCGTCTTCGTTACGATGAGCCAAATCCTGAGAACGCGGCAAGCGTTGCGCACTCGATTTTGGCGTGACGCGCTTCATCGATCTGCTTCATCGGGCAATTTCTGGACAATCATATTTTGCGTCCGAAATCGAGGAAAGCGGGGCTTGCTGTACAGAGAGTGTGCGCTGGCGGAGCCGCCGAGGGCATCGAGCCCATGACGATGATGACCTTGCCCCAGTCCGACTTATGTTCGATGCGTCACGTCGCATCGGTTTGGGCACGGGTTTCAGCAGACCAACGAGGATTACTATGCTGCTGAGCGAACGGCAGATGACTTAGCCTTGTCGACGCAAAGACAGCAGGAAAGGGCAGGCAAACTGCAATGTATTACCATGGATTTTCGCTTTTGGGACAATGCTCAGTTTTAAAGCGCATCTGATATCTCGGCCGCGAGAGCGCTTCCAACCGATCCGGAAGACGACTATCATATTTCCAGTAAACTGGTGCCCTCCGACGAATGAAAGTCCGGAACTGTTCAGCGGCATTAAACCAGTACCGAGAAATATCAGGGAGGATTGATGACCAAAATCAAGGATGATGACGTGCTGTCGCGTCGTCGTATCGTTAAAGGTGCAGTTGCTTTGGCGGCCGGTATCGCAGCGCCTGCAGTCGTGCGCGTCCGGTCGACCTATGCGAGCTATCCGGACCGCCCCGTCAAAATTGTGGTCGCCAATACGCCGGGTGGTCCGTCCGATCTGGTCGGTCGCATTGTCGCTGCAGCACTCGAACAATCGACAGGACATACCTTCTTCATCGAGAACCGCGGCGGGGCGGGTGGCAATATTGGCATGGGCTACGTCGCACGCGCCGATGCGGACGGCTACACCGTGTTGCTGGCGACCAGTGTGCTCTCCGTCAACGCGGGGCTTTACAATGAATTGCCTTTCGACCCGCGCAAGGACTTCGTCGCGATCAGCGAATTAGCCGGCGCGCCCAATATATTCGTGGTGCGAGAGGAACTCCCGGCCAAGACGATGAAGGACTTCGTGGGGCTCGCCAGGGCGAATCCCGATAAATACAACGTCTCGGTGCCACCGATTGGCACAACGCCACAGCTTCAGGCTACTCTGCTGAAATTGCGTGAAAAACTCCCCAATCTGGAGGAAGTCGTATTCAAGGGCGGCGGCGATGCATTGCAGGCGCTGCTTACCGGGACCGTGCAATTGGCCTCCAATTCACTGGGGCCGTCTTCCCCGCATATCAAGGCCGGCACATTGCGCGGCCTCGCCATTTGCGCTGAGACCCGCTGGCCGGATTTTCCGGATATCCCGACCATGCAAGAAGCCGGCTATGAGGACTTCGTTTTCGCTACCGATATGGCGCTGTTGGCGCCGGCGAAGACACCGCAGGAATTCGTCAAGTGGTTGGAGCACGAAACATTGAATGTACTGTCGACTCCACAAATGAAAGAGAGGTTGTACAAAAGCGGCTTCCTGGTACGACCGAAGGGTGGCAAGGATGCTTGGGCGCGCATGACAAGGGAGATGGATATTTTCAAGAACATTATCGATCAAGCTGACATCAAAAAACTGTAGCTTCAGAGCATCACCTCTGTCCAATTGCGATAGTCAGCAGAGCGCTTAGGCTCGGCCAGCCTCGATCAGCTGCTGTCTTGTGCCAATTCGGATTGCGTCCCGCAGGGTCGCCGGACCCGACGTATGATGGACTGTTGCTCTTACTTTTGTGGATTAAGTCGAAGGTGTTGCCGCTGTTCTGTTTTGCTAATTCGACAGCGCTCTCGCTCACCAGCCCGATTATCAGACGGTCGTAAGATGAACTTTTATGCTGGATTTGGCAAATAGATTTATCTCCCGCCATCCAGACTCACTCCGTCGCTTACCTTAGTTGGCCGGTTGTTCCGCTTTGGGTTCATGTTGCGTTTTGTTCGAAAATCGATGCGCATATTTCTGTGCCAGGATGGCGCTGCAGAAGGCTTCGAATGAGCGGTACATCGAGCCTCGTTCGTTCTCGTATTTGCGCGCGCACCGTGCCTGCTTCCGGTCGTAGACCTGCCGTTGCCAGCCGTTGAGTTTAGTCAAGAAATCTCGTTCGCATTTCTTGACGACCTCGTCGCCCAATCCAACATCGCCCCCTGCTCCGTAAGAACAGTCTTGAAAGAGAGCCATCGACTCATCGCAGGTTCGCGCATGAGCAAGCAGTTCGAGTTTCTCTGCTCCGTCAAGGGTGGGACACTCCGCGGCGCCAGCGAGAATGGGTGCAACCACACTGGCAAGAAGTGAAACCGCGAATGTGAAACGGCTAAGCATGAGCGAATTTCCCCTCTCTTTAATATACCATCGGATTGGCTCGCCGATGGATTGACGGCAGCGACCCGCTCTCGCGAGTTCATTGCATCGCGACGCACACGCTTGAGCGTTGACCGACGCAGAAAACGCCATTTTGCTTGATCCCCCGATCACGCATTGCAACCAGGGCGAGATTCGTTGGCCCTGCACGAGTGTTGCGATTGAAGCCCGGTAACGACAATGTTTTTACCCCACCTTGAGCGCGGATTCGAGCAGCCAGCGAAATTGGTTTCCCATCCATAGCAGCGTTGGCGCCGGGTCATCCCCGTCGGAGACCTCCGACATTGGGCTCGTGGCCGCGAGAGCGAAATGAGCAATCTACGCTTGAGGATTGCAAAATTGGCGGACTGGTGCGCCGGACGGACCAAAGCGAACGCTTGAATCGACGCCGGGCGGCCAGGTCCAAAGTGCTCGAGGATCCGATCGAAAGACCGTCTGGTCGTCCGCCGGACAGCCGATCGAAATCAGCCGGATGCCGGTTCATGCACTGGCGAAAGGAATTGCCGGCGGCAAGCCAGCCGCATCATGTCGCATTTGGCCGCACAGCCCGCTTGCTGCGGGCTGTACCCGACCAAGTTTTTGGACTACTACTCAGACAAGGTGGAAGGATTCACCGACTGTTTGCCGGCGTATCAACATAAACAATATCAGTGACCCCGTAGTGAAACGACGAAGGTTCGTTGATTTTCGCCCAAAATTATCAGCAGAATAAAATAACACCTTTTGACTCTTCCCATGTTATCCTTTTCGCAGTCGAAACGGTTAAACAACATTCTAAATAGCGAGTCACAAAAATATCATTGCGAGGCGTAATCTGACGTTTACTTGTAGTATCCGACACCACAACCCTCGTTCCCCACTCTGGTGATATAAGATTCTTTCGGCACTGGATTTGTGGTGCCTGGCCTCGGGAAGTTGTACCCGACCGTTGTGACTGCATTGGCTCTTGTTGCGTTGAAAATTTTCTCTCCTAGCGGTGAGCCATCTTTCTCTTTCAACGCCTTGATATCAGTTCCAATGAGTGATTGGTTAGCGCCGTGCGCGGTGAACTTGGCGGTATTCATATCATAGCAAAACACGTAAAGATCGCGGTCCTTGAAGCCGTTCGCACCTTTGTTAAATTTGGAAAGAGCCGCTGCCTCGTTGGTCTTGAGCTCCGCTATTGCCCTCTCGATCATCGCCTTGGCCTCGCTTGCTGTCCCGAATTGCACTTGTGCGAGGGCGGCAACCGCGACGGCGAAAGTCGCGGTGAAGATCGAAGCGATCAGCAATATTCGGCGCAAACTGCAGCCTGCCCAGTGGGCTCGAGAAGCGATAGTTGAAATCTGGCCGCGGCGGCCCAATGATGCTGATCGGTTTCGCTGGACCTGCCGCCCTCGGGTGGCTGAAACGATAGCAAGAGCTTTCAGAAACTGCATCTGGCGTACCCTCCCTTCAGATTTCGCCCTTATGAGCAAGATATCGGCGACTATCGGTCGCGTCTAATGAATTATGATGCACGCAGAGTTTGGAATAGTAACAATCAATTTCCGATTCTTGCGCAGATACGTCGCGATGACTGAAGCTGCCGGGTCGACCACGCGTCCGCTCAACTAGATCTTACGAAATCCACCGCTGACTACCCGCCCCTGTATGAACAATGGTTAAAATAGGTATGTCGATAGGGTCGATGGAAGTAGGACGCCTCGGACAACAAACCCGATCTGTCCGTTTTACGCGAAGCGCGGTGGCCGAACAGTCTTTAGTTTGAGAGATCAAGGTGGCCGGCGATTCCGCGTCAAAGCATGCGACAGCCGGTCGGGCAAGCAAAATTCCAGCAAAATCGCATTTCGCAGAATTGTTCAAAGCCTAGTAGCGTTGCTGCGGGGCCAACCCAACCCTTCAAATATCGTACCGCGATCGAAACCGAGGCGGGCAAGCCGAAAGCTGACGCATGTCCTCAAAACCCCCAACCCATAAATTACGCTGCGATAAAAGTTAATGGAAGACGCTTCTGAAAAGTACCTGGCGGGGCACGAGATCTCACCGACCCTGAATCCCAGGTATATTATCTGTGATATCATTTGATTATCAAAAACATAATCATCTGAATTCCGCTCAAGCGGAACCGATTCAATGACGGGTCGTGTAAATGCTCGATATCCCGTATGATATTCTGATAGCTTGTGTCCAAGCAGGACGTTTTGGATATACGTGAGGAGGCGGTTTGCTATATATTTGTATCGCGGCATTCCGCTTGCCGGCGCGCCGATGCCAAGGATACGCGACCCAATAACAACATCAAATAAACCAGAACATAGCATAGCCACCATCGGAAGTAGTAATTTGGGAGTATATTGATAGTCTGGATGTAACATAATGACAATATCGGCGCCACGTTCGAGCGCCAATCGATAGCAAGTCTTTTGATTTCCACCGTAACCTTTATTGTGATCGTGCCGGACCGCGAAGACACCCAGGTTTTTGGCCAACCGCAATGTATCATCGGTGCTTGCATCATCAACTAAGATCACGTCATCAACAACATCGACAGGAATCTCATGAAATGTCATTTCGAGGGTTCGCGCCGCATTATAGGCGGGTAGCACGACGCAAATTCTGCGGTTCGCAAACATTGAGTGTCTTTCTGTCGATGCGTCGCATATCTACCCGACTGCGGGCGCGGATCGTTGCGTACCCACTAAAGGTCGACGATGGGGAATAGTTCCCGAACGTCGCCCGTTGGACCCTCCGAGCATCCGAGCGATCATTAACATAAAATCGATCAAAAGACATCCCGGCAACGTTGCCGCGAAATCGGCGAGAGCTTTGTGGGTTTGACTAACTGAGGAGGGACGTCCTAGGTTTGGTAGTGCGGACAGATGGCGGGCGGGCGTAGTTTGGTGAATTCTAGTCCGAACGGTCGACGGCGGCAACCGACGTAGATGACCGCACCGCGGCCGGCCGGTCGACGGATCAATCAAGGCCATTTGGGGTTCCTCCGCCGTCCACAGGTTCCGACGCAGCGGTGCCTCGCCATTAACGCGGCGCGCGCTCCCGAGCGGTCCTGAGGCCTGCCAAGTCTTGTAGTCGGCGCGGCCGTAGCCGCCTCGATTTAATCGATCGCGCTCTTGGCAGTACAGCAGTTGATTGGGACCAGCAAGGCTCGCCGCCCTGACGCATCCGTGGCCGATCCCTTCAACATTTGGCCAGCGGGATTGCGTCCTGATAGGTAATTGTGGATTCAGCCCGGAATTCGCGTGCTGGCTTGCGGATTCCTACTGCTTGCCGACACACTGAAAACGGTACATGCTGCGGCGCAAAGCGAAGTCATTCGGTGTAACTTACCGTGGTCCGCCACCGACCGCCGCACACATAACCGGTCATTTTGCTTTACGTGCCGCATGATTGCGAAGAAGACTGCATTCGAATGGTCAAACCTCGAAGACACATTGCCAAAAGGCGGGCGATTCAGAGGTGTGCATTTTCGTCTTTTGATCCTGCTGATATGTGTCGGCACGGGATTCTTGTCGGTCGCTTTAGGACCCGATAACTACTGGGATCTCCGGTACTATCATCTATATGCGCCCTGGGCATATTTGCACCACCGGTATCTTTACGACGTCGGCCCTGCTCAAGAGCAAGGGTTTCTCAACCCCACTGCGGATCTATTCCTTTATGGAATGATCATGTCACCTCTGAACGAGGCTCCGCGCGTCGTCGCATTTATCATGGGGATTGTGCACGGCATCAATGCTGCGGTGCTGTTCGCGATCAGCTGTCACGTCATTTGTCCGATTCGCGCGCTCGAGCGTTGGACGCTTAGAGCCGCAGCCTGGTTGATCGGCGTGTCGGGTGCTGGATTCGTATCTCTGGTCGGAACGTCGTCCAACGATCTTACGAGTTCGTTGTTCGTACTGGCTTCACTGCTGGGTGTACTCAAGACCGGCCAGCCGATTATCAGGAACAGGGTCTGGTATCGCTTCGCCGGGTCAGGAGTGCTGGCGGGCATCGGAATCGGTTTGAAATATACGTCAGCAGTTTATGCACCTGGATTGGGTGCGATCGCCCTCGTTGCGGCAGTGCGGCGTAGGACAGCCGGCGGCCTGGTCGCGTTTGGCGCGGCGGCACTGCTGGGATTTATCGCCGTCGCCGGGCATCATATGTACACGCTTTGGCACGACTTCGGGAATCCGACTTTTCCTTACCTGAATCAGATTTTTCAATCGCCGTACTGGGAACCTATAGCAATTCGTGACGCAAGATTTATTCCGCAAGATTTCTGGAAACTTGTTTTGTATCCGTTTTATTTGACTATAGATCAACCTTATGTGGTGGTAGAGCCGGCTTTGCGCGACTGGCGAGAGGCCATCGCCTATATTTCGATGGTGGTCGGGATCACGGCATTTGCGATCAGCTATATACGCAACGGTTACCGCCGGGAAGCAGCGCCGCCGACGCGCGACCTTGATATCATATTCATATTTGCCGTGGTGTCTTACTTCTGCTGGGCGCTTGGCTTCGGTTATTACAGATACGCTGTACCGCTTGAAATGCTGACGGGAATTATCACAATAGGCT
>Ga0187783_10004240_pt1 | contig 10619 bp, 7 predicted proteins | sample 1015_SJ02_MP02_2_FD_132471 | JGI IMG/M metagenome (GOLD analysis project Ga0187783, IMG submission 132471) | Tropical peat soil microbial communities from peatlands in Department of Meta, Colombia - 1015_SJ02_MP02_20_MG | ecosystem: Environmental > Terrestrial > Soil > Wetlands > Peat | place...
ATCCGCCGAACGCCGCACAAGCTCGCCGCGGGATCACGGTGCGCTGATCAGTAGCAACACGCGCGCCCGGGGTGGTTAACCACCCACTGCGCTCGGCGCTCGGTCGTCCGCGAGGTACAGGGGGTCGACCGCGCGCCTGGCGGGTAGCGCCCATTCGCTGCCGAAAACCCGGCGCGAGAGGGCGGTCGGCCACTTCAGGCACTAGGTTGTGAGCTATAGGTCACCGCAACATAGGTCACTGCAACGCGCCGACCACACCGTGGAGGAACCGTACTGGCATCGCGCCCGGAGCAGAGGGGGGATATGAGAGTTGTCCGCAGGGTGGATCACGTGGTCGTGTACGTGTCCGACCCCCAAATCCTGTTCCGCGCCCTGACCGAGCGGCTGGGTCTGCCGGCGGGGACGCCGGTCACTCGGCTTCCAGGCTTTCGGAGCGGTCTGGTGGTCCTGGGCAACGTGTTTCTCGAGGTCATCCGCCCGGCACCGGGCCGGCGTGTCGGCGTGCCGCTGGATCAAGGTGTGTTCGGTCTCGGCCTGGAACCCGAGCCACTCGAGACCGCGATCGCTGAGCTCGACCGGCGCTCCATCCCACACACGATGCCGTTTGCTGACCCGACGTCACCACCGTCGGGCGGAGCGTTCGGATTCGATCCGACGTCTGTCCCGCCCTACACGGTGGTGATGATCGGCGGGCTCCTGGGTGACCAAGTGCTCGCACGGAGTGCGGCGCGGACGCCCGTGGCTGTCGCGCGGTGGAGTACTCGGATGCTGGTCCGGTTCTGGGGGAATCGGGTGGGCGACCGGATGTTCCAGCGGATAACCCTGACCCCATCGGTTTTCATCACCGAGTTCCACCCCCAGATCCGCGCGGCCGTCGATCCCGACCGGATGCGCGGGCTGCTCCACGATGCCGGTGGCGGTCGCATCGGCTTGACCGGTGTCCGCGAGCTGGTGATCGGCGTCCCGAACGTCGAGGGCGAGATCGAGCGTTGGCAGGCGCTGCTCGAGCCCGCCCCGGCCCTGGGCGTCGGCCACTGGCAGCTCCCCAGCGGTCCGGCGATCCGGCTCCAGTCAAGCCCCGGCCTGTCCCAGCGGCTGATCTGTGAGATCAGCTCGATCGACGCCGCAGCGGCGTTCCTGCGCGAACAAGAACTGCTTGGTGACTCCACCGACGACGAGTTGCAGATCGCGCCAGCAGCACTCGCCGGCCTCGATATCCGGCTGGTTGGTGCATGAGGCCCCTCTCGTGCCCAGACGCCCGTCCCTCCAGGACGGGCCACCGGTGACGTCCGTCCGGCGGACCGCCTTTGGGCGCACGCTGCGCTGTGCGACGATCCCCGCGTGGGCCTGCTCGTCGTCAAGCTGACGCTGGCGCCGACGTTCGTCGTCGGCGCATCGCTGGCCTCCCGCCGCTTCGGCCCCCAGATCGGCGGCTTGATCGCGGGCCTTCCGGTCGTCGCCGGTCCGATCCTGCTCGTGTACGCGCTCGCGCACGGCCGCGCGTTCGCCTCGGGCGCGGCGTCTGGCACGCTGCTCGGCCTCGTGTCGCTGACGGCCTTCCTCGTGGTCTACAGCCGCGTGGCCGCGCGGGCCGCCTGGAGCGTGAGCCTGCTCGCCGGCTGGGCGACGTTTGCGCTCGGCACGCTCGTGTTCAGCGCCTTCTCGATCCCGGTCGGCTGGGCGCTCGCGCTCGCCGGCGCGGGCGTGCTCGCGGGGTTGGCGCTGCTGCCCCATCCCACGGAGAGCGACTCGAGCCCCGGGCCGCCCCCGCGATGGGACCTCCCGCTGCGCGCCATCTGCGCCGCGGCGCTCGTGCTCACGCTCGCGGCGATCTCGGGATGGCTGGGGTCGAAGATCAGCGGCCTGCTCGCGCCGTTTCCGATCATCGCGACGGTGCTCGCGACGTTCACCCACGCCCAGCGAGGCGTCGACGACGTGCGCCGCATGTCGCGCGGGATGGTGACGGGCTTCTGTGCGTTCGCGCTGTTCTGCTTCACCGCGTCCCTGGCGCTGCACAGGCTCGACACCGCCGGCGCGTTCGCGCTCGCGACCGTGGTCGCGCTCGCCGTGCAGGCGGTCATGCTCGGTCTCGTGCGCGCGCGCTCGGCACGCGCCCAGGCCCTGTCCGCCAGCGCCGCGTCGCCAAACCGCGCGACGAACTAGAGCGCGGGCAGCCTCTGCGCCAGCGAGAGCACCGGGGCGAACAGGTCGCCGTGCTCGGCCACGCGCGCGAGCACCTCGCCGGCCTCGAAGGAGAGCTCGTTGGGATCCCCGGAGCGAAGCGCTGACTGCACCTCGTCCCAGGTCACCGGCGTCGACACGGTCGGGCGCTGGACGGCACGCAGCGAGTACACGCAGATCGTCGTCTTGCGATGGTCGTTCTGACTCCAGTCGACGAGCACCTTGCCCTTGCGCAGCTTCTTGGTCATGCGCGAGACGACCAGATCCGGTTCGGCGCCCTCGAGTAGCTCGGCGACGGCTCTGGCGAACGGCTTGGTCTGCTCGTAGGAGACCGAGCGGGAGTTCAGCGGCACGTACAGCTGCAGCCCCTTTTTGCCAGACGTCTTGGCGAAGCTCTCCAGCCCGAGGTTGTCGAACATGCCGCGCAGCGTGACCGCGACCCGACAGCACTCGACGATCGTCGCGGGCGGCCCCGGGTCGAGGTCGAATACGAGCGTCGTCGGCCGCTCGATCTGCCCTGCGCGCGACAGCGGCGCGTGCAGTTCGAGCGCGGCGAGGTTGGCCAGCCATATGAGCGTCGGCAGGTCCTGCACGAGCAGGTAGTCGATCGGCTTGCTCTCGCTGGGCACGGTCGCCGTCTTGACCCAGTCGGGACGGTGCGCGACGGCCTGCTTCTGAAAGAAGAACTTGCCGTCGACGCCGTCGGGCCAGCGCTTGATGGTCAGCGGACGATCGCGCAGGTGGGCGAGGATCACCGGTGATATCGACGCGTAGTAGTCGATCACCTCGCGCTTGGTCCAGCGCGCCTTGGGATAGAGCGTCTTGTCGAGGTTGGACAGCTTCAGCTCGCGCCCGTCAACCCGCACGGTTGCGCTCTTGCCGTGCTCGGGAACCGCGAAGGGCTTCTCCAGCTCGCCCGCCACGGGGGCCCTCGCCTTCGCGCGCGCGGCCCTCGCGCCGCGCGCCTTCGCCCTGCTCGCAGGTGGCCCCACGGACATGTCCTCGCGCACCACCCGCTCGCGGTCCTTGTCGTCGCGCAGCCCCAGATACGTGGGGTGGCGCAGGCTCCCGTCGCTCGTCCACTCGGTGAACTTGACCTCGGCGACGAGCTGCGGCTCGGCGTAGACGGACTCGCGCGGGGGCGCCTGGCCGGTCTGGAAGGGCGAGCCGTCGCGACGCAGCGGGGCGAGCAGCTTGGCCAGGCGCCTGAGCTCGGAGTCGCTGAAGCCGCTCCCGACGCGTCCCACATAGCGCAGCTTGCCGTCGCGGTCGTGGACGCCGAGCAGCAGCGCGCCGATGTGCTCCTTGCGCCGGCCCTTGCCGGGCAGCCAGCCGCCGACCACGAGCTCCTGGCGAGCGACGCTCTTGATCTTGATCCAGTTGCGCGAGCGCGCGCCCGGCTGGTAGGGGGACTCGAGGCGCTTGGCGACGATGCCCTCCAGCCCCTGCGCGGCCGTCGCCTGCAGCACCGTCTCGCCGTCGCCGAGCACGTGTCCCGGCGTCTGCCAGCGCTCGCCGTTCAGCCCGAGCGCGGCGAGGAGTTCGTGGCGGCGCTCGTAGGGCTCGTCGGTCAGCGAGTGGCCGTCGAGCCAGAGCAGGTCGAAGATCATGTAGGTGACGGGCTGCTCGTTCGCTCGCCGTCGGGCGGCGGCCTTGGAGGCGACGTGCATGCGCCGCTGCAGAGCGGCGAAGCTCGGCTTGCCGTTGGCGTCGAAGGCGACGATCTCGCCGTCGAGGATCGCGCTGTGCGAGCTCAGCTGGCGGTTGAGGGGCGCGAGCTCGGGATAGGAGTCGGTGATCTCGAGCAGGTTGCGACTCTCCAGGTGCAGCGTGCCCGGTTGCGAGTAGGCGATCGCGCGCACGCCGTCCCACTTGATCTCATACGCCCAGCCGCTGTCGTCGCTGGGAAGCTCCCCTGTGCGCGCGAGCATCGGCGCGACGTGCTCGGGCATGGGCTCGCGGGCGGGGTCTTGCGGCGGGTCCATGCGATGGATCATCCAATCTTTGGGTGGACGCTCCTCGTCGGTCGCGAACAGCGCATAGCGCGCGTCGACGCGCCGGCCGTGCAGCGCAACCTCGACCTTGCGCGGCTCCCACTTCAGGCAGTCGTATGTGCCGCTGTCCCAGATCTCGATCGTGCCCGCGCCGTACTGGCCCTTGGGGATCTCGCCGGCGAAGTGCAGGTACTGCAGCGGATGATCCTCGGTCGCCGCGGCGAAGTGGTTTTCCCTCGGCGCCTGCGGCAGGCCCTTGGGGATCGCCCACGATGCGAGCACGCCGTCGCGCTCCAGGCGCAGGTCCCAGTGCAGGCTGCGCGCGTGGTGCTCGTGCACGACGAAGCGCGGAGCGCCGTCGCCCCCGCGCGTCCCCGCGCCCGTCTCGTCGCCGGTCCCAGCCCTCGGCTCGGGTGTGGCCGCGAAGTCGCGTTTTGCGCTGTAGCGCGCGAGTTTCGCGCCGCCTGTCGCGGCGCCCGGGCGCGAGCCTGCGCCGGCGAGGCGCACCTAGCGCTTGGAGGCGGCCCGCGACGAGCCTGATTTCTTGGCGGCTGGTTTTTTCGCCGGCGCTTTGCGGGCGGATGCCTTGGCGGGCGCCTTGGCGGGCGCCTTGCGTCGCTTGGATGCTCCGTCGGCCTCGGCGCGCGCGTTGACCGCCTCGAGGCTCGCCCGCAGCGCGCCCATAAGGTCCGGCGCCGTGGGTGCGACCTCTTCGGCCGGCGGCTGGACGGCGATCTTCCTTCCCTGGGCCTTGCGCTCGATCAGCTCGAGCACCTGCTCGCGGTAGGTGTCGTGGTACTTGTCGGGTTCGAACTGGCCGGCGAGCGACTCGACGAGCTGCTCGGCGACATCGAGCTCGCGCTTGGTGGTCTTTGCCTGTGCGGCCTCGGGCACCTCGTCGAGGCGGTCGGTCGGGAGCACTTCGTCGCCGAAGAGCATCGTGGCCATCCCGAGCACGTCTCCCATCGGGCGCACGGCCACGAGCTGCTCCTTGGAGCGGATGACCACGCGCGCGATTCCCACCTTGCCGGTGTCCTCCATCGCCTCGAGCAACAGGCGATAGGGCTTGGCGCCGCCGGTACCCGGGACCAGGTAGTAGGGGTGGTCGTAGTAGATCGGGTCGATTTCCGACAGCTGCACGAAGTCCTCGATCTCGATCGCGCGGGTCTTGGAGGGCTCGAGCGTTTCGAGCTCGGCCGGCTCGACCACCACGTAGCGGTCGGGTGCGAGCTCATAGCCTTTGACGATCTCCTCGTAGGGGACCTCGTCGCCGGTCTGGGGGTCGATGCGCTTCTGCACGACGCGCACGCCGGTCTTGCCGGAGAGCTGGTGAAAGCGCACCGTCCTTCGCTCGATCGCGCTGTACACCTTCACCGGCACGGTGACCAGCCCGAAGCTGATCGCCCCGGTCCAGATTGCACGGGCCATGCACCAGTTACTACCACGTCCCCCGACCCCGAACCATTTCTGCAAGATCACAGGCGCCGCCACGCCCCCCGGGCCGGCACGGCCCGCAACCGCGCTCCGGCGCCGCGGGTGCGTTTGGCGGGCACGCGCGGTCCTGGGTGACCTGCCTCAGGAGCCCAGGCGCACGCCGGGGTGGGGCTGTAGGCGGTCGTTGGCTTCGGAGTAGAGCGCCGCGAGCGCCTGCACTTCGGCCTGTGTCAGGGCGTCGCCGAAGCCCCCCGGCCCGCCGAGCGTCTTGTACGCGGCGAGCAGCTTCTTGCCTATCTGCGCGAGCACGAAGTGGCCGTCGTAGACGCTGTCTATGTAGAGGGCCACGTTCTGGCGCGCGAAGCGCGCTGCGACGGGCGAGCCGTGTTCGATCTGGTCGATCGCCGCGACGATCAGCTGCCAGCCGCGCGTGCTCAGGCCCTGGTAGGTGCGAAACAGGCCGGCGATCGCCGAAGCCGGGCCTGTGAGCATCGCGGCCTGGGCTTCCTGGAACTGTCCCGGCAGCGGGACGTGCGTGGCGCTCAGCGCCGCCACCTGGATCGACCCGCGCGGGATCGCGGCTGTGCGGGCGGGAAGGCCGTCCGCGACGTGCGGCCAGGCCAGCTTGGCGGCGGCGACCTCGGCGCTCACCGCGTGCTCGGGAGTGGTGAGCGCGCGGCTGACCGCGATCAGGTCTTCGCGCCGCAGGCGCTCGGCCGCGGGCTTGGGCGCGGCAGCTCCGCAGCCGGCCGACGCGAGCGCCGCCACGATCGCCGCCGCGCAGAGCGGCGCACGCCGAACGCGCACAGCTCTAGCTCAGGCCCGTCGCCGGCCGCACCCGGCCCGGTCTAGACCGCCAGCAGGTCGACGACGAACACGAGCGTCGAGTTCGCTGGGATCGAGGCCGTGCCCTTGGACCCGTAGGCGAGCGGGGCGGGGATGATGAGCTCGCGCCGGCCGCCCACTTTCATGCCTGCGATGCCCTGATCCCAGCCGGCGATCACCTGTCCCTTGCCGAGCGTGAAGGCGAATGTTTCGTTGCGCTTCCAGGAAGAGTCGAATTCCTTGCCGCCCTTGTAGAGCACGCCTACGTAGTTGACCGTGACCGGGTCGCCGGGCTTGGCTTCGGGCCCGGTGCCGACGATCAGATCCTTGGTTTCGAGCTTGGTGGGGGCCGGGCCGGTGGGAACGGTCACGGTCGGCTTCGTCGAGAGCGGGCCGCTAGTGGGAGTGCTCGTCGTGGCTGTCGTGGCTGTCGCGCCCGCGGCGATCAGCTTTTCGTCGGCCTTGTTCTCGTTTCCGATCGTGATCGTGCTGCTCGAGCCGCTCGAGCCGCAGCCGGCGACGAGCGCGACGAGCACGAGCGCCGCGAGGGCTGCGATCACGCGCCCGGGCGGAGTGGGAAGGTGCTCCTTGAAGTTGGTCACGAGCGGGCAGCCTAGCGGAAGTCGTTAGGATCGGATGCGGACCGTGCTAGGCGGGGAGGTAGCGGTGCCCTGCACCCGCAATCCGCTCTAGCGGGGCTGAACTCCCCTCCGAGGGGCTTTCGCTCCGGTCGCCCCGTCGCGCGAGGCGTCGATGGCCCGGGTCCCGCGCGGTGCCGGCTCGTGAACCAGGTCAGGTCCGGAAGGAAGCAGCCTTAAGCGATCCCCGGCAGGCGCAGCGGGGGTTCCCGCGCCGGAGTCGCGGGCGGCGATCCGGCGGCCCGGGCGCCAGCCTCGAAGAGGGGTGCACGGTCCGCCTGTCCCGGCAGCACTGGCGCCGTGTGCCCCGCCCACCCGGCGCCCGCCTGCGGGCGCCCTCGCGGCGGTCAGGAGCAGCGCTGGAAGATCAGCCACGAGGCGTCGGAGTGGACCTCGATGAATCCGGGGGGGATGGTCACGCGCACGTGCGGGTCGTGCGGGTCGAGCACGTAGTCTTCTTCGACTTCCCGGCTCGCCGGGTCTACGTACTGGCCTTCGCTGATCGGCTGCGAGCTGACCTGGGCGCTGACGATGTTGCGGGGGCTGGTGTGCAGGTAGAGCGCGAGCAGTGGGATCGGCGCGTGGTTGGGCACCCCGACGGGGCCACAGGCGAGGTTGATCGAGCCGGCGTGCACGAGCGCGAGCAGTTCGTCCTGGATGCTCTGCTGACGCGCCAGTTTGCGCATTTCGCGATGGGCGGCGCGGTACTGGCTCGGCGCTGAGGCGACGAGCGCGACGAGCAGCAGCGCGCCCACGATCATCCACCACGGTCGCCGCCGGTCGCCGCGTGCCAGGCACGTCCAGCCGAACACGCCCGCGCCCGCGAAGACGCAGAGGATCGCCGAGGCGAGAAAGGCGTAGCGGGTGTTGATCGGCAGGCCGGCGGTGGCGAAGGCCGCGAACACGATCACCGCTAGCACGCCCGCGCTCGCGCCCACGAGCGCGCGCCGGCGCAGCCAGAGCAGCGAGAGCACGCCGCCGAGTGCGGCCGCCACGAGCACGGGCGGGCGCAGGATCTCGCCGATGCGCCGCGGGATGTACTCGGGCACGTTGGCGATCCCGGTCACGCGGTCGAGCGCGTGGGCGGTGTGGCGCGTGTTCGTCAGCGACCACAGCGGGTCGCCGGTGATGGCGAGGTCGCTAAGCACCCAGATCAGCGGGGCGCTCGCGGCGAGCAGCGTCAGCCAGGCCAGCTGGCGGCGGGTGTGGCGCGCGTGGAACGCCGCCGGCGGGCGGCCGGGCTCGTCGTCCTCTCCGCGTAGCGCGCGCCCCCACGCGCGTGCGTACGCCCGCGCCTGGATCCGGGCCCGCGCCCATGGGACGGCGTCGACGAGGTAGAGCCAGTAGAGCGCAGAGAACGCCCACGCCTCGGGACGCAGCAGCCCAGCGAGCGCGAGCAGCGCGAGCACGGGCGCGCCGGCGCGCGGGCGGCGCGACTCGACGAGCAGCGCGGCGAGCACGAGCAGCAGGTAGGGGATGTCGATGTAGGCGCGCACGCCGTAGGAGAGGATCGGCACGCGCGTGATCAACAGCAGCGCCGCCAGCACGCCGGCCGCGCGCCCGAACCAGTGCTCGCCGAGCCTGTAGACGACCCAGGCGCAGCCGGCCAGCGCGAGGAAGCCGAGCGCGACGGTGACGTCTTCGATCGCGCCCGCCGACAGCGGTGAGAGCACCACGCCGAGGGCCTCGACGAGCGGGTGGGGCGTGGGGGCGATCGCGACTTCGTAGGCGGGCAGCGACCCGCGCGACAGCTGACCGCCCCAGGCGAGCGCGTAGAGCGTGTCGTAGTTGGCGAAGCCGACCCCGGTGATCAGCCGCAGCGCCACGGCGGCGCCCGCGAGCGCCAGGGCGGCGATGGCGATCGCGGCGAGCGTGCGCCGCGACGGGCGTCTGTCGAGGGCGTGGCGCAGGCGCGCGCGGGGAGCCGTCACGAGCGCGCACGCTATCCGCTGCGGGCGCGCGCCTGCCGCGGCGCTGGGCGCCGACTGCGGGCGCGTGCGGCGGGCGGAGAGGCATTGCGGCGCGGGTAGACTCAGCCGACGGTGTCGGTTTCAGAGCAGCTCTCAGGGCAGGCGGGCGGTGAGCCCGTCGAGCCTGCGCAGCGTTCGCTGTATCGCAGGCACCGCCCGCGCACGTTCGCCGAGATGGTGGGACAGGAGGCGGTCGTGCGCACGCTCTCAAACGCCGTGAGCGGCGGCAAGGTCCATCACGCCTACCTGTTCGTCGGCCCGCGCGGGACGGGCAAGACGTCGACCGCGAAGATCCTCGCCGCCTGCCTGAACTGCGAGCGCGGGCCGACGATCGAGCCGTGCGGGGAGTGCGAGTCGTGCCGCTCGATAGCGAGCGCGAGCTCACTCGATGTGATCGAGATGGACGCGGCGTCGAACAACTCGGTCGACGACATCCGCGACCTGCGCGAGAGCGTCGCCTACGCGCCCGTGTCGGGCAGGCGCAAGGTGTACATCCTCGACGAGGCGCACATGCTCTCCACAGCCGCCTGGAACGCCTTTCTGAAGACGCTCGAGGAGCCGCCGCCGAACACTGTCTTCGTGCTCGCCACGACCGAGGCGCAGAAGGTGCCGGCGACGGTCATCGACCGCTGTCATCGCTTCGACTTCCAGCGCCCGACGGTCGAGCAGATCGCGAGCGTGATCAGGCGCACGGCGCAGGCCGAGTCGATCGAGATCGGACCCGAGGCGGTCGCGGCGCTCGCGCGCTCGGCCACGGGGAGCTTTCGCGACGCGCTCGGCACGCTCGAGCAGCTGGTCACCTACAGCGGCCGCGAGATCGCGCTCACCGACGTGCTCGCCGTGCTGGGCGTGGCTGACGCGGCGCTGCTGGCGCGCACCGTGGACGCGGTCGCCTCGGGTGATGCGCGCGCGGCGCTTGCGGCGGTGGGCGAGTGCGCAGAGCAGGGCCGCGACGCGGGCTCTTTCGCCGCCGACCTCGAGGTGCGGGCGCGCGAGCTACTCGTCGTGCAGACGCTCGGCGAGGTCCCCGCCGAGCTGTCGCTCACGCCCGAGGCCGACGAGGCGCTGCTGGCGCAGGCGCAGCGCGTGGACCATGCAACCGTCGTGGCGCTGCTCGAGCTGCTCGCCGGGGCGATGGAGGCGGTGCGCGCCGGGGCCGACCCGCGCACGCGCCTGGAGCTAGCGCTCGTGAAGGCCGCCGAGCCGCGCCTTGACGGCTCCACGCGCGCGCTGCTGGCGCGGATCGAGCGCCTCGAGGCCGCGGGCGCGCCCGAGCCCGTCGTGGCGGCGCCCCGTGGCCAGGCGCAGCCCGCGCCGCCGGTCGTAGACGAGGCCGCCGTGGCCGCGGCGACCGGGGAAGACGATGATGGGCCGCCACAGGCGGCCGCGGTGCCGGGCGGGGCGCAGGCCGCCATCGCCGTCAAGCGTCCGCAGGGCCTGGAGGACCTGTGCGAGCTTTGGCCGAGCGTGGTCGAGCTCGTGAGCGCCGGCCACGCACTGTGCGGGGCGGTGATCGCCGACGCGCGTCCGGTGGCGCTGGACGGCGAGGACCTCACGGTCGGGTTCCCGACGACGGC
>Ga0187783_10004241_pt1 | contig 10618 bp, 6 predicted proteins | sample 1015_SJ02_MP02_2_FD_132471 | JGI IMG/M metagenome (GOLD analysis project Ga0187783, IMG submission 132471) | Tropical peat soil microbial communities from peatlands in Department of Meta, Colombia - 1015_SJ02_MP02_20_MG | ecosystem: Environmental > Terrestrial > Soil > Wetlands > Peat | place...
CCGATACAAAACGCAGGAAAAGGAAAATGCACCCGCAGGAGGGTCAGCGTAGCGCCGCCGGTACGTTAGCGGCGGGACCCGGGACCGACTGCCCCCGGCGAGGAGCACAATTCAGTTCGCGCGAGGGATCGTCACCGCATGGCCGAGACCCGCTTCCCGCTCTTCGCGGGATCTGCGGGGCTCGGGGAGCGGAGCGACTAGAGCCCGACCGGCGCAGCCGGACGCGCCAATAAAGAGGCCGTTTGACTAGTTGCCTAACAACCGGTTCCATATCTTCGTGAGACGCCAAGCGGGAGGAAGTGCGCCGCCAATGTTATCGAGTGCGCGCACCATTACATAAACTGCCCCGAACAGGATGACCATCCTGGTAACAATTAGTTCCGCTGCAAACGGGGCCACATGTTGATAAAGGTTGAGTAAGACAAAATATGACGCGGCAAGAGCGACGACTAGTTCAAACCCGCCATACCACAATCGGTTCCGCAATCGTAATCGATATAGCGCGACTCCGATCGCCAGTAGCGCAAGACTCCACAAGGCAATCGCCAGATGGGGAGCGTTTGCGTACATAGCGGCCTGACCGAGAGTGATTAAAAGTAGCATCACGAACGCGCAGGTTATAATGATTTTCATATTGACCTCTCTGAACCAAGTTTGAAAATCCGGACACGCTCGAGACTCACCGCTTTAGAATCTCAGTGATCAGCCGGTCGATGTTGGCCGCGTCGATGCTGCCATTTGCTCCGTCTTGAGTGAGGATCAAGACGCCGTTGTCACTGACACCTTCTCCGCTCGGCAAAATCTTGTTCGCGCGATACCACGCCAACTTCTCTTCCCAGCGCCGCCGGTACTGCGGCACATGCAGCATGCCGCAATGCTCCCAGTAATAATTTTCGCCGGTCTCCATGTCCTCAATGGTGAAGTCGGGATATTTGGTGGTGTTGCCGATCGTGAGCGCCTGCTCATAAGCGTAGTCGATGCCGTGCGCGGCAAGCCGGTCCGCGATGATCACTTCCGACTTCGACCGCACCATTTCGCGACGCGAAGTGCGATGGATGAGCTTCTCTTCGTAGAAGCGGCCGTCGATCTCGACTGGCTGCGGGACCTCGAACAAATTCGTGAGACGGCGCGCGGTCTCGGAGCGGTCGTCGGACGAAAATTTCCGCAGCTCGGCGCGCGGCCCTTGATGCAGGATCACAACGCGTTCGGTTTGGCGCGTGAGCGCTGTGTAAAGCAGCTCACGCGAGAGCAAGCGGCAAGGATTTGGAAGCACAAGCAGGACGGTGCCGAACTCGCTGCCTTGCGCCTTGTGCACTGTCAAGGCGTAAGCCAGTTCCAGAACCGGATTACGCTCTTCGCCGAAATCGCGGTTCGTGAAGGAATATTTGAAGCCGGGCTGCGAGGAGAATTCGACTTCAAGCTTCCAACGGAAATCGGGGGCGCCTCTGCGCCAGAAATAACCGACCGCCATGCCGATCTCGCCGTTAGCGATGTAGGCGTCGTCCTTGTTCGGGAATACCTTGCGGTGCTTCCAAAGCCAAAGATCAGGGTCGGTATTGACGAGGTTGATGACCTTGTCGCCATACACGATCTCCTCGGTGCCCATGGGCTTCGTGTATTTGCGGTTACGCTGCTGACGCGACGCCTCAACCTGGCGCGTTCGAAATTGATGGTGAATCAGACGATTGAGCGCTGGAACGCCGTGAGGAGCTGTGCGCACGGGCGACAGGATTTGCCAGCCCTCGGCGACTTCGGCGGCTCCTTTCGTGTCCCCCTTGCCGTTCCAGGCGTTGAAAAAGGACATGTCGCTCCACTGAGTGCCGCCGAGAGACGCATCGAAGCCCGCGATATCGTCCGGCCCCTTGAGCTTAAGCTCCTCCACAAGAACAGTTATGAGCTTCGAATTGAGATCGTCCGGCCCCGTCCACTCGAGGAAGCGCACATGCTTGCTGGTGCCGGTGCTCACGACCTTGTCGAAGACATCATCTTCTCCGGGCGCGATCGGCGATCCGCTGAACCATTCGGCCAACTGCAAGTCCTCGCGGTCGGCGCCACCTTGGCGTCGGCGGACCGTGAGTTCGGCGTAGCTCGGACCGACCCGCGGAAACTTCTCGGTCACGCCCTCGGGCGTGACGTGCTTCACGATGTCGAGGAAGGGACGCCCCGCGCCGATGGGTGGCAACTGCCGGGGATCGCCAATCAGGATGAGGCGTTGGACGCTCTTGAGGGCTTGAATAAGCGCAGCGAGCATTTCCTCCGTCAGCATCGAAGCCTCGTCGATAATGACGGTGCGCGCGCCGGGCTCGGCGGCTTTGTCCGATAGCTTGTACCGGCCAGTCGCCGAGTCATAGCGATACGGCTTGAGGAACTGGGCGATGGTTTGTCCCGAGAGGCTGTGCTCTTTGGTCGATTGCTCCATGCGCACGCGTGCCTTGCCGGTCGGCGCGAGCAAAAGAATGCCGCCAGCCGCAATCGCCTTGTGGGAGCACAAGACCGACAGTAAAGTCGTCTTGCCAGTGCCGGCGGGGCCAATGAGTACTGAGAGGCGCGTTTCGGCCAGCTCCCTGAGAGCCGCCGTCTTTTCTTGTCGGGCGCTTTCCTCGAACTCGTCAGGTTCCGTCGCGCCCTCGCGGGCGAGGTGCTGGTCAAGAAGCGCTCTCCAATCGGCTTCCACCGTCAGGCGTTTCCCCTTGAGCCGCCTGTCGATTGCATCGCGGATTATATCGGCTGTTTCGACGAGCCGCTGCAATTGCAGCGCAGGAGCGCCGTCGGCAAGTGCTTTTTCGACGATGGCTCCGGGAAAGATATCCTTAGCGACATTGAGTAGATCGCCGTCGACCTCGCAAGGCGGCTTCAAATTGGCCCCGCGAATTTTCAGCACGACCTGACTTTGAGCCATGAGCGTGCTTCCATTGGAAGCCGCGTCCTCAAGCACGTTGACCGCCAATGCGCGGACACGGCGCGCGTCGGTTCCGGCATCGAGAGCGGTCGGCTTCGGCAGCGGGTGCTTTGTACGAACGATGTCGTCCGGGAACACGCCGCGATCGACCGTCCAGACGCTGATCGGACTGGCAGACAGGTGCGTTGCCTCAAAGAGAAGATAGGGATTGCCAAGGAGCTCTGCATCGCTGCGATCGATGTTGGCCTTGGCTCGCTCTTCCTGAACGTAAACGAGCGCCGCCTGCTCGGGTTGGATCGCAAAGCGGCTGATCAGTTGGAGCAAAGCCTTGCGCTCGGCCGGAAGGCGCTGCCATTTCTTGCACAGCGTTTCGCCGATCCCCTCCGCAAGATGCTTCGGCAGACTCTTGGCCGGATTCGTGAACATCTTTTCGACGAGCGGCCACGGATTTTCGTTGTCGCCGGTCTTCTCAGCAATAGCTTGCGCGATGAAAGTCCCAAGCTCGACGCCGAACGCCGAGAGAGCCGCGCCGAGTCCGGGACAGGGGCCGCGTGCTTGCCAGAGTTCGGCCAAGCGCGCATCGATCCAGGCAAGGCACTGACCCCAGGGGCCGGGCAGTTGGTCCTTGGTCTTGCGCAGGGCTTCCGCGCTGGATAGGAGCGCGCCGATCGCGCCGTCGTGCGTGACAAGTTCGGACGCATAGGCGAATTCATCGAAGCGGTCGTTCGGCACGAGCGCCGCGATATTGGCCGGATCGAAGTCTGGCTCGTTGGCCGCCTTTTCCAAAGCGGCGTGATAGGGGAAAACGAAGCCGTCTTTGAACCCGGGCCGGATCGAATGCTGAATCATCAACTCCCACATCATCGAGCGCAGCTTCCCGGTGAGAGCTTTGGTGTTGTACCGGTATTCCTGCGCGCGAGTGACGTGCAGGACGCGTCCGGCGCCGATGAGAATGCGCGCGTCGCCGGTATCTTCAACGAAAGGCACCTGTTTGGCGTAGAAGAAGCACAGCGACGTTTCGGGCTTCAGATGGTCTGCGAAACAGTCGAGCAATGCCTTCTGGTTCTCTTTGTTCTGTACCCAGGCCTGCCCAAAGCCGCCGAGATCGGGCTCGCGTTCGTCCTGCACGTCTAGCGCATGCTCTTCGCCGAGCGCACTCATATTGTCACGCAGGACCCATCGGAACGGAATCGCTGCCGCAGAAAATGGCGGTAACCGCTGCGGCGTGTCGTCAAAATGTCCGTGGGCCGTCGCAGGTCCGCGGTTGTAGGGATGGTTGATCGTGCGCGTTAGCTCATACGGCGCGAGGAATGAAACGTGCTCGCCGATGCAGCAAGGCCATTGCTCCTCCGGCAGATCGGAAAGCAACTGGCCTTTGACCCTCTCTTCGATGGCATCTTTGCGACCTTCGGCGATACGCCGCAGCTTGAGGCAACTGCTATTGAGGCGCGGTTTGGCGCATACGCGTCCGTCCCATGCAGTATCGTGCCACGGGACGCGCAGGGAGACGTGACGCAGAGGATATCCCATTGAAGCCACCCAGCCAGCAATGACGGCGTGTAGAGCGTAGCACGTCACAACTGAGAAGCGTAGACCGGCCGGGCGTTAGGTCAGGCCGCTGTGCGATCCAGCGGCTCCAAGCTGGTTGGTAACAACGATCAGCTATCGGTTTTCTGTCAGCACCCGTCTCCTCCATCTCCGTCACGCCAAACCCGTCCTTTTTGTCGGCCATTAAGCACCGTTCCTCGGCTTGATGGGCGCAAGCGCTGACCCCGGATCAAGTCCGGGGCAGGCGCGCTCCTCCTCTTCGTTCCGGCCATAGGTGCACCCGCCTCCTCCGTCGCTCGGGCCTCCGCAGAAGGCCGCGATTGGCGCGGCCGAAAAAAAGATGGAGGAAACAATGCAAGTGCTGACGATAACCGAGCTGATGCGCCTCACCCGAACGGAGCTGTGCGCGCTGCTGACGCGGATCACGAACGAGCTTCCGAAATTCCCGGAAGGCTCGGCCGAACGCGCAAACGCGCATATCACCCTGCGCAAGATCCGGTTCGTGCTAGCGCGGCGCGACTTTTCGCCGTGACGCGCACGCAATCCGCGCCTGCTTCGCACGCGCGGATTGTTCGCAGAGGGCTGCCAGCCCGAAAGTTAGAGGCAGGCCGCGCTGACTGCGCTAACGACCAATGTCCAGTTCGGTAGCCGTAAAGGCTCCCGCCGACGCTTCCTGATAGAGGGCGTCAAGCGTCGGGCCCAGAGCGAGAAGAGCAGCAATGCGCTGGATTACTTGGCGGAACCAGAGCCGCTCGTCATCTGTCAGGGGGCGGTCGTCGCGACGATCGGCTTGCCGGTAGCCGAGCCACTTTTTAAGCACGGGGTAGCCGCCGAGTTGATACGTCCAAACGGCCTCGGGTACGTTCGCAAAAAATGCCGCATCGTTGATGTGAAGGTCTCCGGTGCGTTCGCCCCAGGCATCCGGCGGAGCTTCCTGCGCAGTGTACTTCCGCGGCTTCCATCGGCCGCTTGACCCGCCCCAATACGAGACCGTTATCTTCAAGTCAGACGGGCGGAGATTCCCATTATCGATGCGGCGAAGTGGTCCAAGAGCCGCCGCGCGCTCCCGGCCAAGGACCGCCTCGATAACGTCGCCCGCGTCGCGGTTGGCGTCGAGAAGAAGCGTGACGTACTCTCCTTGCTCAACAAGCCGGTCAAATACGCCACGATCCTTTGGAATCGGAAGATGCGCCCAGTCCGCCGATAGGGCGCTCTTATGCTCTTCCTGATAAGCCGGAGCATGCAGGACAGTGAAGCTAAGCCGAAACAGCCGGGCGACAAACGAGTGTGCATCGGAGTCGCGCCGCAAGCCGGTCAGGCCAAAATGCTCGCTCAAAACGCGCCATGTCGACTCGCCTATATTGGCGTCGCGGTCGGACAAAAGATCGTTGCCGCACGTCTCGCGCGGGAAAACTACAGAACCACGTTCATGCACATGAAGGTTGGCGAGGGTCGTCGCGAAAACCGGACGGGTTTCCGATACTTTACGCGGCTCGGGTACAGTGATCAAAAACTCATTGTCTTGCCGATTGAGCCAATATCGAGGGCTTCGTTCATCGAGAACCTTGCGATCCGGTTCGTAGTAAACCCATCGCTGGTCGAATGGGAACGTCAAGAAAGGAACGATCTTGGTTTCAGAGTAGGGAAAGTTCGCTCTGAGGTCTTTCCAGACATCCTCGGCTGGATAGCGCGGTCGCTCGATGGCTAACTCCGGGAACTCGGTCGCGACGACCTTAAAAGTCGGAGCAGAAAAATATTTGGATATTCGAGTGCGAAGCGCCTGGCGATTTACATCAATCCAGCTTCCCGTCAGGCCACGGCCAGAGAATACAGCCTGGAGCTTGGTTGGAAACAACTCATCCAGACCGGGCCATGCTTCGTACCCACCTTCGGTCGTGGTGGGAGAAAGTCGCCAACGAGTTTCGGCGGAAGGTTTTACAGACGTGAATGGCGGCACTCCCGATTGGCTTGGAGCTGTCCCACTGGGAAGGCTCGCCACGAGTTGCGCCCGTTTCGCTGCGGCGAGACCCCAGAAATCGCGGTAAAGCACGTCGGTCTGGTCGGGCGGGGTCTTGGCGGTTTTCCTCTTCACCCAGGTGACGATCGCCGTACCCGGCTGAATACCGCGCGGGTCCATTGCAGTAGTGAAGGCGCTTTGGTCCGCCGATCCGGCTCCCGGTAGTCCCGCTGGAATGAGCTTGCCCGTGCGGTACTTGTCGCCATTAAGGTTGTCGATCCAGACCTTATGGAAATTGGACAGGAGCGATCTGCGCATCAGAGGGTGCGAGCGACCGGTCAGGTAGGATGAGTTCGATATGAACGAAACGACGCCGTACTCTGCGGCCTCGCCGATCCTTTCCTCGGCCAAGCGAAGGAAGCGAATGTAGAGATCGTCGAGAAGCTGTTTGCGGACGCCGTATTCGGCGTAAAGCAGGCTTTTGCCGCGCTGCTTCTTCTTCGGCTTCCCGAATTCATCGCGGCGCACAAGCTTCGATTTAGGGTCGATATTATCGACGAGTTCGATCCCCTTGTAGTGCGCGACCAGGTCGGCCTCCTCTGACTGGGCCGCGCCCGCGAAGCGGTCGTAAGGCGGATTGCCTATAATGACGATGATGCGAGCTTTGCGCTTCACCTCCTGCGAGGCGTCAAATTCCTCTTTCATCTCGGGGAAGGTGAGCTTCACGTCCCCGGTGTCATGCCATCCGGACAGAGCGTTGGTGAGAAAGATGAAGAGACGGCTGCCAGCGTCCGGCTTAGCGCCGAGGCTATCGAGCAACAGGTAGAGTTGAAGCTGTACGATTGCAAAGGGGGCGGTGAGAATCTCGAAGCCCATAACCCGTTCGTGAAAAGCGCGTGAGAGCGCCAGGCCGATTGCCTTTTCTTCGCCGGAGACCTTCGCCTCCTCGGCGATGCAGCGGGCGACTTCCAAAAGATACGCGCCCGTGCCGCAGCATGGGTCCAGCACGACGACATTGGGATCTGCCAGCCCCTTGGGGCGCTTCAGCTCGGTTTTCAGAATGTGGTGAACACGACGGACTTGATACCGGACGATTTCAGGCGGGGTGTACCAGACGCCAAGGTCCTCGCGCAGTTTCGGATCGAATGCTTCGAGGAAGGGCTCATAGAAGTAAGTGATCGCGGCGATGCTCGTCTGCTCATCGATCGTCGGGAAGGTCATGCGCGCGCGGAAGAGCGGGCGGCTCACGCGATTGAACGTGCCGATCGCACGGGCAAGGTGCTCTTCCAACCCAAGCGCCTGAAGGCGCTTCGGATGCCGGATGTCATGAAGAAGCGCATCGAGGAACGGGATCGGCAGATAGGCGTGCGCATCGTCGATTTCGAAGCGCACGGTCGCATCGGCATCCTTGTCCCAAAGGACCCATGCGGCAAACAGCGAATAAAAGGCGGTTTGAACCAGCGAGGATCGGAAGAAACGATCCCCTCGCTCGTCATCGATGTCGAAGGCAAGTCCAAGCGCTTGCCTATAGTCATCGAGAAGTGGGCGTACCGGACGAAGGTCTTCGGGGAGCCGGTCCTTGGCGTCGCGCGCCTGGCGGGCGAGCACCTTCGCCAAATCTGCCGGATCAGCAATGGGCGCATAGTCCGTGACCGAGCGCTCGACGATCTCGATCAGCTCGGCGAGCGCCGTTTCATCGACCTTCGCTCGTGGGCCGATCCCCGAGACGGCGGACCAGAGGTCTATGGTCTTGATGAGCGCCCGCTTTTCGGGCGGTACAGGCGTTGTCGGTTTGTGCTCATAGTCCGGCTTGCAAGCAAGGAGGCCGAAGCCGCGCACGTTGCACAAGAGCACCACGCCGGTCTGTGCGAGATAGCGCCCGATCTGGTTATTGTTTTGAGTTGAGGCGGCGATATCGGCGAGGTTCTCATTCGCACGCTTCGCTTCGCCGAAAACACCAACGAACATCTTGTCATCGGCCAAGACGAAATCCGGCATATCGTGCGTCTTGCCCTTGGCCTCGGATGTATTGACTCGCACCTCGAACGGAAGCCGGCCCTCTTTGAGGATCGCCGTGATTAGCGTTTTGATGGCGGGATAGAATGTCGCTTCCGTTGAGGTCGGCTGCGAGTCAAGGTGCCGGGTCTCAACGACGTACTCGGAAACGGATGAAGCGATGGGTCGCATAAATGAGCAGGTAATCCGTGGTGCCCGTGGAGGGAATCGAACCCCCATGCCTTTCGGCGCGCGATTTTGAATCGCGTGCGTCTACCAGTTCCGCCACACGGGCCAGTTCGGAAGATATAGCGTTGGACATGGGTTAGGCCAATGAAAATCTCCCGTGAATCAGGGTTCGTCCGTTGCGCCTTCGCGCCTGTTTTCGCTCCGTCCGGAGCGCCGGGATTCACCCGCCTTCGCGGGGTTTGCGCCCCCTTCGGGGCGGTTTGTCGTCGCCGCCTTCGCGGCTCTTGCGCTCCTGCTGGATAACGCCCTTTCGTACATTGATTGCGCTCGCATCGAGCGTCGTCTTGATGTGTGCGGCATAGAATTTTTCGATCATTTCGACGCTGGTGCGGCAATTCTTGGCGATCTGGTAGATGTCGGCGCCCTCCATCAGGCGGAAGCAGATATAGGTGTGCCTCAGGCTGTAGCTCGTGCGCACGTTACCGTCGCGGTCGTGCTTCATTTGAAGTTTGGCGAGAACGGCGTTGAGTAATTCGCGGTGGTTCGTCGGAAAGAGCAAGTCGGTCGGCTGCGTCTTCACGAGGCGCGGCTTGCCTTTCCTGCGGCCGGCCTGTTCCGGCGCAGAGTTGCCCTCCGATTCGGGAAGGACCTCCCGACGGAGCCGGTCGCGCAACCTCTCGAATGGCAGCACAGCGCCGGTCGTGCTCTTGCACCAGCCCACGCCGCGCTTGCCGCGCACCTCGATTTCAAGGATGGTTTCGTTGCTGTCGCGATCTTTGACAATCCTCACGTCGCGGAACTGAAGCCGGGCGGCCTCGTCAGGTCGAAGCCCGGTGTTCCCCATGAACAGAACGTAGTCGTGGAACTGTTCGGACGCCCACCTGTGACGATTGTGCAAGGGCTTTTGCGCCCTGCGCCGCGTCTCTTCGTAGAGTTGCTTGTATTCGTCGGGCGAAAACCATCCACGGTGCGTGATCTTCCCTGACGCTTTGTACGGCGGAGAAAGATCGGGCACATATTCGAGCCAGCCTTGCCGGTTCGCTGCTTTGAGCACCTGCCGCAGCGTAACGATTTCCTGATGCAGGGTACTGCGGGTCGGGACAGGGTAGAGCGGTATCTCTTCGTCTTGTTTTAGCTGCCGCTTGATCGGCCGCGGACGCCGAACTGTCATTCGGTGAGCGCGGTATTGCTGAACGAGTCCCGGCGTAATCTCGGATAGCACCTTGTCGCCAAAGAAAGGAAGGAGGTGCGTGCGCAGGCGCATCTCGCAATCTTTCATGTAGTTGGGATTTCGCTCAGGCGCGACGAGCGTGAGGTACTCCGCCAAAAAGTGCTTGGCCGCCTCGCGAAACGTCTTACCGCCCTTGAGCACGCCTGCGCGCGCTTTGCCGCGCAATTCAATGAACCAATCTTCCGCGATCTCCTTCGCGTGCGAGAGGCTCTCTTCTTTCGTGGTGATGCGCCGATTCCTGCCGGCGAGATAGGCGGAAGCCTGCCAGAAGCGGCTGTTTTCGCGCTTATAGACGTGGAGCTTGCCGCCCAAAAGTTCGTGATGTTCGGTCATTTTGCACCTGACTGCGAAAATCGCCCGAAAAGGCGAAAAATGTGTAACATATGTGTAAGGGCAATCGTAGTCCTATCTCATTGAAAAATCAATAACAAAATGTATTTAGGGCCGATTTTGAGTCAGGCGCGTCTACCAATTCCGCCACAGGGGCTTGCGGGCGATCATAGCCGCCGTCGGCGCGCGGTCAACACGCTCGCTTGAATCGACAGCGCGCCGCCGGGGCGCTATGGCGGAGCGCAAGGGCGCCATCCGGGGCCGGCGCCCGGCGAGGTCAGGCATGCTGATGCGAACGGCGGACCCTCCGCGCCCGGCGCCCGTCGCGGCCGCCGCGCTCGCCATCGCCGCCGCCGCGGTCGCGGCCCTCCTCGGCGCCTATTTCTTCGAATACGGGCTGCATTACCAGCCGTGCGAACTCTGCCTTAAGCAGCGCATCCCCTATTTCGTCGCGATCCCGCTCGCGCTC
>Ga0187783_10004242_pt1 | contig 10618 bp, 9 predicted proteins | sample 1015_SJ02_MP02_2_FD_132471 | JGI IMG/M metagenome (GOLD analysis project Ga0187783, IMG submission 132471) | Tropical peat soil microbial communities from peatlands in Department of Meta, Colombia - 1015_SJ02_MP02_20_MG | ecosystem: Environmental > Terrestrial > Soil > Wetlands > Peat | place...
CGCCGGATCTCGGGATCCGTTGGGGGTCGCCGCACAAGTGGACGGCCACCCTGAGAACGCGGCCGCGTCGGTCGTGGGTGGACTCGTCGCAGCCACGCTCGTCAAAGGATCGGTGCGCGCGGTTCGAATGCCGCTCGACAATCGTCTCGTTTTCGTCGCGGCCATACCCGATCGCCTCCTACCGACCGCCAAGGCCCGTCACGCCCTTCCCGAGCAAGTGGCGCGGCGCGACGCCACGTTCAACCTCGGTCGAATGGCACTGCTGCTCGCAGGACTCGCCGACAGCTCCCTTTTGATCCGCGAAGCTACAGAGGACAGGCTCCATCAGGACTACCGGAGCCCCCTCTTCCCGGAAGCTCCCCAGCTTCTCGGCCGGCTCGTCTCGGCGGGCGCTCTCGCCGCATGCTGGTCGGGGGCCGGGCCGACACTCGTCGGGATTTGCGATGCGGGCCAGTCTCAACGGGTACGTGATCACGCCGAGAAGTCGATGGAAGAGATCGGGGTGAGCGGCAAGGTCTTGGTGCTCAAGCCCGATCTCGAGGGGCTCGTCCTGAACGGGGGGAAGAGAGACGAGGGGGGACCGTTCGACGTGATGGCGTGAAGTGCGTGCGCCCACAAATCGGGGCCCACAAATCGGCGCCGACAATCGGAGCCCCCAAATCGGGGCCGACAATCGGAGCCCCCAAATCGGGGCCTCAAATCCGAGCGCGCAAATCCGATTTACGCGAACTGCATCCGCTCCAAGGCTCGGTGGGCCTGGCCTCTAAGCTGAACCGGTGGCCAGGCGCTTCTTCATCCGAACATTCGGCTGCCAGATGAACGAGCACGATTCCGAGCAGGTGGCGGGCTTGCTGGTTGCAGACGGCATGGAGCCTGCGGACTGCCCGGAGGATGCCGACGTCGTGGTGCTCAACACCTGCTGCATACGGGAGAACGCGGACAACAGGCTCTACGGGCATCTGGGCCATCTGAAGGCTTTACGCGAGCGTCGACCGGATATGCAGATCGCTGTCGGTGGCTGCCTTGCTCAGAACGCCGGTGCTGCGATCCGCGAACGGGCCTCGCATGTCGACGTCGTGTTCGGGACCCACAACCTGTCGCGAGTGGCCGAGTTGTTGCGCAGCGCCCGGAGCGACGGTCCGCAAGTAGAGATAGTCGATTCGCCACATCCGGCCGGCCCGGGGGATCTGACTCTGTCTTTGAACGCCGTGCGCGAGAGCTCGTTCGCTGCGTGGGTGACGATCCAAACGGGATGTGACAACTCCTGCGCTTTCTGCATCGTCCCCCGCGTCCGCGGTCGTGAAGTGAGCCGTCCCGTGCACGAGTTGATCGCAGAGGTTCGGGCGCTCGCCGACACCGGCGTGACCGAGGTGACCCTTCTGGGCCAGAACGTCAACTCCTATGGGCGCGACCTCACGAAGCGCCGGCCGCTTTTCGCGGATCTCCTGCGTGCGGTCGGAGAGCAGCCCGGCATAAGCCGCGTACGGTTCACGAGCCCCCACCCGAAGGACCTTCGTCCGGAAACCATAGAGGCGATGGCCGAGGTTTCGGCGGTGTGCGAGCACCTCCATCTCCCACTTCAGTCGGGATCCAATCGGGTTCTCGCGACGATGCGACGCGGTTACACCGCCGAGCGGTACCTGGAGCGGCTCGCGAATGCGAGAGCGCGTATACCCGACCTCGCGGTCACCACGGACATAATCGTGGGATTCCCGGGCGAGACCGAGGAAGACTTCGAGCACACCTTGGAAGTGGTTGCAGAGGCTCAATACGACAGCGCATACACCTTCATCTTCTCTCCTCGCCCCGGCACACGCGCGGCCGCAATGGAGGAGCTTTTCGTAGACCCGGACGTGATCGGGGATCGCTTCGAACGTCTCAGGTCCGTCGTCGAGAGGTCCGCGCTCACACGGCATCGCGCTCGGATCGGTCGGGTCGAGGAGTTGTTGGTCGAGGGGCCGAGCAAGCGCGACCCGTCGGTGTTCACCGGGCGGACGAAACAGAACAAGCTCGTCCATTTCAAGCCTCGGTCTGTGCCCCCCGCCGTCGGGGCCTACGCAAGTGTCGAGGTGACCTCGGCGGCGCCACACCATCTGGTGGGCGAGATGACCGGGGTGGCGCCGAATCAGAACAAACCTCGGCGAGTCCGTATCCCGGTGTCTCTCGTCTCCGGCTGAGGATCGTGTGCCGACCCCCGGTGGCGCTGATCGGCGTCACCGCATCGGGGAAGACCGAACTTGCGATCGGTCTTGCGCGTGCACGTCGCGATGCTGAGCTCGTCTCCATGGATTCGATGAGCGTGTACCGGGGCATGGACATCGGCACCGCCAAGCCGTCTTCGTCTCAACTCTCTCAAGTGCCGTTCCACATGTTCGATCTCGTCGAGCCCTCGGAGGATTTCTCGGTCAGTCGATTCCAGGGCGCAGCGTCGTGCGCATTAGCCGGGATCGAAGAGCGCGGGAACCGTGCGCTCTTGGTCGGGGGGACGGGGTTGTACGTTCGAGCGGTCGTGGACGGGCTGGATGTGCCCGGGCAGTGGCCAACGATCTCAGCTGCGCTCGATCGACAGGCTTCAACGCCCGGCGGCCTCGAAACGCTCTTCCGGCGCTTGAGCGAGCTCGACCCTCTCGCCGCGACGCGAATGGAACCCACCAATCGTCGCCGTGTCGTCCGCGCGCTGGAAGTCACCCTCGGATCCGGCCGTCCCTTCTCTTCATTCGGGCCCGGGCTCACCGCGTACGGACCTACGAGGTTCGTTCTCCTGGGCGTTCCGTACGACCCCGCGTCGTCCGACGCCCGCATCGAACTGAGGTTGAGCTCCATGCTCGAGGCGGGACTCGTAGACGAAGTAAGACGTCTGTCCGTTGCCGGGATGTCTCGGACGGCGCGTCAGGCGCTCGGCTACAAGGAGTTGTTGGCGTACGTCGAGGGCCGATCGTCGCTCGAGGATGCGACCGGCGAAGTGCTCCGCCGAACGAAGAGGTTCGCCAGACGGCAATGGGCCTGGTTCCGCCGCGACCCTCGTATCGAGTGGCTCGACCCGGGGGCCGACTATGCGAGCCAGATCCTCGAGAGGTGGGACCGCCGTTGCGAGGCGTGAGCCCTGGCGCCGGCTCGATCCCGGTACGGTCGGTGAGAGACTGGACTTGTGGCACAGAGAGGCGTCGGGGGGTCGTTGCGGATCACGAAGCATCACGGGGCGGGCAACGACTTCCTGGTGCTCGTGGATCTGGAGGGTCTTCGTCCGGTAGGGCCGTTCGAGGTACGGGCGCTGTGCGACCGTCGTACGGGCGTCGGAGCCGACGGACTGCTCCGGCTCGTCGCTCCTGAGCTCGGCACCGATATCGGCATGGAGCTCTGGAATGCAGACGGCTCGATCGCCGAGATGAGCGGCAACGGGATTCGGTGCTTGGTCCAAGCCGCTGTCCACGCGGGCGTGGTCACCGCAGGCACCGTATCTGTCTCGACTGCCGCCGGACCGAAGTCGGTGGAGTTCGAGACGTCTGAAGAGCCAGGTCTTGGTTTTGCATCAGTCGACATGGGGACCGCCGTTCTCGGCACCGAGATCGACAGAGCCGGTCTCTCAGCTCGCATCTCCCTCGAAACCGACGACGATCCGAGAACCACTCCTGCAACTGCCGCTCGCGAACTGTCCACGGTGAAGAGATCGCGCCTCGTGCGGATCGGGAATCCCCACATCGTTCTCATGAGCGACCGTGCGGAGCGAGCCGTCGTCACGTCGCTCGGCCCGCGTCTCGAATGTTCGGAGCCGGGCGGGGCGAACGTGGAGCTCTTTTCGGTTGGACCGGGCCGAGACGAGCTGTCGCTCGTCGTCTGGGAGCGCGGTGCGGGCGAGACGCTCGCGTGCGGTACAGGCTCATGCGCAGTGGCGGTGGCCGCCCACTCGTGGGGCGAGGTCGGAGAGAGGGTCGCGGTCCACAACCCCGGCGGCACTTTGGGAGTCACCATCACCGGAGCCTCTGTCTGGTTGAGCGGGCCGACACGTCATGTGGCAGATGTGACAGTGGAAGAGGACGTTCTGGCTCAGCTCGCTCAGATGGCTCAGCTCGCACAGGAGCAGGCGGTCGCCGCGACGGCCACCGATCTGTCTCGACAGCTCCCACACGAGCCCGCTCCCGACCCGACGGGATCCGCCGCATGACGCTGATCGAACGTCGCTTTCGCGAGCGCATTGTTCTCGTAGGCGTTCAATTCCCATGGACCTCGGCGGACGCGGTGGAAGAAGGTCTCGACGAGTTGAGATTGCTCGTGGACACGGCGGGTGCAGATGTGGTGGCTCAGACGATTCAGCGCCGAGACGCTCCCGACCCCGCGACGTTCATCGGAAAAGGAAAGGCCTCGGAACTGGCCGAACTTTCCGTCGAGGCCGACGCCGACACGGTGGTGTTCGACGAAGAGCTTTCGCCGGCGCAGCAACGCAATCTCGAGAGGATCCTGGGTCGGACGGCGATCGACCGGACAGCGGTGATCCTCGATATCTTCGCCCAGAACGCGCGTAGCCAGGAAGGCAAGGCGCAAGTCGAGCTCGCCCTTTTGCGTTACAGGCTCCCGAGACTGCGAGGAAGGGGTATCTCCCTCAGCCAGCAAGCAGGCGGGATCGGAACGAGGGGTCCGGGCGAGACACAACTCGAGGCGGACCGTCGTCGACTCTTGCGCCGAATGTCGAAGCTCGAGGCGGAGCTCAAAAGGGTGGTCGACACGAGGCATACACAATCTCGATCGCGCCTGCGATCACGACAGCGGACTGTCTCATTGGTCGGGTACACAAATGCAGGCAAGTCGACACTGCTGAACGTGCTCACCGACGCGGATGTCCTCGTGGAAGACCGCTTGTTCAGCACATTGGACCCGCGAACGCGTCGCCTTGCCCTGCCAGGTGGAGAGACCGTGCTGATCTCTGACACCGTTGGCTTCGTTCGCAGGCTGCCGCATCAACTGATCGAGGCGTTCCGCTCGACGCTCGAAGTGGTTCGTGATGCGGATCTGCTTCTTCACGTGGTCGACGGCTCGGCTCCCGATCACGAGCATCAAATCGAGGCCGTGCACGACGTTCTGGACGAGATCGGCGCAGACGTCGCCGAACTGCTGGTCATAAACAAGATCGACTGCATCTCGGACGTCGACCGGATCCTTTGCGCGTACCCCGGGTCGGTCGGAGTCTCGGCACGAACCGGCGCCGGAAGGGACGAGCTTCTCCAAGCGATAGGCGACCGACTCCGTCAACGGGACCGGACGGTCGAGCTCGTGGTGCCGTTCGAGCGCGGCGACGTCCTTGCGGCGGTTCATCGCGAGGGTGAAGTCGTGGACGAGGCTTACGGCGAAGGTGCCACCCGAATGCACGTCGTGCTCGACGCAGCGGGCCGGGCTCGGTTCAAGGAGTTTCTGGCATCGTGAATGCGGGTTCTGACGACCAAACCGGGTTCGTGGCGGAAAACCCCTTCCAGCTGCCCGCGTACCCCTACGACCAACTCGGAGCGCTAAAGGAGCTCGCAGACAGCCATCCCGGCGGTGGCATCGACCTTTCGGTCGGGACGCCGTGTGATCCTCCGCCGCAGTTCGTGGTCGCAGCTCTCGGTTCCTCTGGAGCAGAGCGCGGGTATCCGTCTTCGGTCGGGAGCCCGGCGTTCAAGGAGGCGGCGTCCGGGTGGGTCCAAAGACGCTTCGGTGTCGCTCTCGAAGACGACGAGCTGGCCGCCTGCGTGGGAACAAAAGAGTTCGTCGCGAGCGCGGCCTGGTTGCTGCGGCTGCGTCGTCCCGATCGCGACACGGTGCTTTATCCAGCTGTCTCGTACCCCACCTACGCGTTCGGCGCCAAGGTGGCCGGCTGTCGCGCAGTAGGGGTGCCGGAGACCGCCGGCGGGAAGATGGATTTGTCGGCGATCTCGACGTCCGATGCGGCGCGCGCTCTTGTTCTTTGGGTCAATACACCGTCGAACCCGACCGGCGCCAACACCGACTTGGCCTCAGCGGCAGAATGGGCCCGCGCGTATGAAGTACCCGTTTTCTCCGACGAGTGTTACGCCGAGTTCACGTGGTCGACCTGGCCGCCTCCGACGATCCTCCAACACGGACGGGTCGGCCTCGTCGCTTTGCATTCGCTTTCGAAACGCTCAAACCTTGCCGGGATCAGAGCGGGCTTCTACGCAGGCGACAGGGATCTGGTCGGTTATCTGTCGGAGCTGCGCAAGCACGCCGGTCTCATGGTCCCGGGTCCGGTTCAGGCGGCCGCCGCCGCCGCGTTCGGTGAGGACGAACACGTCTACAAGCAGCGCGAAGTGTATTCGAAACGCCTCGTGCGACTCGCGGAGATCTTCGCCTCGGTCGGTTTGAGCGCCCCAACTCCGGGCGGGGGTTTCTATTTGTGGGTGCGGTCGCAGCCCACCTCTGCGCTTTCTGGTGCGCCCTCGGTTCGGAAGACAGGCGCATCGACAGAGACCCAGCGGCACGATGTCGCCGGGTACGACGGCGGGTGGCGACTGGCCGAAGAGCTTGCGCGCTGCGCTGGAATGATCGTGAGCCCGGGTTCCTTCTACGGGGAGGCAGGAGCGGATTTCGTCAGGGTGGCGGCAGTGCAACCCGACGATCGCATCGAGTTGGCGGCAAAGAGACTTGCAGAGAACCGATCGGCTCTGGAACTACATATCTCGAATTGAGAGTCCATTCCCGCCTTGTTGAAAATTGAGCGCTCTGCCTGCCCGCGTGCTCGGGATTGCCCGCGTGCTCCGGATCGCGCGCGTGCTCCGGAGCACGCGCGTGTTCGGGATCGCCAGTGCACTCCCGCGTCTTCCGGGCGCGGGTGCGCCGCTCAGCCGGCATCGGCAACGCGCCGCGAAAGGTCGGTATAGCCTGCATGCGTGGCAGATCTTCGCTCGCAGATCGAGGATTACTGGTCCCGTTCGAGCGAGCTGGGTCCCACGGACACCGACGCGTTGGCGGTCGTAACCGAAGCGATCGGCTTGCTCGACAGCGGCGAAGCCCGCGTCGCCGAGGTGGACAGCGGCGGCGAGGTAGTCGTGCACGGGTGGCTCAAGCTGGCCATCCTGCTCCTTTTCCGTCTGCGCTCCATCGAGGTCACCGACGTGGGCCCGTTCGAGTACGCAGACAAGCTGCCACTCAAATCCAACTATGCGATGAACGGCATCCGCGTCGTACCGGGTGCTTCAGCGCGTTGGGGATCGTTCCTCGACAGGGGAGTGGTGCTCATGCCGAGTTACGTGAACATAGGAGCGCGCGTGGGGCGCGACACGATGGTCGACACTTGGGCGACGGTCGGCTCGTGCGCTCAAGTTGGTGCCCGTGTGCATCTTTCCGGTGGGGTCGGAATTGGCGGTGTCTTGGAACCCCCCAATGCGGCGCCCGTCATCATCGGTGACGACGCCTTCATCGGGAGCCGGTGCATGATCACAGAAGGTGCGCGTGTCGGGGAAGGAGCAGTTCTGGGTGCGGGGACGATACTGAACCCCTCCATCCCGGTAATCGACGCGGAGTCCGGCGACGAGCTCGGGCGAGGAGTGGTACCTCCATGGAGTGTGGCGATCAACGCGGCTCGTCCGAGGAGGTTTCCCGGAGGCGACTTCTTTCTGCCTTGTGTCCTCGTGATAAACCGACTGAAGGAAGGCGAGCGACACGACAAAGCTCGTCTCGAGACGGTTCTCCGTTCGCACGGCGTCTCGACCTGAGATCGTGGGCCACACGGATCTTCTCAAACTTACAGCGGAGCTCGTCAGCATCCCCTCGGTGAGTCACAGCGAGGCCGACCTCGCCGATTACGTCGAGCAGACACTCCGGTCTTGTGCGCATCTCGAAACCATCCGTATCGACGACACGGTGGTTGCACGAACGGGCATGGGACGGAACGAGCGCCTGGTTCTCGCCGGTCACCTCGACACGGTTCCTCCGTTCCCGAATTCGGCCCCACGCGTCGAGGGAGAAACCGTCTGGGGCCTTGGCGCAGTGGACATGAAGGGGGGCTTGGCGGTCCTTCTCGATCTTGCGACGACCGTCTCGGAGCCGGCCTGTGATGTCACATATGTGTTCTACGCGTGTGAAGAAGTGGCACGCGAGCACAATGCGCTGTGCCGTATTGCATCAGAGCGGCCCGACCTTCTTCGCGGCGATGTGGCGGTGCTGGGTGAGCCGACCGGCGGAATCGTCGAAGCCGGCTGTCAGGGGACTGTCAGGTTCCTCGTGTCGCTGAGCGGCCGCCGGGCACACACGGCCCGACCATGGCGAGGAGTCAACGCCATCCACCGTCTTGGGCCGGTCCTCGAACTCCTCAACGGGTACGAGTCCCGGCGCGTAGTCATCGACGGATGCGAATACGCGGAACAGCTGCAAGCCGTAGCGATAGAAGGGGGTATTGCACCGAACGTTGTACCTGATCGTGCGTCGCTCGTGGTCAACCACCGCTTTGCACCGGATCGTGACCTTGCGGAAGCTGAGAGATGTTTCTTCGCACTGATCGCAGACGTGATCGACGAACGCGGTGGCGACCTGGTGGAGGTCGTCGAGAGCTCGCCTGCGGCTCCGCCCTCGCTGAGACATCCGCTACTCAATGAGATGGTTAAGACCACCGGGAAACCACCCCGAGCCAAGATGGGATGGACGGACGTGGCGACCTTTTGGGAAATAGGTATCCCGGCCACGAATTTCGGCCCGGGCGACCCCACTCTTGCTCATACAGCGGACGAACGTGTGTCGAGAGACGAGCTCGAGGGGGCTCGCGCCGTGTTGGCGCATCTGCTCCAACCGGCGTGAGCTTGCCGGTCCGTTTTGCAGCACAAACGATCAGGTCCGCGCCGATTTTCTTGAATCTCGGGTGGTAACGCTCGTGAGGTCATGGCACCTCACCCCACAGATGTGCGCAAGCGCGTGTTCACGGCGGGCAACGCGCGCTCGACGACAGACAACCGCGTGGTAGCCGCGTGCGCGGCGGCTCTAGCTACGAGACAGTGAAGGTACGTCGCCAGGCTCAAGAGACTCGTGATCGGATCACGGGCTAGAAGCGGGATCGGCTCAGAATCCGAATCGAGAGACGACGTCTCCAAGATGGCGGACCGTAAGGCGAACATCGCCGCCCTCGCCTCTCCGATCTCGACGTCCTCTTGTTGCATCCAGGCGCTTACACCGAGTGGCAGAGTCAGTTTCCCACCCGTGAGATCGTCGTCGGTGAGCTCGGCGAGCCCGGACGCGAAGGTCGCCGCGAAAGCGCGCCGTACATCAGCAGTTCCCTCGACCGAATCCTGATCGGCCACTGCGGTCAGTCGTCCCGTGCGCGGGGGCATGGTGAAAGTGTGGCGGGCGGGTGTAACGGTGTGGTGGACCCGAACCGCCAAGCCCGATCTGCCAGCTAGGGACCCTGGTTCGCCGTCGGAATCCTGAAAGCGCCAACGGAGGGATCATCATCGCTGACCGCTCCGGCCCCTACGTCTCGGCGGTCCTCCCAGGTCTCGAGGCAGCTATCGGAACAGAAGAGGATCGTCTCGCCGGCCGTCCCGTTCCGCACTGCCGTCGCCGTGTCTGCCGAGAGCTCGATACCGCACACAGGGTCTTGATCGGCGCCCTCGACTCCAGTTGACAGGGAAAGACTCGCGACTTCGATCGGGCCGTCGAGGCCCTTTATGTCGGTCAGTTGCCTGTCGGCGACGGTTGCCCACGCCGGTAGGTACGGGACCACCTCGGTAGTTGCGAGCACGGTCCCTGGTCCCGCCATGTCACAGAGCCGTGCGGCCACGTTTACGGAGTGTCCGATGTAGTCGTCCCCTTCCAAGAGAATGACGGGGCCCGCTGATATTCCGCACCGCACGGAGGTGGATCGCGGAACGCGGTCGGCGAGGTTCCCGATCTCGAGAGAGGCCGCCACAAGGGGAGTGAACTCCACTCCAACCAACATCGCTCCGTCTCCAAGCCACTTGGCGATCCGAACGGCGCGCCTGGAGCACGTCTTGCGCACGACTGATCGAAACTCTTCGAGCAGACCGACCGCGTGATCGTCGCCCAACGACTGGGTCAGGGCAGTGAAACCCGAGAGGTCGATAAAAGCGAAAGATCTCTGAACACGCACGGTTAGATCGTCGCGCGCGCAGAGGGTCGCACACGAAATTTTGCTCGAGAAATGGTCAGAGTCTGCGAAGGACCGTGACCACCTTCCCATAGATCGTGACATCGTTTGCGTTGAACTCCATCGGCTCCATCGAGGAGTTGGCAGGAGTGAGCACGATCTTGCCGCGCTTTCGCCTGAAGGTCTTCACAGTCGCTTCCCCATCGGGAATACCCGCGACGACGATCTCCCCGTTCTCCGCGTCCGGCTGTTGCCTGACAACCACGAAGTCACCCTCGAGGATCCCGGCTTCGATCATGGAGTCACCGCGCACCCGCAGAACGAACAAGGAGCCCGTCCCCGTGAAGTCCTCAGGAAGGGGAAGCAGCTCTTCGACATTCTCACTCGCAAGGACGCCGGTGCCCGCGGCGACGTCGCCCACTACAGGTACGTGTCTGACGGGACGTGGTCTAAGCGCCACCTTTGAAGACGGGTCGTAGCGAACCTCGATTGCTCTCGGCTTGGCCGGATCCCGCCGGAGGTAGCCCTCTCGCTGGA
>Ga0187783_10004243_pt1 | contig 10616 bp, 9 predicted proteins | sample 1015_SJ02_MP02_2_FD_132471 | JGI IMG/M metagenome (GOLD analysis project Ga0187783, IMG submission 132471) | Tropical peat soil microbial communities from peatlands in Department of Meta, Colombia - 1015_SJ02_MP02_20_MG | ecosystem: Environmental > Terrestrial > Soil > Wetlands > Peat | place...
ATCCGACGACGTCGAGAGACGCCCAGGGTCAGGACAGGTCTCCCCGGCCTAAGGGGTGACCCGAAGTGGCTGTACCCCGCGTGCTACGTCGTGTCGTGCCAAAGCTCTGACGAGAAGGGGTGCAGACCGCGTTCCCGACGGTCATCTCCCTGCGTGCCGCAGCGGGCACCCGCGCGTGCCACAACCGGAGGGAGGCGAGACATGGAACCCAGTAAACCGGGCCATCAACGGCCCACCATCCAGCCGATCTCGTATCCCCCCGGCACGCGGTAGCCACCCGCCCTGCGATCTGCCCGATTCTGCGCGCGAGCGCAGAGCGGATGGATGCTGCGTGCCTCCCGAGACCCGGGAGGAATGGCCATGACCTCAGAGACGTTGGACGCCCGCTCCGTGGGCGCAGTCCTCGACCCCGAGCACGTCGGCGACATCCGCGGTGCGCTGGGCACCATCCGGCACGACGACCTCGCGCCGCGCAGCGGCTCGGCGGTGCTGAAGACCCTGCTCGCGATCGTCGGGCCCGGGCTCATCGTGATGGTCGGCGACAACGACGCCGGCGCGTTCGCAACCTACGGCCAGGCTGGCCAGAACTACGGCACCCGGCTGCTGTGGACCCTGCTCCTGCTGGTTCCCGTGCTGTATGTCAACCAGGAGATGGTCGTCCGGCTGGGCGCTGTCACCGGCGTCGGCCATGCGCGGCTGATCCTGGAGCGGTTCGGCAAGTTCTGGGGCGCCTTCAGCGTCGTCGACCTGTTCATTCTCAACGCTCTTACGATCGTCACCGAGTTCATCGGCATCACGCTCGGCGCGGGCTACCTCGGCCTGCCGAAGATTCCGTCGGTGCTGCTGGCCGCCGGGGTGGTGGTCGCGGCGGCGTTCACCGGCAGCTTCCGCCGGTTCGAGCGCATCGCCCTGGCGTTCTGCGGTGCCAGCCTGCTGCTGATTCCGGTGTACATCTTCGCGCACCCGGCAACGTCTGAGCTGGCCCGCGGCTTCGTCATCCCGCAGCTGCCCGGCGGCGCCGGCGGCCTGTCCACGGTGATGCTGCTGGTGATCGGCATCGTCGGCACCACGGTGGCGCCGTGGCAGCTGTTCTTCCAGCAGTCCTATGTGATCGACAAGCGGATCACGCCGCGATTCATGAAGTACGAGAAGGCCGACCTGTCGATAGGCATCGTCACGGTGGTGGTCGGTGGTGCCGCGATCATGGGCGCGACGACGGTAGCGTTCGCGCACAGCCACCTCTTCGGTCACTTCACCGACGCGGCCGGGCTGGCGGCGGGCCTGCAGGCCTACGGCGGCCGGGCAGTGGGAGTGCTGTTCGCGATCGCGCTGCTCGATGCGTCGATCATCGGAGCGTTCGCGGTCTCGCTGTCCACGGCGTACGCGATCAGCGACGTGTTCGGCATCCACCATTCGTTGCACCGGGGTGTGCGCACCGCCAAGGGCTTCTACGCCGTCTACGGGGCGCTCATCGCCGGCGCCGCGACGATCGTGCTCATTCCCGGCTCCCCGCTTGGCTTGCTCACCGAGGGCGTGCAGGTCCTGGCGGGCGTGCTGCTGCCCAGCGCGACCGTGTTCCTGCTGCTGCTCTGCAACGACCGCGAGGTGCTTGGGCCGTGGGTCAATGGCAGCAAGACCAACGCGTTCACCGGCGCTGTGGTGGCGATCCTGGTCTCGCTGTCGGTCGTCTTGACCGCCTCAGTGCTCTTCCCCGCCATTAGCTCGCGGCAGATTCTGGACATCATGATCGCCTGCGGCGCTGTCGGGGTGCTGGCCGCGGGTTACCTGGTTAGCCGGCGGCTGCGTGCGGCCGAGACGGCAGCTGACCCGGTGGACCGCTCCGGCCGGGAGAACTGGCGGATGCCGGCGCTGCACCTGCTCCAGCGCCCGGCGATGTCCACCACCCGCAAGCTCGGGATGGGCGCGCTGCGGCTGTACCTCGGGGTGGCGATGACCCTGGTCATCGTCAAGATCGTGGAGCTCGCGCTCGGTCACTGAGCCCGACTCGCCACCATCGCCAGGCCTGGACCGTCGACCCGGCGCCTAACCCAGGCAGCGGCAGCAACATCATCGACGGCATCACCGACGTCGACGACCAGCTATGGGCGGCAGGCATCTACGACGACGGCGGTAGCGAGATTCCGCTGATCATGCACACCTAGGGAACGTCAGGCCAACAGGCCGGCCCGGCCACTTCGTGGCCGGGCCGGTGCCGTTCCGCTCGATAATGCATTTTCGCCCGTCGGCGCGTCACCCATAGGTTGGCGGCATGCCGTGGGCTGCCTACGGGGCCTTCCTGGCCTTCGCAATCGTGCTGGTTCTGGTGCCAGGCCCCGACTTCGCCGTGGTTACTAAGAACACGCTCGCGGCCGGCCGCTGGCGCGGCGGCTGGGCCGCGGCGGGCGTGACGTCTTCTAACGCCGTGCAAGGGGCCGCGGCGGCGGCTGGCCTTGGTGCGCTGGTCGTCCGGATGCAGCCGCTGTTCGAGGCCGTTAAGTGGGCGGGTGCCGGTTACCTGATTTATCTCGGCGTGCAGTCGTTGCGGTCTGCGGCCCGCGGACAGTACCCGCCGCTGGACACGGCCGGCGGACCGCCGCGCACCGGCGGCGCCGCGCTCGCTGGCTGGCGGCAGGGGTTCTTGTCGAACATCACTAACCCGAAGGTTCTTGTTTTCTACCTGGCCGTGCTGCCGCAATTCCTGCCGGCCCACGCGGGGGTGGCAGTGTTGCTGGCTTTTGCGCTCAGCCACGCCGTGCTCAGCCTCGGCTACTTGCTGCTGCTGACGCTGGCGCTCCAGCGCGCACGGCCGATTCTGGAGCGCCGGCGGATCCGACGTGCGCTTGACGCGACGACCGGCGCGGTGCTGATTGGCTTCAGCGCACGTCTCGTCGCCGAGCACGCGTGACGTGCGGGTGCGGCGCACGCCGCCCGAGCTGGCGACCGCCCGGTCGGCCTGCCGCGCGCGCGGACTCTCCTCAGGGCTCATTCTCCGGCAGCCCCCGCCACGCAGTCCGACTGCGTCGCCAGTCGATGACGGGCGCCCGGAGTCAGTAGTCTGCTGCGGTGGAGCACCAACCGGACACGAACGCCGCAATCTGGAAGTCGGACGAGATCGTCGCGACCTGGGCGGCGCAAGCCGCCGAGCGCGAGCGAAATCACGGCGCGCAGTGGCGCCTCATGGCTGACCTGCTGCCTTTCGACGATCATGAGAGTGTCACATTCCTGGACCTGGGCGCCGGCACCGGCGCAGCGTCGCACGCGATCCTTGAGCGTCATCCCGGTAGCACCGCGATCCTCGCGGATTTCTCCCCGGAGATGATGGGCGCGGGCGAGAGCGAGCTGCGGGCGTTTGCCGGGCGCTACCGCTACGTGGAGTTTGACCTAGCGGTCGGCGAGTGGCCGACCGCGCTCCCGGAAGCCGTCGACGCCGTCGTTACCTCGCTGTGCGTCCACCACCTGCCCGACGAGCGCAAGCGGAGCCTGATCGGTGAGATCTTCAAGCGCCTCCGGCCAGGCGGCTGGTACCTCAACTACGATCCGGTGCGCTCGGACGATCCGGTGGTGGCCGCTACCTGGGCCCGAGTGACCGATGCCGAGGACCCAGAGTCCGCGCGCAAGCGGCTGCATCGCACGCCGCACGAGCAGGCCAGGTACGAGAACCATGTTCGCTACATCAGCCCGCTGGGCCCGCAGCTCGACTATCTGCGGTCGGCCGGCTTCCTCGGCGTCGAGGTCTGGTGGAAGCGGCTGGACTACGTCGTCTTCGGCGGCTACCGGCCGGGGGCGTTATGACCACTCCCACTGAGAACGCCGCGCGGCTCGCGGTGCTGATCGACGCCGACAACGCGCAGCCCGCCATCGTAGACGTGCTGCTGGCGGAGATCGCGAAGTACGGCACCGCGCACGTCAAGCGCGCGTACGGGGACTGGACTACGGGCGCGCTGCGCGGCTGGAAGGACCAGCTGCTCGCCCAGTCGATCCAGCCGATTCAGCAGTTTGCGTACACCAGGGGCAAGAACGCGACGGACGCGGCGATGGTCATCGACGCCATGGACTTGCTGTACTCGGGCCGCTTTGACGGCTTCTGCATAGTGTCCAGTGACAGCGACTTCACCCGGCTGGCGGCGCGGATCAGGGAGTCTGGCCTCACCGTGTACGGCTTCGGTGAGCGCAAGACGCCGAAGCCGTTCGTCGCCGCCTGCGACAAGTTCATCTATATCGAGAACCTGAGCTACGCCGAAGGTGCTGTCGCGCCCGCCGGGGAGCCACGGGCCCAGACGGCGCGCGCATCGGCTGCCCAGCTCAAGGCCGACAACGCGCTGGTGAGTCGGCTGCGCAACGCCATCGAGGCAGCCTCCGACGATGACGGCTGGGCTCAGCTCGCCTCGGTGGGGCAGATCATCACCAACCAGAGTCCGGACTTTGACTCGCGCACCTACGGTTATGCCAAGCTCAGTGACCTGATGGCCGCGACCACGCTGTTTGAGCTGGAGCGGCGCAGTCCTGGCGAAGGCAAGTCGACGGTCATCTACGCCAAGGACAGGCGGCAGCAGCCGGCCAGGAAGACTTCGCGAAGCGGGACAGCTCGGTCCCGGTCGCGCGCTGCCGGGGCAGACAGCTAACCGCCCGGCCGCGCGGGACCGAATCTATGCGCGGGCGAGGCGGGCTTCGTGCGGCTCGGCCAGCCGCACGCCCAGCAGCGTCGCGAGCGCGAGTTCGCCGTCTGCCGTGACGCGGACAGCTCTGCTGCCGGGCCGGGGCAGCACCCAGCCCCGCGCCACGAGCTGCTGGTACAGCGACGCACCGAGCGCCCCGGCCAGGTGCGTTCTGCGCTCGGTCCAGTCCAGGCAGGCGCGGACCAGCGGACGCGACCCGCTGTGCAGCGCCGCTGGCCCGGCCAGCTCGGCAAACCACGACCGCCCCGCGGCGGTCACGGTCAGCCCGCCCGCCTGGCACAGCAGACCGGCCGCCTCCATCGCGTCGAACAGCCGGACGCCGAGCGCGCCGGCCAGGTGGTCGTAGCACGTCCTGGCCTGGGCGAGGTCCGCGGCGACGCCAACGGAACGCAGCGATCTCGCCGCCGCGGGCTGACCAGCGATGGTCGCGACGTGCTCGATGAGCTCGGCCAGCTCGGTGCTGGCGAGCCGCACGTACCGGTGACGGCCCTGGCGCAGCTCGGTCAGCAATCCCGCATCGACCAGCTGATTCAGGTGACTGCTCGCGGTAGGCCGGGCGATGCCGGCGAACGCCGCCAGCTCGCTGGCCGTCCACGCGCGGCCGTCAAGTAGCGCGATGCAGATGGCAGCGCGGCTCGTGTCGGCGAGCAGGCCCGCGAACTTGCTGACCGATTCCGGCGCCAGGATCACCCGGTCCCCCTTCTATGCCTGCGGCCCTACTGGCAACCGTAAGCCAACGACAGTTCGGCCGGTGCCGCACCAACCGCGGCCTACGCTGCCAGCCATGTCGGCCACGACCACACTGGACCAGCGGGGCGGTGTTCCGATCGGCGCGTTCGCGACCCTCCCGGACCCCGCCAGCTGGCACGAAACGCTCCGGTCCCTGGGTACCCATGCCCGCGGCGGGCAGTGGATAGTGTCGACGCCACCCGACGTCGCAGCGGCACTGAGCACGCCCGCACTGCAGGTGATCAGGCCATCGGCCGGAACTGGCCCGGCGGCCGAGCTAGTCGCCCGGATGGCCCGGTTCTGTGACGGCGAAGCACATCGGCGCAGGCGTGCGCTGACGATGCGGCTGCTGCCGCCCGTGCCCGCGATCGCCAGCCAGGCCGCCGAGCTCGCCGTGCGATACCTGCGCGAGCGGGCGGATGCCGACCGGCTCGACATCATGCCGCTCGCACGCACGCTCCCGGCCGAGGCGATCGCCGGCGCGATGGGCTTGACCGGTCCGGCCGCGGCCAGGGCGGCCGACCTGGCCGGGCAGCTGTGTGACGCGCTATCGGCCGGGCCTCGCCGCGCCGCGACCGCCCGGACACCGGACGCGGACACGGCAGCAAGCGAGCTGTGCGCGACACTCCGGCAACTTCGGCTGACCGCCGGGGACGACGTGGCCGCGGCCGCGAGCCTCCTGTTCCAGGCTCGTGATGCCACCGCAGCGCTCATCGGCGCAGCGGTGCTGGCGCCGCGGCCGCCCGAGTCGGGCCACACGGCGGTGCGGGTCCAGTCCGTGTTGCGCCGCCAGGCGCCTGTGCAGTGCACGCGCCGAACCGCCGTGGCAGACACACCGATCGGCACGGCTCTCATTCCGCGCGGTTCGGACGTGTGGATCTTCGTGGCGGCAGCGGAGCTCGGCAACGGGGCACCGGCCACGTTCGGCAGCGGACCGCACGCCTGCCCAGGTGCGCACGCCGCGACGGCGATCGCCGGTGAGGTTCTCACGATCCTCGACGCGGGCGGCTGGCGGCCAGTAGCGCGCCAGCGCATCGACTACGAACCGCGGCCGAACCTCCGGCTGCCGCGTCGTGTGCTGGTGAGCCGCGGATGACCGGGCAGCAGGCGTTCGCGGCGCTGCATCGTCCCGGTAGCCCGTTCCTGCTCCCAAACGCATGGGACGTTGCCTCCGCGGTGCTGCTGGCCGACGCCGGGTTTCCCGCCATTGGGACAACGAGCCTCGGGGTGACGGCCGCGGCGGGCGAGATCGACGGCACCGGCACCGGCCGTGGCCTGACGATGGCGATGGCGCGCGCGATCCTGCCGCGGCTTGCGGTGCCGGTCACCGTTGACGCCGAGGGCGGCTACAGCGAGGACCCCAGCGCGGTCGCTGACCTCGCTGTGGAGCTGGCAGCCCTGGGCACGGTCGGAATCAATCTCGAGGACGCACGCGGGGGCGGTGTGCTGCGGTCGCCCGCAGCACACGCCGCGATCATCCGCGCCGTCGTCGCGGCCGCGCCGGGCTTGTTCGTGAACGCACGCACAGACGTGTTCTGGCTGCGGGCGGGACCGCCGGCCCGCCGCCTCGGGGCCGCGACCGAACGGCTGCTCGCATACCAGGACGCGGGGGCTGCTGGCGTGTTCGTGCCCGCACTCACCGAGCTCGCCGACATTGCGGTGCTCGCGCGGCGCATCCAGCTGCCGCTGAATGTGCTCTGGCAGCCAGGCACGACGCTGGCACAGCTCGGCGACGCGGGCGTGGCACGGGTCAGCACCGGATCGGCACTGTACCGGCGGGCGCTGGCCGCCGCCGTGGCCGCCGCCGTCGCGGCGCAGCAAGACCAGCCGCCGCACGGTGCCGACCTGCGTTACGACGGCTTGCTCTACGCACTGCGGCGGCCAGCCGCGCGCGTTTCCTGATTCGGCGGCTGGGACGGGAATACGTGTCGCGGGCGACGGTTGACCGTTGCCATGAGAGCTGTGGGAATAACGGAATTTGGCGGCCCTGACGTCTTGCACATCGTGGAGTTGCCCGATCCGCAAGCGGGGCCGGGAGAGGTCCGCATCCGGGTGCACGCGGCCGCCGTGAATCCGACCGACACCGGCCTGCGAGCGGGCGCCCGCGCTAGCCAGCTCAAGGACATTCCGCCGCCGTACGTACCCGGCATGGACGCTGCGGGCGAACTCGACCAGATCGGTCCGGGCGTCTCGACAGACCTGCGCATCGGCGACCACGTCATGGCGATCGTGGTGCCCCATGGCTCGCGCGGCGCCTACGCGGAGTGGCTGGTTGTCCCCGCCGAGTCCGTGACCAGAGTGCCCGCCGGCGCCACCGACGCCGAAGCGGCGACGCTGCCGATGAACGGGCTCACCACCCGGCAGGCGCTCGACATGCTCAGCCTGTCCCCCGGCCAGACCCTCGCCGTGACGGGTGCCGCCGGGGCCGTCGGCGGTTACGCGGTACAGCTCGGGAAGGCCGAGGGACTACGGGTCATCGCCGACGCCGCCGCGCCGGATGAGCCGCTCGTCAAGGAGCTCGGTGCCGACGTCGTCGTACGGCGCGGCCCCGACTTCGCCGCGCGGGTGCGCGAGGTGCTGCCCGAGGGAGCCGACGGACTCATCGACGGCGCACTGCTCAACGAACTTGCCGTCCCCGCGGTGCGGGACGGCGGCGGGATCGCGACCGTGCGCGGTTTTACCGGTGCCCCTGACCGCGGCATCAGCTTCCATCCCGTGGCCGTGCGGAACTACGCCCGTGAGCACGACAAGCTCGACCGGCTGCGCCAGCAGGCAGAGGCCGGTCAGCTGACGCTGCGGGTCGCGAGGACGTTGCCCGCCGAACGCGCCGCCGAGGCACATCGGACCCTGGAAGCCGGCGGCACCCGCGGCCGGCTCATCCTGGAGTTCTGACCGTGTCGCCGCAGACGGCGGCCGTCGACGCGTATCTGGCCGCGCTGGGCACCGCCGACGAGAGCGTGGCGCATGCGCTCGGCCCGGTAATGGCCGACGACATCCTCGTCCAGACCAACTTCGGCCTGGCACAAGGCCGGGAGGCTGCCATCGCGCAGCTGACCGAGCCACGGACGGCAGGGCTCGTGTCCGCCGGTGTCCGGTGGTCAGCGCCGCGCACCGACGCCGAGCGGGTCGTGGTGACCGGCACGCTGCCGGAGACCGCGCCATTCGGCGGCTTAGAGCTTGTCTTCGAGTTCCGCGGCGGCACGATCGTCCGGGTGGAGCAGCAGACGCTTCCGCCCCCGCCGCTGCAGCCGCGACCGCTCAGCCTTACGCCCGAGATCAAGGCGGCGGTCGACGGCGCGCTCGACAATCAGACGCCCATGCTGATCGCGTATCTCGACGGCGCGGAGCAGATTCACCTGTCGTTTCGCGGCACGATCCAGGCGTACTCCGACGGCGAGCTCGCGCTGTGGGCGCGCGATCCGGATGGTGGCCTGCCGAGGAACATCGCGACTCGCCCGAAGGTGACGCTGTTCTATCACGACGCCGGCCGGCGCACGACGTACACCTTCTACGGGCGGGCACGCATCGCCCCGGACCAGGAAGCCCGCACCGTGATCTTCGATAACTCGCACCCCCGCGAGCAGCAGGTGGATTTCCGCCGCCGCGGCGTCGCGATCATCGTCGATCTAGACCGGGTGGAAGGCCGGGACGCGGGCGGGCGGCTGCTAATGCAGCGCGACGAGCCGTGAGCGATGCCGCCCCCGCCGATCGTGCCCAGCAGCGTGTGCAGCAGCGTGATTCTGGAGGCTAGGGTTCCGGCCGCTAGGGCTCAATGACGCCCAGTCGCACCCCGGCGGCAACGGCCCCGCCCCGGCTCTGCGCGCCAAGCTTGCGCATGACCGCCGAGACGTGGTGATCGATGGTTCGCGGTGAGAGCACGAGCTGAGCAGCAATCTCGGAGTTGCGAAGCCCCGCGGCGAGCAGCCTCAGCACGTCGACCTCGCGCGCGGTGAGGCCAGACGGATGCACCGCATTCGGCGCCCGGGACTGCCGTGGCAGGTCAACCTCGCCCAGCTCGCGCAGCTCCCTCGCGACCATGCCCATCGCGGGCCGGGCGCCAAGGCCGCGCAGTACCTCGAGCGCGTCTCGCAGCGTCTCGGCGTCACCCGATCCGACCCACACAAGCGCGGCCTGGTAAGGCTGGCCGCGCTCCTGCCACCAGCGCGCGGCGGCCGGCCGGTCCCCGATCGCCAGCAGCCGGTAAGGCTCGCGCAGCTCATCAATGTCTCCGGCGGCCACCCCGGCACGCCAGCGCCAGTAGCTGACCTCGTGGACCGCGAATGGATCCAGCCCAGGGGCCGAGGGATCTGCGAGCTCGGCCTCTTCGAGCACCACCGAGTACCGTCCCTCGAGCCAGGCTGCCTCCGCGCGGGCCGAAGCGAGCGGGGCCAGCAGATGCGCGTAACCCAGCCGACTGACGAGCTCCCTGGCCTCGTTCAGCAGCCGCCAGCCGCCCGGCTGGCCGCGCCGCGTCCGCAGCGTACCCAGCACGATCAGCGCATCGCCCCGAGAGACCGCCGGAACGCGGCTCCCCGCCGCCAGCACCGCTTCGGCGTCCGCGGCGGCCTTCTTCCACCGGCCGCGGGCGAGGTGCGATTCCATCTGCAGGCAACGGAGCTGCTCGTACCACAGCTCCTGGCCATGATCGCGGCAGAACGTGATAGCCGAGTCCAGAAAGCGCTCGGCAACAGGCCATTCGCGGCTCATCGCCAGCATCCAGCACAGATGCATGTGCGCCCGGCCGACCTCGAGATAGTCGCTGTGCTGCTCGGCTAGCTCGCGGCTGCGCTCGAGGTCCGCGACGCCAGCCAGGTCACCGTTCACGATCTTGATGCAGCCGACGATACTAAGCCCTGCATAGACGGCCTGCGCGCAGCCAAGCTCGTCGCCGAGGCGGATGGCCTTGAGCCCCCAGTCCCGCGCCTGGTCGTCAAGCCCGATCCCGTAGATGGCAGCCATGCTGACGTAACTGAGCGCCAGCTCGGCAGAGGGCGCAATCTGCTCCAGGACCGCAACTGCTTCCAGGTTGGCCGCCAGCGACTCGGGCAGCCTGCCGTTCCGGCCGAGGCTCGCGCCTAGCAGCCGCAGCGCACGGCCCTCGGCGGCCACGTCACCGCGGTCGCGATGAATCTTCAGTGCTTCCCGGACCGCGGCCGTAGCGTCCGGGCCGACGGCCGTGAAGGTCCCCTCCTCGGCGTAGCGCTCCAGCAG
>Ga0187783_10004244_pt1 | contig 10615 bp, 8 predicted proteins | sample 1015_SJ02_MP02_2_FD_132471 | JGI IMG/M metagenome (GOLD analysis project Ga0187783, IMG submission 132471) | Tropical peat soil microbial communities from peatlands in Department of Meta, Colombia - 1015_SJ02_MP02_20_MG | ecosystem: Environmental > Terrestrial > Soil > Wetlands > Peat | place...
TACTGCTGCCAGAAGACAATATAAAAACCAGAAACAATCACGAGAAATATCAGGAAGCGTACATTCGTAATGACCGTGAGGAGATTCCGGAAGGATTCGCCGAGACCCGTGGCTTGAACTTCGGAGGCCTGCCGCGGCTCCCGGAAAAACACCAGCACCGCGAACATCGTCACGAGCATCGCCGCGGCGGCGACGCGGAAGACGCGCGTCACGCCAAAATATCTGTGGATCAGCGAAGCGGAAAGCGGTCCCAATGCGCCTCCGACGTTCACGAGCGTGTAGTAAATGGAATAGCCGATCGAGCGGACGTTTTCGGTGGAGGCGCGGGCGGTCGTGCCGACGACGGAGGGCTTGACGATGGCGGGCCCCAATGCAGGCACAATGAGAATAAGGACTACGAGCCTTCCGAGCGGCATCGCGTGAGCGAGCGGCACCATCCAGGTCGCGCCCAGCGAGCCGAGTAGGAAATAACCGGTGGACAACGCGAAGTATGCGAACGAAAGTGAGCGGCGAAAACCGAACAAATCCGCCAATGCCCCGCCGATGATAGGCAGAAACCAGACGATTCCGCCGAAGTAGCCAATCAGGTCGCCGGCTTGTGCGTCACTGAAGCGCAGAACCTCGTGCAAATAAATCGCGAGAACAGCCTGCACGCTGTAGTAGGCTTGCCGCTCGAATAGCTCGGTGAGATTTGCCACCCAAAAAGCGGGCGCGAATCCCTCTCGAATCTCGCGAAGTCGTTCGCCGACAGTCACGCAATTTCCCCGGACATGGCATTCGGCGCACCGTCAAGGGTGAGCTTGTCCGTCGACGGTCGCCGCGCGATTGTAGCGAAACACCGCCGTTTGGGTCACGCCGTCCCGCACGGAGGGTGTGCTAACATGAATTGATGCGGGTCTGAGGCGAGCAGGTTCCCTCCCATGATTCCAGCGGCCATGAAAGCATTGCGAAAGACTCATGCGGGCCGCGGCGCTGAGCTTGAGACTGTTCCCGTTCCCGCCCTCGGGCACACGGATGTGCTGGTGCGTGTTCGCTCCGCTTCCATTTGTGGGACGGACCTGCACATTTACACATGGGACCGGTGGTCTGCTTCGCGGATCAAGCCGCCGATGACGTTTGGCCACGAGTTTTGCGGAACGGTCGAGAGGATTGGAGAGGAGGTTTCCGGAGTCGCGGTGGGTGATTTTGTCAGCGCGGAGATGCATGTTGCATGCGGGCACTGCCGACAATGTCGCGTCGGGCAGCCGCACGTCTGCCAGAATCTGAATATCCTAGGAGTGGACCGCGATGGGTGCTTTGCCGAATTTGTGCGCATTCCCGCGCGCAACATTTGGAAAATTGATCCGGCGATTCCCGAGCACTATGCTGCGATCCTCGACCCGCTTGGCAACGCGGTGCACTCCGTGCTCGCCGGAGAAATTGCGATGCAGACGGTCGCCGTCACGGGCTGCGGGCCGATCGGATTGATGGCAATCGCCGTGGCGAAAGCGTGCGGATGCGCGACGGTCTACGCCACGGAGGTCAACGCGCACCGGCGCGAGCTGGCCCGCAGGATGGGCGCTGATGTGGCGCTCGATCCGGGCGAAGGCGACGCTGTAGCGACCGTCCGTGCGGCAACGGGAGGCGCGGGCGTGGACGTTCTGCTCGAGATGAGCGGCAACGCAAATGCTTTGCGGCAGGGACTGCAAATGCTGCGCCCCGGCGGACGCGCGTCGCTGCTCGGAATTTTCCCCGATCCATTGACGCTCGACCTCGCTTCCGATGTCGTTACCAAAGGCATCACCCTCCATGGAATCTACGGCCGGCTGATGTACCAAACGTGGGTGCAAATGACGGAAATGCTGAAAGCGGGCCGTCTGGACCTTTCTCCGCTGTTCCGTGAGCGCATGCCGCTGGATCGTTTCGCCGAAGCATTTACGCTGCTGCAAGGCGGTCTGGCGGGAAAAGTTCTGTTCGATCCGAACGGCGCGCCGCGCTGATCGCGCCACCCGAGGTGAATCAATGACCGCCGCGAGCCGTCCGCAATTGGGGTATCTGCATGATGCGCTGGAAGAGTTAAAGGCGAAGGGACTGCACTTCCGCTTGCGCGTGCTCGAGGGCGAGCAACGGCCAATCGCGAACTTCGACGGCAAAGAAGTCATCAACCTCAGCTCCAACAATTACCTCGGACTGACAACGAACAAGTCGCTGCGCCGCGCGGCGCTCGATGGAGTGCGCAAATGGGGCGTCGGGGCAGGAGCCGTCCGGACAATCGCGGGCACGATGCGCCCGCACATGGAACTCGAAGAGCAAATTGCGCGCTTTAAGGGCACGGAATCGTGCGTCGTCTTTCAATCGGGGTTCACGGCAAACGCGGGCACGGTCGCGGCCATCCTGGGCAAGGACGACCTCATTATCTCTGACGAGCTGAATCATGCCTCGATCATTGATGGCTGCCGATTGTCGCGCGCGACGATCAAAGTCTATAAGCATGGCGACGCCGCAGACTGCGAGCGCATCTGCGAGGAATCAGTTTCCTGGCCCGGCAGGAAATTGCTGATTAGCGACGGTGTCTTCTCCATGGATGGGGACATCGCGCCGCTCCCTCAACTCTGTGATCTCGCCGAGAAATACAACTGCATCATGATGGTGGATGATGCGCACGCTTCCGGCGTGCTCGGCCGCAGCGGGCGCGGTACAGTTGACCATTTCGGGTGCGACGGGCGTGTAGATATTCAGGTCGGAACGCTGAGCAAGGCAGTCGGGGCGATGGGTGGTTACGTTTGCGGCTCCGCCGAGCTGATCGATTATTTGTATCATCGCGCGCGGCCATTTCTATTCTCGACGGGGCACCCGCCATCGGTCGTCGCCACGTGCCAAGCTGCATTCACTCTTCTGGATTCGCCCGACGGCGAACGGCTCGTCAAGAAGCTGTGGGCAAACACAAAGTTTTTCCAGCGCCGCTTGCGCAAACTCGGTTTTTCCACAGGCAAAAGCAAGACGCCAATCACTCCGATTCACGTGGGCGATGCGGCCAAAGCTCACGAGTTCTCGCGGGCTCTCTACGAGGCAGGCGTGCTTATTCCAGCGGTCGGTTATCCTACGGTCCCAGAGGGCAAGGCCAGGCTGCGCGCAATCGTCACAGCAACACACAAGCGCGCCGACCTGGAGCGCGCTTGCTCTATCCTGGCCGGAGTGGGGCGCAGTCTCGGCATTCTGACAACCTAAGTTGGTCATGATCCTACGGATATTCCGCCGAAGCCGACTCATTATGCTAAATCCTGCCGGTGGCTTAATTCATCTCCTGTACTACGGTACAAGGGGAGACTTTTTACTCACCTATACGGGTCAATTGCCGACCGCATCCAATTGAATGTGCTAGGTTGGAATTGGCGACCTATGCGCTTCAGATGGTGCATCCGGGCCTTGGCAATTGTGTCCCTGCTGGCTCTGGCGGGCTGCAGCAGCGGCGCGCCGGGGACGTTTGGGTCGGCTCCGACGCAAACGGGAACCGTCAGCGTCGTGATGACTGACACACCACCTTCCGGCGTGACCATCCTGGCCTTTACGATTCTCGTCAGTTCGGCAACGCTCAATACGAGCACATCCAAGATCGTCGTACCCACGCCCACCAGCCCCATTGAAGTCACGCGGCTCCAGACGGAAACCGGCTTCATATCTTCCAACGCAATCGCTGCGGGAAATTACACGAGCGTGACGCTAACGTTCTCGAATCCCTCGCTGACGTTTGAGAACAACACCGGCGCCACGCTCACCGTCGCGGGCAACATGTGCGCGAACGGTTCAGTCTGTACGGTTTCCCCGACGGCCGTGAACACGACGACGACGATTTCGCTGCCGAGCACGCTCGCGGTAACGATGGGCTCGTCGGACACGTTGGACGTGGACTTGAGCCTGACGAATCTTTTCTCCAATACGCTTTCGGCCGACTTTGCCGCCGGATCGAGCGTTTCGATTATCTCGCCGGCTCTCGATCAAACCCTGCCTTCATTCGAGGATGTCGTTGCGGAAGTGACTTCGGTCGACACGACGCATTCGACCGTGACACTGGAGAATTCCGTGGGCACATCGGTCGCCACCGTGAACTCGAGCACCGTCTTCCATGATTTTCCATCGGCGTGCAAGTCCACGCTGGCATCCTGCGTCAGTGTTGGGCAAATCCTTGCGGCAAACATGGACCTGCAATCGACTGCAGCGCTGATCGCGACGGATCTCTACTTCAAGGACGCGAGCTCGAGCGAACCGGAGGTCGAGGGCGTGATCACCTCGGTGAACACACCAGCGCAACAGTTCAACATGGTTGTGCTCGATGAATCAGCTCCCGGCGGAATTGCCGGTCTTCAAATCGGCACGAATGCGACCGTGAATTCCACAGGCGCGGCGTTCACTGTGGATGATGTCGGCATGGATACGACAGGCTACCTGTTTACAGGAATGAGTGACTTGATGCCGGGGCAGGAAGTCTCGGTCCTGCAAAGCTCGCTATCGGGAACGACCCTTGCGGCCGATCGTGTTCTCCTGCGCGATTCCAGATTTTCGGCAACGGTGAGCAAGACCGCGTGCCCGGACTTCACCGCCGCGAGCCTGCCGTCCATCTTTGTCGCCGCGGGCACGTCGCAAATTTCGGTCGTCACATCCAGCGTGGCTGCCAATGGCCTTACGGAATTTCTCGGCAAGGCCAATGAGTGTTCCGCAATTCTGGGGAATGGAACCGCGATCGTTTCCTTGCGAGGGCAATTGTTCTCGGTGGCAGGAGGCGGCCTTCCCACTCTGGTCGCTTCAAAGGTTATCGAGCACTGAGACCGTTCTCCGCCGGAATCATGCGGGCACAGGCGCAGCGGCGGGAGTCGCTCGAGACTTCTTGTACAAGGCCAGCAACAAAGCGCCCGCTCCCCAAACTGTAATGACCGTACCGACAAGACCCCCCAGAATCGGCACCAGTTCGATTGCGTCCAGAATCACCAGTCCCAGCGCCAACCTCGAGAATTGCTCTCCCAAACCTGACCTCTCCCCGAGGATGGCGTCCCCAAGCCAAGCGGCTACGAAAATCTGCGCAAGGTACATCATCGGAACGAACCCGAGCGCCAACGCGAATCCCGCAGCGGTGCCGACAATCATCAGCCCGATGCCAAGAATCATCAGCAAGATGAACGCGAGCAGACCAACTGAGCCCACGCCAATTGCAGCCCCAAAGCGCTTCGCCTCAAGCACTGCTTCCGAATAAAGTCCGGGAAGCAGGGACATCAGCAACAATCCAACCAGCAGAGCAGCCCCGTAGCGAAGCACTTCTCCGACCACGCTGCGGCCGATTCCTTTGTGCTCATCGTGCGCAGCTACTTTCTCGAATTGAACCGGGCTTGCGAGCCGCGCCCCCTGCTCGACTTCGGGTTCCTCCTCGCCAACAAAGCGAATTGGGCCGTTCAGCTGGGCGGACGACGCAATCGCCAGATGTTGACCGCGAATCATTTCCGAGCCGCCAACCGTCCCGTCCAAATCTATGCGCTGGCCGAACGCCATGAGGCTCCCACCCACTTTACCTTCGAGCAGGAGCTGTTCCGCGAAGGACATCAGGCTGCCGCCAACCTTCCCGTCCGAGTTGATTTCGAGGGTCTGCGCCGCAGCCGATACGTTCTTGCCGACGCTGCCATCCAGTGTGAGCGTATTGACAAAGCCGCGAATGTTTCCATCCACCGTGCCGCCGACGCTCAGGAATTGCGCAAAACCGATCACGTCGCCTGCCACGTGGCCATTGACCGTGACGGACCTAGCGAAAGCGATCACGTCGCCATCTACGGTGCCATCGATTCGGACGGACTCGCCAGTGACAATCAAATCGTCATGAACCTCCTGATCCTGCGGCAGCACGTATGTCTCTCCCTTATGGAGTTCCGCGGCGGCCGCAGGTTGCGGAAGAACGGCGAGCAGTCCGAGCGCGACAAAGACTGCCGCGAATGTTGTTCGGCGCCTCAGTCGACCCCGCAATAACGCCAGCGCGCCGACTCCCAAAGTCACCAGAGCAGCTACTTGCAACATGTCGAACATTGAACTCCACCCTTTCCAGAGAGTCCCGCTGAAAAAAAGCATGGTCAGCAAACTCCCCACTCCCATTCCGGTTTGGCTCATGCTCTCCTGCAAAGGCACAATCAATCCCGTCCAAACCATGTACGCGGCCATGCCGGCGAGCGCGAACCCCAACAGCCACGCCCAATGCGCCGTTCCGGTATGTCGACGCGGTAACAAACCGGCGGGAATCGCTTCATCGGCCTCCCGCAATGACGCGGAGAGCAGCAACGACTCCTCTTCGAGCGCGCGCAAAATTGCGCGACATTCCGAGCATCCCGCAGCGTGCGCTTTCAAATCCGAGGCGCGCGACTCCGGCAATTCGCCTTCGAGATAAAGCAGGCACGTCATCTCATCGAAATGATTCATGAAGCTCCCCTCCCGCGCGCCGACTCACTGCCTCGAATTTCCTCAAGGCCGGCTCCCTCCCGTTGCAGCGCTTCCCGCAGATGATGCCGCGCGCGCAACAGCACGACGCCGACGAAAGTGCGGCGAACTCCGAGCGTTTCGGCAATTTCCTCGTACTCCATGTCAGCGTAATACCGGAGAACGAGCGCCATGCGCGCGCGCTCGGGCAGCGTAGCAAGCGCTTTCCTCACCTGCAGGCTGCTGCGCTGCGCGATCAATTGTTCGAGTTGGCCCGGATTGGGATGCTCCAACGGCAATGCATCGGAGTCTTCGGTCTCCAGATCGTGCCGCACGCGGCGTCTGCGGAGCGAATCCCAACAATGATTCGCTGAAACGCGATACAGCCATGCGGTGAAGGACCGATCCGGATCGTACTGTCCGAGCTTGTCTCTCAGCTTCAAGAAAATCTCCATGGTGGCGTCTTCGGCGTCCTCGCGGGTCGGCAAAACGCGGCGGCAAAGGCGAAAGACGGCTGCCGCGTAGTGACGGTAGAGCTCGCCCCACGCTTCGGCGTCGCCGCTTCTCGCCCGCGCGATTGCATCCACGGGCTCAGCGGCAGCGGCGGGGACCGGACCGTCAGGGGCTCTCGTCGCATCCACCATGTTCAATACGCACCCGTGGGGCGAAATCTATCACCCTTTGGTATCGGCACGTTATCCGCACGAAAACAGTGAGTTGCGGTACATTGAAAGTCTTCGAGCCCCGCCGACGAAGACTATGAGCGCATCCAAACCCACTCTCGTGATTGTCGGGCGGCCCAATGTCGGAAAGTCCACACTCTTCAACCGGCTGACGGGAACGCGCCGCTCGATCGTCACAAACGAGCCGGGAATCACTCGCGATCGCATCCACGGCAGCGCGACGTGGCGTGGCCGCACCTTTGAAGTGGTAGATACGGGTGGCCTCGTGCCGGAAGCTAAAGCCGCGATTCCGCAAGAAATCATGCGTCAGGCACGGGTTGCGATTGACTCGGCGGCGCGGCTCATCTTCGTGGTGGACGCGCGCGACGGCCTTACGCCGCTGGATTCCGAACTCGCGCGCCTGCTTCGCAAGACCGGCAAGCCAATTCTTGTGGCGGCAAATAAAGCGGACACGGGCGCGCAACTTGCGCTCGCCGCGCCTTTCTACAGCATTGCCGACGAGGTTTTTCCAATTTCCGGCGAGCATGGAACCGGCGTCGACGATTTGCTGGACGCGGCAACGGCGGATTTTTCTGAGTCCGCGGGCGCGGCTCCCGAGGAAGAAACGCAGATCGCAATCATTGGGCGGCCGAACGTCGGAAAATCCACGCTTCTAAACCGGCTCACCGGATCCGACCGCGCGATCGTTTCGCCCGAGCCGGGCACGACGCGCGATGCAGTGGATTTGGTCGTCGAGCGCGGAGGCCGCAACTATCGCTTCGTAGATACCGCGGGAATTCGGCGAAAGGGCAAAACCAATCTCATTGCGGAAAAACTGTCCGTCATCATGGCGAGAAAACATCTCGAGAGCGCGGATCTCGCGCTGCTTGTGATGGACGCGAGCGTGGGCGTTACCGCCGGCGATCTGACCATCGGTGGCTACGCACACGAGTCCGGCCGCTCCGTGATCCTCGTGATGAACAAGTGGGACCTTGCTCTCGAAGCGGCACGAGAGAAAGTCCGGGCCGAGGCCCGCGAATCGCGCGCGAAAGGGAAGACCGCGAAAAACGTGGGCGTCGAGCATTCCATTTCCGATCCGGCGCGTCTCGCTCAGGAGTACGAGCGACTGGTGCGCGAGCGCTTCAAGTTTCTCGATTATGCGCCGGTCATTTTTCTTTCGGCGCTAACGGGCCAGCGCGCCGGAGCTATTTATGGTTTGATTGATCGCGTCGCAGAGGCACGCCGCCGCCGCGTGCCGACCGGCGAGCTCAATCGCTGGCTCACAACGCTTGACCTCAGCCGCGGGACTTCACCCGGAGCAAGGCGAATCAAGATTTTCTATATCACGCAGGCGTCTTCGTCGCCGCCAACCTTCGTGCTTTTCACGAATCAGACGCGCAAACTCCATTTCAGCTTTGAGCGCTTCCTCGAAAATCGGTTGCGCGAGAAATTTGACTACATCGGAACGCCCATCCGATTCCTGCAAAGATTGAAAGAGAAAAGATAAACGGAGCGCGAAGCCAGACGGGCGAGAGATCGTTCGTCCAGCACCGCCGCCGGCCACCGTTGACACGCACAGAAATCGGCATAGGATAGGGGCCAATGTACGGCGCAAATGGCCAAGGCGATTTACCGGCTCCACAAGAGGAGCTCTTCCCGATCCGCGTGGTCAGCCGCCTCACCGCAACCAAGCCGTTCGTCCTCCGATACTGGGAGGAGAAGTTCCCCATGCTTCATCCTTTGAAGGGCAAGGGGGGCCATCGCTACTACCGCCGCGAGGACATTGACACGGTACTGCGGATCAAGCGCCTGCTCTACGACGAAGGCTTTACGATTGCCGGGGCCTGCCGACACCTTCGGGAGAATGGCGATTCCTCGGGCAACGGCAATGGGGCCGTTTCCGACGAGACGTTGTCCGCAGCCCAACGCAAGACATTGCTCGATTTGCGCGATTCCCTGCGGGCGTTCTTGACGCTTCTCGAAGGCGAGTGATACCCTGAATTTTGCCCCGGAACGCGACGAAGTGCCTGTTGTATTCCGGCTAAATTCCAACTGTCGGGACGTGGCGCAGCCTGGTAGCGCGCACGCTTGGGGTGCGTGAGGTCGCTGGTTCGAATCCAGTCGTCCCGACCATTGTTTCGACACGGAAGCCGAGGAATCCTCCCCGATCCGCACTCGAGACCTGGAGTCTCACAGTAACTCGACGCGCATGGCACACATTCTGCTTACCAACGATGACGGTATCCACGCCGAAGGTTTGCGCGCGCTTGTTTCCGCGTTCGAGGGGATGGGCACAATCAGTGTGGTGGCGCCGAACATGGAGCGAAGCGCGGCAGCGCAATCGCTCACGCTCAGGCAGCCAATCTTTTGGGAGAAGATCGCTGAACGTGAATGGGCCGTCGAGGGGACTCCGGCGGATGCAATGATTCTCGCCCTGCACAAGCTTCTGCCCAATCGGCCCGACGTGGTAGTTTCGGGAGTCAATCGCGGCGGAAATCTCGGCGAAAATGTCTATTATTCCGGGACCGTGGGTGCCGCGATGGAGGCGACCATCAATCGCGTTCCGGCGATTGCTGTTTCGGTGGCGCACCGCGGAAAAGGTTTCCGCTTCGACCACGCCGCGAAGCTGGCGCGTGATCTGGCTGCGCTGGTATTGGCGGAAGGGATGCCGGAAGGAGTGCTCCTGAACGTGAACGTGCCGCTGGATTGGAAAGGTGGAGTTCGCTTCACCAAGCAATCGCGAAAGGTCACGCGCAACGTCCTGCAAGAAGGCGTGGACCCGCGCGGCCGCAACTTCTTCTGGCTGCATGAGCAACTGTCGCCGGAAGGGATGGCGCCTGACAGCGATTACGCCGCAATTTATGACGGCGCTGTGTCGATCACGCCGCTCGAGCTTGACCGCACGCATACCACGTCGCTAAATCACCTTTCGCATTGGGCCAAAGCACTCGAGTTCGTCCCCCAATAGCGGATCGGCTTTCTCCCGCACGACTCGTCTCGATCTCCGATTCCGCGTCAGGCTTGCCATTGAATCTCGGTCGCTAAGATATTTATTTGCGTGGACTTACAGGCGCTTGTCGATTTTTTCGACACTTGGCCGTCGTCTTACGCTGCCCGCACTACACGTCCATCCGCCGAACTGCGTGAAGAATGCCACACGTCAAAATCCACTTGCTCCACTGCGCAGACTTTGCTCCACTCGTTCCTCCCTTTCAGGGAGATCCCTTCATGCCTCCTCCGGTCCCAATCTCGCTGCCCACGGTGGTCGATTTCGGCCGCGAGATTTGCAGCTCGCTGGCGGGTTCGGAATCGCGGGAATGGCTCGTGGCAAACGGGATCGGAAGCTTCGCATCCGGGACGGTCGCTGGAATCCTGACGCGACGCTATCACGGCTTGCTCATCGCGGCGCTTGAACCTCCCGCAGGCCGCACACTGCTGGTCACCAAGCTGGAGGAGTACGTGACGTACGCGGGAACGACATTCGCCCTCGGCGCGAACCGCTGGAGCGGCGGCGCGCTTGATCCGCA
>Ga0187783_10004245_pt1 | contig 10613 bp, 6 predicted proteins | sample 1015_SJ02_MP02_2_FD_132471 | JGI IMG/M metagenome (GOLD analysis project Ga0187783, IMG submission 132471) | Tropical peat soil microbial communities from peatlands in Department of Meta, Colombia - 1015_SJ02_MP02_20_MG | ecosystem: Environmental > Terrestrial > Soil > Wetlands > Peat | place...
CAGCGGTAGTGGTCCTCCACGTACGCGCGTCCGGAGGCACCGAGCTCACGACCGAGCTCAGGTCGGTCGATCAGCAGGTCGAGCGCCGCCTCGAACTCTGCGTAGCCGCTGAAGGCCAGGCCTCCTCCGCTTCGGCGGGTCTGTCCGACGAGCACATCAGTCCGTCCCTCGACGAGGACCGGACGACGCTGCGCCCATGCCTCGGTGAGCACCATCGAGAAGCTCTCGAAGAAGGAGGGGTGCACAAGGGCGACAGCGCCGGCTAGAGCGTCGGCCCGCGTGCGGTCGTCGACGACACCGAGGTGGACGACGTCGGGACCGAGGAGCCGGTCGGGGGCGGAGCCGAGTACGAGGAGACGTAGGGGACTCGGCCGCCGCGACTTGTAGGCCGCGAAGAAGCTGAGGAGCTCTTCGCTGCCCTTCCCCGCCTCGAGCCGGCCGACGAAGAGGACGTACGGGTCGTCTCCGAGATCGTGCTGCTGACGGAACGGCCCGGCTCGTCCGGCGACCTCGAGGTCGGTCCCCACGCCGACGACCGCTCCACGGGCCGGGGCACCGCGGCACAGCAGCAAGTCACGCTCCTCCTCGGTCGACCAGGCGTACTGCGTCGGCCGCCCGAAGAGGTCGTCGTAGACCGGGAGCCAGAAGGCGGGCTCGTCGTGGGCGGTGGCATGGAGCACGGTGGTCGACACGGCCGCCGACGTTCCGAGCCCCTCCCAGGTGGTGGCGAACAGGTAGGAGAAGTGCACGACGACGTCGAAGCCGGACGCCCGCCGGCGGAGCCAGGGCACCAGATCGGGCAGCGTCGGACCCTGGAGGCGGCGCCACGCCGCCTGTTCGTCGAGGGAGACGCGCTGGCCGCTCCAGAGCACGGCGACCGTGGCTGCCTCGAAGGCGTCGCCGTCCCGGGGTTGCTCCACGCCCAGGCGGTGCACCTGCACCCCGTCCAACTCCGACTCCCCCGCCGGATACTCGTTCGCCCAGTCCTCGGCGCTGACCGCCCGGCTGGTCAGCACCTCCACCCGGTGACCCCGTGCCGCCAGCCGGGTGGCGAACTCCCGGCAGTGTCGCTCGGCGCCGCCCGCCACCTCGGTCCCGTACCGTTGCAGCACGAAGAGGAGGCGGAGAGGCGGCGAGTGCACGCCCGACGAGCCGACGTCGTCGCCCGGGCCGACGTCGTCGTCGACAGTGACGATGCCGGTGCCGCTGACCGCCGCTGGCGGCCGGTCGGCGTCACGCCACGGTCCGCCACGGGCAGCCACCAGGGCTCGGCCGTGCGCGTCGAGCCGGTCCTCGAGGCCGTCGGCGTAGTCGCCTCGCCGCCGTCGGCGAGCGGCGGTGCCCGCCACCTGCCGCTGGGCCCACGCCGCCCCGGAGCTGGCCCGCCGGCGGCGCACGAACTGCCCGATTCGCTCACCGCGCGTGCGCCCCGTACGTCTTGTGCGTCTCGTGGGCGCGGTGGGCGAGGTGCGTCGTCGCCTAGCCACGCGCAGGTCTTGCCGCCACGGCGGCCGTGCCGAGGACCGCCCCAACGACTGCCGCGGCTGCCCGGTCGAAACTGTGCGCTTCGGCGAAGCGCACGCCCTCGTGTCCTGCGGCTCGGCGGCGACGGGGATCGGCGAGCAGGGCGGCCACGACCGACGCCAGCTCCTCGGCGCCCGCGCCGTGGGCGACCTTCACGACGAAGGGAGGCAGCTCCCTGGCCGCCCCCACCTCGCTCACGACGGTCGGGATGCCGTGGGCCAGACAGTCGGCCACCGCGGCCGAGGTTTCGCCGTTCGTGCCGCTCCGCAGCTGCAACGCGACGGCCGCTCGGCGCAACCAGCCCGCGTAGGCGTCGTCGTCGACCTCTCCGGCGAACTCGACGTGCCGACCGACGCCGAGGGCGTCTGCGACTTCTCCGTACCACTTCCGGAGGGACTCGGCCACCGGCCCGACGAACACGAGGCGTGTTCGCGGGTCGGCGCCGTGCACCAGCGCGAATGCCTCGAGGACCAACCGCGGCCGCTTCACCTCGTTCACGAGCCCGAACGAGCAGAGGAGCCCCGGCTCCTCCTCGTCGTCCGACCGCACGGCCGGAGCCGGATAACCGAAGGGCACGACCTCGACCTTGGCGGCGTCGGCCGGCGGGACGTCGAGCCGGGCCAGTTCGGCAGCGAACTCCGAGGTCACGAGGAACCGGTCGGCCAGGGTGACGATCTCGCGCGCCATGAGGATGCCCCGTTCTTCCGCCCGCTGCGTGACCCACGTCTCGGCCAGCAACCCGTCGTCGACCCACGGGTACATGTGTCGGGCCACCTCGGCGTAGCCCTCGGGGACCGCGCCACGTGCCGCGCCGTGGTGGTACAGGCCGGTGAGGCGGACGTCGTGGGCCAGCACCGAGGCGCGGACACCCTCGATCCGCAGAGCCCGGAGAAGGCCGACGTGGTGGTGGCTGTTCCCGATGCAGCCGACGACGGCGTCGTAGCCCCCACGGACGCGGTCGACACCCCGAAGGGCCTCGACCGGATAGAAGCAGAGATTGCCGACGGGCGGGGGGAGGTCGGCACGCGGACCATCGTCTGCTTCGACGAAGACGTCGAGCTCCACCAGCTGCGAGAGCGCCTCGGCCAGGTGTGCCGAGTAGCGAGCGACGCCGGTGGCCGCCGGCGGCCAGGGGGTGACGAGGGCGGCCACCGGGCGCTTGCGCCAGGCGGCCGGCCGGGCCGGCGTCCCCGTGCGTCGGTCGACCAGGAGGGCGCGGTAGACCTCCGCCGCCCGGTGCGCCACGTCGTCCCAGCTGGGACGAGATCGTGCCGACCATCGCCGGAGCCGTTGGCGGTGCGACTCGTCGACCAGGGCGCGCTCGACGGCCCCGCGCATGTCGTCGACGTCGGTCGGGTCGAACGTCGCCGTGGGCTCGAGCAGCTCGGGCAACGACGAGGCCGCCGAGCCGACCACGGGCGCGCCGCAGGCCATGGCCTCGGCGACCGGCAGCCCGTACCCCTCGTACAGCGAGGGATAGACGACCAGGTCGGCCGCCCGGTAGAGGGCGACGAGGGCGACGTCGCTCACCGAGCCGGCGAGCAACAGCCGGTCGCCGAGCTCGAGGCGGGCGGCCATCACCTCGAAGTGGTGACGCTCGAGTGGTTCGAGCCGGCACACCAGGACGAGCTGGCGGTCACCGCCCACCGACTCGGGAAGGCCGGCGAAGGCTTCGATCAGCCGGTCCACGTTCTTGCGTGGCTCGATGGCACCGTTGTAGACGAGAAACCGCTCGTGCAAGCCGGGCACGGCGTCCTGTGCGGCGCGGATGGACGCCGAGCGGTCGGCGGAGCTGGCGTCGCCCGCCGGTGCGAAGACCTCGGCACAGGCGGCTCCGACCACCGTCACCCGGTCGTCCGGCACGCCGAGCCGGTCGACGACGTCGTCGGCGGCAGAGCGGGACAGCGTCACGACGTGGTCGGCGGCCCGCACGAGCTCGCGTCGGGCCCGGTACCGGCGTCGGACGCCCGGGTCCGAGAGGTAGAGCTCCGGGAAGACCTCAGGGATGAGGTCGTAGACCGTCACCACCAGCTTCGCCCCCGTCCGCGACGCCGCTCGGGGCCAGCACAGGGCCACCGGGGTGTCGAGATCGAAGGGGGACATGGCGTGGAAGAGCCCGCCGTTGCGGTCCCAACGCGGGGTCGTCGTCAGCGCACCACTGGCCAGGAGCGGCTCGAGGCCTGGCGTCGGTAGGAGGTCGGCGCGGACCAGCAACTGGTCCACGAGCTGTGGGGCCGTCCGCAGCAGAGCCTGGCCGTAGGCCAGGACGTAGCGCGCGACTCCCCGCTCGCGGTAGGTGACGCTCTGGGCGCCCTGGAGGTCGACGACGAGCGGCGGGCGTCCGTTGCCGGCGCTCGAAGGTCCGTTGCCGGCGATCGAAGAGGGAGCGGCGGTCCGGGAGGCGCCGTGGCTCAACGACCGGTCGGGGGCTCGCCTGTGCCCGACGCCTCCTTGAGACGGGTCAGCTCGTCCTGCAGCGCCTCGATCTCGGCGGAGAGCCGGACCAGGCTCCGTCCGATGGCCTCGGCCACCTGGTCACCGGCATCGGCCAGGTCCTGCAGCGTGCGCCGCAACTCTCGGTCGTTGTCCGCCACCGTGTCGGCCAGGCGCTCGGTGACCTCGGTCACCTCGTTGTGCACGACCCGACGGACCGGGTCGACGAAGAGCCGGCTGTGCACGGAGCGGAGGAAGCTTCCGGAAGCCATGGCGGCATCGTACCCGGCACCCCCTTGCCGACCCGGAGACCGGCCGGACGCCGAGCCGGCGGCGCGAGCGCTGGCCGCCGCCAACAGTCCCGACGTCCCGGGTCGTTCCGACCGGGTCGGCTCAGGCGATCCGGCGCAGGGGAACGGACGCGTACCCCGCCACGTTCGACATGTGGACGCGGGTGCACTCGGACTCGTCGATCTCGTATCGGGGCCACCGCGTGGCCAGCTCGCCGATGGCGACTCGACTCTCGAGCCTGGCCAGTGCGGCTCCGAGGCAGCTGTGGACGCCGTAGCCGAAGCCGATGGCCAAGCTCGGGGGGCGGTCGATGTCAAAGTCGTCAGGGCGATCGAAGGCGCGCTCGTCGTGGGTTGCCGAACCGGTCACGAGCAACGTGGGATGGCCCGCCGGGACGGTGACCCCCGAGAACGTCGACTCGGCCACCGAGAACCGGCCCTGGTACTGCGACGGCGGCCAGTACCGCAGCACCTCTTCGACGGCGGACGGGACACGGCCGGGATCGTCGAGCACCTTCTGCCACTCGGCGGGATGCCGGGCGAACAGCACGGCGGCGTTGGCCACGAGCTTGGTCACCGTCTCGGCACCGGCTCCGCCAAGCAGGGAGGCGAATCCGGCAATCTCTTCGTCGTCGAGCCGGATGGCGTCCCCGTCCCCACGGTCGACCTCGGCCTCGACGAGCCGGCTGATCATGTCGTCGCCCGGATGGGCCCGCTTGTCGACGACCAGGTCCATGAAGTAGGCGACCGCCTCCATGGCGGCCGCGGCACCCTCCGGCGTCGGGTCGATGTCGCCGGGCTCCCGGTGGAGCATCACGTCGAGCCAATGGCGGATCTGTTGGCGGTCCGGCGCAGGGACGCCGAGCATGCGCGAGATCACCTCGACGGGAAACGGCCCGGAGAAGTCGAGGACCACGTCGAAGCCATCCCCGTCGCACTCGTCGAGGAACCCGCCGATGACCTCGTGCACCATGGGCTCGAGTGCGGCCACCGCCCGCGGAGTGAACACTCGGCTGACCAGGGCGCGCAGCCGGTCGTGCTCGGGCGGGTCGAGCATGATCATGCTGTTGAGCATCTTGATGAGGTCGGGCGGCTTGCTGAGCGTCGAGAGGTCGACGCCGTGGGCGGACGAGAAGGTCTGCCACTCGCGGTGGGCCAGGGCCACGTCCTCGTACCGGAAGAGGGCCCAGAACCCGTAGCGCTCGTTGAACGACACCGGTGCCTCGTCGCGCATCCGCCGGTAGAGCTCGTAGGGATCGTTGAAGAATTCCTCCGAGAAGGGGTCGAAAACGGGCGGCAAGCTCGTGGTCTGTGTCACGACCGTCCGCGCCCCCGCTCGGAGCCTCTCACGCTGCGGTCGCCACCGGCCGCCGATCTGGAGGACGCCAGTCGTCCTCGGCCGGAAGCGGATGTCGGAAGAGGTGCGCAGCGTTGCCGCCGGCCATGCGTCGCATCTCGTCCTCGGGGAGACCGGTCATGGCCTTGGCCATGACCTGTTGGGTGTCGGGCCAGGTGGAGTCGGCGTGCGGGTAGTCGCTCTCGACCATGATGTGGTCGACACCGATGCGCTCACGGAGAGCGAGCACGGATGGGTCGTCGATGGTGCAGAACCAGAAGTTGCGCCGGGCCACCTCGCTCGGCAAGAGGTCCGACGGCCACGCCGTCGATTCCGTGCCCGAGGCCGAGTGGTGCAGCACGTAGTCGACGCGGTCGAGGAGCATGGGGACCCATCCGATGCCCCCCTCGGAGAAGGCCACCCGCAGCTCGGGGAACCGGAGGGCGACGCCGGACCACAGCCACTCGGCCGCCGCCACGAGCCCGTTCACGGGGAAGAGAGTGGGCAGCAGCTCGAAGGGCGGGTCGGGCGACGGCAGCGGCGCCCACGACGAGGCACCGGTGTGCAGGCACACGACGGTCCGCGTCTCGGCACAGGCGGCGAACAGCGTGTCCCAGTGCCCAGAGAAGATCGAGGGGAAGCCGAGCTGGGCAGGGAACTCGGGGAAGCTCACCGCCTTGAAGCCGCGGTCGGCGTTGCGCCGGACCTCCTCGGCGGCCAGCTCGACGTCGTCCAGCCACGGGAGCTGCAAGGGAACGATCCGCTCCGGATGGGTGCCCGCCCACACCTCGGCGTGCCAGTCGTTCCAGGCGCGCACGCAGGCCAGCCCGAGCTCGAGGTCGTGGGACTTGGAGAACACCGCGCCGCAAAACCCGGCCACGAGCGACGGGAAGCACACCGATGCCCACACCCCGTTCAGATCCATGTCCCGTACCCGGGCCTCGATGTCGAAGCAGCCGGGACGCATCTCGTCGAACCGGGCAGGGTCCATCGACCACGACTCGCGCGGACGGCCGACGACGGCGTTGAGTCCGACGTTGGGGTAGGTGCGGTCTTCGTAGATCCACACTTGGTCGCCTCCCGGGGTGTCGATCACCCGGGGGGCGCGGTCCGACAGACGTGCCGGCATCCGCCCGTCGAAGAGATCGGGCGGCTCGATGAGATGGTCGTCGACCGAGATGACCGGCGCCACGATGGCTCGCGGCTCAGGATCCGGCAGGAGAGTGATGGCCGTGCGTCCGGCCTCCTCCGCGCCTCCTCGGGCTGTGGTGGCCATCGGGGCGTCACGCTATCATGGCTTGCGAAAATGACGTTCTCGCCACCATGACGTTCTCGGCGCCGGGACGGTCTCTCCGGCGGCGCGCCGAATGGCCGGGCGACAATCGACGAGGCGGTCGACTGTGAGCCCTCCTCCGACCCCGACGGCGGTGCGACGCTCCCCTGAGCTGTTGATCGACGGCAAGACCGTCCCCGGTGACGCCGGCACCTACGAGGTGACCAACCCGGCGCGTCCGAGCGAGGTCGTCCTCGACGCGCCGTCCGCGTCTCTGGCGCAGCTCGACGCGGCCGTCGCCGCCGGTCGGCGGGCGCAACCGGCATGGGGCTCGCTCGACCCCGACGAACGATCCGCCCAGGTCGTGGCCGCCGCCGCGAGCGAGGGCGACGCCGTCGACGATCTCGCCCACCTGCTCACCCGGGAGCACGGCAAGGTGCTCTGGGAAGCGACCTTCGACATCGGGACCCTTGCCGGCATGGCCGCCGCCTTCGCTCCGCTCGTGGCCGAAGCCACGAGGAGCCGGGTCGTCGCCGCCGGGACCGGTCGTCGCACGGTGGTCGAGCGGGTGCCGCACGGGGTGATCGGGGCCATCGTCCCCTTCAACTGGCCGGTGTCGGTGCTGGGCAACAAGGTGCTGCCGGCACTCCTCGCCGGGAACACCGTTGTGGTGAAGCCGCCTCCGACTTGCCCCGGTGCCATGCTCGAAGCGGCAGCCAGGCTCGCCGCCGGCCTGCCGCCCGGAGTGCTCAACGTGGTGTCGGGCCCGGACGTGGCGCTTGGCCAAGCCATCGTGACGCACCCTGGTATCGACATGGTCACCTTCACCGGCGGGGTTCCCGCCGGCCGTTCGGTGATGGCGGCGGCCGCCGCCTCCACCAAACCGGTGGTGCTCGAGCTCGGCGGCAACGATCCGGCACTGATCGCCGGTGACGTCGACGTCGACGAGACGCTGGCCGACCGACTGGTGGCCGCCGCGTTCACCACCAGTGGCCAGGTGTGCATGGCGATCAAGCGCATCTACGTGCCCGAGGACAAGAAGGACGCGCTCGTCGACTCGCTCACAGAGCGTCTGAGCCGTGAGGTGATCGGCGACGGACTCCGTCCCGAGGTGACCATGGGTCCCGTGCACACGGCGGCCGCACGCGAGCGGGCGGAGTCCATGGTGGCGGAGGCAGCGAGGGCGGGCAGTCGCGTCCTGCGACCGGCGACCGTCGTCGAGGACGACGTCGCTGCCGGTGGCTACCTCGTGTCGCCGGCCGTGGTGGACGATCCCCCAGCCGACTCGCGCGTCGTGGTCGACGAGCAATTCGCCCCCGTCCTACCGGTCATCGGCTACCGGCGCCTGGACGATGCGGTGTCCCAGGCCAATGCCACGCCGTTCGGACTGTGCGCGTCGGTCTGGACCGGTGACGACGAGCTGGCAGCGTCGCTGTCGCGCCGGCTCGAGGCGGGTACGGTGTTCGTGAACGACCACGGAATGGCCGCCATGGACCATCTGGCGCCGCTCGGGGGATGGAAGGCCTCGGGTCTCGGCAGCGAGCTCGGACCCGAGGGCATGGCGGACCTCACCCGGGCCAGGGTCATTCGAGGGCTGGCCGACCCGCCGGCGTGACTCCGACGACGTCGTCCCGACCGACCCGGCGCCGAACGGCGCCACGACCTGCTGATCTGACCGTCCCCGGCCGCGACGCGACCGGGGACGCACAACCCACCGACAAGGAGGCACCGTGCACGACCTGGTGATCAGAGGAGGGACGGTGATCGACGGAACCGGCGCGCCGTCGGCGCGGGCGGACGTAGCCGTCGACGACGGCTCGGTGGTGGCCGTCGGACAGATCGAGGAGTCCGCAACCCGTGAGATCGACGCCGACGGACTGCTCGTGACCCCGGGCTTCGTCGACCTCCATACCCACTACGACGCCCAGCTCTTCTGGGACCCGACCGCCAGCCCCTCCCCGCTGCACGGAGTGACCACCGTCCTCGGCGGCAATTGCGGGTTCTCGCTGGCGCCGGCGGGACCCGACAATTCGGCCTACCTCTCGCGCATGATGGCCAGAGTCGAGGGCATGCCCCTCCCCGCCCTCGAAACGGGGCTGGACTGGGCGTGGACCTCCTTCGGCGACTGGCTCGACCGCCTCGACGGACGCCTGGGCGTCAACGCCGGCTTTCTGGTCGGACACTCGGCGCTGCGCCGGGCCGTCATGGGCGACCGCGCGGTGGGCGAAGAGGCCACCGACGCCGAGGTGGAGGCCATGGTTCGGCTGGCCCACGAGTCGATGTCCGCCGGCGCCCTCGGCATCTCCACCTCGCAGGCCCACACCCACAACGACGGTGAGGGCCAGCCGGTGCCCTCCCGATGGGCGGCTCGAACGGAGGTCGAGGCGGTGGTCGGCGCCGTCCGGGACCACCCGGGCACCACCGTCGAGCTCATCCTCCCCGGCTGCATCAACGGGTTCAGCGAAGAGGAGGTCGAGCTGATGGGCACCCTCTCGCTCCTCGCCGACCGCCCGGTGAACTGGAACGTGCTCGGTGTCTCGGCGGCGAACCCCGACGGTGCCGCTCGGCAGCTCGGCGCGTCGTCGGCGGCAGCAGCCCGCGGTGCCGCCGTTCTGGCCCTCACCCTTCCCCACACCATGTCGATCCGTCTTTCGTTCCTCACCGGAACGGTGCTGGACGGTCTCCCGGGCTGGCGCCAGATCCTCGCCCTGCCCATCCCCGAGCGACTGGCCGCCCTCTCCGATCCCGAGGTCCGGCGCCGGATGAACGAGGGTGCCCGCTCGAAAGAGGCCGGCATGATCGGCGCCCTGGCCAACTGGAAGATCCTGCGCATCGACGAGACCTTCGCCCCGGCCAACAAGGGGTACGAGGGCCGATCGGTCGGCGACGTGGCCACCGAACGCGGCCAAGATCCCTTCGACGCTCTCTGCGACATTGTGGTGGCCGACGGCCTTCGCACCGGCCTGCGCCCCCCGATCCCCGAGACGGACGACGACTGGGCGTTGCGGGCCAAGACCTGGCTCGATCCCCGGGCCGTCGTCGGGGGCTCCGACGCCGGCGCCCACCTCGACATGATGTGCGGGGCCGTCTACTCGACCGCCTTGCTCGGCGAAGCGGTGCGCAAGCGAAAGCTGCTCTCGTGGGAACAAGCCATCCGGCAGCTCACCGACGTTCCGGCCCGCCTCTACGGGCTGCGCGACCGTGGTCGCGTGGCCGAGGGTTGGCGCGCCGATCTCGTGATCATCGACCCCGACCGGGTCGGATTCCGGCCCGAGCGCACCCGGGACGACCTGCCTGGTGGGGCGTGGCGGCTCTACGCCGAGGCAGACGGCATCGAACGTGTCCTGGTCAACGGGTCCGAGGTTGTCACCGCCGGGTCGTTCACCGGTAGCCTTCCCGGAACCCTGTTTCGCTCGGGCTCCGACACCGAGACCGTTCGTGCCGCCGACGGCGCGGCAATGGTCGATGGCGGGCCCGGTCGATAGGACCGCACCGATAGGACACACCGACCGCACCGACAGGACGGCACCGACAGGACGGCACCGACGGGGGGCACCGGCGGGACGGCATGACGAGGATCCGAGGGACCGAGGGCGGCCCAGGGCTGGCAGCTGGCTGGCCGGCCTCCCGCCCCGTCGATACGCACGATCACGAGGAGGGTGGTGAGATGGAAGAGGACGCGCGAACGACCGACGTCCGACGGGTGGCCATCGTCACCGGCGCGTCCTCGGGTATCGGCGCGGCCCTGGCCCGCGAG
>Ga0187783_10004246_pt1 | contig 10613 bp, 10 predicted proteins | sample 1015_SJ02_MP02_2_FD_132471 | JGI IMG/M metagenome (GOLD analysis project Ga0187783, IMG submission 132471) | Tropical peat soil microbial communities from peatlands in Department of Meta, Colombia - 1015_SJ02_MP02_20_MG | ecosystem: Environmental > Terrestrial > Soil > Wetlands > Peat | place...
CGCGCATGAGGACCACATCGGCGCCCTTGCCGAACTCTGGCCCAGAATTGGTAGCAAGCTTTATGCAACGAGCTTTGCAGCCGCGCTTTTTGACGCCAAATGGGTGGGCGAACCTGCATGCGCCAATGTTCAATTCGAGATTTTTGGGCAAGGCGAGGTTAAGGCGATCGGGCCCTTCAGCATCGAATTTGTTGGCGTGGCCCACTCCATCCCGGAGAGCTGCGCTCTTGCCATTCGCACGCCGCTTGGGACTATTCTTCATTCTGGCGACTGGAAGATCGATCCTTTCCCGGGAGTCGGCAAGGTAACCGACGAAAAGCGCCTTGCCGCCATCGGCACGGAGGGGGTTTTGGCGCTTGTTTCTGATTCCACGAATATTCTGCGCGACGGCTTAAGCCCCTCGGAAGCCGAAGTCGCATTGACATTGCGGCAGATTATCGCAGCGGCCTCAGGCCGCATCATCGTCACCATTTTTGCGTCGAATGTGGCGCGCATTCGCGCCGTCGGCGAGGCTGCCATTGCGGCGGGCCGCAGCGTCGTGCTCGTTGGCCGCGCGATGGAAAGAGCCGTCAATGTGGCGCGAGAATGCGGTTACCTCGACGGCATTCCAGAGTTCCTGTCGCAGGAGATGTTTTCACAACTATCACGAGATAAGGTGATTGTGCTTGCTACCGGAAGCCAGGGCGAAAGCCGGGCTGCGATCGCCCGGATTTCCGAAGGCAACCATCCGGTGGTTGCGCTCAATGAAGGCGATAAAGTCATCTTCTCCTCGCGCACAATTCCTGGACACGAGCGCGAGGTCGGCCGAATCATTAATAATTTTACACGCTGCGGCATTGATGTCGTTACCGACCGTACGGCGCTCGTCCATGCTTCTGGCCATCCCCGCCGCGGAGAGGTCGCCCAGCTCTACGCCTGGACAAGGCCGCAGATCGCAATTCCTGCGCATGGCGAGGATCTTCATCTTGCGGAACACGCGTCCTTTGCCAAAGCCCAAGGTGTCGAGCATGTTATCCCGGCCCGCAACGGCGATTTCGTGCTGCTCGCGCCAGGAAAGCCTGGAATTGTAGGCAAGGTTCCCACCGGACGCCTGTGCAAGGACGGCAATAGTCTCATCCCGGTCAGCGACGAAGTCCTCAGAATGCGCCAGAAGCTCGCTTTTTCGGGCATAGTGACAATCGCCTTGGCGGTCACCGCAAAAGGGGACATGGCCGGGGTTCCGGATGTCGTGACCACCGGGATACCGGCGCGAACCGGAGACGGCACCGCAATCGACGCGATCGTTGATGATGCGCTCTTCCAGACCTTCGACCATTTGCCTCGCCCAAAGCGCCGGGATGCAGATGTTGTCTCCAACGCGATCGGAAAGGCGGTCCGCGAGGCTGTCGCCTCGGCCTGGGGCAAGCGGCCGGCGGTCCAGGTTCTCGTGGTTGAGGTATGATCGAGCATAGGCGGAAGTGAGGTGATCGGGCGCCTGCATCATGTCGCTATCGCGGTCGCGGATCTCGAGGCTGCAAGCGCATTCTACCGCTTCATGTTAGGAGCGAAGGTAAGCGGCCCTCTCGGAATGCCGGACCATGGCGTGAGCGTGGTATTCGTCGAGCTCCCAAATACCAAGATCGAACTGATGGAGCCGCTTGGCGAGCGGTCGCCGATCGCCAGGTTTTTGGCCAAGCATCCGAGCGGCGGCGTGCATCATGTTTGTTTCGAGGTTGAGGACATTTTTGCTGCATGCGAGCAGCTCATAAGCGCGGGCACCCATATTCTTGGCGATGGCACGCCCAAAATTGGCGCGCAGGGGAAGGAGGTGCTTTTCCTGAATCCCAAGGATTGCGCCGGAACACTCATCGAACTCCAACAACGTTGAACGAACGGCCCCGCCCTCTGACTTTCGCACGGAGGCGCACGTCGTCTCAAACTGAGAGTTACCTGTACAGGTCAAGATGCCTTGGACACGGTAAAGTTGTGTTTCCTTCATCGTATAAGTTTTAGTTGATCTTTGCTGCTAAAAGTTGTAGTCAGGTTGTACAGCTATTGGTTGAGCGGAGGTCACTATGGTCTTTGGATCGATCCGGCACCGCGCGGACTGGAAAGCGGCTATCGTGGACGACGCCCGCCGGCTCATCGAGACGTTTAATGAGCAGGCTTATTTTGAGGCACGCGAACGGGTTCGGGGCCGGTGCATCGATGGGGTGCGCCGAGCCCGCTATTGGACGGCCGTCAAACTCGAGATCGCCCGCCAGCAAGGGATCGCGATCGGCCTGGCAGGCGCCGATATGCGGGGGTGAGGAATATCCGCCCCATTCTCGAACTGCACCGGGTCGGCTATTGGCTTACGCCAGGATGCTTATAGGCTGGGCCAAACTGCAAGGGTTTGGCCGGGCCACGAGGCCACCACGAGGGGTGGCTGCCAAGCTAATCGTTGACGGAGCGGACCGGTCTCCAAGCTTGCCGCCAAAGCGTCAAGACATGGCGGACGTGATTTCACCTAGCGGTTTTCGTCAAATCAAATTCGGGCTGCAGCTCAACCAATTGCATCGCGAATCTTTGGCCGAGTTAGAACATTGGTTCCGGCCGCCGTTTGCTTGACACGCCCCACCTCGCTGCCATATCGCCTGGGCTCGGGTAGCCTGCATTTGATCGCGACGATAGGCGGAGTAGCTCAGCCGGCTAGAGCAGAGGAATCATAATCCTTGTGTCGGGGGTTCGAGTCCCTCCTCCGCTACCATCTTACCCCACACTCCTTTGACCCGGTTCGGAAAGGCAGCCTCTCCCAAAAGCGCCGTCAGACGCCCGGAGATTTCGACCTCCACGCCGCCGAGCCTTGCGGAGTCGCGATAAACCTTAACCGTATCGACGAGGTCACGTATGGCCTCGGCAGCGTCAGAATCTCCGGTCCGGATGCCCTGGCCCAAGGCGTCATCGAGCCGGGTTAGTTGCTGTTCGTAGCGCGCAAGGGCGGCGGGATGAAGAGTGACGATGTTTTCGGGGACGGGCGCAGCTTCAAGTTCGGCATTCAATTCTGAACGCTCCCGGACGAGAACTTTCATGCGGTGGCCGAGAATCTGTGGATCGCCACGGCCTTTTGCAATTCCGTCGCCAAGCCGGTCAATTTCGCGGTTCATTTCGCCGATGCGACGTTCACAAAAGGATCGGCGCTTCACCACGTCCTTGGCCAGTCGTTTTCGTTCTTCATGGTAGGTCTTCACATATTCGGCGATGACCTTGGGGTGACGCAATTCCGACCGGAGCCCGGACAATGCGGCTTTCTCGACGCTGTCGAGATAGAATGTCTTCCCATCTCCACATGTGCCGCTTTCCGTTGCAGCGGAGCAGCGAATGCGAATTCGGCCGGACTTATCTTTGCCGTTTGTGGACATTCCGGCACCGCAAGCGCCACAACGCAGAAGGCCAGATAGGATATGCCGTGGTCGGCGCTGCTGGCTCGGATGAGTGACGGCACGTGCTTTCTTTCGAGTCTGAACCGCGGTGAAAATCTCCTGCGATACAATCGCGAGATCAGGAACATTGCTGATTTGCCAGTTGCTCCGTTCATTCGGACGTGAAACACGTTTCCCCGTATCCGGGTCTCTGATCATTCGGACCTTGTTCCAGACCAAACGCCCGGCATAAAGTTCGTTTTGTATGATGCCTGTACCGCGCTGCGTGTTGCCATTGATCGTTGAAGCATTCCATGCTTTTCCACGGGGAGGCGGCACGTGATCACGATTAAGGTTTCTTGCAATATCGCGTGGAGTTCTACCCGCGGCATATTCTTCAAAAATACGTCGTATGATAATGGCCTCGTCTTCGACGATAAGCCGTTTACCTGCCTCGCCTGCAAGGGGCGTATAGCCATATGTCAGGCCGCCCGCGTTCAGCCCATGCCCGACACGCCCTGCTTGCCCGCGACGGACTTTTTGCGCATTGTCCTCCCGATAGAGCTGCCCCACAAGCCCACGCAAGCCAACAATGACCGTGTTGACTACCCCCTCATGGACGGCACGGATCTCAATCCCCAGAAATGAGAGACGTTTGTGAATGCCCGCGAGATCTTCCATGTCGCGCGATAAGCGGTCGAGCGCCTCAACGATAACGACATCGAACTTTGCTTCACGCGCTCGGTCTAGCAGACGCAGAAGGCCATCCCGCCCCATGATCGATCCGCCAGAGCGCGCACGGTCATGATGCGTTTCGATAACTTCCAATTCCGCGCAATCGGCGTAGGCGCGACACAACGTAAATTGATCTTCGATCGAGCGTTCATTTTGAAGATCGGTCGAGAATCTCGCATAAATCGCGGCGCGTTTCCTCTGCTTGAAGGGTTCCGGCTGTGAAACGTTCATGGTCTTCCCTTGCGGCTTGCCGTGCCAAAGCACGGGCCAGGCGAAGAATCGCCGGATCCGGCTCACGGCGCAAGGGAAAAGTGTGGGTTTCCTTTTCTGAGGCTCGGCGCATGATCAGAGCATGAGACACCCCCTCGAACTAAGAAAGGTCTGTTAGATCTACATCGCACTATCGGCACTTGCAGCGTGCATAAAGGATGGGCACGAAGCTTTTCATTCACGAATCGCTGCCGGCATCAGAACCGGTGTCATGGTTGTGCTTTCTCTTCGCGAAGGCCCGGTCCCCGGACATGAAGCGCGCGAGCATGGGCGATATCAATTTTATCGGATCGATCGCCGCTTGGCCAGTTTCTCGGGCAAGCAGCTCGGCATAGGCGGCAAGATCGCGGTGAACGGCAGCGGGAATCTCGATGGTCAGTTTGACGGGCTTGTCGTCCGGAACGGCGGAGAGTTTCAGTTTCGGCATGGCCCAGCTCCTCATCCTTGGTAGGGCGCGAGCACGAGATCGCGATTGACGATGATCCGGACGGGGAATCCCGGCCTTATGGTGAGGGTCGGCTGAACATTCATTTCGCGGCTCACGAGCTGCTGGCCGGTCTGGTTCAGCGTATCCTGGCTGCCGCGGCGCAGCGCTTGGATGATGTCGCTCTCCGTACCGGTCGCACCGATCTCGCTGCCGACGCCGAGAAGGGTCGAAAGCGCCGCTGCCTTGATGAGACTACCCCAATGATAATCGACACCATCCTCGAGCCCCGCATAGCCCTCCGGGTCGGTGCCGGGCTGGCGCTCCAGAACGATCGATTTGCCGTTGGGAAAAATCACCCGGTCCCAGACGAGGAGGACGCGGGATTGGCCAAAGGAGATTTGGCTGTCGTAGGTTCCGATCAGCTTGGCGCCTTGCGGGATCAGCAAATAGCGGCCCGCCGGGCTGTCAAAGACGTTCTCCGTCACCTGTGCGGTGATCTCGCCCGGCAAATCGGATTGGATGCCGCTGATGAGCGCGGCCGAAATCACGGTTCCGGCCTGGACGACATAAGACGAGGCCGGATTTTGGAGCCGGTCGGAACTGACGGTGCGGCGATCCGTGGCGCCATTGAGGAAGGCGAGCTTGCGATCCTGCATGTTCTGGAGGGCGCCGGGATCGAGCGGCAGCTTTTGGTCCGTCAGGAGAGCTGCGGGCGAGGCCGCGTTAATCGCCGCGGCTGAAAGTGCCGGAGCTGTCTCCGGCCGTTCCCGCGCGCTCGTCGTGGCAAAAACGTGGCTGGTGCGGGCGGCCTCGCTTTCCTGGGCTATGCGCTGTTCGGCCGTGTCGAAACCCGAGGTTGGCGGCGAGGCGGAATGTGCGTTGAGGATCGGCCGGCCGAGATCGCCCGGCAGGGGCGGGCCGAGCTGCGGGATGCTGGTATAGTCCTTCGGCAGAGACGCGAGACCATCGGCCGTCGTCTTATTCGCGGTATTGAACAGTTCCTCAGGTTTCGCGTTGCGCCGGTTGCTGCCCAGCGCAAAGATGAGCGCGCCCATGATGGCCAGGCTGGCAACCCCCGCAAGTCCCGCCAGCACTTTGCGCGAAAGGCGCATGACGCGCGGCCGCTCAGGCCGGAGCCGAAAATCTTCAGGATTCCGATACGGCTTGCCGTTCTCGTCGTTCTTGTTTCCAGGCCGATTGCCGCTCACATCGTTGCCCGCTTCGTCACTCACCGCGGCCTCCCGTCGGTGCGCACGATGCGGACCTTTTGCTGCTTGTCGCCGCCGAGCCGGAGCTCGGCCGCCGCAAACAGCCGGTCGACGATGTAATAGTTCTGCCGGGCGCGGTAATTGACGAGCTCGGCGCCGCCTTCGGGACCCAGAACAAAGAGCGGCGGCATTTCGCCCTGGGCGATACCACGCGGGAATTCGATATAGACCTTGGCGCCATCGTCAAACACTTGGGTCGGCCGCCAGGGCGCATCATCGCCCTCGATCGCGTAGCGAAACCGCAGTCTCGAAACATCGACGCCCTTCTCAATCGGCGAAGCGGCTTCGGCCTCAACATTTTGCCGGCGCAGAGCAATGAGCTGGTCCTGGGGATATTGCCAGGAGACGGAAGCCATATAGGTCTTCTCCGTCGATCGCAGTTCCAGAAGATAGGTCCGCCGGTCGGTGTTGATGACGAGATTGGTCATCAGATCCGGCCGCGTCGGCTTGGCGAGAATATGCACCTTCCTTGACGGTCCCGTGCCGCTCTCCGTGTCGCCGATGATCCAGCGCACCGTATCGCCGGCGGCGACGGGTCCCGAGCCGGTAAGCTGCTCGCTTTCTTGAAGGGCGATGTCCGTGACTTGGCCCGGGGCGGTATAGACCTGATAGAGGGCGCCGTCCGAGAAGGGATAGATCTGCACGGCATTGATGTAGCCATTGCGGGTCGGCTGGACACGCGCGGCCTCATTGGCCTTGGCGACCCGCTCGGCGGGGTCCTTGGCCTCGGGCGCCTCGGGTTTTCCGGCAGGCAGCGGCTTCAACTGCCCGGGCAAGGGCAAAGGCTTCGGAAGCGCCACGACCTTGATGGGTTTTGGCGGATCGCCCGTGAGCACGGCAGGTGCGAGGTCGTTATCATAGTCGATTGCCGGCGGCTTGTAAGTCGCGCAGGCGGTCAGCGAGCTGGAGGCGAAGAGGACGATAGACAAAGATTTGAGGTGCATCAGCCGAGTTCCTTCGACCAGTTGATGGCATGGACAAAGAGGCCGAGCGGATTCTTGCGCAGACGCTCGGCATCGCGCGGGGTCTCGAGGACAATGGTCAGAATGGCGGTCCAATGTTCGGTTGCGGCGAGCGACCCATTCTCGTAACGGCGCTCGGTCCAGGCGACGCGAAAGGAATCAGTTGAGGCACGAATGACACTCGACACATCGACGGCCACCTGAAGCCGCCCGATCTTGGCGAAAGGATCATTGGCCCGCGCATAATCATTGAGGGCAAGCGCGCCTTTGTCGGTGACAAAGTCATAAGCCAGCAGCCAGTTCTGCCGGACAATGATAGGATCGGCGGTGATGCTGCGGACCTCTTCAGTAAAACGGGCGAGATGCCAGGCAATCTGCGGGTCGGTCGGCTGATAGTCCGCCACGGCGGGCGCCACGGCCTGGGCAGCGCCAAGCGAATCGACTTGCACGACCCATGGTACAACCGTGCCGTTCGCCGCTTGCCAGACAAGCGCGGCTGCTAATCCGGCGGCGAGAGCGAGATTGCCAAAGGCGATCAGCCGCCAGTTTTTGGCCTGGACGCGGGCCGAACCGATGCGCTCGTCCCAGACTTGCGCTGCCTTTTGATAGGGAGTTTCCGGCTCTGGTGTCTTGCCATAGCGAATCGAAGGCCGGTGGAAGGTACTCATTTATTCTTTGTCCTCTTTGAGGGAAACAGAAGCCGATCCGCCGCCATGATCGCCGGAGCGCACGGCATGAGCGGCGGCGGAGACGCCATGGCTCATGGTCTGATCGCGGCGCAGGCGCTGTGCCCAGCTCGGCACGCTGCCGGGTGCACTGTTAGCCTCAACGGAAGAGCGAGCAGCGGATAGCGAAAATCTGTTGCGGAGGGATTGTGCGGCCGAGCCGGTTCCTGCCTTGGCGACACCCGCCATACCGGCGCCAAATCTCCGCAAGCCGGTCTCGCCGGAATTCGCCGCAGCGAGGCCGTAGGCGGAGACCGCCTCGCTCGCGAGCGAGGCGCTGCCTTGGGCGGCAAAAGATGTGGCGCCGATGAGGGCTCCAGTGCCGGCCCGCGCGCCGGCATAACCCGCTGCGCCGAGACCGGCGGCCGCGAGCCCGGTGCCAACAGCGGCACCGGCGCCCAGCTGCGGCGCGCCGGAGACGAGGCCCGCGGCAATGCCGGGACCAAACATGCCGAGACCGAGAAGAGAGAGCGCGGCGAGAACAAGGGACAGCGCGTCCTCAATCGCCGGCTGATTGCCGCCAAACCCTTGCGTGAATTGAGAGAAGAGCGTCGTGCCAATGCCGGTGATGACGGCGAGCATGAGAATCTTCACGCCCGAGGCGACGACATTGCCCAGGACTCGTTCGGCCAGAAACGAAGTTTTGTTGAAGAGGCCGAACGGAACAAGAACGAAACCGGCAAGCGTCGTCAGCTTGAATTCGATCAAGATGACGAAGAGCTGGACGGCCAGGATGAAGAAGGAGATCAGCACGATCGCCCAGGCGATCATGAGGACGGCAATCTGAACGAAATTCTCGAAGAAGGACACATAGCCCATCAATTGGCCGGCGGCCTCGAGGATTGGTTTTCCGGCATCGAGGCCGACCTGCGCGATGCGGCCCGGATGCAGGAAATCGGTTGCCGAGAGACCGGACCCGGCGGCTTTCAGGCCAAGGCCCGAAAAACTGTCGAAAATGATTTTGGAGAGCTTGTTGAAATTGCCGATGAGGAAGGCAAAGAAGCCGATATAGAGCGTCTTCTTGATGAGCCGGGCGATGACATCCTCGTCGCCTGCGAGCGCCCAAAAGAGGCCGGCGAGGGTGATGTCGATGGCGATCAAGGTCGAGGAGAGATATTTGACCTCGCCGCCGAGGAGACCGAAGCCGGAATCGATATAGGTCGTAAAAGTGTTGAGGAATTGGTCGATGACGCCGCTGCCGCCCATCGTCAGCGCTCCGGCGATAGGTTTGGCGAAAAGAACAGGGTGCGGTTTTCGGCCCAGGCCTCTTCACAGGATGGATTGCCGGCGGCCTCGGACCCAAGCTTTTGGCAGCGCAAAAGCTCGGCGGCTAGCGGATCGGCGGGGACGACGGCGAGGAACGTGCGGACGGGTCCTGGGATATAGTCATCGCCCAGGGCCCCGGCGACACCCAAGAGTGCAAGCCCCAGCAAACCGGCCGCGCTAAGGCGAAGAACCCTATTCAAATCCATGGACCCGCCTCAATCGTGAAACATCTGGACGGATTGCGGATGATAGCCCTGGCCATTGGTGAGGAAGCGCCGCAGCTGTTCCTGCGCCTGGCCTTCGGCCTCGGCCTTGCGCGCCGCCTCCAGCGCCTGGGCGCGGCTTTGCGCGGCGAGCAAACCGGTGAGATCGGCAAGTTGCCTCGTTTGCACCGCGGCCAATTGATTGCCGGCCTGCGTTGCCTGCAACATGCCAACGGAGGATTGGCTCGCGGAGACGAGCGAAGCCGTCTGCGCCTGAGTGTTCGGCAGATTTTGCACTGCGCCGGCGCCGAGGGTCAGCGCATGCTCGAAGGCGGCGAGCGAATCCTGCCAGCGCTGCCGCGCGGCTGTAATCAGCTGCTGATCGCTGGCGGAGGTGCTGATCGCGGCCGGGTAGCGTTGGGTGAAGGCCGTGTTGATCGACTGGACATTGTAGGTGATGCCATTCGCCTGTTTCAAAAGGCTCTGGATTTGCGCATAGTCCCGCTCGACATCGTTGAGCACACTTGTTGGAAGCTGCTCGAGGTGCTTCGCCTCATTGATCAGCATCTGGGCTTCGTTCTGGAGGCTTTTGATCTGATTTCCGATCTGCTGCAGCGCGCGGGCGGCGGTCAGCAAATTCTGGCTGTAGTTCGACGGATCGAACACCAGCATTTGGGCATGCGCTGGGACTGGGCTCGGAATTGACACAGCGAGGATAAGTGCCGCCGCGCGGCTTCGCGACGTAAGATTATGTTTGGAGATCATGGAGTGGCCTCAGAGGTCAGGCTAGGGAGGAGATCTGCGGCCCAGGCGACGCCTTTCGCCCCCAGCCACGCGGCGGCGAAATTCTCGCGGCCGGCGGTAACAAGAGCTGCGGCAATGGCCGCCTGGTCGGATTTGGAGGATGTGGCGGCGAGGGCAAGGGCGACTTCACCGAGGCCGAGCTCGAAGAGGCGGTTGCCGCGCCGCGATTGGCAATAGTAGTCTCGCTTTGGCGTGGCCCGGCTGATGATCTCGATTTGCCGGTCGTTCAGCCCAAACCGCCGGTAGATGGCGGTGATCTGCGGCTCGATCGCGCGCTCATTCGGCAAAAAGATCCGGGTTGGACAGCTCTCGACAATGGCGGGCGCGATCGTGCTCGTCTCGATGTCGGCGAGCGATTGGGTCGCGAAGACAACGGACGCATTCTTTTTGCGCAGCGTTTTCAGCCATTCGCGCAGCTGCTGCGCAAAGTTGACGTCATCAAGTGCCAGCCAGCCCTCATCGATGATGAGGAGCGTCGGGCGGCCGTCGAGCCGGCCCTCAATACGATGAAAAAGATAGGAAAGGACGGCGGGCGCGGCGCCGCGGCCAATTAGACCCTCGGTCTCAAAGGCC
>Ga0187783_10004247_pt1 | contig 10610 bp, 10 predicted proteins | sample 1015_SJ02_MP02_2_FD_132471 | JGI IMG/M metagenome (GOLD analysis project Ga0187783, IMG submission 132471) | Tropical peat soil microbial communities from peatlands in Department of Meta, Colombia - 1015_SJ02_MP02_20_MG | ecosystem: Environmental > Terrestrial > Soil > Wetlands > Peat | place...
CGCTCGTCGAACTCGTAGCCCGGCTGGTACCGCCTGAGGAGGGCGGTGACTTCGCTCGTGGTCGTCCTTGAACGCGGTTCCGGCGGCGGTGCTTCGCCGCTGCCGGAGTACCAGTGATCGTCGCGCGCGAGGTTGAGCGAATCTGCGTGGCCAAGCACGACGGGTCGAACTTTGTCGTCAAGGAAACCGAGGCGCTCGTCGACGAACTCGGGATAGACGGTCAGGCGTGGCGCCAGGATGAACCCTCGCTGAGCGCACTGTTCTTCGAGCGCGGAGATCGCCGGCCACGCCCGTTCGGGGTTGACGTGATCGGCCGTCACCGGCGACACCCCGCCGAAGTCGTCGATGCCAAAGTCCAGGAGCGACGTGGGATCGTCGCTCAGGTTCGGCGGCGCCTGGAGGTGAACGTCGGCGGGCAAAACGAGCCGAGCGGCGGCGATGGTCCAGTGGAACTCCTCCTCGCTCGCGGCCGGATGCGACGCCATGGCGGTACGAGGCTTGGGCAGGAAGTTCTGGACGATGACCTCCTGGACGTGGCCAAACTCCTCGTGAACGGCCGCGATGGTATGCAGCGTGTGCAGCCGCTCCTCTCGACTCTCACCGATCCCAACCAGCAGGCCCGTGGTGAAGGGGATCTTGAGCTCGCCAGCCCAACGCAGCGTGTCGAGCCGTCGATGGGGGGACTTGTCGGGGGCCAGGCGGTGAGCTTCGACGTCGGCGAGGACCTCGAGCATCATGCCCTGGGAGGCGGTCATCTCGCGGAGCTGGGCGAGCTCGTGTCGGTACAGGGCGCCGGCGTTGGCGTGGGGCAACAGCCCGGTGCCCTCCAGCACCATCTGCGCGGCGCTGGCCACGTAGTCGACGGTCGAGCAGTAACCGCGGGCCGCGAGCCACCGCGCCGCCTCGTCGTAGCGCAGCTCTGGCCGCTCGCCGAGCGTGAAGAGCGCTTCGGTGCAGCCAGCCAGCTCGCCCGCCCGCGCGACGTCCATCACCTCGTCGAGACCCATGTAGGCGGAGTCCAGATGGGCGGGAGCACGGGCGAACGTGCAGTAGCCGCAGCGGTCTCGGCAGAGCTTGGTGAGCGGGATGAAGACTTTGGGCGAGTAGGTGATCACCTGGCCAAACGCCGCCCGCGCCTTCGCCACTGCGGCTTCGCCCAGCGTGGCCGCCGACTCGTGTCGAAGATCGAGCCAGATTTCGGCCTCGCGGACGGGTGTCATGGGTGCATCCTAGGACCGGGCTGCGCCGACGTTAACGCCCAGCGTCGCGCGATCGCTCGTGGGTCACGAGCGTGCGGACATCTTGGAGGCGACGGTGGCCAGTGCCTCCTCGTAGGACTTGCTAAAGGCCGCGACGCCCTCGTCCTCGAGCTGAGCCGTGACCTTGTCGAGCGAGACATCGGGCGCAAGCTTTGCCAAGAGGCCCGCCGCCCGGTCCCGGCTGTCGTCGTTCAGAAGAAGCGACTTGGTGAAGTTGGCGTGGTCGAGCAGGTCGGCGAGGGTGGCGTCGGGCATGGTGTTCACCGTCTCATCGGCCACCAAGCTGTCGACGTAGAGGAGATCGTCGTACGCGGGATTCTTGGTGGAGGTAGAGGCCCAAAGGGGTCGCTGCACTTGGGCGCCCTTGGCGAGGAGGCTGATGACGTCGCCGCCGATGACACGCTGGCGATAGAGCCGGTAGGCCGCGGCGGCTTGCGCGTTGGCGGTCGTGCCGCGTCGCGGGTCGCCCGCAGGCAGCAGCGCATCGACAGCGACGTCGACTCGCGAGACGAAGAATGACGCGACGCTGGCGAGCGAGGCCAGGTCGTGCCCGGCCCGCACGGCGTCGTCAAGTCCCTGGGTCCAAGCGGTGATGACGTCGTCGTAGCGAGCGAGCGAGAAGATCAAGGTGACGTTGACGCTGATGCCCTCGGCGAGCACCGCGCGAATGGCCGGAAGACCTTCCAGAGTGGCCGGGATCTTGATCAGGACATTGGGGCGATCGACGCGGGCGGCTAGGCGCTTTGCTGCCGAAATCGTGCCCTCCGTGTCACGAGCCAGTCGTGGGGAGACTTCGATGGAGACGAATCCGTCGAGGTAGCGGCGGCGCCCCGAGGCGAAGTCGGCGCGCGACTGCTCGTGCACTCCGGCCAGCACGTCGCAGGCGTCGCGCACGTCCGCCACGGCCAGAGTCTCGAACAGATCCTCCGGATTGCGGTCAGTCGACGCTTCGACAGCGCCGTCATAGGCCGATGACGTCGCCAGGGCCTTGGCGAAGATCGAGGGATTTGACGTCAACCCGCGCACGCCTTGGGCGACGAATGTGGCCAACGTTCCGTCGTTCAACCAGTCACGGCGGATGTTGTCGATCCAGGGACTTTGGCCGTACTTCTCGTAGAGCTCGTTCAATCTGGTCATGGGGCCTCACTTAGGACTCGTTGGACGTGGGCGACGACGGTGGCCGGGACGATGCCGTACTCCTCGAGGACAACTTTGCCTGGCGCCGACATGCCGAAGCGGTCGATGCCGATGGCCTCGTCGACGTAGTTGGCCCAGCCGAGCGTCGCGCCCGCCTCGACGGCCACCGACGGGATCGACCGGCGCAGCACCCGTTGTCGGTACTCAAGGGGTTCGGTGCCGAAACATCGCCAGCACGGCAGGGCGACCACGCGCGTCACGATGCCCCGCCCGGCGAGCTCGTCGGCGGCGCTAAGACAGACGCTTACCTCCGAACCGGTGCCCACGAGGGTGAACACGGCCTCCTCGCTCTCGCGAACGACGTAGCCGCCCCGGCGCGCTCCAGCGACGCTCGACGCCGCGTCGTGCTCGGCGAGTACGGGCACGTCTTGGCGAGTGAGCACGAGGACCGTGGTCGGGGGCTCCTTGAGGGTGAGGAACTGCTCTACCAGGTCCATGGTCTCGTTGGCGTCGCTCGGTCGCACCACGTGCACGTTGGGCATGGCGCGTAGGGACATGAGCTGCTCGACCGGCTGGTGGGTCGGGCCGTCCTCGCCAACGCCGACCGAGTCGTGCGTGTAGACGAAGAGCACGCCGGCGTGACTCAGCGAGGCTAGGCGAATGGCCCCGCGGCCGTAGTCACTGAAGACGAAGAAGGTGGATCCGGCAGGCCGGAGACCGCCGTGGCACGCCTGACCGACGAGGATGCCGTTCATGGAGAACTCCCGGATGCCGTAGTGCAGCTGACGGCCGCCGGGCGTGCTTCGGCCTTGGATCTGGGACTCTTTGAGCTCCACGCCAGTGTTATCGGTCAGGTCGGCCGATCCCGTGGTGATGCCGGGCGTCTGCGGTGCGAACGCGTCGAGGGCGCGCTGCAACGCTTTGCGGGTGGCGACCATCGCACCGGGGACGAACGGCTCGGGCCTGGTCGTGACGCGCGCGACGCCGTTGGTCGACAGTTGTTCCATGAACCGGGCGCCGGTCTCGCTCGAGGCCTGCAGGCGAGCCTCCCAGGCCAGCCGCTCGTCGCGATTGCCTCGCAACCGCTCGGACAGCTCAGTCCGGTTCGATGGATCGAAGAGGAAGGGCTCGTCGGGCACGCCAAGAATCGACTTTGCGTGGGTAATCGCCTCGGCGCTGAACGGCGTACCGTGCGCCTCGCGGCGGTCCATCATCTCCGGTGACGGAAAACCGATGTGCGATCGCAGGATGACCAGCGTCGGCCGGTCCGTCTCGGCGATCGCCGCGCGCGTTGCCTCCTCGAGCACGTCGAGGTCGTTAGCTCTGTCGCCGACATCGATAACGTGCCACCCGTAGGCGCTGAAGCGCTCCACCGGATCGTCGCGCAGAGCCAGTTCGGTCGGCCCGTCGATCGTGATGTGGTTGTCGTCGTAGAAGATTGTGAGTCGATCTAGCCCGAGGAAGCCGGCGAGTGAGGCCGACTCGTGACTGATGCCCTCCTCGAAGCAGCCGTCCCCGGCGAACACCCAAGTGCGGTGATTGACGAGATCCTCGCCGTAGTCCGCGCGAAGGATGCGTTCGGCGATTGCCATACCCACGCCGTTGGCGATCCCTTGGCCAAGGGGGCCCGTGGTCACCTCCACGGTCGGGGCGACACCGCGCTCAGGGTGGCCCGGCGTCTTGGAGTGGGCCTGGCGGAACGCCTTCAGGTCGTCGACGGTGAGGTCGTAGCCAAATTCGTGAGCCAGTGCGTACTGCAGAATGCAGCAGTGGCCATTGCTGAGGATGAAGCGGTCGCGGTCGGCCCAGCTCGGATCGGTGGGATCGTGGCGCATCACCCGCCCCCAGAGCATGACGCCTAGTGGAGCGAGGGCCATCGCCGTGCCGCTATGGCCGGAGTTCGCCTTGAATGGCGCGTCCATCGCCACCGCCGCGATTTCGCGGATCACCCGACCCTCGAGTTCGGTGGCACCGGGGTAGAGGTCGTCGGTCATGGCTAGAACAGTACCGAATCCCCCCTGTTGGTCGATCGCCCGGAAGTAGCCTCACCACGTGGCGCTGCAGATCCCTCCGAACTGCGACCTGACCCTCGGTCTGGTGTGCCTCGACAAGTCGGTGCCGGGCACGACGCGATGGCGGGTTCGAGTCGATGAGCGGTTCTTGAACCCCGCCGGCGTCGTGCAGGGGGGCTTCCTCGCCGCCGTGCTGGACTCGGCCATGGGTGCCTCTGCCGTGACGGCGGCCGGTGAGCGAAAGATCAGTGTGGCCAACACCGAGATGAAGGTCTCGTTCTTGCGGGCCGCGAGGTCGGGCGACGTGCTGACGTGCGAGGCCACGGTGCTCAAGGCGGGCCGCGCGATCTCGTTTGTGGCCGCGAAGGTCACTGACGCCGAGAATCATCTCGTAGCGTCAGCGAGCTCAACGTACCTCGTAAAAGAGCGCTGAGTAGGCTTGGGCCGTGAAGAACGAGACGTGGCGCAAATTCCTGTGGGGGGCCTCCCTGCGACGCGACTTCGAAGAGCTGCGAGACGTCTTCGTTCGTTACGTCAAGGAAGAGACCGTCCAGCCGATCAAGGATCTCGGTCGATTCGTGATCTGGGGGACGCTGGGCAGCGTCCTCGTCGGTTTCGGATCGGTCCTTCTGCTCATTGGATCCCTGCGCTACCTGCAGTGGCAGTTTCCCGTACTCGACGGGTCGCTGTCGTGGCTGCCCTACATCATCGTGGCCCTGCTCGCGCTCGGGGTGATCGGCCTGACCGCGTGGCGCATCGTCAGCGGCACGGCCAAGCGGCGCATCAAGGTCCCTAAGTGATCGAGCCGAGCCCGACGCGTCGCGAGCTCGAAGCTCGCCTCCGGGCGATGCTGCCCGAGCCCCTTGAAATCGGCCACTCGCTCACTGACTCCAAGCCCACGGTGGCCACGGTCGGCCTCGTGGGGGTCATGACGGGCTACGCCTGGGGCTGGCTTCGCGGGCGTCGTTCCAAGAGAACGGCCTAGGTGCTGCGGCGCCTCTTTCGAATCGCGACCGCGGCCTCCCTCGGCCGGGCGTGGGCGCAGAGATCGCCGCGGTGGCTCTCGATCGCCGTGGGGATCGCGCTCCTTCGCTTCGTCGACACCCGGGCCGCGCGGGCCCGCCGGGCGAGGAAGGCGCCGTCGGGATGAGCCCTCGCCTCGTCGCGGGCGAGCGGGTCATGTTGGTTGACGCGAAGGATCGGCGGTATCTCGTGACGTTGCAGGCCGGCTCGGCCTTTCACACCCACGCGGGCATTGTCCAGCATGACGACGTCATCGGCACGCCGGAGGGTTCCCTGGTCAGCTCGAGCACCGAGCGCAGGTTCCTCGTGCTGCGGCCCACCCTGGCCGACGTCGTCTTGAAGATGCCTCGCGGCGCGCAAGTGATCTACCCGAAGGACCTCGGGGCGATCCTCCTCCAGGCCGACGTCGGGCCCGGGATGCGGGTCTTCGAGGCGGGAGTGGGCTCGGGCGCCCTGTCGATGACGCTGCTGCGCGCTGGCGCTTCGGTCACCGCGTACGAGATTCGCGACGACTTCGCCCAGCACGCCAAGAGAAACGTCCACGACCTGCTCGGCGACGGCGTTGACTACACGGTCGAGATCCGCGACGTGACCCAGGGGATCGACGTCGCGGACGTTGACCGAGTCATTCTCGACATGCCCGAGCCCTGGGACGTGGTCAAGCACGCGGAGGGGGCGTTGCGTGCGGGGGGCATCCTTCTCTGCTATTTGCCGACGATCAACCAGACCCAGCTACTGCGCGAAACGCTGCACCAGCACTCCTTCGCCTTGGCCGAGACCGCCGAAATCCTGCGCCGGACCTGGCACCTGGACGGCCGCTCCGTGCGACCGGATCACCGCATGGTGGCCCACACCGGTTTTCTAACCTCGGCGCGGAGAATTGTGGGACGGCTCGAGCGCTAGTCGCGCTCGATGAAGATGCACTCGCCGGGGCACTCTTCGGAGGCCTCGACTACCGCGTCCTCGAACTCGCTGGGCACGACGGCGACGCCCTCGGCCCCCCCAGGGTTGCTCTTGACCTCGGAGCCCTGCTTCACGTACGCGAGTCCATCGTCGAGCAGTGTGAAGACCGAGGGACAGATCTCCTCACAGAGTCCATCCCCCGTGCAGAGGTCTTGGTCGATCCAAACCTTCATTCGCGGGTCCTCCGTGGCTGACTACGTCTAGTTACTCTAGTGGGGGAGGGGCCGAATTCGTGACCTCGACGGGTGGTCGCGCTCCCCTAGGGTGGCCATATGGACGGTTCTCCAGGCTTCAAGGACTCCTCGAGCGGCGGGCGCGACGATGGCTCAGCCGGAGCGCCACGCGACTTCGCGCTTAGCGAGATCGACCAGGCCAACCGACGTATCGAGTTGCTCGAAGAGAAGCTCCTGGAGGCACGCGGCCAGCTTGCCCAAAGCCGCTCGAACAACGAGAAGCTGACCATCACCATCCAGCAGACCCGCGACCAGATCGCGGCCCTGCGCGACGAGGTGGAAAAGCTCACCCAGCCCCCGGCCGTGTACGGCACCTTCACGGGCTTCAACGACGACGGCTCGGTGGACATTTTCGCTTCGGGTCGCAAGATGCGCGTGGCGCTACACCCGGCCCTCGACCCGGCCCAGATCGCGCGTGGCGACGAAGTGGTCCTCAACGAGTCCTTCACGGTCATCGGGGTGCGCGACGCTGACGGCCAGGGCGAAGTCGTCACCGTCAAAGAGGTCCTCGACGAGCGCCGGGTCCTGGTGTACGGGCGAGCCGACGAGGAGCGGGTCGTCGAGCTGGCCGAGGCGCTGCGCTCGGTGAAACTACGTAGCGGCGACGCGCTGCTGCTGGACCTACGCTCCAACCTGCTCACCGAAAAGCTGATCCGCCAGGAGGCCGAGGAGCTGATCCTCGAGGAGGTGCCCGACATCAGCTACGCGGACGTGGGTGGCCTGGACGCCCAGATCGAGGCGATCACCGACGCCGTCGAGTTGCCCTACTTGCACCGCACTCTGTTCAACGACTACGACCTTCCAGCGCCGAAGGGCATCTTGCTCTACGGCCCGCCGGGTTGCGGCAAGACGCTCATCGCCAAGGCCGTCGCCAACTCCCTCTCCCAGAAAGTCGCCGAGCTGACGGGCAATCGAAACGTCCGCTCCTACTTCTTGAACATCAAGGGGCCCGAGCTGCTTAACAAGTACGTGGGTGAGACCGAGCGGCAGATTCGGGTCGTCTTCCAACGGGCCCGCGAAAAGGCCGAGGAGGGTGTGCCCGTCATCGTCTTCTTCGATGAGATGGATTCGCTGTTTCGCACGAGAGGCACGGGTATCAGTTCGGATATGGAATCCACGATCGTGCCGCAGCTCCTAGCCGAGATTGACGGCGTTGAATCGCTGCGCGACGTGATCGTCATCGGGGCGACAAACCGCGAGGACCTCATCGACCCGGCAATCCTGCGCCCCGGGCGCCTCGACGTCAAGATCAAGATCGAGCGCCCCGACGCCGAGGCCGCCGCGCAGATCTTCCAGCGCTACCTGCACGGCTCGCTGCCTCTTGACGAATCGACGATCCGTGAGCACGGGGGCGGAGACCGGGAAAAGGCCGTTCAGTCCATCATCGAAGAGACGGTCACGCACATGTTCCGCATCGACGACGAGAACCGGTTCCTGGAGGTGACGTACCAGGGCGGGGACAAGGAGATCCTCTACTTCAAGGACTTCGCGTCCGGGGCCATGATCGAGAACATCGTGCGCCGCGCCAAGAAGATTGCGGTGAAGCGCGAGATCGCCGGCAACGGGCGGGGCCTCAAGAAGGAGGATCTCTTCGACTCCATCCGTGAGGAGTTCCGCGAGAACGAGGACCTGCCCAACACGACCAACCCCGACGACTGGGCACGGATCTCGGGCAAGAAGGGCGAGCGGATCATCTTCATTCGCACGCTCATCAACCGCGAAGAAGACGACGTGAAGGGCGGCCGGTCGATCCAGCACGTGGGCACGGGCCAGTATCTCTAGCTCCGCGGCCATTGCCAAGGTGCTCGGCATCGAGACCGAGTACGGGATAACCGGTGGGCCCGACTACGACCCGATCACCTCGTCGAGCATCATCGTCAACTCCTACGCCCAGCAGGGCCGGACCCGGATCAACTGGGACTTCGAAGGCGAGACGCCCGAAGTCGATGCCCGGGGGCGCGTCGACCTGACCTCGTTCGCGCCGATCGTAGAAACTCACCTCGCCAACACCGTGCTCACCAACGGTGCGCGGCTCTACGTCGATCACGCTCACCCCGAGTACTCCTCGCCCGAGTGCCGCACGCCGCTTGAAGCGACGCTGTACGACGCGGCGGGCGAGGAGGTCATGCGGCGGGCTCTCGAGATGGCCAACGCCGAGCTGCAGCCGGCGCAGGCCATCTCGCTCTACAAGAACAACTCGGACGGCAAGGGCAACTCCTACGGCACCCACGAGAACTACTTGGTGCGCCGCGACCTCGAGTTCGCCCACGTGATTCGGGCCATGGTGCCCCACTTCGTATCGCGCCAGGTGGTCGTCGGCGCCGGCAAGGTCGGGGCCGAGACTGACGCGGCGCTCGAGCGCGGACCGGTCTTCCAGCTCTCCCAACGGGCGGAGTTCTTCGAGGAGGTGGTCGGGCTCGAGACGACGCTGAAGCGGCCGATCATCAACACGCGCGACGAGCCCCACTGCGACGCTGAGCGGTTCCGTCGGCTGCACGTGATCATCGGCGACGCCAACATGAGTCAGACGGCGACGCTCGTGAAACTTGGTGCGACGGCGCTGCTGCTGGCCGCCCTCGAGGAGTTCGGGCCCGAACCGTTCCCCGCGCCGCCGCGCTCGCCGGTGCACGCCGTTCGCTCGTTCGCGCTCGACCTGAGTCTGCGCGAGGCGGTGCCCTGCGACGACGAGCGCACCAGGAGCGCCTGGGACTTTCAAGACGAGCTCTGGCACCTCGCCGCGCGCTACGTGGAGGCGACCGGCGCGGGCGCCGTTGCCGGGCCGAGCGAGGTCGAGCTCGTGCTCAGCCAGTGGCGAGAGTTGCTCGATGGGGTGCGCGACGACCGCGACGCCGTGGCCGACCGCGTCGACTGGGTCGCCAAGTGGCGCGTCGTGGAGGGCTTCCAGAACCGCCACCATCTCGGGGCCCACGACGCCAAATTGCGGGCCATTGACCTGCAGTACCACGATCTTCGGGCAAGTCACTCGCTCGCCCAACGCGTTGGCCTGCGCGTCCTCTGGGGCGGCGCCGACGTTCGTGAAGCCGTTCACAACCCGCCGCCCAGCACGCGCGCCTTCTTTCGTGGTCGGTGCGTGGCCCGGTTTCCCGAACAGATCGTGGCCGCGAATTGGGATTCGGTGGTCTTCGATCTTGGCGACGGTCCGCTGCAGCGCGTGCCGATGCTCGACCCGCTTAGGGGTACGCACTCGCTGACCGCCGAGTTGCTAGAAACGAGTTCGACGGCAAGTGAACTTCTTGACGCGTTGGACAGGTAGAACAGAATTCATGAGTGAACGAGAGCGAATTCAAAAGCAGCGTAGTGAGCGCACCAGCGAGACCTCCGAAGAGGTGTCCGTCGACGCGACCAAGGGCGACCAGTTGAAGGCCGACTTGGACGACCTGCTCGATGAGATCGACGAAGTTCTTGAGGAGAACGCCGAGGAGTTCGTACGTAACTACGTACAAAAAGGCGGTCAGTAGTGGGTCTCCCGCTCTTCAGCGCCGACGCCGATCCCGGACCCTCGTTCTGGCATTTCGCCGAAACCGCGGGGCTAGCCACGTCGCCGCGAGAACACGACAGCGACTCGGCGCACGCGACGACCGTGATCGCCGTGCGCTACCAGAACGGCGTCGTCATGGTCGCCGATCGCCAGGCCACGGGCAACTACATCGCAAGCCGGGACGTGCGCAAGATCGAGCCGGCCGACCGGTGCACGGCTTTGGCGATCTCGGGCAGCGCGGCGCGAGGGATCGAGTTACTAAAGATCGCGCAACTCTCGTTCGAGCACTACGAAAAGATGACCGACTCGGAGCTGAGCCTTGAGGGAAAGGCCAACTACCTGTCGCCCATCGTCCAGCGCAACAACCTCACGACGCCGCTCGTCGTGCTGCCGCTGCTCGCCGGCTGGGACGACAGCCGCCAGCAGGGACGGATCTTCGAGTACGACGGAGCTGGGGGCTGCTACGAGCGGCTCGACTTTGCGA